>Ga0207674_10001160_pt1 | contig 34178 bp, 30 predicted proteins | sample KBSCornC72_FD_184303 | JGI IMG/M metagenome (GOLD analysis project Ga0207674, IMG submission 184303) | Corn rhizosphere microbial communities from Kellogg Biological Station, Michigan, USA - KBS Corn C7-2 (SPAdes) (version 2) | ecosystem: Host-associated > Plants > Roots > Rhizosphere > Soil ...
GATAAACCAGTCGATTGCCGAGCGCAGCGCGTGATAGACCGGCAGAACCTTGAAGCCAAGCTCGCGCTCTGCCTTCGCCGACGAGGCGAACATCGTCTTCCTGCCCATGCGGACCGCCTCCACCGTGGCACGCGGCTCCTTGCCGCAGAGCCTTCCGGTAAAGTTTTCATCGAAGAACGCGAACGCCATCGCAACCGTGTGTGGCACCTTCATCGTGGGCGATGGCAAACCCGTAATCGACGACATGCGGTCGAGGATCTGCTTCAGCGTCAGATTTTCTCCGCCCAGGATGTACCGCTCCCCCGGCGTTCCCCGCTCCAGCGCGACAACATGCATGCGCGCAACCTCAGCTACATCGACGAGATTCAACCCTGTATCCACATAGGCTGGAAACTTTTTATTGAGGAAGTCCACGATGATCCGTCCCGTGGGCGTCGGCTTGGCGTCACCCGATCCAATCGGCGTCGTCGGATTCAGAATCATCACGTGCTGCCCGGCCTGCGCGGCGCGAATCGCCTCCTGCTCGCCCAGAAACTTCGACCGCTTGTAGTGCCCAATCATGTCCGCAAGCCCGACCGGCGTCTCTTCATTCACAATAGAACCATCGCTCTTGAAGCCCATGGTCGCGACGCTCGACGTATAGACCACGCGCTCGACCCCAGCCTCCCGCGCAATGCGAAGCAACTCCCTCGTCCCGTCGACGTTGGCCGCATACATCTGCGCCGGATCCCGCACCCACAGGCGATAATCCGCCGCCACATGCACCAGCGCATCGCATCCCGACAGTGCCGAACGCAGCTTCTCCGGCTCGCGCAGATCGCCCACTACCGTCTCCGCATCGAGACCGGCGAGCGAATCAAGCCGGCTCGTGGCCCGCGTCAACAGCCGCAGGCTTGCGCCTTCCGACGCATAGGCTCGCGCCACATGGCCGCCGACAAAGCCCGTCGCTCCGGTAAGGAATACTCGCAATTGCTGCTCTTTCTAAACGGAGAGGCAGTCCCCTCCCGTCGCATAGGTCAGAGTTGTGCCGAAGAATCTCTAGTCCAGCTTCTCGGGATCGATTCGGATATTGGTCTCTCCCGCGGCCTTCTTCTCCCAGTACTTCTTGATCCAGGCCTCGAAGGTCTTGCCCGCAGCCGTATCGCGCCCGCTGAAAACCAGCGCGGCCACATCCGAGTAGGCAACGTTCACCTTAGTCTGCGCGTTCGACGGAATGATGCGGATAAAGGAGTCCGCCAGCGTCGAGCCCGATCTCCGGTCGAAGAGATAGCCTTCGATCTTGGTCCCGTCCTTGCGTGTGACGGTGATGTCGCCACGATAGTCGAACGCCTTCTCCAGCGCCTCGCGAATCTCCGCCTCGCTCGCCAGTTCCGGAACCCATCCCTCCAACTGCTCGCTCTCGCGCCCCGCCGCCACTTCAATCTCATCGGGATTCAGATGAGACAGTTGTTCAATCTTTGCTGCGTCCTGTGTCTCGGTTGCCATGATTAGTCTCCTGAGACTTCCTGCAGATCATTGGATTCCTGCTTCACCGCGACCGGCTCTGTGATCTTCACCAGCGGACCGTGCGTCGGCTTCCACTCCACCAGCAGCTTCTTTGCGTCGTCATCCTTGTAGCTGCTGAAGAAGATCGCCTTGGCCGTCTGCAACAGTCCCTTGACCGAGCCGAAGGTGTAGTTCACGCCGCTGGCCTCGTAGCCGGAGTGAACCATGCAATTCGCGCAGTGCGGATTGCCCGACTCGGTGCCGTAGTTCGACCACACCGTCGTCTCCATCAACTCCTTGAACGAATCGGCATATCCGTCCTGCAGCAGGTAGCACGGCTTCTGCCAGCCGAAGATGCTGAACGTAGGCATGCCCCACGGCGTGCACCGCAGGTCTTTCTTGCCCATCAGAAACTCCATGAAGATGGGCGAAGCGTTGAACCGCCAAGTCTTCTTGCGGTTCGACAGAATAGCGCGGAACAGCTTCTTCGACCGCGCGCGGCCAAGAAAGTGCTTCTGGTCGGGAGCCTTGTCGTAGGTATATCCGGGCGAAACCATCATGCTCTCGACGCCCGCCGTCATCAGCTCGTCGAAGTGCTCGCGAACGCTGTTGGGATCGGCGCCGTCAAAGAGCGTCGTATTCGTCGTCACGCGGAAGCCCGCAGCCACCGCGGCGCGCACGCCCTCCATCGCAATATCGTAGCCGCCCTCGCGGCACACCGACATGTCATGGTGCTCGCGCTGGCCGTCCACGTGGACCGAGAAGGAGAGGTACTTGCTCGGCTTGAAGAGATGCAGCTTTTCTTTGAGCAGCAGAGCATTCGTGCACATGTAGACGTACTTCTTCCGCGCCACCAGTCCGGCCACGATCTCCGGCATCTGCGGATGCAGCAGCGGCTCTCCGCCCGGGATCGCAACCATCGGCGTGCCGCATTCTTCGACTGCCTGAAAGCAGGCCTCGGGCGACAGGTCCTTCTTGAGGATATGAGCCGGGTATTGAATCTTCCCGCAGCCCGCGCACGCAAGATTGCAGCGGAACAACGGCTCCAGCATCAGTACGAGAGGATACTTCTTCCTACCCGTCAGCTTCTGCTTCAAAACATAGGTTGCAACCGTCCAGGCCTGCGAAACAGGTACTGCCATCAGCTTTTCCTCCGATGAATCTCTTGTGCTTCCGACGACTTTGCCACCTCATCTCCCATGGCATGCTGATACGTCGTCAGCGCCAGCAACGGGAAATACTGCTTGTACAGGTGGTATCCGAGATAAAAGACCTTGGGGAATCCGGTTCCCGTGTAGTAGCTCTCGCCGTTGCGCCCGGGAACCAGTTCGCTCCAGCTACCGTCCTCGTGCTGCTGCTCCGCCAGCCAGCGAATACCCTTTGCCACCGAGTCCGAGCGAGTATCTCCGGCAGCCAGAAGGCCAAGCAGCGCCCACGCCGTCTGCGACGGTGTGCTCGGCCCGATGCCGCGCTGGTTGGGATCGTCGTAGGTGCCGCAGGTCTCGCCCCAGCCGCCGTCGGCATTCTGCACCATGCGAATCCACTCGGCGGCCTGCTGAATCGCAGGCTCATGGTTCCAGAAGCCCATCGCCTCCAGCCCGCGCAGCACCAGGAATGTGCCGTAAAGATAGTTGACGCCCCAGCGTCCGAACCAGCTTCCGTCCGGCTCCTGCTCTTTCAGAATGAACTGCACGGCCTTTTCAACGCGCGGATCCTTGCGCGTGTACCCGTACTGCGCCAGCATCTCCAGCATGCGGCCCGTAATGTCCACGGTCGGCGGGTCGAGCATGGCATTGTGGTCGGCAAAGGGGATGTACTCGAAGATGCTCTTGGTATTGTCCTTGTCGAACGCCGCCCAGCCACCGTTCCTGCACTGCATCGCCCAAATCCAGTTCAGCGCGCGCTGGCAGACCTCGTGCTGGTAGCGCTCGCGGGGATTGTCCACGAAGTTCAGCGCCAGCAGCACCTGCCCGGTATCGTCGATGTCCGGATAAAACTCATTGTTGAACTCGAAGTACCAGCCCCCCGGCTCGACGTTCTTGACCTTCTGCGCCCAGTCGCCCTTCTGGCGCACTTCCTTGGAGAGAATCCAGTCCGCCGCCTTCAACATTCGAGGATCGTCCTTGGCCACACCGGCCTCGCCGAGTGCGTACATCGCCTGCGCCGTGTCCCACACCGGCGGCAGGCAAGGCTGCATCCGGAAGGTCGGCGTTGGATAGTCCGGCGTTCCCTCCGGGCAATCGATACCCAGTTTTTCAAACTCGTCGAGCGCGCGAATCATCTCCGGGTCATCGACTGAGCGGCCCAGGTATCGCAGCGCAATGATGGAGTTCAGCATGGCCGGATAGATCGCGCCCAGGCCGTCCGACTTCTCAAAGCGCTCGAGCATCCACTTCTCCGCCTTGCGCAGCGCGATCTTGCGCAGCGGGCGAATGTGCACGCGTTCGAAGCCATGCGCCACCCGATCCCAGAAGAGAAAGAAGTTGCCCCAGCTGATCGGCTTCTTCTTGTTCCAGGGAAGGTGCAGATTGGCATTCTCGCGGCCGCCCACGAACAGCTCTTCGATCCCCTGTTCCGGCGTCAGCTTCTTGAACGGCTTGTTGGCGTAGATGATCGACAGCGGAACCAGAATCCCCCGCGACCACGAAGAGATCTCGTAGATATTGAAGTAGAACCAGTTCGGGAAGAGAACGATCTCCGGAGGAATCGCCGGAACTGCGTCGTATTCGTACTGCCCCATCGTGCAGAGATAGATCTTGGTAAAGGTGTTGCACTTCACCACGCCGCCGTTGGCAAGCACCCACTCCCGCGCCTTCACCAGCACCGGATGATCCTTCGACCAGCCCATCAGCTTCAGCGCCAGGTACGCCTTCACGCCATAGTTGATGTTCGAAGGCCCGCCGGGATACAGGCTCCATCCGCCGTCCTCGTTCTGGTGGCGGAGAATCTCGTTGAGCGCCCTCTCCATCTTGCCGGGATCGCCCGTGCCCAGCAGCCAGTGCATGAAGATGTAGTCGGACTCCAGCATGCTGTCCGCTTCCAGCTCGCCGCACCAGTAGCCCTCGGGATTCTGCTGCCCCAGCAACCACTCCTTGGCGCGGGAGATCGCATCGCCGACATGCTCCAATCCGAGGTCCATCCGGCCATAGCGCGGCCGTGCCGTCTCAGTTGCGGTCCTCGGATTCCTTGAAGATGTGCTCATGGATGACAAGCTCTCTGGCTGCAAACGTTCGCTTACCGGGACACCGGAGGAGCGGACGCAATCGCCTGCACAATTTCTGCCGGTAGACCGAACCGTACATTTTCCGGCATGACTTCCACCTCGTCGACGGAGCCATAGCCTTTGGTTTGTAAGTATTCCACAACATCTTTGACGAGAACCTCCGGAGCCGACGCCCCGGCAGTCACGGCGACCGTGTCCACGCCATTCAGCCATTCCGGACGGATATCCTCCGCCTTGTCAATCAGGTAAGAGCTTGTGCCCAGATTCTTCGAAACCTCCACCAGACGGTTCGAGTTCGAGCTGTTGCGCGAGCCGACCACCAACACCACGTCCGCTCCGTGGGCAACATTCTTGACCGCCGTCTGACGGTTCTCCGTCGCATAGCAGATATCCTGCGCGTGCGGACCAACGATGTTCGGGAACCTCTTCTTCAGCGCCTCGATCATGTAACGCGCCTCGTCCAACGAGAGCGTCGTCTGCGTCAGATAGGCCACCTTGTCCGGGTCCGGAACCACCAGCGCCTCGACCTCTTCGACCGTCGAAACCACCTGGGTCACGGTGGGAGCCTCGCCCTGCGTTCCCTCGACTTCCTCGTGGTCGCGATGTCCCACCAATACCAGCGAGTAGCCCTGCTTGGCGAACTTGATCGCCTCGACGTGCACCTTGGTCACCAGCGGGCAGGTGGCGTCGATCACCTTCAGCCCCCGCTCCAGGGCGCGCTGGCGCACCGCCGGCGAAACCCCGTGTGCCGAGTAGATGACTCTTGCTCCCTCGGGAACTTCGTCCAACTCGTTGACGAATATTGCGCCCTTGGTCGCCAGGTCGGTCACAACATAGCTGTTATGCACAATCTCCTTGCGAACATAGATCGGAGCGCCGAACGTCTCCAGCGCGATTTTGACAACATCGATCGCCCGAACCACGCCTGCGCAGAAGCCGCGCGGCTTGAGGAGGAGAACTCGCTTGGTCGTTGTTTCGCCGCCGCTCTGGTCCACCGCAGCATGGTCAAGTGTGGTTGTAGTCACGTCTTTCAGTATACCGCGTCAGCACAGGTTCTGGCGCTGGATTGAACCATGCATGGTGCAAAACAGGCACAGGGTCACATACAGAAACCGACGGCCCCGTCGCGCGACCTCTTCGCATCTGCCCGCTAAATCATTCTCTTCTAAGTCTTTTGCGAATAATGGGTTACAGATTCCCGCCCGCGCAGCCGGCATGTCCGCAATTGCACTTCAAGGTCGTCATACCCTTGGCGTTTTCGCAATAGCTCGAGCAATATTTCTTGCCTGCTTCGGGAACGCAGCTACAACCTTCCATCGCACACTTCTTGGGTTGAGTCGTCATCGTCCATTCCTCCATGTCGAACTTCCAGCGCTTGCTGGTCTGTCGGATGCCCGGCGCCCCAAGGAGGATGTGCCGTTACCGGCTGCTCTTCAGCAACTGCTCCGCATGTTTCATGCTGGTCTCGGTCAGCTTCGCCCCGCTCAGCATCCGGGCAATCTCCTGCGTCCGCTCGCTCTCCTCCATGCGCCGGACGTCGGTCTGCGTCCGCCCTCGCTTCTCGGTCTTCTCGATAAGAAAATGCTGGTCGCCAAACGCCGCAATCTGAGGAAGATGCGTGATGCACAACACCTGCTGCCCCTCGGAGAGTGTCTTCAGCTTCCGTCCTACCGCCTCCGCCGCCCGCCCGCCGATGCCGATATCGATCTCGTCGAAGACCAGCGTCCGCGGCAACGGCGCCTTCTTCTTTCGCCCCGCCCCGGCTGAAGCCTCCTCGACCGTCACCTTCAGCGCCAGCATCACCCGCGACATCTCGCCCCCCGACGCGATCTCGTGCAGCGGCTTCAGCGGCTCGCCTGCGTTGGTCGCGATCAGGCATTCCACCCGGTCCCAGCCATGCGCTGTCCAAACATCTCGCGCCTGTTCCGCCGTTACCTCGATCCTGAATCGCGTGCTCATCGCCAGGTCGTTGATCTGCCCCTCGGCCAGCTTCTCCAGCTTCTTCGCCGCGTCGTTCCTGCGAGCGGTCAGCGCAGTCGCCGCCGCCTGGTACGTCGCTGCGTCCTGCTCTTCCTTCGCCTTCAACTCCAGCAGCAGCGCATCCCTGTTCTCCACCTCGGCCAAACGCCGCGACGCCTCCGCGCCAAACGCGATCACCTCGGCCAGTGTCTGCCCGTACTTGCGTTTCAGCCGGTCGAGAGCCGCGAGCCGGTCTTCGATCTCCTCCAGCCGCCCCGGCGCGGCGTGAATGTTGTCGGCAAAGTCGCGCACCCCGGCGTCCACATCCTCGACCGCCGCCTTGGCCGCCGCCAACTGCTGCGCAGGCTCCTGAAACCGCGCATCATAACGCGCCAGTTCTTCCAGGTGCTTCACCGCCGCGCCCAGCGTCGTCTCCGCCGAGTTCTCTGATTCATAGAGCAGTTCATGCGCGCTCATGGCCGCCGTGTAGAGCTTTTCTGCATTGCCCAGTACACGCTTCTCGGCCTCCAACTGAACGTCTTCGTCCGCAGCGGCCAGTTCCGCCTGGTCAATCTCTTTACTCTGAAACCGCCACAGATCGGCCATGCGCAGACGGTCCTGCTCGGCCGATTGCAGCTCGTCGAGCTTGTCCGTCGTCGCCCGCCACGCCGCAAACGCCTCGGCCACGGCGTCCGTCGATATCCCGCCGAACCGGTCCAGCAAAATCCGCTGCTGCGCCTGGTCGAACGAGCCCAGTGTCTCCCCCTGCGAGTGCACCAGCGCCAGCTCCGGCGCAAGCTGCCGCAACACGCTCACCGTCGCCGGCTGATTGTTGACGAATACCCGCCCCTTGCCGCCTGCCGCGATCTCGCGCCGCAGCAGCACATGGTCGGCCTCGGCATCGATCCCGTTGGCTTCGAGAATCGCCATCACCCCCGGCGTCATCTCGAAGACGCATCCGACGACCGCCTTGTCGGCCCCATGCCGAACCACGTCCGCCGACGCCTTGCCGCCCAGCAGCAGCGCCAGCGCGTCAATTAAAATTGATTTGCCCGCGCCGGTCTCACCCGTGAGCAGGTTCAACCCCAGCCCGAAGTTAGCGACCGCACGGTCGATCACAGCATAGTTTTCCGCGCGCAATTCCAGCAGCATGAAGGCCTCAGACGATGAACGTACCGCGAGGATAGCAAACCTCGTGCCGAAGTATCGAAAAGCATTGATTCGGCAACCACCGGGCACCACGGCAGATGCCCCCTGCCTGCATTTCTCCTTAACCTCGATTTACACTAACGACTGGTGATCAATAACTATGCTCTGGACCTTCGCCCTTGCACTCCTCCAGGAAGACGTCTCCAACTCGCTCCCTGCGGCATCCTCCAACAGCGCCATCGTGGAGATGGTTCACAACAGCGGCCCGGTCGCCTTCGCAGTACTCCTGATCCTGCTCACTGGCAGCATCTTCTCCTGGGCCATCATGTTCTCCAAGTGGTCGAGCTTCCGCCGCGCCCGGATGCAGGGCCAGCGCTTCGTCCGCGCCTTCCGCAAATCCAGCCGCCTAAGCGAGATCGCCGCTGTCGCCGAGCAGTTCAAGCCCAGCCCGCTGGTCGCCGTCTTTACTGAGATTCACGACGAGTACCAGCGCCAGAACGGCGGTCGCGGTCTGCCGCGCAACCCCGTCGCCCTCGAACGCGCCGCCCAAACCGCGTCGAGCGAAGCCCTCACCGCAATGGAAAAGAACATGACGTGGCTGGCCACCATCGGCAACATCGCCGTCTTCGTCGGCCTCTTCGGCACCGTCATGGGCATCATCGACGCCTTTCACGGCCTGGGCACCGCGGGCGCCGCCACCCTGCGCGCCGTCGCCCCCGGCATCTCCGAGGCGCTCATCACCACCGCCGCCGGTCTGGTCGTCGCCATTCCCGCCGTCATCGGCTATAACCAGCTCACCGCGCGGCTGCGCGAGTTCGGCTCGCACATGGACGACTTTGGCCGCGAGCTGCTCAACGCCATCGAGAACGCCGCTCTGCTCACGCCGCCTGCCCAGCAGCAGCCACAACAGCCCGAGGAGCCGCGCCGGAGGTCGTTCTAGCGATGGCCTTCTCCGTCAAAGGCCGCACTCAGACCTCGCTCGCCGAGATCAACGTCACGCCGCTGGTCGACGTCGTCCTTGTACTGTTGCTCATCTTTATGCTGACTGCGCCCGTACTACAGTCCGGCGTCATCGTCGCCATTCCCAAGACGCGCTCCGTCAATCAACTCACCGAAGAACGCATGGTCGTCACCATCGACAAGGACCAGAACGTCTTCCTCCAGGACAAGCCCGTCAACGTCAACGAACTGCCTGCCCGCCTGCGCAGCGTCGGCACCGCCGAGCCATCCAAGCGCGTCATCTATCTGCGCGCCGACGAACGGGTCCCCTTCGGCGCCTTCGCCTCCGTCATGGACGCGGTCAAGCAGGCCGGCATCACCAACATCAGCATCGTCACCCAGCCGATCCAAGCCAAGTGAGGACCGGGTCATAGCTACTCACCTCCAATACAGTCGCAACACCAGCCCCAATGAGAATATGGGCGGCAATCTCGTCGGCTCGCTCATTCTGCACGGGCTCGTCGCCGCGGTCATCTTCGGCTGGGCATTTATCTTTCGTTCCTACACGCCTCCCTGGGGCGAACAGGCATCGACCGCCGGAGCCATCCAGGCCACCATGGTCGCCTCGCTCCCGCTTCCGCCCAAACAGCGCGACCTCGACACCGGCGTCCTCACCTCGGAGACGCCGAGCCCCGCTCCGCTCATCGCAAAAGAGAAGACCGAGCCGCCGCCCACGCCGCATGAGGTTCCTATCCCCACCAAGGCGGTGAAACCTCCCAAGGTTGCTCCCAAAGCGACCCCGCAGCCGCCCAAGCACGTTCAGCCGGTGCCGCCGCAGCCGCAGAAGGCCGCCACCGGAGATACCGGCGGCATCCGCATTCCCCAGGCAACCATGGAGCTCAAGAACGGCACCGCCAGCATGAGCGTGCAGAACCGCACCTTCGGAGCCCGCTTCGCCTACTACGTCAACATCGTCAACCGCACCGTCGCGCAGAACTGGTATACGCAGGAGGCGGACCCCATCGCCTCCAACGGCAAGAGCGTCACCATCGTCTTCGATATCAACCGCGAGGGCATCCCCTCCAACGCCCGCATCGAGACCCGCAGCGGCTCTCCGACTCTCGATACCTCGGCCATGCGCGCCCTGCAGCGCGTCGACGGCTTCGGTCCGCTGCCCCAGGGCGATCACATTACCGTGGAGTACACCTTTAATTACCGTCGGCAGTAACGTGTTTATTATCATTTGCAAATACCTTGCGTCTAAATATTTGCATCTACCATAGGAGAGAATGTTTAGCCCAGTCCGTACCTCCACTCCCACACCCGCGCGGCTGCCCTTCTGCATGGCAGTCCTCTGCCTCCTTGTGCTCGGCGCCTCCTCTCTGCACGCGCAGGACTGGTTCAAGACCGAGACATCGAGCGGAGCCTCCAGCATCCGCATCGCCGTGGCCGATTTCAAGCCCCTCTCCACCGATCCCCAGACGGCCCCCTTCAAGCACACCTTCGACACCACGCTCTTTAATGACCTCACCAACGCCGGCATCTTCGACGTAGTCTCAAAGAGCCTCCAGCCGCAGTCCACCCCCGGCGCGCCCGCGGAGATCAATCTCCAGCAGTGGTCCACGGCTCCGGTATCGGCGGCCATGGTCGCCTTCGGCGGCTTCAGCGTCCAGGGCGGCAGAGTCATCTGCAACGGCTACCTCTTCGACGCCAAGAATACCCAGTATCCCCAGGTGCTCGCCAAGCAGTACAACGAGGCGGCCTCGGAGGACTCCGCTCGCCAGATCGCCCACCGCTTCGCCGATGAGATCATCTTCCGGCTCGGCGGCGGTACCCCCGGCATCGCCGAGACCAAGATCTATTACGTCAAGATAGCCGGCGGCAACAAGGAGATCTGGGCGATGGACTACGACGGCGCCAATCAGCATCCCGTCACCCATCTCGGCACCATCTCCATCTCGCCCCGCATCTCGCCCGACAACTCGCGCCTCGCCTTCTCGTCCCTGGGCAAGAACGGCTTCCAGATCCGCATGTTCTCGTTGCTGCTCAACCGCGCGGTCAACTTCCCCTCTGCCGGAGGCACCAACCTGTCGCCCGCCTGGTCGCCCAACGGCAAGGACGTAGCCTACTCGTCGTCCCGCACCGGTGACCCCGAGATCTGGATCGCCGACGCCAACGGCGGCCTCGCGCGCCGCATCACCAGCTTCCGCGGGCCCGACGTCTCGCCCACCTACAATCCCAAGACCGGCTCCCAGATCGCCTGGGTCAGCGGCCGCACCGGCCTTCCGCAGATCTACATCATGGACGCCGACGGCTCCGCCGTGCAGCGCATGACCGACGGCGGCTATGCCTCTTCGCCCTCGTGGTCGCCCAACGGCCAGTTCCTCGCCTTTGCCTGGAACCGCAAGTACGGCCCCGGCGCTCCCGGAGGGCAGGACATCTACGTCATGGAGATCGCCACCAAGCGCTGGATTCAGCTCACCCACGATAGTGGCCCCTGCGACTTCCCCTCCTGGTCGCCCGACGGCAGGCACATCGTTTACGCCAATAGCGCCAACGGAAGGGCCTCTCAAACCAGGATCTGGTCCATGCTCGCCGACGGTACCCAGAAGCATCCCCTTACCGGCACCGGCACGGACATGCCAAACTGGAGTTGGAAGTAATTTTTCTGCCTGACCCGCGGATTCGCTCCGCGGTTAACCTCTGATTGTTTTGAGATACTGCTTTTAACATGGGAGATAGATGATGAGCGCAACACAAACCAAACTTCAAAGGGCCATCGTGCTGGCCGCCGCCGTAATCACAATCGCAGCCGTCACCGGCTGCCACAAGAAGAACAGCGGAGTGAACCCCAGCAGCCTCGGCCCGACGACCGCTTCCACCGGAGAAGCGCCGACGGCGACTATTACCGCCGATCCGCTCACCATCGATCAGGGCCAGTCCGTCGTCCTCAACTGGCGCACCCAGAACGCCGACACCGTCACCATCGACGGCATCGGACAGGTAAACGCCAACGGTACCCAGACCGTCTCGCCGTCCACCTCGACCAACTTTCACCTCACCGCGAAGGGCGCGGGCGGCACCACCGACGCCAACGTCCGCGTTACCGTCCGTGTACCCGAAGCTCCCACTGTTCCTACCAACGAGAGCGACATGGGCAGCGAAGAGGTCTTCCACCAGAACGTCAAGGACGTCTTCTTCGACTACGATAGTTACGACCTTCGCCCCGACGCGCAGAGCTCCATCGCGCAGGCCGCCAGCTACCTCTCCGCGCACCCTGCCATCCGCGTCGTCATCGGCGGCTACTGCGACAGCCGCGGCTCGGCCGAGTACAACCTGGCTCTGGGCGAAAACCGCGCCAACTCCGCCCGCACCGCTCTGGTCAACGCCGGAGTCGCGGCCAGCCGCCTCCGTGTCATCAGCTACGGCAAGGAGAAGCAGTTCTGCACCGAAGAGAACGAGACCTGCTGGCAGCAGAATCGCCGGGCCCAGTTCTCCCTCGACCGCTAGATCAGGGTCGTTTCACTCACCGTCGGCCCCCGCGCTCTCGACTGCGCGGGGGCTGACAGCATCCCCAGAAAGCCGAGCCTATTTGCCATGGCCAAATACGATATCTCTCTTCCCTTTGCCCGGACGCCGATCCGCATCGTCTCCGTAGCCGCTCTCGCAGCGGCGCTGCTCTTTGCATCGCCCGCCTTTGCCGCCAACCGCGACATGGTTCAGTTGCAGACCCAGGTCCAGCAATTGCAGGACGCCGTCGCCCGGCTGCAACAGGTCAGCGCCGAGAACATGGGAGTCCTCAAGGATCTCGTCCAGCAGAGCGCCGATACCGTCAACAAGATGTCGGCCAACATGGACGACCTGAAGAAACAGATGCTCGTCCAGCAGAACGCGCAGAACAACAAGGTCGATCAGGTCTCCAGCCAGATTCAGAGCATGAACGACTCCATCGACGAGGTCAAGGCGCGCATCGCCAGCCTCGAAAAGGTGCTCCAGAACATCCAGAATCAGCAGCAGTCGATGAGCGCGACCATGCAGCCCGCAACCCCCGGCCTGCCCGACGCCTCCGCGGCCACGCCCGGCGGCGCACCGTCTGACGCCTCCGCCATGCCCGCTCCGGCCACCGGCCCCGGCGGCAAGCCGCTCGCCGGAACTCCCATGCCGCCCGCCGATGCCGGCCCCGCAGCCCCTCCGGCCGACCAGCTCTACAAGACCGCGCTGGGCGACTACATGTCAGCCAAGTACTCGCTCGCCGCCTCCGAGTTCAGCGACGTCACCAAGTACTATCCCGACAATCCCCTCTCCGGCAACGCCTATTACTACCAGGGCGAGATCGCCTATCGCGGCGGCCACTACAGCGACGCCATCAAGAACTACGACAAGGTGATCGAGCAGTACCCCGCCAGCAACAAGGTGCCCGTCGCGCGCCTGCACAAGGGCAACGCGCTGATCGAGTCCAAGCAGACCGCTGCCGGGGTCCGCGAGCTGCGCTCGCTCATCCAGCGCTACCCCAACTCGCCCGAGGCGATGCAGGCACGCAGCAAGCTGAGCGGCATGGGCGTCCCTGTCACTCCCCGCCGTTAGAGCACACCACGCGCAATGAAAACCCCATGTCCCGCCTCTGGGACATGGGGTTTTCATTTCAACCTAAACAACTCTTGATGTAAGTCAGGCTCTGTTAAGGACACGGCTTCAGCCGTGTCCTTAACGCTTTGTCTGCCGCGGGCTTTAGCCCCTGAGGTACGGCTCTTCATTCCGCAGCCTGTTCCGTCGTTGAGGGAACCTTCAGAGCCCCTATCAGAATCGTTCCTCTGAACGATCAGAAAACGAAGGAATCGATGCCGCGCTCAATCAGCTTCGCAAACTGTGCATCAAGGCTTCGACCTCTTCCCGCTCGGCACCCGTCAGCGGGAGTCGCGGCAGGCGAGGCTGGCCGCCGCAGTATCCATTCAGATTGCAGCCGAATTTGACGGCAGCAATCCCAAGCTCCTCTTCCACTCTCTTCGCAACCGTCTGCAACCGCTCCTGCTTCTCCTCCGCCAGCCCGCGATCGCCATCCTTCCACGCCGCCAGCACCTCGTAGCAGGCCTGCGGCGCGCAGGCGGCAAAGGGCGGCATCGCGCCCACCGCCCCGGCCAGCAAAGCATCGAGCATCCGCGCCGTGCCTCCGGCCAGTATCTGAAATCCCACTGTCTTCGTGCGCGTCTTCAGAGAAGAAGCCTTTGACGCAGAAGGCGCAGCCACCGCCGCTCCCCCTCCCGTAAGCTTCTCCGCCGAGAGCATCGTGGCCGCCGACGGCCTGTGCCGCGCGAGCATCCTTCCCGTTACCGCCGCGAAGACAGCCGTCACCGTCACCTCGCGCTTCACCGCCGCCGTCGCCTCATGGAGCGCGGCAACACGGTCCGGCGCGGCATCATGCACCACCATTCCGGCAATTCGAGGATGCCCCGCCAGCTCAGCAACCATCTCCGTCGTCAGCCCCGCGCCACCCGCGTCGCACAGCACCAGCGGAATCGCAGAACGGTCCGCCACTACCTGAAAGTAGGTGAGCGTCTCCTGCGTTCTCCGCGCACCATCGCCCAACTCGCGTGGCCGCCTCACCAGCGCAGCGTCGTAGCCCAGCACCGCGGCGGCATCGGCCACTGCCAGCGTTCCCGTGACACTCTCGCGAAACGCTCCGGCCAGCATCACCTTCTCCGCCGCAGCCGCCCGAATGGCCGCCCGCAACGCCTCCAGCGTCTCTTCGTCCGACAGCATCGCCGGCTCGCCATTCGCGCCCAGCACCGCCAGCCCCGCCGCCGGGGTCTTCGAATAAGCGGCCACATTCTGTTCCAGTTTGCGAAGGTTGAGCCGCCCATCGGGATAAAACGGCGTGGTCAGAGGAAGTTGAAGCCCTTCAAGCAGCATCCCTCTATTTTAGAGTGAACCCGCGAAGCCGTCCGGCTGGCATCCTACTTCGCGCCGCCGACGGCATGGACCACAAGCTCGACCGTCATCGACTGCGTGAGGGCGCCGCCCGTAGCGCCGGTCGCCGTCGCGGTGACCGTGATCAGGTAAGTCTTCACCAGGTCGGCGGATGAATCGCCCGTGTTGATGCGGCTCCCGCAGCCGAAACAAAACACGCACAGCGCCAACGTCCCCGCCAGAAGAAGAGCCACGGCCCCGCTCCTCCTCCGGCGCAGTCTTCGTGAGCGAGAGCCCCAGCCGATCACCGGGAACAGAAGCAACCCCAGCAACACATCCGGCCCCCTCGAACCGCGATCGAGCACAGCAGCCTGCGGCATCGTGATGGTCATTGTAAAGCTGGCAGGCGTCGTCCCCGGCGGCAGATAGGGTGGGTTAAACGACGCCATCGCCAGCGGCGGAAGCCCGGTCGCCGCCAGCGTAATGGGGCTGGACAGCGCCGCTCCCTCGATCTGCACGGTGAAGTTGAAGTTCGCCACTCCCCCGGCAGGAATCGTCTCCGTAGCCGTCCCCGCCGCGCTCAGCGTGAAGCCCGGCCCCGTCCCCGGCCCCGGAATCACCGTGATCAGCGTCGGAGCCGAGGTGCTGGCGCCAAAGTTCCTGCCACCCGCATAGAGCGTCGTCAGGCTATGCGAGCCGGGCGCAAGCGCGCTGGTGCTGAAACCCGCATCGCCGTTCGGAAGCACGGCAGCAGTCAGCAGGGACGCAGTCCCATCCATCAGCGTGACCAGTCCCGAAGGAGTGCCGGTTGTCGTGCTGACCGTGTGAGCCGTAAGCGCAATCGAGCTGCCCGCAACCACCGAGGTCGACGACGCGGCCAGCGTCGTCACCGTGGGCGCGGGCCTCACCGTCAGGCTGGCAGGCACAGCCGTCAGCGCATAGTTCTTCGCCGCCGCCCCGGCGATGAAGGCCGAAATAGGATAAGCCCCCGCCTCTGGCGAAGCCGGAACCTGCGCCGTAAAACTCGCCGTGACGCTGCCCTCATCTCGCGGCAGCAGGCCATTGAAACTCCCCGTCAGTGCAGGAACCGGCTGCCCATAGAGCAGCGTAACGGCATCGGGAGTGACGACGAGCGGACGAGGCAGGATTTGAAAGGCAAGCGGCTGGCTATCGATCGCTGCATGAGTCGCGTCGCCCGAGTAAGCCGCCGTCAACGTGTAAGAGCCCACCGGCAGCGTTCCCGCGTCGAAGACGGCAGTAGCATCTGCAAGCGGCACGCCACCCACCGTAGTCGCCGCAGCCGTGGACTCATCGAGCAGGGTAAAGCTGACAGACCCGGTCGCCGCATTCGCGGAGCCAAGCGTGGCCGTGAGTTCTCCCACGCCGTAGACCATCACCGGCGAAGCCGTGAGCATCAACGCGCCGCTCGCAACCGAAGACACTCCCGCGATGGTATGAATCACCGGCGCCGTCTCGGCGTCGAGTTGGCGAACGCGCCCATTGGCCGTATCAGCCAGTGTCGCCAATCCCGCAGGCGAGATCCCCGCCGCGCCTGGAGAGTCCAGCGCCGCAGACGCAGCCACGCCGCCGTCGCCCGCGAATCCCTGCACGCCATCGCCCGCAATCGTGGTGATGGCGTGCGTCACCGCGTCGATGCGGCGAATGCGATGGTTGGCCGTATCGGCGATATAGAGATTGCCGCCGCTGTCGATGCTGAGTCCACGCGGAAGCGCGAGCGCGGCAGCAGTGGCCGCAGCATCGTCTCCCGAAAACGCCTCAGCCCCTGTGCCTGCAATGGTCGTAATCACGCCGGTTGCAGCCGCCACCTTGCGGACGCGATGGTTGTGCGTGTCGGCGATGTAGAGATTCCAGGCCGCATCGACGGCAAGCCCGCTGGGCGAGTCGATGGAGGCGGCCGTCGCCACGCCGCCGTCGCCCGAAAAGCCCTGCGTCCCATTGCCCGCAACTGTAGTAATAACGCCGCCAACGGCAGCAATCTTCCGAATGCGGAAGTTCTCCGTGTCCGCGATATAGAGATTGCCGGCCGCGTCGACGGCAAGCGCCGTTGGCAGGTTGAGCCTCGCCGCCGCAGCCGGGCCGTTGTCACCCGCAAAGCCCGCGCCTGAACCGGCGACGGTAGCAATCAGGCCCGTCGCGAGGTCGATCCTGCGAATGCGATGGTTATGCGTGTCGGCAACATAGAGCTTGTTGTCCGCGCCCAGCGCCAGCCCCTCCGGCGAGTCCAGCCGCGCAGCCACCGCCGGGCCGCCGTCGCCCGAAAAACCCTGCGTCCCGGTTCCGGCAATCGTTGTGATGACACCCGCCGCATCGACTCTGCGGATGGTGTTGCTGCCCGTCTCCGCAATGTAGAGGTTGCCCTGCGCATCATAGGCGATCGCCGAAGGAAGCATCAGCGGAAGCGCGGTTGCGGAGGTCTGCGCAGCGAGCGAATCAAGCCCAAGCACAAGAAGAAGCACGATCCAGAGAGGAGCGCAAACGCGGCGTAGCGAGGGTGTAGTGCTCTGCTTACCCATGGGGAGCAATGCGGGAATATGACGATACGGGCTTAAGTACTTCCTACTTTAGAGCATGTTCAATACTTCTGTGACAACACAATCTTCAGTATTTCTGTGATGACAAACGAACGCGTCATCTCTCCGCGACCAATTCAGTCATCTCGTTCCTCTATCAACGCACATCATCCCGATCCTTCTATCAATGCACGTCATCTCGACCGAAGCAACGGACAGGTTTATCGTCCGTTGCGCAGTGGAGAGACCCCTGTATTTCGCCTTCGCCGGATGGAAAGACTCTATACCATCCGCGAAACCACCCTGCCGCTCTTGATTCAACGACGCGATCTCACGCCGTCTATTCGAAGCGATACACGCTCGCTTTCTCGGCCTTGACCTCACGCTGGTCAAATCGCCAGTAGCTTCCCTGGTCGCTCTCGTCGCCGTTCAGCCTGCGCCCGGCGATCCATCTGCCATCCTCGAACCTGCCCTCGTCGATAGTTCCGATGCCGACGCGCTGATTCGGCGAGCGAGTGCTGAAGGAGACGCGGAAGCCCTTGCCAGCCCCCAGAAACTCCTCCGGCCCGGTGGCCATCACCAGTCCAAAGCCCTCGTCCGTTCCGCGGCCGAAGATCTGATCGAGGCTCACATGAACGACATATCCGTTCATCGAAAAATCCACCGAGGGATGAGCCTTGTTGAGCAGAAAGCCGTGAACCTCGCCCTTGCTCTGCGCTTCGAGCAGTTGCGGCGCCAGCGACGCGACCACGCGATAGCTCTTGCCCAGGCTGTTGTCCTTGTCGTTCCACGAATCGATGCCGAAGGGCGAGAAGCCCAGCGCGGCATGTTCTCCCACCGCGTAGAAGACGTTGGCCGCGCCCACCGCTCCGCCAGCCGTCTCGGGAACGAAGAAAGGATTGTCCGGGCGATGATAGCGATTGGCCCACCAGGTAAAGTTCGGCTGGTAGATATCCGGCCCGTAGATGTCGAGCGCCGATCCCGCCGCCTTCCATATATCGATGACACGCGGCTGCGGCCCGCCGCTCGGATAGTCTCCCGGCGCCGTATCCTCGCCCGCCAGCCACGCATTCACGTACATAGGCAGCGGATAGGCGGCCTTGCCTTTCGCGGCCACGGCCTGCACATACCGGCCATAGTTCCACGCCATGAAGATCTCATCGGCCCGCGACGTGTCGCCGAAGACCTGCGTCCACGTGCCCGCCGTCTTCTCGCCATTCGCCAGCCACAGAGCGCGAAGCTCAGGATCAAGCGCGTCCCTGTGCGCCTTGAGATAACTCAGAAGCTCCGTGGGTACAGCGGCGTCGAAGGCTTTGTTGGCGGCGTCCGAATGGTCGCGCGTATCGCCCAGCACGCCCACCTCGTTCTCCACCTGCATCATCAGAACGGTGTGATCCTTGCCATCGACCTCGCGGAGATGCTGCATCACGGCAGCAAAGGCACGGGCGTCCGCATCGACAGTCGCCGGAGCCAGCGTGCTCAGAATATTAACCGGGTTGCCGTTCTCGATCACGCGCGGAAAGCGCTTCGTATCGCGCCTCACCCACACCGGCGCATAGCTCGACATGCCATTCTTCCACGATGCCAACCACAGGAAGACGACACGAAGATGCTGCTCGCGAGCCTGCGCCAGCAGACCGTCAATCAGGCTGAAGTCGAACTTGCCCTCGGTCGGCTCCACCAACTCCCACGAGATCGGCGTGAGCACCGTATTGAGCGGGATCGCGGCCAGCTTCGGCCACTCCGGCTTCATATACTCCAAGCTCGACGAGCTGGAGTTATGCAGCTCCGCCGCCAGCATCAGGAACGGCTTGCCATCGACGATCAACTGCGTCGCCGCGCCGCGCTTCTCCAGATGAGGCGCAGCCGCCGTCTGAGCGTCAAGAGCCTTGACGCCGAAGCAGGACAAAAGAAGAAAGGCAGGCAGCGCGAATCGACAAAAATTGGGCAATCCCATATCGGTTGCCCAATCTAACACAGCCGCCTGCCTCAACGCCCTGCGAACTTCCGCTACTCCGCGACCGTCCGATTGCGAAGCTGGCCCAGCCCGCTGATGGTGATGACGACCTCTTCGCCCGGCTTGAGCCAGCGCTTGGGCGTGCGTCCCAGCCCTACGCCCTCCGGCGTTCCCGTGCTAATGACGTCTCCGGCTTCGAGCGGCGTCAGGCTCGACAGATGCGCGATCAGCGCCGGAATCTTGAAGATCAGGTCGCTCGTGTTCGAGCTTTGCAGCGTCTCGCCGTCGATGGTCAGCGAGATGTCGAGCGCGTGCGGATCAGCCACCTCGTCGGCAGTCACGATGGATGGGCCCAGCGGGCAGAAGCTGGGGAAGGATTTGCCCAGCGTCCACTGCGACGTCGCCAGTTGAATGTCACGCGCGCTCACATCGTTGACGATGGTGTAGCCGAAGACGTGCTGCTTCCAGTCCTCCGCCGCGATCTGGTAGCCCGGCTTGCCAATCACCACACCGAACTCCGCCTCGTAGTCCGGCTGCGTGCTGATCTTTGGCAGCACGATCGGCGCGTCCGGCCCCACCACCGAGCTAGCCAGCTTCATGAAGACCGTCGGCACCTTCTGCACTGCCATCTTCGATTCGTCGGCGTGCTTCTGATAATTCAACCCGATAGCAAAGATCCGCGACGGCCGCGGAATCGGAGCATGCAGCGTGACATGCGACAACGGCAGCCGCGGCGCATTGACGACCTTGGCGCGAATGTCGTCGAGCGCCTGCTCCCCGCTCTGGATAATGTTGCGGACCGAACGAAAGCCCAGCGAGGAGAGGCTCACCACCTCCTCGCCGTCTGCGCCCGGAACCAGAACGCCCGGCGTGGGAACACCGCAGTTGAGCATGTCGGCGGGCACCGACGCACCCAGCGTGCGCAGCTGCAGGTTGGCGGCATCGGCGTTGACAGAGTAGGTGACGAGCTTCATTCGGTTGTGCTCCAGGCTACGCCGTCGGGAAAGGCGAAGCGGGTTAGGGATTCTTGGTGAATCTCGATGCTGTAGCCGGGCTGTCGCGGCAGAAGGTAGCGCCCGTTGCGGATCTGGACCGGATCGACGAAGTGTTCGTGCAGGTGATCGACGAACTCGATCACGCGGTCGTCGAGCGAGCCCGAGACGCTCAGAAAGTCAAAGGCCGAGAGATGCTGCACATACTCGCAAAGCCCCACGCCGCCGGCGTGCGGACAGACAGGGACGTTGAATTTGGCCGCGAGCAGGATGATGGCAAGGTTCTCATTAACCCCGGCGACGCGGCAACTGTCGATCTGCACCACGTCCAGTGCCTTTGCCTGCAAAAACTGCTTGAACATGATGCGGTTGTGAACATGCTCGCCGGTCGCGATCCGCACCTCGGGCACCTCGCGCCGGATGCGCGCATGGCCGAGGATGTCGTCGGGATTAGTCGGCTCCTCCATCCACCAGGGCTTCAGCTCGGCAAGCTGCCGGGTGCGGGTGATGGCCTCGACGACGCCCCACTTCTGGTTGGCGTCGACCATCAGCCTGTTCTCCCAGCCGATCTCCTCGCGCACGATGTGGCCGCGGCGCAGATCGTCCGCCGCGTCGCCGCCCACCTTCAGCTTGAAGTGCGTCCAGCCCTCCGCCAGCGCCTCTTTCGACAAACGCCGTATCTTCTCCTCGCTGTAGCCGAACCACCCCACCGACGTCGTGTAGGCCGGATAGCCCTTCTGTTCGAGCAGCGCCAGCCGCTCGGCCTGCCCCGCCCGCCCGGACCGCAGCAGATCGAGCGCCTCCTCCGGCGAGAGCGCGTCGTCGATATAGCGGAAGTCGATGGCGCCGATCAATCGCTCCGGCTCCATCTCCGAGAGAAGCTGCCACAACGGCTTGCCCTCAGCCCGCGCATAGAGGTCCCACAGCGCATTGATGAGCGCGGCGGCGGCAAGCTGAATGACGCCCTTCTCCGGCCCCAGCCAGCGAAACTGCGTGTCGTCGGTCAGCTCCCGCAGAAAGGCGCGGAAGTCATCGGTGATCGACGCCAGCGTGCGGCTCACGGCATAGCGCGAAAGATACTGCGCCGCCTGCACCACCAGGTCCGTGCCCCGTCCCAGCGTAAAAGAGAGCCCATAGCCCACAAGCCCGGAGTTGGTCTCGATGATGCAGTAGGCAGCCGAATAGTCGGGATCCTTGTTCACGGCGTCGGAGCCGATGTTCTCGCGGGATGTGGGAAAACGAAGATCGATAACGCGGACTGCGGTAATAAGGATGTCGTTCAACGTGGCGGCTTCCTGTCAGGTAATTTTCTTGGAGTTGTCGATGGATGTCCGGCTAAGCCGCGGTCCAGCCGCCGTCGATCGGGATCAGAGCGCCGTTGATAAACTCGGCCTCGCGCGAGCACAGGTAGCGAACCAGCGTAGCGATGTCCTCAGGCGTTCCCAGCCGTCCGATGGGCTGTCGCGCCACCAGCTCGGCGCGAATCTTTTCCTTCTCGTGGGCGTGGTACTTGTCCAGGTAGCCCTCGACGAACGGCGTCTGCACCGTGCCGGGAGCGATGCAGTTGATGCGCAGTTCCTTGGGATAATCGACCGCGATCTGCCGCGTCATGGCCAGCACCGCGCCCTTGCTGGCGCAGTAGGCGAACCGTTGCTTCACACCCACCACCGAGGCCACCGAACCAATGTTGACGATCGAGCCGCGCGAAGCCAGCAACAGCGGAAATGCCGCCTGTGTCACCAGGAAGACACTGTGGACGTTCACCTGCATCACGCGGGCAAAGTCCTCTTCCGACGTGTGCGTAATGTCGCCCACCAGCCCGATGCCCGCATTGTTAATCAGGATGTCGAGGTGAGCGATGCCAGCGAAGGCAGCGGCAATCGAAGCCGAATCCGTAACGTCCATCGCGACTGCCTTCGCGTTCGGCAGCTCGGCGGCAAGCGATTCGGCGGCCGCCAGGTTCAGGTCGGCAATCAGGACGTGTGCTCCGGCGCGGGTTAGTTCGCGGGCGGTCGCGGCGCCGATGCCGCTAGCCCCGCCGGTCACAAGGGCAATCTTATTTTCCAGGCGAAATATATCTGTCATAGGCTGAAACCCAATTGTTGCACAAAACGAGAATACCGCGGCTCCCGGTTGACTAAAAAGTTATCGCAATTCCTGAACAACCCATCTCAAACGTCATCTCGACCGAAGCCGCGCAGTATCATCGCGCGGCGCAGCGGAGAGACCCCTGTATTTCTTTGCCTCGCCCCCGCACCTTCACAGCGGAAACACTTTGCAATAAGAAAATGTTACTCTTCGATTGAATTTATCCCCGCTCTTCCCCCGGGGCTATCGAACAAATCCAATCTGCGGAGCAAGAATGCCACGTTACTGCTTAACACTGGACCTCAAGAACGACGAAGCCGCCATCGCGGAGTACAAGCGCTACCACGTCAAAATATGGCCCGAGGTCAAACAAAGCCTCTTCGACGCCGGCATCGAGAAGATGGAGATCTACCTCGGAGGAACCCGCCTCTTCATGATCATGGATACCAACGACGCTTTCTCCCTCTCGGCCAAGGCCGCCGCCGATGCCGCTAACGCCAAGGTGCAGGAGTGGGAGACCCTGATGGCCAACTTCCAGCAGGAGTTACCTCTCTCCACCCCGTCCCAGAAGTGGGTGGTCATGGAAAAGGTATTCGATCTCGCTGCCCAGTAGGGCCCAGGCGTATGGTAGGTGGGTGTTTCTCGAGAGGAAATGAACGATTTCCCATCCGGCAGCTTTTCCCGAACGGGTAAAGCTGCATCCAAATTGTCAGCAGCGGCCGGATCGCCGGCCACCGCCAAATTTACGGAGGAAAGACCATGATGAGCACGAAGCCGTTAAAGATGTGGGGCACTCTGGCGCTGGGCGCAGCGATGATTCTGAGCGGATGCAAGAGTTCTCCTCCCGCTGGAACGAAGAATGCCGATGGATCGATCACCAACGCCGACGGCTCGGTAACCTATCCCGCCGGAGTCAAGCCGCCGGTGGCGACCAGGAACGCCGATGGCTCCATCACCAACCCGGACGGCTCCACCACGTATCCCGCAGGCACCGCGCCCGCGCAGGCGGCCAAGAGCGAGCCCGCCGCTCCGGCGAGGCAACAGGCGGCAAGGGCTCCGGCTGCTCCCGCCCCGGCTGTGGCCGAGTCGAGAGTCGTTCCCAGCGGAGCGAGCGTCCGTGTCACCATGTCCCAGACGCTTAGCGCCAAGCAAAACAACGTAGGCGACAGCTTCAGCGGAGTCTTGAGCGGGCCTCTCTCCACGAGTAGCGGCGGCACTGTATTCAAGAGAGGCACTGAAGTGTCGGGAACCGTCGTCGCTGCCAAGGGCCAGGGCCGCTTCAAAGGAGCGGGCGACCTTGCGATCCAGCTGACCTCGATCGCCGGAATCCCGGTTCAGTCATCCACCTATGAAGAGGTAGCCAAGGGCAAGGGCAAGCGTACCGCGACCCTGACCGGAGGCGGTGCCGGTCTCGGCGCCCTTATCGGCGGTCTCGCGGGCGGCGGCAAGGGCGCTCTGATCGGCGGCCTGGCGGGCGCGGGCGCAGGCGGCGCAGGCTCTGCACTCACCGGCAACAAGGACGTCGTCATCCCCGCCGAGTCGCAGGTCACCTTCCGGCTCACCTCTCCCCTCACCGTGAGGTAACTTCCGTAAAAGAAAACGTGGGTTACGGACTCCTCAACAAAATCCACCCGAGCGCGCCGGGCAATCATATCCGGCGCGCTTTTTCCTGCCTCGGACGATACGGCGATAGAACGATAGACTGAAGCCATGCCGCTGACCCCCGTCTTCCTGCTCTCCGCAACCGATGTCGCTCACTTCCCCACCCAGTCGAAGACCTCGGGCGCGCCGGAGATCGCGTTCCTGGGGCGGTCGAACGTCGGCAAATCCTCGCTCATCAACTCGCTGCTCGGCTCCAAGCAGGCGCACACCTCCTCCACCCCGGGACGAACGCGGGCCATCAACTTCTTCGCGCTGCACGAGGGCGCGGGCAGCAAAATGAAGCCCAGGCCCTCGCTCATCTTCGCCGACCTGCCCGGCTACGGCTACGCCAGGATCTCGAAGTCCATCTCCGCCGAGTGGCCCAAATTCATCGAGCCGTATCTTGCTGGCCGCGAGACGCTTGCGCTGTGCATCTGCCTCGTGGACACCAATATTCCGCCGCAGCCGAGCGACACCCAGTTGATCGACTACTTCAAGCAGACCGAGCGGCCCTATCTGGTCGTCGGAACGAAGTCCGATCGGCTCTCCAACAACGTGCTGGCCAAATCCATCGCCGCGCTCAAGCGGGAGCATGGCGTCGACGAAGTGCTCGCCGTCTCGTCCAAGACTGACGCCGGAACCAAGGCTCTCTGGCAGCGATTGATGTCCGTAGCGGGCTAAAGGTAATGGCAGCAGCGAGTTAAAGGAAAAAGTGGCTACAGATCTCTCTGTAACCACCTAAATGCCAGTTCTCTGGTTACATAAGGCAAAATGTAACCAGCTATTGCCAGTTTCTCTGGTTACATGCCGTAATATTCCAATCCCAGATGCGTGATGAGGTCCTCGCCCATAATGTGGCGAAGTGTGTTTTTCAACTTGGTATGTTGAATGAAAAGGTCGTGCTCAGGATAGACGCCCTGGGCATGTTGCGGCGCCTTGAAGAAGAAGCTGAGCCACTCCTGAATGCCCAGTCCGCGCAGGCTCGGAGTACGGGCCGCGAGATCCATGAAGAGGATCAGATCGAGCGCCAGCGGAGCCGCCAGGATGGAGTCGCGGCAGAGGAAATCTACCTTGAGCTGCATCGGATATCCCAGCCAGCCGAAGATGTCGATGTTGTCCCAACCTTCTTTATTATCACCACGCGGTGGGTAATAGTTAATGCGGACCTTGTGATAAAGCTCCTTGTACAGATCGGGATAAAGCGCGGGCTGAAAGATGTACTCCAGCGCGCCCAGCTTCGACTCCTCCTTGGTCTTAAAGGACTCGGGATCGTCAAGCACCTCGCCGTCGCGGTTGCCCAAAATGTTGGTCGAGTACCAGCCGCTGACGCCCAGCAGGCGGGTCTTAAAGGCCGGCGCGAGCACCGTCTTGATGAAGGTTTGGCCGGTCTTGAAGTCCTTTCCGCAGATGGGGGCGTTCATCTTCTTCGAAAGCTCCTGTAATGCCGGTATATCCACGGTTAGGTTCGGCGCTCCGTTGGCGAAGGGGATGCCCTCCTTAAGTGCCGCCCAGGCATAGAGCATGGAGGGCGAGATGTTGGGATCGTCCTCGACCAGCCCCTTCTCGAAGGCCTCGAGTGTCTGGTGAACGGCGGTCGGCTCAAGAAAGATCTCGGTTGAGCCAGTCCAGATCATGACCTGCCGATCGGTCTTGCTCTTGAACTCGGCGATGTCGTTGCGAATCTGGTTGGCCAAGTCGCACTTGTTCTTGCCGGTCTTGATCTTCTTGCCTTCGAGCCGTTTGACGTAGTGCTGATTGAAGGCAGCGGGCATGGGCTCGATGGACTGGAGGAAGGGCTTGATCTCCTCCAACTGATCGCGGTCCAGCACCTGAGCAGTGCTGGCGGCGTCGTAGAGGTTGCCGCCGAAGATATCCCAGCCGGTGAAGACGAGATCGTCGAGCGGCGCGAGAGGGGCGAAGTCCTTGATGAGCGGGCTGCGACCTTCGGTGCGCTTGCCAAGCCGGATAGTTCCCATCTGGGTGGTGGAGCCGATAGGTTTGGCGAGCCCACGGCGAACGGCTTCTACGCCGGCGATAAGGGTGGTGGCGACGGCTCCCATGCCGGGAATCATGACGCCTAATTTTCCTGTTGCAGGTTTGATATCTGCCGCTGCTGGTCTGGCGGCATCCGAATCCGAGATAGACATACTGAGCAAAACCCTTCCATGAAGCAATTTTCCGTTGTGCGGAAGAGTCAGTATCGCGCAGCAAACACAAGGGGAGCAAATGAGTGGAGCACTCGGAAATGGAGTCAGCGATAACCTTCCAGACATAAGCGATAACGTAGAAATCCCTCGAAAACAGGCCATTCGATGGCCGAGCGCCTTATTTGTCCGAGACAGTTGGAAAGAGGAGCAGGATGGGAGTCAATCTCTGATCTCACGAGACCGCGACTTAAAATTCATCCATTTTGAGATGACACCTATGAGCAGCAGACTGGTCATGGCGCCTCATTCCAGATACAGGATTTCCCGCTGAAAGATTTGTTGCGAAGTCCCGATGCTCAACGGAGAGAGTTAGCGATAGCATGGTCACTGCATCGGCATTCATGACCAGAAAACTTCAGGAGTCCGAGCAATGTCTGGAAAGTCTTCCTCTTCCGAACCTGTACTGGCAAACATTGACAGCCTTCTGCCCGATCTGGAGGCGATCTATCGAGACATCCATTCTCATCCTGAGCTTTCGATGCAGGAGAACCGGACAGCCGGAGTCGCTGCCGATTCCTTGCGTGCCGCAGGCTATGAAGTGACAACCGGCATTGGCGAGACCGGCGTTGTCGCTGTTTTGCGTAATGGCGATGGCCCAACTGTCATGTTGCGTGCCGATATGGACGCTCTGCCTGTTCTGGAAGCCACCGGGCTACCCTATGCGAGCAAGGTTCGCGCGACCGACACCTCGGGGAAGACTGTCCCTGTGATGCACGCCTGCGGGCATGACATGCATGTCACATGGCTGATCGGTGCTGCAACATTATTTGCGAAATGCCGCGATGCCTGGAAGGGGGCGCTGATGGCCGTCTTTCAACCGGCGGAAGAGACGGGCCAGGGTTCGCAGGCGATGATTGACGATGGGCTCTTCAAGCGATTCCCGAAGCCCGATGTCATACTCGGCCAGCATGTCATGAGCATGCCTGCCGGCGTGATTGCCGGACGCATCGGGGTGACTACTTCCGCAGCCGACAGCTTGGAGATCAAACTATTTGGCCGTGGCGCTCACGGCTCCATGCCGGAGGCCAGCATAGACCCCGTATTGATGGCCGCGTCAATAGTGCTGCGGCTTCAGGGCATTGTTTCGCGGGAAGTACCGCCGACAGAGGCGGCCGTGGTGACTATTGGTGTATTGCAGGCGGGGACGAAAGAAAACGTCATCCCCGAGGAGGCAATCATCAAGCTAAACGTGCGCACCTTCGATGAGGGAATCCGAAAGTTGGTGCTTGCAGCGATCGAAAGGATTGTGAACGCGGAAGCAGAGGCTTCGGGCGCGCCCCGGAAGCCGGAGATCACGCCGCTCGACAGTTATTCCATGACCACAAACGATTCCACTGCAACGCGGCAGGTTAGAGATGCACTGCGCGCACACTTTCCTGCGGACAGAGTGCAGGAGACCAAGCCGACGATGGCAAGCGAGGACTTTGGATCGTTTGGAGCAGAGTGGCGCGTGCCGTCGGTCTTCTGGTTCGTCGGCGGAGCTGATCCCGACGTGTATGCAAAGGCGAAGAAGGACGGCAAGATCGGCCAGCTTCCAACCAATCACAGCCCATACTTCGCACCGGTGATCCATCCAACGCTGGAGACAGGCATCGAAACATTCGTTGTTGCCACGCAAGCGTGGCTGAGAAAGTAACACGCGAGGCTCGAAAGAGGAGAGCGACACCATTGATAGAACCCTTTCATCTCGCTATACGGATGGATACTTTTCATATCGTCCTCGATCTGGCCGGCACGTTTGTATTCGCTCTCAGCGGAGGCATGGCTGCGGTCAAGCATCGGCTTGATATCTTCGGTGTGCTGGTGTTGTCCTTCGCAGCAGCCAACTCTGGTGGAATCACGCGCGATGTAATGATCGGAGCGACTCCGGCTGCGGCGCTCAGCGATTGGCGATATGTTGCCGTCTCACTGCTTGCCGGTCTCCTGACGTTTTATTGTTATCCGTTCATCAACCGCCTGAGTGGTTCGGTCTTGATCTTCGACGCCGCGGGATTAGCGCTCTTTGCTGTCACGGGCGCGACGAAGGCCCTCGCGTATCACCTCGGTCCGGTCCCGGCGGCGCTGCTTGGAATGCTTACGGGAATTGGAGGCGGCATGGCGCGTGACATTCTCATTACGGAAGTTCCGGTGGTGCTTCGTGCCGAGCTTTATGCCGTCACTGCACTGGCCGGCTCTACTGTTGTCGTAGTCGCGGATGGGTTGCATCTTTCGTCCGCTGCAGCGGCGACTGTGGGCGCGGCTCTTTGCTTTGGGTTGCGTTTCCTGGCAATTCGCTACCGGTGGAGGCTTCCCGTCGCCAACGGAGAATGAACCCTGCGAGCCGATACCAGGCTTCGCTCAATCACCGCTGAAGCTTATTGAAATCCTGGGGATCATAGGCTTCGCATAAAACTGAACGTGCTGATCGCGGATAGAAATAAAACATGAAATACCGAATGGCCAAGTCATGTTTTACTTCACCTCCTGCCCGACGCGGTTTTTCAGATGGGTGCGGACGAACCAGATCGCGCCGACGAGGATCAGCAGAACAATGGCCAGGTCCGCTTTGTGAAGAATGCTGTGCAACAGCGAGTTGGGGTCGTTCCAGTTTTCGCCGGCCTTCATCCCGATATAGGCAAGCAGGAAGCACCACGGCCACGAACCGATAAACGTGTACACGTGAAAGCGGAGCTGCGGCATGCGGGCGATGCCCGCGGGCAGAGCGATGAAGGTGCGGACGACCGGGAGAAGACGGCCGACGAGCACGGTGATGTCGCCATATTTGGCGAAGAATTTTTCGGTGCGGTCGAGGTCGTGGCTGCTGAGCAGAACGTAGCGGCCGTAGCGCTCGATCATCGGTCGTCCGCCGTAGGCACCGATCCAGTAGGCCACCCATGAGCCGATGTTGCAGCCGATGGCCCCGGCGGTAGCCGCCCAGAAGAGGGTCATCTTGCCCTGGTAGACGGCAAAGCCCGCGAAGGTCATGATGATCTCGCTGGGCAGCGGGATGCAGGCCGATTCGATCGCCATCAGAAGGGCGATGCCGGGGTAATGGATTGCCGCGATCAGTCCGGTGATGTAAGGCAGAAGGAAGTTGACGATTTTTTCTGTCATGGGCTACGCAATTGGGCGGGCTTTCTTAGTATAGCCGCCGGTGCGCGCGGCTTTGTTACGATTGACTTATGTCCGAATCGAGATCCGATACGCCTGCCACCGTCCCTGCTTCGCCTGAACGTCCTGTCCGCGTGACCCACAAGGCTCCTGCCAACCGGCAGATTGTCGCCTTCAGCTTCTATAAAGTGATGCCGGAGTGGCGCAGGCTGCCCGCCGAGGAGAAGGCTGCGCACAAGGCCGCCTTTGCCGCCGTACTGGCCAAGTGGGAGAGGCCGGGAGAGTTCATCTCGCTGACCTACTCGACGATCGGCACGCGCGGCGACGTGGATATGTGTATCTGGTCGATCGGCTATGCCGTCGACGAGATGAACAAGATGCGGAGCGAACTGTTGAGCACTCCGCTGGGCGGTTATCTGAACTCGCCGCACCACTATCTCGCGATGACCAAGCGGTCGCAGTACCAGATCGGCCGGGCGGATGAGAGCGAGGGAGAAGGGCGCGGCGCGATCCGTCCTGGCGGGCAGAAGTACAACTTTATTTATCCGTTCATGAAGACGCGTCCCTGGTACCTGCTGTCGGCGGAAGAGCGCAAGCGGTTAATGGACGAGCATATCCGCATCGGCCTGAGCTACCCGCGGGTGAAGCTCAATACCACCTACTCGTTCGGCCTCGACGACCAGGACTTCGTGGTAGCGTTTGAGACCAACTTCCCCGAAGACTTCGTCGACCTGGTGCAGCAGTTGCGCGAGACCGAGATCAGCTTGTACACGCTGCGCGACATCCCGGTCTTCAGTTGCGTGCGCCTGAGCGTGGAAGAGATGTTGAATCGGCTGGGATAACTGGGAGCGACGATGGCGCGCGTAAGGGCAGCGAAGGCGGTTGATCCCACGGCAAAATTCCCTGCGGGCAAGCGGGCGCGGGCGATTGCCGAGAGCGCGCCAGTACCTGCAAAGAAGATGCCCGGCAAGACAGCGAATCCTCTGGCTCCGGAGCGTGTCTCGGCGATTCTGGAGATACTGGCGAAGACTTATCCCGGCGTGGTCTGCGCGCTTCACCATCGCAGCGCGTGGGAACTAGTGGTCGCCACGATCCTCTCGGCGCAGTGCACGGACGTGCGCGTCAACCTCGTCACTCCGGCGTTGTTCAAGGCGTTCCCTACTCCCAAGGCGATGGCTGCGGCCTCGCTGCCCGAGCTGGAAGATCTGATCCGCACGACAGGCTTCTTTCGCAACAAGGCGAAGTCGATCCAGGGCGCGGCCAGAACAGTGGTCGAAGAGTTTGGCGGTAAGGTGCCGCAGACGATGGACGAGCTGCTGCGGCTGCCTGGGGTGGCTCGCAAGACGGCTAACGTTGTCCTCGGGTCATGGTTCAACATTGCCGTGGGAGTTGTTGTAGATACGCATGTTATGCGTCTGACGCGGCGACTTGAGCTAACCCGCGAGACGGCTCCCGAGAAGGTGGAGCGGGACATGATGAAGATCATTCCCCAGGACCGCTGGATCGCCTTTTCGCACGAGCTGATCCATCATGGGCGGCAGGTCTGTATCGCCCGCAAGCCGAGGTGCGCGGATTGCACGCTGGAGAAGCTGTGCAACTCTTCCGACAAGACGTGGACCTCGCACTGAGGCGGATTCTCTACGAAAGAGCTTGCTTTTTCGACCAGTGAGCCTCAATGGCCTCGACCAGCGCGGGCAGCGTAGGCTCTGTTGCCTCGGCGGCAGGCTCAAGCCCCAGGTCGCGCAGCGCCTGCGATGTAATCGGTCCAATCGAGATCAAGGCAATGGAAGTAGGGAGGGTCACCTCGGCAGCTTCGAGCAACGCAGCGAGGTTGCGCGCGGTGGAGGCGCTGGTGAAGGTGATGGCATCAGGCAAGGCGTCCGGCTGGACGAAGAGTTGCTGAAGGTCAGCGATGGAAGCAGGCGGAATCTGGGTGCGGTAGGCGTCCGCGATGGTGACATGCGCGCCAGCGGCGGTGAGAGCTTCGGGCAGAACGTCACGGGCCTCGGTGGCGCGGACGAGCAGGAAGCGCTTGCCTGCGGCTTCGGGGGTGAGGGCTTCGGCGAGCGATTCGGCGACGTAGCGCGGGGGGACGAGATCGACCGGGAGGCCAATTCCCTGCACCGCGCGAGCGGTGGCAGGACCGATGACAGCGATCTTTGGGGTTGTTGGGATTGGGCTTGAATGGTCGGGGCTGGCGGTGCCCCACGTATGAGAGCCCGGACGTGGGACACCCTGATTCTGTTGACCGAGGAGTTGGCGGCGCTGGTGGAAGACTTCGACGGCATTGGCGCTGGTGAAGAGGAGCCAGTCATAGCTTTCGAGCTGCGCGAGCGCCTCATCGAGCGGAGCGTAGGTCGCCGGGGGGACGATCTCGATGGTCGGGATGAGGATGGGAGTCGCTCCAAGCGCCTCGATCAGCCGGGCCAGTTCGGAGGCCTGGCGGCGGGTGCGGGTGACGAGGACGCGCTTATCAGCTTTACTGTTGAACGTAGCCATCTGCTTGCGATTGTAGACGGACCTTGAACAGCATTTGCGCCGGACAGGTTACAATCGCTGGCACCAAAGTGTCGACCGCAAGGAGATACACGAAAAGCTCCCTACCGGACAAGGAGGAACAATGGCAGGAAAGTTTGAGATCAAGAAGGCGAAGGATGGTCAGTTTTACTTCCACCTCAAGGCCGGCAATGGGGAGAAGATTCTGGCGAGCGAGATGTACAGGGAAAAAGACTCGGCCGAGAATGGGATCGAGTCGGTGAAGAAGAACGCGCCCGACGATTCGCGCTATGAGCGGAAGGAGACGAAGAACGGGCAGTTCATGTTCAACCTGAAGGCAGCCAACCACCAGATCGTCGGCACCAGCGAGTCTTATACCACTGCCGCGGCGCGCGACCATGGCATCGAGTCGGTCAAGGCGAATGCTCCGGAAGCACCCGTGCAGGACGAGACGGCCTGAGCGCCGCGATTATTTGGTTGGGACTTTTCATTTAAAGTCCGGTTCGCAGTGGACGCGGCCCGAACTGAACGCATCGAACCCTAACAGAGAGGTGGGAGATTTATGGCGACGGAAGGTTTTGCGGCAGATGGCACGATGTTGAAGGAGAGTGCGCAATTTGACTTGGCGCAGGAGATGGCTGACGCCGAGCAGAAGAAGCCTTGGGCGGCTGGCCGGTACACCAAGAGCCTGTTCAAGAAGTCGGACTTCAGAATCGTGATGATCTCGATGGAGAAGGGAGCGGTCATCAAGGAGCATCACGCGGACGGAACACTTTCGGTGCAGGTGCTGAAGGGTGCGGCGCGGTTGACCGTCGGAGGCAAGGAGTACGAGCTGAAGACCGGCGGGGTGCTGACGCTGGGCGCGTCGATCAAGCACGAAGTGGAGGCCCTGGAGGACACGGCGTTCCTGCTAACGATCTCGTGGCCGGACGCCGCGAAGCTGCAGGCAATGCAGCACCGGGGGTATGGCACTTAGAGCAATTCTGCTGTTGCTGTGAAGTAGAGGGTGCCGGAACGCGCTGTCTTGTTCGAGAGGAGACGGCGAGCGCTCCGGCACCCTTTCTAGTCTGTGGGAGAACTGTGCCAGCCGCGCCGCCAGGTCGAATCAGGAGAAAAGATTCAGGAAGCGAGCAGGTCGAGTGCGCCTTTGGCGATGAGATCGTCCGCGACCCATCGCCCAAGCGCTTGGGGAGTGGTGTCGAGGTGGGCGACGGTGTCGATTTGGACCATGGCTTCGCCGTCCGGCGCGAGCACTTGGGCGAAGACGCGCCACCTCTCAAACTCGGGGACGCAATGGATGCCGATGGGGATGGAGCAGCCACCGCCGAGGGCGTCGAGCGCGGTGCGCTCGGCTTCTACGCAGAAACGGGTTTCGGGATGATTGAGGAAGGCGACGGCCTGACGGATGTAAGCGTCGCGGGCCTCGTCGACGGGATAGTCGGGGCTGCGGGTTTCAAGGGCGAGGGCTCCCTGTCCGGGGGCGGGACAAAGCTCGTCGGGTGAGAAGCGGTGGTGGATGGACTCGGTTCGCTGGAGGCGGTCGAGACCGGCGGCAGCGAGCACAAGGGCATCGCACTGCCCGGCGGCGAGCTTCTTGAGGCGGGTGTCGATATTGCCGCGCACCTCGACGAAGGTGACGTCGGGGCGGAGGGCGAGGAGCTGCGAGCGACGGCGCGGGCTGGTGGTCCCGATGCGGCCACCCAGGGGAAGCGTATTGAGCGACCAGTACGGCTCGCAGACCCAGACATCGCGGGCATCGGCGCGTTTGGGGATGGCGGTGAGGTCGAACTGAGGGGAGAGCGTGGTGGGCAGGTCCTTGAGGCTGTGGACGGCGAGATCGATCTCGCCCGAGGCCAGTTCCTCCTCGATCTCCTTAATAAAGATGCCTTTGCCGTCGAGGTTGGCAGGCGGCACGAAGCCGGGTTGTTGCATGCGATCGCCAGTGGTGCGGATGACCTTGAGTTCGACATGGTATCCGGCGTCGCGGAGAGCGTAGAGGACGTGGTTGGCCTGCCAGAGAGCTAGCTGGGAGCCTCGGCTGCCGATACGGATCGGGTTCTTGGGATTATTGAACTCGCTGCTCATCGATTGCGACTTTCTTCCGTCTTGCCTGCCTGCTCATTGTAGCACGCGGCGGAAGTGAGGTTTTGTAGCTATAGCACTGATATATAAAGAGATACAGAGAATTTGACTCAGAGAACTGGGACTGGATTCCCGCGAGACCATTCTGCCGGCTGAAAACCGCTCAGCCAGCAGAACAGGTTTGAATCAGCGATGACCGCCGCCGCCGCGAGAAGCTCCGCCACCAGGGGAGGCTCCGCCTCTCATGGGACCGCCTCTTCCCCCACCGGGATATGCGTGCCCTCCCTGGGAACCGCTGGGAGGCCGTGCAACAGGGCCGTGTCCGTGTCCACCGGGACGGACGTAGCCGCTGCCGGGACGAACATAGCCGCGACCAGGATAGACGTAACCGCGGCCGGATCCGTAGAAGCCTCTGCCCGGATAGACGAAGCCGCC
>Ga0207674_10001161_pt1 | contig 34164 bp, 28 predicted proteins | sample KBSCornC72_FD_184303 | JGI IMG/M metagenome (GOLD analysis project Ga0207674, IMG submission 184303) | Corn rhizosphere microbial communities from Kellogg Biological Station, Michigan, USA - KBS Corn C7-2 (SPAdes) (version 2) | ecosystem: Host-associated > Plants > Roots > Rhizosphere > Soil ...
AAAGCCCGAATTCATGCCAACTGAAGGCATGTACGTTCTGAAACAAATTTCCGCAATATCCGTCCTTCGTGCCTGAAGACTAGCGGGACGGATTTTTATGCAGCTTTCATTGTACTCCACCGCCCTAGTAATGTCCACTTGGCGCGCCCACCAGCGCTCATTGACATGCGGCTTGTGTGACTGGTCCGCAATCAGGAATCAGACTGCGAACTGATAAAGCGGAATACGCGGCGAGCAGTGACGACGCTGGCAAGCCGTATCCGAGTGTCCTCCGCGTGTGTTGTTGTCTGACTCGATGCCTGCCTCTCGGTGCCTTCCTCAGTGGCGATGCCTGATGAGGTTGTCCGAGGATGAGGTCGGTTGCATAGTGCGGAGCACACCCTCTACAGTTCGAGTGGGGGGCGCGAGTAGATACGTGTACTGGTGTACCGATGTGGAAGGGCAGTGTCGCAAGATTATGGACGGCATCGACGGACTTCGCGACGCACTCGGTGCGCCAGATTACCTGCAGCGGGTGCTGATCGCGTATGCTATCGTCCTGGGCCTGGAAGCGCCATTCGTGCTCTTCGTCGCCTCCATGCGCCGCCGCCCCTGGTACGAGCAGGCGCTCGTGCTCGTGCCCACTGCCGGTTTCGGGCTGGGCCTCTATTGGGCGCGCCAGGCGCGGGATACGCTTGCTGCTATACAGAGCTACCTCGCCTTTACACGGTATCCGTACGCGCAGTGGCCGACGTTTGCCCAGAATCATAGCGCGGAGGCGCAGGCGTTAGTGGCCAGCATGCAGCAGCACGTCGTGGCCATGGGCGGGCTGACGCTGGTGTCGCTACTGGGTGGGTGGGTGCTGCTCATGCGCTGGGCATCTATGCCAGTTCCGCAGTACGCAGCCGATTCCGCTCTAGCAGCCGCTCAACTGAGCGGCAGTGAGCCTGGAGCGGACGACGAGCAGGAGAACCTGGAAATCACCATCGAGCCGATTGAGAAACAGAAGCGCTAATCGCACGCCTTATAGCGCGGGAGTCACACTGAGCGGATAGCAGGTGAGTATGCTCTATGTGCCATCCACTCAGCGCAAGGCTTTACTTTTCGTCGTCGCTTGTGGTGGTGGCGACATCGGCGGCCACGTTCACGCCGGTCTCGACGGCGGTGCTGGTGGCGGCCTGAGCCACGTTCGCCGCGGCGCTGTCCGGCGTGGCGCCGACGTGGGAGAGCGCGCCACCCACCGCCTGCTGTGCGACGTCCGTCACCTTATCAGCCACCGCATCCTTGACCTTGTCCTGTGCGGTCTCGACGGCGGCTTGAAGGGCATCCCCAGCGACGCCCTTGGCCTTGTCCTTGAGCTTATCAAAGAACCCCATGTGCTTACTTCCTCCCCGATCTGCATACTTCGTCGCTCGCTCCATCTGCGCGGAGCGAATAGCTACTAGCCACTGGCACTACGCCGTCAGGTTACAGCGAAGAATGCGCGCCTTGCATCAACTCTGCCCGTTGACGCGCTCGCATAGAATGAGGCTGGCCGTGATGCACTCAGGGGCTGTCTCAGTACGTGAGCCGAAGGTAGTTGGGGCAGCGCCGGGCTTCTTTGTAAAGAACAGGGGCCTGTCGGCGTGTATATAGCGAACAGCCTGGGCGCAGCATTGTAGCTCATGGAAGCGAGGCAGCTCATGACACCTCCTGGCGCGCGCGCTCACCGTACAGCACGTCGCGGTCACCCGATGGCGTTGGGCCGTCTGCTCCTCGCCGCTGTGCTCGTGGTCGTGGCTGTGGCAGTTTCGAGCTGCGGCGTGTCGTCGGTCCCACGGGGAGTTGCATCGCCAGGTCCATCCTCACCCACGGCAATGCCCGCCCCGCCATACCGTTCGATGGTCTCCATCACCCAGGCCTGGGGCTCCAAGGCCGCAATCGCCACATTCTCGACGCAGTTGGACGCCACCCATTACATGCCGAGCTTTAGCCTTGCGCCTGACGGCCAGAGCCTCTATGGCTATACGCTCAGGCCAGTTACGAGGGCCAACATCGCTACCGTTCCAGCGGAGGCAGGCGTGCTGGACATCGCCTCCCACCGATTTACACCTATCGGCGTCGCCAGCCTCCCCAAGTGCGTTGGGACATCGTGCCAGGATACGGGCAGCGCCAGCTACTATATTGATTGTTGCCATACCGACGGGCGCTTCCTCATTGCTCAGAGCACGGGCTACCCTGGCCCAGATTGCGGCGGCTGTCTCTACTCCTACGACCAACGTACCGGCTCGCTCTACCAGGTAATCCCGGCCAGGCAGTATCAGGGTGTCTCCAACTATCTGCTCGACCGCGGTGTGCTCGCCGCAGGCACCGGCCTTGGCATCGTCATCGCCGATCTCGCCGGGCGCACGGTCAAACGACTGCCCGGCACGAATAGCGATACCCAGCTCGATGCGTTCTCCTGGCCGTACGTGGTCTACGGCACGCCAGGCGGCGCGCAGGATACAACCGTCACCATCACGCCGCTGCGGGTCTATGATCTCGTCACCGGCGCGACCACTGCGCTGCCGCAGGTGACCGGCAGCATCCTCGCGCTCACAGACGCGAGCCTGTACTACGTCGCCACGCCTGGCGGCGCATCCGCGGGGGCTACCACCCTCAACGAGCTGGACCATCTTGCCGCGCCAGGCGCCAGGCCACGCGTGCTGGCCACATTGCCTTCCGGCTCCAACACCAGCGTGCCGCAGTCTCTCGGCATTTCGGGCGACGCGCTCTTCTTTACCGTCAGGTCCGGCCTGCCATCCTCAGGCGGCTGCTTTCCAGGGATGGGAAATGTGTGTCCCAAGGCAACGCCAGCGCCCCCACCAGTGACGGCACTCTATGAGGTGGATAACCACCTCTCGGCCTCACCCGACGTGCACGCCGTCGCCGCATACGCTGCCGATCTCGGCGATGTCGCGGTGGCCAATGCCCGCCTGATCGTCCTCACCGCCGCAGCCTGGGACCGCGCCGAGGGACGCTTCGTCGCATTAGGAATCTCACCACCTGGCAGCGACGCCCGCCCCTCGCTGCAAGACGCGGCGGGCAATTTCCTCATGGTCGCGCACTCCCTCACGCAGGACTGGCAAGCGCCGTTCATGGTCAGCATCTACGACGCCACTCGCCTGCCGGTCCTCACGGCTTGATCGCCACATGATATGGCCGCAAAGGCAAGCACATAGTGACAGACAATAAGGGTTATGGTTTCCCTCTCCATATGTCGGAGCTCTGGGCCATTGCGCGCTTGACTATAACCTGGCTGCCCTTCGCATCGGCGGTATCCGTCGGCAGGAGCAAGACGCGTACGTCTTCGCCATGCGGCGCCATGCGCCGACGGATGAACCCATGTGATCCCATTCCATCGAGTGTGACATTCGCGTAGGCTGGCTGCCATGCGGTTGCCGAATAATGACTGACGCTCCAGCGTTGGAGTCGATAGGCCGCCATAGCGCATGCTCCTTCGTATCGCTTCATCGGTTGCCGCCTCTCGGCGCGACCGGCAACAACGGATGACCATGAGACTTGCTCTGGTAGTGGGATACTCTGGCAATCTTGCGGTTCTGTCACAATCTCCCTGATTGCTGTCACGAAGCGCTCACGAAAGCGGCCAGTGAAGATATCCAGTCTGCACCGTTTGAACAAAGCAAACTGAGCGGACAGCAGGCGGATACACTCACGCCTGGCTATCCGCTCAGCGGGCCAATTACTTAGCGTCCGGGTCTGATGACAAAGTAGCTGACAGCAACGATGGCCGCCACTACAATCACGCCCATCACCGCGACGCTGATGAGCCAGCCCCCGAATCCAGCGCTGAAGACGGAAGCCGCCCACAACGCCAGGCCACCGAGCAACAGGAAGATGCCAAGGGCAATCGACACCCAGCCCATCGCAATACCCTGGCGCTCACCATATGTCGGTTTGTGCGCTGCCGACCCTGTCGTCTCAGCGGTTGGAGAGACCTGGGCTACCTGCTCCGTCCCATCGAGTTTCACCTGAGGTGTCATGATAATCGCCTCCTTCCTCAGATGGCGCATGTGGGAACAGCTATGTTCCCAACATTCAACATCCGCTGCCGGGGTCACGAATTGCTCACGCGGACATACTCGCGCTGCACACCCTGGTCACATCATCGCGGGGTGTTCGCTACCCGTTGACCGGCTCGCATAGAATGAAGCTGGCGGCACGGCGGCAAGAGAACAGGGAGGGATGCGCCAGTGAGCGAGCAGGATGTCTTGAGCGTTACGGAGGTCGGCGGCGCGCCATCGGTGGAGCGGCAGGAGGAGCTACGGGCGGCGCGCGCGGCCAATAGCGCGGCAGGCCGGGCGCCCTATGAGCGCGTGCGGATTCACACGCGTGGCGAGGTCGAGTGGATCATGGCCGAACATGGCTGGTCGGGCCAGGAATCGGAATACGTCGTCAAATATGAGCTGATTCCCCAGGGCCGGACGGTCGAGTGCGCGAACTTCTGCGGCGCGTGGATGGCCGAGATTGATCTATCAGGCATGGTGCTGCGGCGGGCCAACCTGTCTGGCGCGAATCTGGTGCGCGCCAACCTGCGTGGCATTGACCTCGTCGATAGCGATCTCTCCGGCGCGGACCTGGGCTACGCCGACCTCTCCGGCGCGAACCTCATCTGGGCCAACCTGACCGGCGCGCATCTGCGTGAGGCGAATCTCGCGGGCGCCCGGCTGGTCTTTGCCACGCTCCACGGCGCTGGATTCGCCCGCTGCGACCTGCGCGGCGCTGTGTTGACCCACGCCCGTATGAACGCCGCGACGCTCTTGGGCGACATACGGCTCGACGCTCGGACGCGCCTGCGCGATATCGCCTGGAACGGGGCGTCGCTGACCCAGATCGACTGGTCGCAGACGCCCCGCCTGGGCGATGAGATCCAGGAACAATTCGTCCCCGCCGAGCATGGCCGAAAGTCGGGGGTTATGCCGCACCGGTGGGAGGCCGCCGCCCGCACGTATCAGCAGCTAGCTGTCGTGCTGCGCGAGCAGGGGGTGAGCGATGCCGCCGCGCGTTTCGCCTACCGCTCGCAGGCGCTCCAGCGGCGCGTGCTCCGCCAGCAGCGCCACTATCTGCGGGCCGGTGGCTCATGGCTGCTCGATCTCATCTCCGGCTATGGCTATAAGCCGATGCGCAGCTTCATCACCTATCTGCTGGTGATCGTCGCCTTCGCCCTCCTCTATTTTGTCTTGCGTGAGAGTGTCTCTCCGGCGCTCTCGCCGGTGGATGCGCTGATCTTCAGCGTCACGTCGTTTCATGGGCGCGGCTTCGCGCCGGGCGAGGCGGTGAGCCTCCATAATCCGCTGACCATCCTGGCGGCGGGTGAGGCGGTGCTGGGGCTGCTGATCGAGATCACCTTCATCGCGACGTTCACCCAGCGCTTCTTCGCTCGGTGACGCCCCGAAGTCTGCTGCAACCCGCGCTCAAGTCCCGGTTCCGCGCCGTGGCACGCCATTTGCGCATCTTGATACGGATGAGATGAGCCTTGTGGATGGTATAGATCCGCGTGGCAAAGCAAAAGCTCCTGGAAGGAAAGTTGGTAACCAATGGCGATAGCCACAGTCTGTGTGATCGAAGACGATGAAGGAATTCGTGAGACGGTACGTGATCTGCTCATTGATGTGGGCTACGATGTGATCGAGGCGGCCACTGGCCTTGCAGGGAAGCAAATACTCGACGCGAGCGCCGAGCGGCTGATCGTCGTGCTCGATTATCGGCTGCCCGCGTTGGATGGCTGCGACCTGCTGGAAATCGTGGCGCAAGATGAAGACCTACGCGAGCGCCACACCATCATCATGATGTCGGCCAGCCCCGCGAGGACGATTGAGGACTGCGAAGAGGCGATTGACGAGTTGGAGGTGCCAATCATCTCGAAGCCCTTCAACATTGATGATTTGTTGGAGGCCATCAGGCAGGCTCAGATGCGGCTCGATCCCGGTGGCGAGCCAACGCCAGCGGGGAACTGAGAGCGCCTATTCCTCAGGTGGAACGTCGGCGTGCCAGTTGCGCAGTTTGCTGTGCAGGCGGAATAGCTCGCGGAAGGCGTGGAAGATGACCCGCAGATTCGCGCCGCTGGCCTGGCCGTGAACGCGAGGATAGTGGCGCACCGGTACCTCGACGAATGGCACGCCCATCCGCGTCAGCTTCACCAGCATCTCCGTGTTGACCATCGCGCCCTCCGCCGTCACGTCCACCGCGCGGACGAGCGAGGTATCGTACAGCTTGAACGCGCAGTCTACGTCGCGCACATGCAGATCGAAGAGCGTCGAGACGAGCAGCTTCCAGCCCCACGCGTTGACCTTGCGCAGCGGCGAATCCTGCCGGTGCAGCCGGTAACCCAGCACCGCGCGGTGCCCCTGTTCGCGAAGCGGCAGCAGCAGCGCCAGATCGCGAATATCGAACTGGTCGTCGGCATCCATGAAGAAGGCGAGCGGCTTCGTTATCGCGTTGAATCCGGCGATCAGCGCGCCGCCATAGCCGCGCTGGGGACGGTTGTGGACGACACGGATATGTGGGTTGGCCGCGGCGTACTCCTCGGCAATGCTCCCGGTCTGGTCAGACGAGCCATCATCCACCACGATGATCTCGTAGTCGGGCGCGATCTCGCTCAGAGTCGCCACGCTCTTGTCGAGTGTTACGGCGAGAACGGCTTCCTCATTATGCGCGGGCAGCACCACCGAAATGCCGCGTGTCGTCAGCGGCATGGCTGGTCGTGTGCTTTCAATTGCGTCGGTTGTCGCGTCGCTCGCGTCGCTCGCATCGGTTGTATCGGGCATGGCGCTCTTCTGCTGGTGAGTCATCATGTTGTTCGGTCTCTCTGCCCGTAGTGTATCGCGGCGCTTCGGACTTCTCGCGATACAGCATATTCAATCACCATTGTACGTACCGGCGCAACCGTGCCTGACTAGCGGCGCGCCGTGTGAGAACGTTCCATGCTGATAGGACGCTGATAGCGCCCGTTCGTGTTCCATGCTATCGTATCCGTGTCGGCCTCAAGCGTACTCATAGTCTCACGCATCCATATGAGAATTCGGTTGAAAATACAATTGAAAGAATCCATCCGCGCTGGGCGTCCAGATAGAGAGCCGCGGCGCAAATCGCGATGCCAGAGTCGTAGGAGTAGCCAGGGTGGAGAGAGGCAGCGATGTTCTATACTGAAAGAGACCTGGACCGCAGCCGCCGCCGTGGTGAACGGCTGCGCAGACAGCTACGGCACTATGCCAGCGACGAGAATATCCTCTCGCGGCGGCCATGGTATCTGGTGGGCGCGCTGCTGATGCTCGTCAGCCTGGCGCTGCGCGATGAAATTCTCTTTGTCTCCGGGCTGGCCGTGATCCTGCTTGGCGCTATCCCCGAGATCTGGTATCGTTTCTGTCTCAGCGAGGTGATCGTGCGCCGTCACCTGGGGCTGGATCGCGTGCGGATCGGCGACGAAATCGCGTTCACCATCACCATCGAGAACCGCAAGATCCTGCCGCTGCCACGCCTCGACCTGGAAGATGATATACCCGAGGACTGCCGTATCATCAGCGCCGTGGTGCGTCCGAGCTTTAAGACGGGGCGCGCCACGTTGACCAATGCGTTCTCGCTCTGGGCGATGCAGCGGGTGACGCGCCGTTACCAGATGCGCATCCTGGAGCGGGGCGCATATACCTTCGGCCCAATGCTGCTACAGAGTGGCGACCCCCTGGGCGTGTTGAACCGCCAGCAGGTGATCGAACAGCCCGCCTATCTGCTGGTGCACCCACTGGTGATGCCGCTCGAACGGTTCGGACTGCCTGCCCGCGCGCCCTTTGGCGATCTCGCCACCACACGGCGCCTGCTCGCCGACCCGCTGCGGGTTGCGGGCGTGCGCGACTACACCGCGGGCGACGATCCCCGCCACATCCACTGGAAGGCGACCGCCCGCACCGGCGCGCTGCATACCAAAGTCTTCGAGCCGTCGGCACACCACACGCTGACCATCTTCCTCGACCTGCGCACCTTTGGTCGCGACGACCGCCTCTTTGGTCATGGGCAGTTCGTCGGCGTGGATCACGACCTGAGCGAGCTGGCAATCAGCGCGGCGGCCTCGGTGGCCGCCTGGGGGCTGGAGCAGCGGTACGCGGTGGGGCTGTGCGCCAACGGCACGATGCAGACGCACGATGATCTGGTCTGGCGTCCGCAGGCAAACGCGGACGGTGAACCGGGCGCGTCGAACGCATCGGGCGCATCGGGCGAGGCGGCTGATGCGGGCGTGACCATTGGCGGGGTGCGGGCCATCACCGCGCGACGCTCTGCGGGTCGGCTGCGTATCCCTCCCGCCAGCGACAGCGGGCAGTTGCTCCGGCTGATGGATGCACTGGCGCGGCTGGTGGCGTTCGTACCGCGCCCCATCGGCGATATCGTCGTCGAGGAAACGCCCCGCCTGCCCTACGGCAGTACGGTTGTCTACGTCGGCGCAGCCCAGGCGCTTGGTGGTGAGGGTGTGGAAGTGTTCAGCCGGCTGCGGTCGGCAGGGCATAGCGTGACATTGCTGCTCACAGGCGATACGCCGCTCGTGACCCGTCGGCTGCCCTCGCTGCGTCTCGGGGGGTCGGTGAAGTGGCACGAGCTGATACGGGGGGCTCTGGCCGAGCGCGGGCTGGACGCCGATGGGCAGCCGTTGCCGCCTGATGCGCCCGAGGCCACGCCAGAAGGCGCCGCCAGCCATCCGCGCGCCAGTCTGGAGGCGCTGCCATGAGACGTCTCGCGATGCTGCCGTCCAACGCTCGTCCGCCTGCCCAGCCGCGGGTTGAGCGCCTGGCTGGAATACTGGTCGTGGTATCCGCCTGCACGCTGGAAACGTTGCCAATTTTCTGCTGGCTACTGCTGCTGGCGGCGTATGATTCCGGTGACCCTAACGGCGCCGTGATGCCGTTCTGGTGGATGTGGCTGCTGGTCTTTGGCATCCACTGGCTCGCCATCCTCTTCATCCATGATACCGACGACGACCCGCAACGCAGGCGCCGACATACGCTGCTGCTGACATTCGCGGTGGCGGGACTGGGAACGCTTTCGCTGCTCGCCACCTACTGGCTCTCGCCATCCGCTCGCTCTGTGCTCGTCAGTGGCGGCGATACCAGCGGGCTGGTGGCGTTGGCGCTGCTGATTATCTGGCTGTGGTGGCGCGGGCTGCTGCTGGGGCGCGGGCGTCTGACTCGTGGCCGGATGTACGTTCGCTTCGTCGTGGCGCTGGGCGTGACCATTGCGGCGCTGGCAGGCGCGGCAGCCATTCAGGGGGCGGCGCGTCCCCTGGCGGCGAGCTACCTCGTATTGCTGCTGGCGTTGCTGCTCTTCGCGGGAACGATGGGGCTTACGCTGGCACAGGCGCGCGATGCCTCTTACGAGATGCGTAGCGCGTATCGTGGCGATCAGCCACTGGAGATGCCGCCTGTCTTTACACGGGCATGGCTGGCGGCCAGCGTCGGCCTGAGCCTTGGTCTCTCGTTGCTGGCGCTGCTGCTGGCGGCGCTCATCTCGCGCGATTCGGTGCGTGTTCTCGCCATCGCCGCGGGCAATATCGCCAATGGCCTGCTTGACGGCATCGTCTTTATCCTCACACCCATCTTCTTCCTCCTCTACCTGATCCTGAATAAGCCCATCGAGTGGCTGACGGCTTACTTTCACCGGCTCGGCCCGCCCAAGCCGCTGACACTGCCCACTGTGCCGCCCTGTCAGCCCACCGTTCCTGCGGGCGGCGTTGCCACACCTGGCGCTACCTGCGCCCCGCCAGCCCACCACGCGGTCGCAACAAGTCTGCTCCCCGCGGAATGGGTGACGGCGATGCGCTGGGGGGCCGCGATCCTGGTCATCGTCGTGGCGCTGGTGGTGCTGGCGCGCATTTTGAGCCGCTTCACGCAGGCGCGCCAGCTGCGCGCGTTTACTGAGGAACGCACGATGCTCGATGCCCGCGAGATTCTTGGCGGCCAGCTTCGCCGCTTCTTCGGCGCTTTCCGCCGCCAGCGCGCCGAGGACGCGCCCCTGGTGGACGATCTCGCCGAGGGGAGCGTGCGCCGGGCCTATCGCGATACGCTGGCGCTTGCCGTCGGCAAACGGCACGCACGCCGACCCGCCGAGACGCCACGCGAATATCAGCGTCGCCTCGCCAGCGACGATCCGATGCACCCAGGCACGGCCGCGCCACCTCCGGTAGCCGGAGCGATGGACGAGCTGACCCATGCCTACGAGCAGGCGCGCTATGGCCAGCCAGAGTCCAACTCGGACGCTTCCCCTCCAGCCACGCCGGAAACCGCAAACGCCGCCGCGACGGTGCAGCACTGGCTCGCTGAACAGCAGGAACAATAGCGACGCGGGCTATTATGTGGCGGGGTGGATGTCCTCGTCGTCAATGGGGCGGCCCTCCTGGGCGCGCTGGAGCGTGACGGCGCTGTTGATCAGGCCGATGTGGGTGAACGCCTGGGGATAGTTGCCCAGCAGCGCCCCCGTCGCCGGATCCACTTCTTCGGAATAGAGGCCGAGCGGGCTTGCGTACGTCAACAGATGCTCCATGCGGCGCTGGGCCTCCTCGATCTCGCCCATACGGCAGAGGTCGCTGACGAGCCACCAGGTACACGCCAGAAATGCACCCTCGCCTCCGGGCAGGCCGTCAATTGAAGAAATGTCGTGTGGTTTCTGGCCCTGCTTCTGTTCGGCCTCATCAAATGGACGGTAGCGGTAGAGCAGGCCGCCATCACCAGCGAGCCGCTGGGCGGTCGTCAGGATGGTTTCGCGCATCTGGCGCTCGTCAGCATGTTGAAACCCTGAGAGCGCCAGGCGCAGGTTGGCGGAGTCGAGCACCCGGTCTCCATAGGCCTGGGTGTATGCATGAATATCGTCGTTGTAGCCATTCTGCTCGATCTCTTCCCTGATGGCTGCGGCCTGTTTACCCCAGCGTGGCGCGTGGCGCTCATGACCATGGCCGTCGGCCAGCCTACAGGCACGGTCGAGCGCGACCCAGCACATCGCCCGTGAGTAGACGAAGGCGCGCGGCAGGCCGCGCACCTCCCAGATGCCACGGTCCATCTCGCGCCAGTGATTGGCGACGTAGTCCGCAATCAGCTCCGACATTGTGCGCAGGTCGCGGGTCCGTTCGTGGACTCGGTGGCCGTGACGATAGCCCGCCTGCCGCACATACCTATAGGCCGCGGCAAGCACCTCGCCATAGACATCCATCTGCCGCTGCGACGCCGCGCCATTGCCGATGCGCACGGGCCGGGAGCCTTGATAGCCTTCCAGATGCGTCAGATCCTCCTCGGCGAGGTGGGCGCCGTATTCGCCGCGGATGCTATACATGATGCGCAGGTTATCGATCCGCTTGATATCGAGGTCATGCAGGAAGTGAAAGTAGTCGCGCGCCTCGCCGTAGTAGCCAAGCTGGCCGAGCGCGTCGAGCGTGAAGGAGGAATCGCGCAGCCAGGTGTAGCGATAGTCCCAGTTGCGCACGCCGCCGATGCCCTCCGGCAGCGAGGTGGTGGGGGCGGCGACAATGGCGCCGGTCGGCTCGAAGGTACAGAGCTTCAGCGCCAGCGCCGAACGCTGCACCTGCTCCTGATAGGGACCGTCATAGCGGGTGGTGGCTGCCCAGGTGTGCCAGTATTGCATCGTCTCGCGCACGTCGGCGTCCACGTCATGCGTCGTCAGCCGGTGCGCCAGCGCGCGCGCCTCACCCAGCGTACGGGCGTAGTTGAGGCTGATTGCTACACGCTCGCCTGCCTTCAGGGAGATTGTTGATCTGAGGACATCATCGTCGCGGTGGAGCGGACCCGCGGCATCTGATGCGGTGGGAGGCAGCGGGCGCACCACCAGCGCCAGATAGCGCCCCTCCGCCGAGAGAATCGCTCCGACCATCCCTCCAGTCAGCGAGAGCACCTCCACCTGCGGCGCGAGGCGGGCGTAGTCGAAGGTGGCTTTCAGGGTGACGGCGACATCCACCGTGCCTTCGAGGCAGGTGGCGATGCGCAGGATGCGGTGAGCCGCGGCGACATCATTGCCGAGTTCGCGTTCGAGGCCCGCATGAAGCCGGTGCATTCCGTGATGCAGCAGCCGTGCGTTCACCTGCGATGCGACGTTCGCGGCACTTGGTCGGCGCGAGCGAATCGGCATGCAATCGATCAGGCGAAGCTGGCCCGCTCCGGTATCGAAGACCGTCTGCAGCATGTTGGTGGCGGGGAGATAGGCCATCTGAGTGGCGAATCCCGCCGTGGGAGCGACCTGAAAATAGCCGCCCTTGTCGGCGTCGAGCAGGCGCAAAAAAATGGCGGGACTATCGAAATGAGGCATGCAGCACCAGTCAATCGAGCCATCTGGCCCGATCAGCGCGGCGGTACGACAATCGCCAATGACGCCGTAGTCACCAATGGGCCGATAGCGTGGCCGCGCAGCATTCTGGGCTGCCTCAACGCGAAGTCCCGCGGGTTGCATCATCGCACCTCACTTGCTTTATCGCGGACCGGGACACCGTCGGCGCTGACGCGTTCCGGTCGCTTCCATCATTGATACCATAGCATACCTTGGGCAGTTACTCAGGATAGCACTGCCTGTTTTCCCTCTCGCAAATGCCATACCTCCGCTGGAGGTCTCCACACATTGACAATATACATACAGCACCGTACGCTTTCACCAAGCCCACTTCAATTTGTGAAGGATTGTTTCCCTGGCGCTGCGTGCCGCGAAGGAGCTTATTCTGTATGCCTGTATCTCTCACTACTGCCGTTTGCGCCTTTTTGGACGAAGTGCATTTCGGGATGCTGGCCACCGTGAATCCTCGGGGTATTCCGTCCCAGGTGCTCGTCTGGTACATGCTGGACGGAAGCGACATCCTCGTCTCAACGCCAGCGGCCTCCTATAAAGTCAGCAATCTCCGGGCGAACCCGTGGGCATCGTTGAGTGTCTCCGAAGGTTCACGGTACGTTACCGTGCGTGGACGTGCGACCATTGACGAGGAGCAAGAGCGCAGCATAGCGCTCTATCGCCAGATCGCCACCCGGTATCTTGGCGCTGAGGCCGCTGAACGATGGCTTGCGCAAGCGTCCCGCAGAGGCGCGGCAGATCGCTTCACCCTGCGCCTGAGCATTGAGTATGTCATTGGTACACAGCGCTGAGAGCGGTATTGCTCAGCACGCTCAGGCAGGCTGCCGGGTGGGATAGAGTCGCCGACGCATAAGCAGCACGCTTGATGAGCTCGTATCCGTGGCATATAATACTTCGGATGGCCGATAATTTCAGCGCCGCATGTGAGGAGCGCGGACGCGGCAGCGGCCAATGGCAACGGCAACAAGACTCAGGAAAGCGGGCGAACCCATGGCGCGTGTGGTAGTCGGTATGAGCGGCGGCGTTGATAGCTCGGTGGCGGCGGCGCTGCTCAAAGAACAGGGGTACGATGTCGTCGGCATCATGCTGCGCCTCTGGGCCGAGCCACCCACGGACGGCGCAGAGGATGGCGCTGTTCCGGTGCGCGAAAATGCCTGCTGCTCCATCGAATCGATGAGCGATGCGCGGCGGGTCGCGGCTCAGCTCGCTATCCCGTTCTACGTCATCAACGTCGAGGAGCCGTTTCGCGAGACGATTGTGGACTACTTCTACGACGAGTATCGCGCCGGGCGCACGCCAAATCCGTGTCTGCGCTGCAACCGCACGATCCGCTTTACGCTCCTGCTGGAGCGCGCGCTCGCCCTCGGCGCCGACTATCTGGCGACGGGCCATTACGTGCGCGTGGATAACGATCCTGAGACGGGGCTGCGTCGCCTGCGACGGGCCAGCGATGTTACCAAGGACCAGTCGTACGTGCTGCACGTGCTCTCGCAGTATCAACTGAGCCACGCGCTCTTCCCGCTGGGGGAGCTCACCAAGCCGGAGGTGCGGGCGATGGCGGCGGAGCGCGGCCTGCCGGTGGCGACGAAGGCGGAAAGCCAGGAGATTTGCTTCGTCGCCGCCAATGACTATCGCGGTTTCGTCCGCCGCTACGCCGAGGCGAGAGGCATGCCCGCGCCTGAGCCTGGCCCGATTCTCGATCTTTCTGGGCGACAGCTTGGCGCGCATAGCGGCCTGGCGAACTACACGGTCGGCCAGCGCAAGGGGCTGGGCATCGCCGCGCGCGAGCCGCTGCATGTGTTGCAACTGGATGGGGCGCGCAACGCCGTTATCGTCGGACCAGCCGCCGCGCTCGAACGCGAATGCTTCACGGTCCAACAGACAACGTGGACGCGCGACACGCCGCCCGATGGCTCGGTGCGTGTCGAGGTCAAGGTGCGCTACAAGGCCCAGCCAGTGCGCGGCCTCGTCACGCCGCTGCCCGATGGACGCGCCGAGGTGACACTGGAGCAGCCGATACGCGCGGTGACGCCGGGGCAGGCCGCCGTCTTCTATGGCGGCGCAGCGGGCGACGAGGTGCTTGGCGGCGGCCTGATCGAGTAGCCCCACAGGCACAATGCTCAGTCTTTGCCCAACCGGAGCGCTCTGCCCAGGCCAATGCTCGCCGCATAGCGGGTCGCGATCACCAGCGCCAGCACAAACGCCGCCAGCAGCGCGCCATAAAAGAGACCAATGGCCGTCCAGTTGGTCTGCGGCATGAATGGCGGTATGCCGATCGTGTTCGGGTTAGCGGCGCTATCGCTATACGTCAGGAATGGCGTGATCGCCGTCGTCAGGATGAGCCCCAGGAGCGTTCCACCGAGCAGGCCGAACAGGTAGACGAATGCCTGTTCGCCGAGGAGCAAGCCGCCGAGCTGGCGATTGGCCATGCCGAGCGTGCGGAAGATGGCAAACTGGGTGGTGCGCTGGCGTGCCGCCATGATCGCCTGCACCACACTGCCCAGCACGGCCAGCAGCGCGGCGATGACTGCGCCGATCACCAGCAGCCCACTCATGCCCGCCGTGATCGGGTTGTCCCGCGCCAGTTGCAGGTCGCGAAGGTAGGTCTCAATGGTACTCAGGGCGATATCGGACTGCTGGCGGGTGAGCGCTTGCAGGAGCGCCTGCTGTGCTGCCGCGCTACTGGTGGTTCGCAGCCAGAACTCGTTCGGGCCAACGTGTACGTTCGAAATGCCGCGGTTAATTGGTTGCGCCGCGATCGCATAGTCGAGGTCGCGTAGGTCCATCACGAGGAAGCCGCCCGCGGCATCGGCAGGGTAGAGTGTGGGAAACTCACGCACAATCGCGCTCACGACCAGCGTTGGTGGGTTGGGTAGCTCCAGCGTGCCATCCAGCTGGAATCGCTCGCCGACGTGCAGCCGCAACTGCTGGGCGAGCGTCTCACTGACGATGGCCCAGAGGGGATGGGCGGCTATGTTGAGCGCTGCTGGATTAGGTACGCGATGCGCGGCCAACTGGCCCATCAGGTTGGGCAGGGATTGCGACGCATAGTCAGCCCGCCACGAACGCGCATCGGCAATCCCGGCAAAGTTTGTGCTGTCCACTCCCAGTATATCGACTGGCTGGGTCCCCAGAGGGACAGGTGTTCGCCCATTCGTGCGATAGAGCGACGTCGCATCCATCACGCCAGGCAAGGTCTTGAGATGGGCCAGGTAGGAAGTGGTCTGGCTCATGTCGATCTGGTGTTTGGCCGTCAGGCGGACATCGGCGCCAGCCGCATAGGCGGTGCGGTCCTGGATGCTCCGCTCCAGCGAGGCGTCGAAGCTGAGAGCGAATAACCCCAGCCCCACCGCCAGCACCAGCAGCAGCGCCATGCGCGAGTAGCGGCTGGGTGCGCGCTCGATCTGGGTGAAGGCGAGGAGTGTCGTGAGGCCACGCCCGCGGCTGGCGAAGCGCGTCCCGATTCTAGCAGCCAGCGGAATCAGCCGCAGCAGCAAGAGGCCGCCCGCCAGCAGCAGCAGCGCGGGCGTGAGGAGCAGGAGCGGGCTGTTGGCATTGGCCCCCAGGGCAAGTCTGATCTGGGCGCTGCCGAAACGACCCAACTCAAGATAGCCAAGGATACAGAGCAGCGCCAGACCAACATCGAGGTAGGCGCGACTCCAGAAGGGTTGGCGAGAGGGTCGGCCCATCTCACGGCGAAAGGCGAGCATATCGAGACGCGCCGTCTGCACAGCATAGTAGGTGACCACCGCGATCCCCAGCACCGCGCCGATGAGAGCGGGCACGATGACGAGAGAGGGCACGGCAACGTGCGAGAGGTAGGCGCTGGTAATCGTATTGACGCCGGAGCCAGGGGATGCGGCGCCGTCCGGCAGGAAGGTGCGAATCACGAGCAGCGCCAGCGCCACCGCCAGAAACGGCCCGACGAGGGCGGCGAGCAGCCCCAGCATGGCGCTCTGGGTGGTAAAGATCCCAAGCAGCTGGGCGCCGCTGGCGCCACGGCTCTTGAGCGTGACGATCTCTTCGCTCTGCTGCTCGATGAGGAGCGCGGCCATCGCCGCGACAAAGAGCAGAGAGAGGCCGACGATCTGGGCGGCAATCATGTAGAGCGGGAGCGCGATCAACTGTAATTGCTGCTGCACGCCCGCGATAATTTTATCGAGGCCGCCGAAGGTATCCACGGCGTAGGTGTGTCCCAGATTCCCCGCGAGATGGCTGCGGAAGCCGATAACATCGCTGGCGACGTTGGCCATATTCTCGGTAGTGATCTGGTTCAGGTTGGTGTGATAGATCCAGCTTTGTGTCATGCCGAAGTCGCTGCCGTCTTCCGGGTCGGTTTGCGCGCCCGACAGGGCGGAGTAGAAACTGTCGGTCGTCGTGAACAGTGGATAGACAATGGGCTGGAAATCGTTTGTGGGTTGCACGGCCTTGAAGGTGAAGCCGTTCCAGAAGGGATCGTTCTCGTTGATCGGCTCGAAGATGCCGGTAATCGTGCCCGGAACATCGGCGTCCAAACCCACGCCGGTCGTCGCCAACGTAATTGATTGTCCCACTGCGAAACCTTCAGCGTCTGCCAACTCGCGGGTAATCATGACCTGCACCCGTTTGCCTGTGGGCTTCTGCTGTGGCGTCTGTGGCGGCGCGCCCTTGATGAAATGCAGATAAGGACGGAGCTCGGCGTAATCGAAGGCGTACAGCCGAATCGTGGCGGCGCCTCCGGTTATGGTGCGCGTGGCGAGATCGAGATGCTGGTACATGAAGAATTGGGAGCTCGTCAAATAGGCGGTCGGATGCGGCGCCGTGAAGTGGGTAAGGTACTGGTCTGCCGTGCTCTGCACCTCGCTGGCGATTTTCCGCCCGGCTGTTTGATTGACGCCCGTGCTGCGAACGGCCACCTGCACATTGCGCTGGACCACATCGGCGCGTGTCATGGCGTTCTGTAGCTGGAGGTCTGAGACGAGTGTATTGTAGAGCGGCACGGTGCAGATGAGCACATCGGCGACGATGATGCCGAGCGCGACGACGAGCAGCAGCCAGCGCGTGTGCGACGCACGCAGCATCGCCAGCCGCACCGTGGAGAAGAACCCGGCGCGCCGTCTCTGCCACGCTGAACTGGTCGGCACGATTGCGGGCCGCTCGTGGCTCCGCGAAGTCTCATCCGCGCGCATGTATCCCCCCAGTGCTGGGCATGCCGTCCCAGGCGGAAAGCCAGTGGATCGATTATAACAGCCTCATAGAACACATTCGTGGCATAGAGACGTGCAAGCGTTGGCTGTTTTTCACATGGCGTACGGGGGGCTTGGAGGGGCAACGTGCGCCTGGCTTTATAGTTCTTTGCGCATGTTCATGGCGGTTGGCTTATAGCCCAGGCTCTCATAGAGTCGGACCGCCACGGTATTGTCGCCGAAGACATTGAGGTCGATAAGCTGCGCGCCGAGGGGCCGCACCGTAGTTTCCAGCGCCAGCATCGCCGCTCGAAGACGCTGGAATTCGCCGTCGGTCATCGGTCGCAGCGTGATTGTTGTGGTCACTGGCTGGCTGCTCCCACTATGCTCTAATCGGTTAGCTACTCTCCGCCGAAAGCGCCGCTCCGGCCAGTAGACAGCGTACTGTTAACCAGGTTAGGCGTCAACTGCAATGCTGCTGAAGAGGACGCATGCCACATTCTTGTCCGGCGATTTCCACGCCATACTGGACGTTGCCCGGTCTCATCCAGGCGCCGGGAAGCTGGCTCTTGCTGACGATGGTCGCCGTGGTCGCGCTCGTCTGGGCTCGGCGTGTGGTTGCGCCAGTCGCGTCCTGGCGTGCGCGCATCCCGGTCGCGCTTGCCTACGGGCTGGCGGTCATCATGCTGTTGGCGGCGCTATTCATCCTGACGCTGGTTCTTCCTCCCTATCAGGATGCTTCGGAGATGGAGTCGCTCTATTTCCAGCCGGGTGCCTCGCAGGCGGCGACGGACTGTGCCATCGAGTTCCTGCGAGTCGCCCAATTTTCCCGCAATGTCATCGTGCAGATGAGTCTGTTATGCATAGCGGTCGCGCTGCTCAGCGGCGGAGCGTGCGTCTGGCTCCGGGCGCGCTGGCGGAAAGCGATAGCCCGTTCTGCCAGGGATGCCCATCAGGGGCTATAATGGCGGTGACGTATGCCCGCGGCGGTAAGCCAGCGAAATGAAATAGCCGGTTGTGTCGGGACCGCCCCGCCCGGCAGTCCGGTCAGGATAGAGTAACGCATGGATCAGAGCCACATCCGCAATTTCTGTATCATCGCCCATATCGACCATGGCAAGTCCACCCTTGCGGACCGGCTGCTGGAATACACGGGCACCATCTCGCGGCGGGAGATGGCCGAACAGGTGCTCGACCAGATGGACCTCGAGCGCGAGAAGGGCATCACTATCAAGGCGCAGGCGGTGCGGATGACGTACACCGCGCGGGACGGCCAGGAATACGAGCTGAACCTGATCGACACCCCTGGACACGTCGACTTCGCCTACGAGGTCTCGCGCAGCCTGGCGGCGTGTGAGGGCGCGATTCTGGTGGTGGACGCCTCGCAGGGCATCGAGGCGCAGACGCTGGCGAATCTCTATCTGGCACTGGAGGCCAATCTCGAGCTGATCCCCGTCATCAACAAGATCGACCTGCCCAGCGCCGAGCCAGAAAAGGTCACTAAAGAGATTGAGGACGTGATTGGCCTGCCGGGCGAAGAGGTGGTGCTGGCGTCGGCCAAAGAGGGCATCGGCACCCAGGAAATCCTCGAAGCGGTGGTGCAGCGCGTGCCGCCGCCGCATGGCTTGGATGACAGGCCGCTGCGGGCGCTCGTCTTCGACTCCAAATACGACGCCTATAAGGGCGTCATCGCCTATATTCGCGTCATAGATGGTAGGTTCTCCGCCTCGGACCGGCTGCTGATGATGCAGACACACAGCTCCGCCGAGGTGCTGGAGGTGGGCTACTTCAGCCCAACCCTCGTCGCCTCCAAATCGCTCTCCGCCGGGGAAGTAGGCTACGTCGCGACCGGCTTCAAGAACGTGAAAGACTGCCAGGTGGGCGATACGATCACGCTGGCGAGCCGCCCCGCCACCGAGGCGCTGGCTGGCTACCGTCCCGCCAAGCCCATGGTCTTCGCGGGACTCTTCCCGGTGGATGGCGACGACTATCCGCTGCTGCGTGACGCGCTGGAGCGACTGCACCTCAATGACGCCTCGCTCGTCTTCGAGCCGGAAAACTCGGTTGCGCTGGGGTTTGGCTTCCGCTGCGGCTTCCTGGGGTTGCTGCACATGGAGATCATCCAGGAGCGGCTGGAGCGCGAATACAACCTCAATCTGCTGGCGACCGCGCCGAGCGTGGAGTATGTGGTGTCGCGTACCAACGGTGAGGTGGTCACGGTCCATAACCCGGCGGAGCTACCGCCCCCGACCGAGATCGCGCAGATCGAGGAGCCGCTGATGGACATCTCGATCTTCACCCCGGCGCGCTACATCGGCACGCTGATGGACCTGGTGCAGACACGCCACGGCGTCTTCAAGGATATGAAGTATATCGAAGAGGACCGGGTTCACCTGACGTATCTGATCCCGCTGAGCGACCTCATCATCGACTTCTACGATCAACTGAAATCGCGCACGCAGGGCTACGCCTCGCTCGATTACACCTTCGCGCGCTATGAGGCCGCCGACCTGGTGAAGCTGGATATTCTCGTCAACGGCCAGCCGGTGGATGCGCTCTCGCTCATCACCCACAAGGACGAGGCGAATGGCCGGGGGCGCATCCTGGTAGAGCGGCTAAAAGAGCTTATCCCGCGCCAGCTCTTCGAGGTGCCAATTCAGGCGGCGGTTGGCAGTAAGATCATCGCGCGCGAGACGGTAAAGGCGCTCCGTAAGAATGTGCTGGCGAAGTGCTACGGCGGCGACATCACCCGCAAGCGCAAGCTGCTGGAGAAGCAGAAAGAGGGCAAGAAGCGCATGAAGCGGGTGGGCAACGTCGAGATTCCGCAGGAAGCGTTTATGGCGGTGCTGACGCTCAACGAGGATATGTAGGTAAGGCAGCTGGGCCGGTGAAGGCAGCAATGACAGCATGGCGGGCGACTAAAGTCGCGCCTGAATAGCCTGCGGCCACCAAGTCCGCCTGCGCGGACTTCCCAGATCGTGTCCCCATAGTATACACGGTGGCCGATGGATCAGTGAAACCCGCGCAGGCGGGTTTTGTGGTCGAACGGAGCGAGGCTGTTCAGGCGCGGTTTCAACCGCCAGCGTCCCCGTCTCCCCGCGGACACACAACGAGGACTGACCGTGTTATCGATCAGTCCTCGATATATTAAGCGGCGCTGGTGCATTGGCAAGCGCAATGACGCAATCTGCTTTCCGCATGCAGCGCCACTTCGCGGATCTACCGGTTAGCCTGCGAGCAACCTGCGGAGCACGTTCGCTACTCCACGCCCGCATGTAACTGAAGTTACCTGGGCCTGCATGGGTTTTGAATCAGACCTCGGTAGACCCTGCATGCCCGCCCAGTGGACGGGCGATCTTAGTCAACTTGATACACCATATACAGCACACGAATCGGCTTCTTCATGGGGAACATAGTTCAGTCTCCTTCCCTAGTTCCTCAAGCCACTGGATTGAAGTTGTTGCCTTCAATCACCCCTCTCGGAGGTACTTCTGGTATAACACCCAGCACTGTATATGTCAAGCCTTGACAAGACGAAATGCCCCTGTTTTGTGATGGCTGGCGGAGACGTACAAGTCGCAGAAAACGCCGAAATTTTCAGCACTTTGCGCTGGTGTAGCCATCTTCATAACGCCAAGGCACACTTCGATATTTCTCGCCGTCCGTGCTAACTGTGAGGGGAGTGTGACCGCGCCAACGCTAGCCCGCGTCGCCCGATATGCTGGAAAGATGGCACGCGCCTGGCATGGTCGGTGCATTGAGGGTGAACCGCTTCAGAAGCAATGCAATAGAAGCAATGCAGAGGCGATAGCGAGGAAATGTGCTAGAGTGCAGGGGTATGATGTGGGCGCGTCGGCATGCGCCACGCCGGGCTCTGGCGCGCGTCACCGACGGCTCTTCCTGGCGTCCAGTGTAACGTAGAGATGGTCGAGGCATGGATATCGAGGATATCAAACGGCGCGTTCTGATCCAGCGGATGCATCGCTATCCTGATGTCGGGCCGGACCTGGCGGGCGCGGGCACGGCTCGCTTTCGCCAGGAGACTGGCCGCCTGCGGGTCGCCTTTGCCAGCATGCGTGCGGGGCGCGAGACTATCGCGATTGGCCAGGTGCAGCGGTTTGCCCGCCAGCGCGGCATCGAGACGCAGTGGATTGTGGTGCCGGAGCGACCGGGCGAGGGGAATCTGCCGCAGGCGCTGCACGCGGCGGGGTTCCGTCTGGACGAGAATCTGCTGCTGATGGCGCATGAAGGATTTGTCTCCGCGCCGCATAATCCGATGGTGACGATCTCGGTCATCGAGACGCAGCAGGCGATGTGGCAATACGAATATGGCAGCCGCCAGGCGTTCTTCGAGGAAGAATATCCCGCTGAGGCGGCGGTCAGCCAGCGGGCCCGCGAGCGCTGGCGCGAACACGAGCATGGCTGGTGCCGCTATTATGCCGCTGCGATCAATGGGCGGGCCGTCGGCGGGTGTTACGTGAGCCTGTTCGAGGAGATTCCAACCATCCTTGGCGTCTACACCGTGGCGGAGGCCCGGCGGCATGGCGTGGCGACGGCGCTGCTCGAACGCGCTATCGCCGATCTGGCGCATAATGGCCGCTGGACATCCTGCCTTTTCGTCAAACATGGCAATCCGGCGGAATCGCTCTATCGCCAGCTAGGATTCATGCCGCTGATGGACGAGCAGACGTGGGTCTGGAATCCGTGGTAGCGCGAGCCGATTTCGCCAGGAATCGAGGATCACGTGAGCTTTTCCCCGCAGAGTAACATGCCGGACACGTCTGAGATATCCAATTCACCTGATACGCTGTCTGCTCCCAGTGGTCTGCGGCTGGTGAGCCTGTTGCTCCGCGGACGCGGACGCAGGCGCGTCGTGGCGGCGCTACGCTCTGGCAATCTGCGCACCATTGCCCAGACCGATCTGCTGGCGCCCGCGCGGCTGCCGGGCCTCGCCCGCGATAGCCTGACGCTGCTTGTCGCGGGCGGCGCGTTCTTCGCCATCGTGAACATCCTCGCCTGGGATATCCATGGCGTCGCCGCACTGCCGGGGCCAGATTCCACCTTCGTGCGTCTGTTTCTGCTGGTGGTCGCCAATCTCGTCGCCTACTCCATCATGCTGCCATTGCATGAGGCGGTTCACGCGCTGACGATCCTGCTGCTGGGTGGGCGTCCGCGCTTCGGGCTGCGGCTGCCGCTGGCGGCATACTGCACCGCGCCGGGTCAGGTATTTACGCGCCGGGGCTACATAGCGGTTGCGCTGGCCCCGCTGGTCGTGCTCACCGTCGTTGGCGTCGTCATAACAGCGCTCTGGCCGCAATGGGCGACGTGGCTCTGGTTTGGCTTCGCGGGCAATATCTCCGGGGCGGTCGGCGATCTGGCCACGGCGTCGGAGGTGCGGCGCCTGCCGTCGGGCGCGCTCATCGCGGATGATGAGACGGGCTACATCGCCTACATGGCTGGTGACGCCGAATAGTCCATCCGTTGCATCCCCCTCAGCGCACCGTAGCAGACGTGCTTGCGCATATCTACCTCTCCCTGGGGCTAGCAGCAAGACTAGCCCTGTAACCTCTCCTCTGGCTGGCGTCTCCGGCGGGGCTCCTGTGACTTTCTATGATAGCGTTGCATCCGTTGCCCCCTCGGCGTTGTCTCGTGGTGGCCGGATTTGTGCATGTGCATCAAGGAAAAGGCGAAGGGTAAGGATGAGCTGCCAGAAAGAAGGCGAAACGATGCGAGCTGTGTGGCTGATGCCCGATGAGTCGGAAAATCCCCTAGTGGACCGCCAGGCCGCTTATAGTGAGCCTGAGGAAGCAGATGCCTCGGTCATGGATGACGGGCCCATCGTGCGCCTTCCGGCGTATGCGGTCATGGATGACGACGACTTTTGGGAGATCCCCATCCGCCTGACGCCTTAGTTACCCAGCAGTCCTGACATTATCGCCTGTTCAGCGATTACCTGTCGTTATTGAGGAGCATCACGCGATGGCGAACATTGAGCACAGGGAGTTGACGATTCCGCTCGCCATCCGGATAACACCGGTACAAACCAGAAGCTATGAGGGATGGTGGCACCCCACTGCGGCCGTCAAGGCGGATCCTATTATCAAACGATATGTGACGGCTGCGAGCCGCGACGGGTGGGAGCCAGACGGACCAACCAGCTTCCTTGTGCTCGCTTCTCACGACAGGGTACGCTATACCGCCAAGTATGGCGCGTTCAGCACCGAGTGGAAGTATACCGACTTCGTCAGCGTCACGATTACCATGCGGCGCGACGTGCCATAACAATGCGCCTGACTTTTGCGCTGGCCGTCTACGTAGATGACGCTAGGGGATGAGATCCTTCCATCCCATGCTGGAGCGCGTGGTAAAAGGCATGGACATCCGCCCGCTCAGGTAGCCCCGCCACCTGGCCATCTCTCAGTTCGATAACGGTCCAGGCGCAGTCGATCTGGCGGGCAATATCCATCGTGAAGAAGCGGCTGCGCACACGCCGGGCTAGCTCGACGTAGCGCGTGAGCGTTGGCGCTGAGTTACCGTAGTCACCAGCCTCCCAGTATTCCGATGTCAAGATAGGCGCGCCATCCAGAAAGAAGATGCGCCATTCTTTGGCGAGCGGCATGCCGCTTTTGGCATGGGTCGCCAATGGCTCTAGCGAGACGAACTCGCGGAAGACCAGCCCTTCGTTCAGATCGTCGCCCTGTAGCTCGATGAAACGCCGCACTACGCGCTCGACCGCCTCGCCATCCGCCGCCGAGGGAATGTAACAGGCGCTGTCCCACTCGTATTTTCGCGACTTCACGAAGTCTTTGACGATAATGGGTCGCGTGCCAAACGGTTGCAGCGCCCGTCCTATCTCCTCCATCGTTAGCTCGTTTCCGCCACGTAGCCAGATTGATCGCGGCGTCTCGCCCTCGAAGAGTGGATACCACTCTGGTAAATAGTGGCAGTAGCGATAGGCGGCGGGGTCGCTGATGAGCAGCACGCCGCGCGCGGCCAGCGCGTCGTAGAGCCGCGCATACTGCTCTGGGCGAAGCATCCAGCCGCGATAGATAGCGGTGACCGGCGGTGACTGCTCTGGTATACGCCGTACCGCAGCTTCAGCGTCACTATCATCGACCAGCGCCTCGTACGAGATCAGCCCATGCGCCAGCCCAACGGTCTCGGCAGCGATGACTTCCTCCGCATAGGCGCTGTCAGGCTGTCGCGGTTGGAGCGGATCAACGCAGTAGATGAGCAGCACAGTCCATCCCCTCTCATTCGTCCTACTTCGGCTATTTCAGCTATTTCAGCAGGTAGCCCACCAGCTCCTTGTAGAACTTAGCTGCCACCGCGGCGGTCATATCGGCGTGGTCGCGGATGGGATTGTATTCCACGATGTCGGCGCCGATGATCGGTCCCTCGACGCCCGCAAGCAGCCGCAGCACATCGCGCACGCTGAGGCCGCCCGGCTCGTGATGTGAGACGCCCGGCGCGAACGCGGGGTCGAGCGCGTCGAGGTCGAGCGAGATATAGACTGGCCCGTGCAGGTCGAGCGCGAGGTCAGGTCGGAACGCGCGCATCTCGATCACCTCCACGCCGAAGCGGTCTGCCTGCTGCCGCTGATGGGCGTTCATCGCGCGGATGCCCACCTGCATCAGCCGCGTCGCCAGCCCGTTCTCCATAATGCGCGCGAAGGGGCAGGCGTGCGACCGGCGGCTGCCGTCGAACTCGTCGTAGAGGTCGGGATGGGCGTCGATGTGCAGAATCGTCAGATTGGGGTGGACGCCCGCGACAGCGCGGATAATCGGAAAGGTGATGGAGTGATCGCCGCCCAGCGCCAGCACGCGCGTACCCATGGCGAGTAGCGCTGCCATCTGTCGCTCGATATCGGCAATCGCCGCCTCGCCCGTACCTATCTCAAGATTGCCGCTATCGTGCCAGTCGGAGCGCACGCCGAGGTCAACACCATCTTCAGTTGTCAGATTCATCGCGCCAGCATGCAGCACAGCGCGAATACGCGCCGGGGCAAGAGCTGGCCCGCGCAGGAAGGATGAGTTCTCGTCGAGCGGCACGCCGACCACGGTGACCTTGTGCGCCATTCTCTCCCCCAGTCAATTTCCCGATGCGGGCTGGATAAGCTGGTTACAGGCGGCGGTGAAGTCGCTGGCACTGCCATGTTGCAGCGTCAGCAGCAGGAAGGCAGGCTCGCCCGCGTTCAGGGTCAACTGCCCTTGATTGAGCGTCCCCTGGACGGCGAGTGCCGCGGGAATGACGGTGGCATCGCCTCCGTGAGCATGCAGTGTCAGAATGGCGGTCGAGCCAGAGAGGTGGCCCTCAACACTCACCGGAATGCGCGTCAGCGTATTGCCCGTCGCCGCGCAGATGCTGCCTGTGCCACTGATGCTGCCGAGCAGATTCTGCTCCAGTGTGAGCGAGGCGACGACCGCGTTGGGGCTGCCCGATCCCTGCACGTTGCCTGGCCCAACCCACTCGCCAGCATAGGATGGGCGAGTGACGAGATAGACCACCGTTACTGCCGCCAGCACAACCGTGATAATCACCAGAATCAGCAGCGCACGGACAGCGATGCGGCGCGACCGGTCTGGTGCGCTCTCGGTGGAAGGTGATGCGCTGCTCATAGTGCTCTTTCTGGTTCCCCTCCCTCTTTGGGGGAGAGGGCAGGGAGTAAGGGCTACTCTCCCACCATCGGCAGGTTCATCCCGGTCGCGCGCGCGTGGTCGATGGCGATATCGTAGCCCGCGTCGGCGTGACGCATGACGCCTGTGCCGGGGTCGTTGGTCAGCACGCGCGCCAGCTTCTCCGCCGCCTCGTCGGTGCCGTCGGCCACCACCACCACGCCCGCGTGCAGCGAGTAGCCGATGCCGACGCCGCCGCCATGGTGGAACGAGACCCACGACGCGCCGCTCGCCGTGTTGAGCAGCGCGTTGAGCACCGGCCAGTCGGCGATAGCGTCAGATCCATCGCGCATGGCCTCGGTCTCGCGATAGGGTGAGGCGACCGAGCCGGAGTCGAGGTGGTCACGACCGATGACGATGGGTGCCTTGACCTCGCCGCGCCGCACCAGCTCATTGAAGGCAAGCCCGGCTTTGTCACGCTCGCCGTAGCCGATCCAGCAGATGCGCGCGGGCAACCCCTGGAAGTGGATGCGCTCCTGCGCCATGCGAATCCAGCGGGCCAGTGATTCGTTCTCTGGGAAGAGCCGCAGCATCTCCTCGTCGGTGCGCCGGATGTCGGCGGGGTCGCCCGAGAGCGCTACCCATCGGAACGGGCCGATACCGCGACAGAAGAGTGGACGAATGAACGCGGGCACAAAGCCAGGGAAGTGCATCGCGTCCTCCACGCCGACGCGCAGCGCCTGCCCGCGCAGATTGTTGCCGTAGTCGAAGACGACCGCGCCCATCTCGTCGAAGTCGAGCATCGCGCGCACATGCTCCGCCATCGAGGCGAGCGAGCGCCGCTCGTACTCCTGTGGATCGCGCTGGCGCAGGTCGTTGGCCTCGTCCAGCGTTAGCCCGGCGGGCACGTAGCCGTTGAGCGCGTCGTGGGCCGCCGTCTGGTCGGTAACGAGGTCCATGCGGACGCCGCGCCGGACGATCTCCGGGAAGATCTCGGCGGCGTTGCCCAGCAGCCCGATGCTCTTGCCGACACCCTGGCTGCGGTACTCCTCGACGCGACGCAGCGCTTCATCCAGGTCCGTCACCATCTCATCGAGATAGCCGGTATCGAGACGCCGCTGGATGTGCGATGGGTCAACCTCGACGGCGAGGCAGACACCCTCATTCATGGTGATGGCCAGCGGTTGCGCGCCGCCCATGCCGCCCAGGCCCGCCGTCAGCGTGATCGTGTTCTTTAGCGTGCCGTTGTAATGCTGGCGCGCGGCCTCGGCGAACGTCTCATACGTGCCCTGGACGATGCCCTGCGAGCCGATATAGATCCACGAGCCAGCGGTCATCTGGCCATACATGGTCAGGCCAAGCGCCTCCAGGCGGCGGAACTCGTCCCAGTTGGCCCAGTGGGGCACGAGATTCGAGTTGGCGATCAGCACGCGCGGCGCGCCCGGATGGGTGCGGAAGATGCCGACCGGTTTGCCTGACTGCACGAGCAGCGTCTCGTCGCCTTCGAGCGACCGCAGCGAGCGCACGATGGCGTCGAAACAGTCCCAGTTGCGCGCCGCCCGCCCGGAGCCGCCGTAGACCACCAGGTCGTCGGGCCGCTCGGCCACCTCTGGGTCGAGGTTGTTCATCAGCATGCGCAGGGCGGCCTCCTGTTGCCACCCTTTGCACGATATCTCGGTGCCGCGTGGCGCGCGCACGGGTCGTGGGCCACTATGTTGCTGCTGTTGGCTTGTCTGTTGCTCGTGCTCGGTCATCTTGTCGCCTTCGCCTTCCTCGCTGCCTCGTCGCAGTGCTGGGCATTTCATCGTTGCGGGTCGCGTATGGAGCCGCCATCGCACGATAGCACGGCGCGCGCGATGGTGACAAGCGTCGAGGATGTGTGGGCAACAGACAAAAACGCCACGAGCCGGACACTGTTGCCAGCATCCGGCTCGTGTGCGAATCCGCGGGTGTGGTCCGCGGCTAGTTTTGCGGCGGCGTCAGCCAATCTGGCGTCGTGGGTGTGCCGGGCGTCGGCGTCGTGTTCGATGCCCCGCTACCGCCCGTACCATTGGCCGCTCCACTGTTGCCGTCCGCGCCATTGTTGCCATTGTGATCATTGGTATCATCTGGCAGCGTTGCTGGTTGTCCATCGGCCCCGACGGTTTCCGCGCCAAGGGTTGGGGCGACCTCCGCCAGACTGATGCCCGTCTCCACCAGAATCTGGCCGAGCCGCTTGGCGTCAACCGTCTCCTGGCGGCGCAGCTCCTGCGCGATCCGCTCCAGCGTCACCTTGTGCTCGCTGAGCATGTTGCGGACCTGCTGGTAGGCCGTCTGCACCAGATTGCGCGTCTCCTCGTCGATTATCGCCGCCGTCGCGTCACTGTAGTCCTTCTGGCCGAAGTCGGCGCCTGGACCACCGAATGGGCTGGGCCGGTCGCTGAACGAGACCAGACCCACGCGGCTGCTCATGCCCCAGCGCGTGACCATGCTGCGGGCAATCAGTGTCACCTGCTGCAGGTCGTTCTCCGCGCCAGTGGTGATGCTGCCAATCGAGACGTCCTCGGCGGCGCGCCCGCCCAGCGCGGTCATGATGCGCCCGAACAGATAGTCGCGCGAATAATTGTAGCGGTCGTCCGTCGGCGTGTATTGCGTCACGCCAAGTGCCTGGCCTCGCGGCACAATCGTCACCTTCGTCACCGGGTCGGAGTGCGGTGTCAGCAGGCCGACGAGCGCGTGGCCCGCCTCATGGACCGCGACGACATGCAAGTCCTCCTCGGTGAGCACCAGCGGCCGCTCCGCGCCAAGCTGGATGCGGTCGAGCGCGTCGTAGAAGCACTTCATATTGACGCGGTCGAGGTTCCGTCGTGCCGCCAGCAGCGCCGCCTCGTTGACGAGGTTCGCCAGATCGGCGCCAACCATGCCCGTCGTCATCCGCGCGATTTGCTGGAGGTCAACATCGCTGGCCAGCGGCACGCCGCGCGAGTGGATCATCAGGATCGCCTGGCGGCCCTTCCAGTCGGGGCGGTCCACCGTCACCCGGCGGTCGAAGCGGCCCGGACGCAGCAGCGCCTGATCGAGATTATCGGGGCGGTTCGTCGCCGCGATCACCACGACGGCCTGGCGGGAATCGAAGCCGTCCATCTCCACCAGCAACTGGTTGAGCGTCTGCTCGCGCTCGTCGTTGGTGGTCAGGCTGGTGCCGCGCTGGCGGCCCACGGCGTCGATCTCGTCGATGAAGATGATGCTCGGGGCAGCCTTCTTCGCCTGATCGAACAGGTCACGCACGCGACTCGCGCCGACGCCCACCAGCACCTCGACGAACTCTGAGCCGGACATCGAGAAGAACGGGACGCCCGCCTCGCCAGCCACGGCGCGCGCCAGCAGCGTCTTACCGGTTCCTGGAGGGCCGACCAGCAGGACGCCCTTCGGAATCTTGCCGCCGAGCCGCTGGAACTTCTGTGGCGTTTTGAGGAACTCGACCACCTCTTCCAGCTCGGATTTCGCCTCGTCTACGCCCGCCACATCGGCGAAGGTCGTGCCGGGACGATCCTCCATGATGAGCTTCGCCCGGCTGCGTCCGAAGTTGAAGATGTTCTGCTGGCTTTGCGTCGCCCGGCGCGAGAGCCAGAAGAGCAGGCCAAGCAGCGCCGCGATGGGTAGCACGTTGATCAGCAAGCCGATCCACAGGTCATTCGAGCCGGACTGCTTGCCATAGACCTGGACGTTGTTTTTGATCAAATCCTGCTGTAACTGTGCGTCGTCGGTAAATGGCGGCAGATAGGTATGGAAAGAACTGGCTGAAACGGTATTGCCGTCTTGCTGCTTATAGTTTTTGACTTCAGTAACGAACTGACCGGTCACATTGTGGTCATCGCCTATGGTCACCGTTTTCACATTGCCAGCATTGACCTGATTCAAGAAGTCACTGTAAGCCATGTTGATCGAACTGGAGCTATTGCTGGGCACCAGGTTGACGTAGAGCTGGTAGCCGACAATGAGCAGCAGCAGCAGAACTAGCAGCCGGGTAATCCAGCCGAGGCCAGTATTGCCGCGGGGTCGATTCGTACCGTTAGGGGTCTGATTGGGTGGACGCTCCATTGGTGGCCGGGGTGGCGCACCATCATTGTTATTACGGAGGGCATCAGCTATGGCAGGCGTAGGACGCGCATCCTTCTGCTGCTGTTGCGCCCGTTTCGTGGGCCTGTTGAACATGCTCTCTGGCACCTGCTTTCTCGCAAGGAAAGCGCCCGCGCCTGTGGCGCGAAGCACCGTCTGGCCGTTATTGCCCGCATCTGAGCGGCGGCAGACGAGTATTTCTCATTATAGCGCACCCGATATCCAGCCTGCATCGGCGTGAGTGTCATGATGCGTATCGAACTCTTATACAGTAGTACGTCGCGAAGGGCCTTTCGGGTGCAAACACCACGTACCTCTGTCCCTGGTGTGCTACATAGGCCTACGAGGCGCGGATACTGTTCCACATATAATCGGAGGCACAACGGGGTCGCGGTGCGTGCTACAATTCTGGAAGTGATGCCACTACTTAAATCTGGCAAATTTCCGAATCATATCTATATTGTACTTGTCCGCAGGAGGAGATGCTTGTGACCGACCAGCAGCGTCCAGTAGACAGCGCCGTGAGTACGCCCAATCCAACAACCCCGCGGCAACCAGATTCGCTCAACAGCATAGACGATGTGGTCAGCGCGCTCGCCGCCCGCGCCTATATCGCCGATCGCGGACTCGCCACCGCGCTCTATCTGGCCATCAAGCGCCAGAAGCCGCTGCTGCTGGAGGGCGAGCCGGGCGTGGGCAAGACCGAGGTCGCACGCGTGCTGGCGGACATTTTGCACACGCAGTTGATCCGGCTCCAGTGCTACGAGGGCATCGATCAGGCGACCGCTGTCTATGAGTGGAACTATGCCCGTCAGTTGCTCGCCATTCGCCTGCTCGATAACGCGCGCGGTGGGCATGAGACGGCCGAGACGGCGCTGGCCCACGTCCGCGATGTCTTCGCGCCGGAGTTCCTGATCGAGCGGCCGCTTCTGCAGGCGATCAGCAGCGCGCCGGGCGAGCCACCGCCGGTGCTGCTGATCGATGAGCTGGACCGGTCAGATGCCGAGTTCGAGGCCTTCCTGCTGGAATTGTTGGCGGATTACCAGATCACGATTCCTGAGATTGGCACCGTCATCGCCTCGCAGCCGCCCATTGTCGTGCTCACCTCCAACCGCACGCGCGATATCCATGATGCGCTCCGTCGCCGCTGCCTCTACTACTGGATCGAATATCCGACGCTGGAGAAAGAGTACGCGATTGTGCGCGCCCGCGTGCCAGAAGCGCCAGAGCAGCTGGCGCGACAGGTCGTAGGGTTCGTGCAGGCGCTGCGCGGCGAGGATCTCTTCAAGGCGCCGGGAATTGCTGAGACGCTCGACTGGCTCTCGGCGCTGCTCTCGCTCGGCCAGACCGAGCTAACCGGCACGGCGGCGCGTGATGCGCTGGGGGCGCTGCTCAAATACCAGGATGATATCCAGAAGGTGACGAACGGCGACCTGATCGACCGGCTCGTCGAGAAGGCCGACGCGACGCCGATTGGGTGAGTGCAGCGGGTGGAGCGAGTGGAGCGGGCGACACGTGTGGCTGGCCGACTTCGCGGCATGAATGCCGCGGCTAATATCGCCCGCTCGGTTTCCGTGTTCCAGGCAAGCGGGATTGCCCAGTGCAGGATTGACCGTAGTCTTCAGGCCACGGCGCGGTCACCTTGTCGTACCCGCGGCCAGCGTAGCGCACCTGCCGAAAAATATGAGAGAACACGACGCATGAATATTCCTACAAAATCGCCATTGACCGATGAAGAGATGATGCGTGGCGACCTGATTCTGGCGCGCCTCATCGACTTCACGCGGCTGCTCTGGGAGCTGGGATTCGATATCGGGCCGGGGCGTGTCGTCGAGCTGGCCGAGAGCCTCGCGCTGATCAATATCGCCAGCCAGGACGAGTTCTATACCCTGCTCAAGGTGAGCCTTGTCTCGAAACACGATCAGGCGATTCTCTTCGATCTGGCGTTTGCCTATTTCTGGCGCAGCCCCAACGCGAATGCGACGCCGCATCTGGAGGCGCAACTCGAAGCGGCGGCGCAGCGGCGCAGTCTCGCCGTGCCTGAACATCGGCGGCAGGAGAGCGATCAGCGCGTCTACCGCTCTTCGCTGGAGCCGGATATGGCGCAGCGGCACCCCTATTCGCGCCTGAACGATGCCCGCAACCCGCGCCGCAAAGAAGAGGATGAAGATATCGAGCGCAGCGAGACCTGGAGCGCCGATGAGGTGCTGCGCCATAAGGACTTCGAGCAGTTCAGCTATGAGGAGCTTCAAGAAGCCCGCGAGATGATCGCGAAGATGCACTGGCGGCTGGGCGAGCGCCGCACCCGTCGCCTGCGTCCGTCACGGCACGGTCGCCAGCTCGATCTGCGCCAGACCCTGCGCCGTTCCCTGCGCACCGATGGCGAGCCGATCATGCTGGCGCGACGGCGGCCACGCCTCAAGCCACGCCCGCTGGTCATCCTCTGTGACATCAGTGGCTCGATGAGCCTCTACTCCCGGCTGCTGCTGCATTTCGTGCATACCGTCTCGAATGGCCTGCAGAATGTCGAAACGTTTCTCTTTGGCACACGCCTGACGCGCATCACGCGCCATCTTGCCCGCCGCGATGTGGACGACGCCATTGCCCATGTGACGCGGAGCGTGCAGGATTGGTCGGGCGGCACGCGCATCGGCGACTCCCTGCGTACCTTCAATCGTCAGTGGTCGCGGCGCGTGCTGGGGCGCGGCGCGGTGGTGCTGATTATCAGTGATGGCTGGGATCGCGGCGATGTGAAGGTGCTGGCCGAGGAGATGGCGCGGCTGCACCGCAACTCGCATCGATTGATCTGGCTGAATCCGCTGCTCGGACATAAAGATTACCAACCTGTGACCGCGGGCATGCGTGCCGCGTTACCGTATATTGACGCATTTCTTCCGGCGAACAATCTGGATAGTCTTCTCGCGCTCGGTCATGCGCTCGAAGCCATTGACGAAACACCCCGCAGTCTCCGCACGCAGGCGCTACCCTTCGCGAAAATCGCGGCGGGAGCGATGCCGAGGAAGGGATAATACGTCAATTGGTCTGCCAGTGTAGACAGCCGCCTTCGTTGTCGGATAGGATGATGGGGAACAATTTTCCGTGCAATGTACCCTTCATCTACTTGGCTCACCGGTAATCAGCGGCGGTGCGGGGGAGGACTTCCGAGGATGGCTGTTGTCACCAGCATTATCAACCTGAAGGGCGGCGTCGGTAAAACAACCCTGACGCTGGCTCTGGCTCACTATCTGGCAGCCGAACATGCCAAGCGTGTTCTGGTGATTGATCTCGACCCGCAGACCAATGCGACCATTGCCCTTGTCACCGAGCGACGCTGGCGCGAGCGGGACCAGACCGGCCAGACGCTCTTTCAACTGTTCAAAGACCAGCTCGATGGCACCCGGCTTTTTTCGGCGCCAGAGGCCATTCTGACGCGCGTCTCGAATGTGGGCGGCGGCGTGCCCGGCCTGGATTTGCTTCCGGCCAGCATTCGTCTGCACCGGATTCAGGACCGCATCACCAAAATTACCGATCTCGATAGTTTTCGCAATGGTCCGGTCTATGCGCTGCGCGAGTCATTGCGCGATGTGCTGCCGCACTATGACCATGTGCTGATCGACTGCCCGCCCAATCTGGGCGTCATTACCCTGAATGGCATCGCCATCAGCCGGTATTTTCTCATTCCGGTCGTACCGGATATTCTCTCGACACTGGGTGTCCCGCTGGTGCTGGATCGCATGGCCGATTTTGCCTTGCGCGCTCAGCACGAGATCTTTGGGCTTGGCATCGTCGTCTCGCGCTATCGCTCATCCAGCCGCTTGCACAAGCAGACGGTGCTGAGCATGCGGCGTGATGCGATTCCAGGCATCCATCCTCCGATTTTTAACACGATTATTGCCGAGGATGTTGGGGTGGCGGAAGCGGCGGATGTCGAAGGGAACGTCAGCTCA
>Ga0207674_10001163_pt1 | contig 34146 bp, 30 predicted proteins | sample KBSCornC72_FD_184303 | JGI IMG/M metagenome (GOLD analysis project Ga0207674, IMG submission 184303) | Corn rhizosphere microbial communities from Kellogg Biological Station, Michigan, USA - KBS Corn C7-2 (SPAdes) (version 2) | ecosystem: Host-associated > Plants > Roots > Rhizosphere > Soil ...
CATGCAATTCCGGAATCCCACACCGCGGCAGCGTGTGGATTGTTCAAGTCCTTTCTACCTACACGACCACTCCCATGCAATTCCGGAATCCCACTCCGCGGCAGCGTGTGGATTGTTCAAGTCCTTTCTACCTACACGACCACTCCCATGCAATTCCGGAATCCCACTCCGCGGCAGCGTGTGGATCCTTCAAGTCCTTTCTACCTACACGACCACTCCCATGCAATTCTGGAATCCCACTCCGCGGCAGCGTGTGGATCCTTCAAGTATCCTCGATTGGCTGCACAACGGCACTGCGCGAGGGGCGCCCAAATAGAGAAGCCGATTGTTTTTGTAGAGAGGACTTGAACGATCCACACGCTGCCGCGCTGTGGGATTCGCGATCTTCGGGCCGGATGCCTGGGGGTAGAGAGGACTTGAACAATCCACACGCTGCCGCGGTGTGGGATTCGCGATCTTCGGGCCGGATGCCTGGGGGTAGAGAGGACTTGAACGAGCCACACGCTGCCGCGGTGTGGGATTCCGGAATTGCATGGGAGTGCTCGTGTAGGTAGAGAGGACTTGAACGATCTATACGCTGCCGCGCTGTGGGATTCGCGATCTTCGGGCCAGATCTGAGAATTGATCCCAGATGGAAAATGAGAAATAAAAAAAGATATCTGGAAAAACCTGCCTCAACCCGACCTTCCCTGAAACCTATTCATTGATGTTATCCAGTCCGATGAACTTCCAGCCGGTTTTCGTTTTGGAGAAGTTATAAAGTACTACTAGATTACCGGCTTCGTCGGGGCAAGCAACAAATGATTTCTTCGGGTTTTGTTGGTCAGTCTCGGGCTGTGCTGTACGGAAACAGGCTATCGCGTCTGACTGCTGTGCAAAGACAGCCTTATAACGTTTACGTAATTGGACCGCACTCTTAACGTTTGCGATTCCATACGGCATCTCAAGAGGAAACGTGGTGAGCTTTGCCACTGCTTCAACATTGCGAGCGTTAACGGCGGTCTTGAAATCGTCCCAAAACTTGAGTAGCTCCTGGTCCTGATTGGCCTGTGTGGTTTGAAGAGTGGCAGCCACTACTAAAGCGGCAAGAAAGGCTATTGCAGCACGGTTCATTTTGTCAGCGTATACGAAGGAAATTTTAGTCCAGCCCGCGCAACTTCCGCACAAAAGGTGACCAGAGCATCTTAGTTAATACAATTGCGAGGACCAGCTGAACGAGGAAGATGGACCAGCCAAGCCAGCCCTCAGATCTGATATTTAACCCAGCGACACTGAGGGCAAGCACAAGGAACAGCAAGATCGAGACGATTGTGGTTGATGGGAGTGCTTTGTTAAGACGCAGATCCCTCGCGACTTGCCAGGCGATCGCGATTCCCCCTGGAACCATCAGGAAGAGCACCATCCAGTTAATAAACGTCACTGCTTCATTATTCATGGCAACCTTTGGAGTGCGGCGGCCCGGCGCCGCTTTGTTATGATCGACTCATGATTACAACGGTGATCTCTTATTACATCTGAATCACTAAAAGAGCAAGGTTTATAGGACCGCGAATCCGTGATCCGTAAGCGGTTTCTCCCTGAACCAGCAGTAGTGAATAGTCTTAGGGATCATCTTGGAGTGCGGTGGCCCGGCGCCGCTTTTCAATCTCTTCGCCTTCGGTAGTAATCCGTTCTTTCCGGGGTTGAGTTGTCGATTTCACAAAGCGCCGCCGGGCCGGCCGCTTTTCTGATTTTCCGAGCTTGAGTTGTCCATCTCACAAAGCGCCGCCGGGCCGGCGCACTCCAAGGGTTAGCCTTTTCCTTTTCCGAGGGCGGAACCAATGGCGGCAATCACAAAACAGATCCCGGCGAAGGTCAGGACGATTGCGACAATAAGACTTCCATTAGCGTAGGCGAAGGCTGCAACTACGAAATCAAGGAAGGCTCCGAGCGCGAAGACAATCCATTTTGGCATTTAATAGTCTCCTGTTGTGTTTGTAGGGCACCTCTGGGTGGGTGCCCGCTCTCCAAATTTGATCCTGAGGCCGCTTATGTGGCGCCTGGAGTGGCGCCCCTACACAATGGTCAGATCCTGAGTACCCTCTGGAACGCGTCGATTGTTGGACTGCCGAGGTTGGCTCTGCGGCCCGAACTCGGGTACGGTAGAATGCGCACTCCGGGAGAAATCGATGTCCGTGAATACGAACGTGTCGTCCCCGTTGCTTTCTGAAGGAAAGCATCAAGGAAAACGTAATGACGTCAAAGGCTACAATCAGCGCTATCACTTCCTACCTGCCACGAGAGACTTTAACAAACGAACAAGTGGCCCGGGAACTCGGCGAATGGAATGCCGATAAGATTCTCGACAAGACCGGGATAGCCGTCCGCCATATTGCTGCCGTTGACGAGTGCTCCTCGGATATGGGGGTAGTTGCAGCGCGCCATCTGTTTGAATCCGGTGCTTGTAAGCCTGAAGAGATCGACTTTCTACTGTTTTGTACTCAGAGTCCCGACTACTTCCTGCCGACCACCGCCTGCATGGTCCAGGACCGTCTGGGTCTGCGCACCACCTGCGGAGCAATCGACTTTAATCAAGGTTGTTCTGGTTACGTGTATGGTCTTGCCCTTGCCAAGGGACTTATCGAAACCGGATCAGCTCGTAATGTACTACTGATCACCGCCGATACTTATTCGAAGTTTATTAATCGTAGAGACCGAAGTGTCAGGACGCTATTTGGAGATGCCGGAACGGCCACACTTATCAATTCAGTTGCATCGGACCGCGATATTATTGGACCATTCGTGTTTGGCACCGACGGCCGGGGCGCACGCGAGTTGATCGTACCCGCGGGTGGACTCAGACAACCAGCTGACTCAAACACCAGCGTAGAAACTCAGGATGAACAGGGAAACTGGCGTTCAGCGATCAACTTGTATATGAACGGCAGCGCAATCTATAACTTCACGCTAAAGACTGTGCCGTTGGCGTTGGACCAACTCCTGCAAAAAAGTAGATCAACTTTGGAAGAGATCGATTACTTCATTTTGCACCAGGCGAACAAGTTCATGCTCGATCGGCTCCGGACCCGTATGAAGATCGCGGAGGAAAAATTCTTCATCGACATGAAAAATACTGGTAATACCGTTTCTTCCACTATACCGATTGCTCTTGAGACTGCGCGAAAGAGCGCACTCATCAAACGTGGTAATCGTGTAGCTTTGATTGGTTTTGGCGTCGGGTTGTCGTGGGCCGCCACAATCGTCGACGTTGTTTGAGCTTACCTTTCGGGACACCTAACTCTGCGCCCCTCTGCGGTTCCCTGCGTCACTCTGCGATGCGTTCAGGTTGCAGCCAAGATGAGTTCCAACTTTTACTCAGCAAAGACGCAGAGAATCGCAGAGTGACGGAGAGAATACAGAATCCTATCCGGCGAGTTTTGCCTGGAGCTCTAAAAGAGTTGCGGCGGCATCTTTGGTCAAACCCGTATGGACCGGCGATGTTTGAACCACTGTACTACGCGGCGCTGTCAACCATCGGAACCGGCCCGCCATCGGCAGATTTCCAATCGGTCCAGCATCGGTCCCACCTGAACAAACTCGCTCAAAGCCCGTTAACTGATCCTTTATTTCCGAGATGTCTACCTCGCAGCCAAACGCCTTCAATCGACCCTCGTTCAGATCAAACTTCATCTGCAGAAACTCTTGCCGCGCACAGTAGAGCACTACGCCAACGTTGATGAACTCTTCCCGCTCGACGCAGGGAACCAGGCGAATTACAGCGTACTCAAACAGATGCTTCTCTTGCACGCTGTGCCTCCTCAACAAACACTTGCGAGTGTTCGATTCTATTTTGTAAGAACGTTTTGTAGACCATCCGTTTTTCTGCAACACTTCTCAACTGCAACTCATCGGCAAGCCATTCATCAGGAATCAAGTCAACTATCGAAGCAATTACATCAGCCGCTAGTCGTGACTTGAAATCCTGGTCGACAGCCTCTAGTTCTGTCGCGTAACGCAGCAGGACATGGTCCTTAATCTGCGTGAAAGGTCGGCGGCTTTGCTCTTCCCAGTTAAGCCAGGCATGGTGAAAGAAGAGTGACGCGCCATGATCGATCAACCATAACCTTTTATGCCACATCAACATGTTGGTATTACGCGCAGTTCGATCGACGTTGGTAATAAGAGCGTCGAGCCAAACGATTTGTGAAGCGAGCTCAACGTCGACCGTTTCAACAACAGGATCAAATGTCATCGAGCCCGGTAAGAAATCCATCGCGAGGTTAGAACCGGCACTCTCGCGAAGCAAGTCTTGAATCTCAGGATCCGGTTCGAGACGGCTCAATTCACGATCAAGGGTAGCAAATACAATATCGGGCACTCGCAAGCCGAGATGTCGAGCAATCTCTCCGGATAAAAGTTCCGCCACCAGTGCTTTCAGACCTTGCCCGGCACCCCGGAACTTAAGCACATACAATCCATCATCATCGGCTTCGATGATAGCCGGTAGCGATCCGCCTTCCCGGAGCGGCGTGACGTAGCGCGTGACATTTATTGTTCTGATTTCGATACTCCCCTTTTTCTGTACGTCGCATTAATGATGGCAGTAACCTTATGCCGATCTAGCGTCTCAGCGAGACTAATTACCGTACCATCATTCCTAATAACAGACCGTACCAGATTGACATGCAAGTTGGGCGAGGCCCTTGAGGGGACGCGTACACGAGTGTAGTTAACGTCTTTGATCTGGTCCCACCTGCAAGCAGAACTCTTGCCATCCTGCTCATAAACAAAACCGTTTTGGTAGACAGAAAACCTGGCACTTCTGGTGCGCGACCACTTCCGCCACTCACTCACGATAAGCGAAGTAAAGAGAACGATCAAAAGCAACAAGCCGCCACTGCAAACAAAGATGAAGCTTTCGGGACGGCGACCGTCGGAGTAATCGCCAACCACAGTAATGATCGCCGCTAAAAAGAGAGCTAATGGCCCGAGCGCTAACAGAAGCCACGCAAAGATTCGCTTGGGCGTTGGTCTGTAAACGCTTCTCAATTCTCCGAACACGAGATGGTGGTCAGACATTTTCGGTCTCAGTAGGTTGGTCCAGCGCGGGACATGTTACGGTAGACCTGACTAGCTGTATACATTCCGCGGGACGTGACCCATTCCTTAAACCGAATTCGCGTTAAGTAATAGAGAAAAACATATAAGGAGTCACAAGCAGGGCAGGCGTCCCTTGGGGGTTAAGTCGTTATGGATCAAGAAGTTGTAGCAACAAATATGGCAGTAGTTGAAGCCCATTTTCATACTGAAGCCGCGAACGAGATCGAGAAAGCCCTCGAGCTTTATACCGACGATATTGTTTGGGAATCCCCAACTCGGTACCTCTTTTTTCGAGGTAAAGATGCTACAGCCGAGAACTACAGGAAGATGTTTGCCTCATTTAAGGTTGAGGACTTTCACACCTTGCAACGATTTGCGACCGAAACGCGCGTAGTGGACGATAGCATACTGGTTGCTGAACTGGTTGGGGATGGCGTTGACAACGCTCCGGCCCCACTCGGGTCGCGAGTTGAGATCAGGCTGCTGCATGTATTTGAAATGCGCGATCAAAAAATCTCACGAGAGTTAGTTTTTGAAACCTGGCGAGTAATTCAACCCCCCATGCTTTATTCGACAACCACAGTAGACCTGCTTCATTCCACCTATTAAGTGTCATAGTCCGATTGACAGACTGCCTTCTCGGGATTCATTCTTCAGGGCAACCATCGATAGATTTAGTTGTTCATGAATTGGACCCTGGAAGCAAAACGGATCTTCAACGTAACAAAACCAGAGCACTTCACTGACTTTCGTCATTGCTGTGAATGCGCTGAACACGACCAGGTGCTTGTTTCGAACGATGTGGATTCAATTGGTCTTGACGAATTGGGGAATCCCGGCTGGGATCCAATTTGTTTTTGCACGTCTGAAGGATTTCTCTACTACATGCCCGCCCTGATCCGGCTGACATTGGATACAATCGACGGCAATCAATACCTCGATCAATTTCTGTTTCATTTAATCGGCGACGGCAGAGATAATCGACGAGTAGTTGCTTGTAACAATGAACAGAGAGCGTTTGTGGCGCGCTTCATCGAGTACCTGATTGAGAACCATACTGAACGCATCGAAGAAGCTCTGTGCTATTCAGACGATGTACTTAAAGCTCACGATATCTGGAAAGTGGACAACTGATTGAGCAGCAATCAAAACAACAAGGTCTCCCCAACCAAAGAGGTGACCATATTTTGCGATGGCTCCAGTCTTAGCAATGGCCGTGAAGTTGCGCGTGCAGCGGCAGTCGCATTACTTGGTTATAGAGGTACCTGGAAGGCGGTGGGTGAATACATCGGCAACGCAACCAATCAGCAAGCAGAGATTGTCGCAGCCGCTATTGGGCTTGAGAAGCTGCGTGAGCCATGTCGCGTCAAGATATTCTCCGACTCTCGTTACGTGATTGAAACCATGATGGGACGTTTTCGTCGCAAGGCGAATCACCGTTGGTGGGAACGTTTGGACAATGCCGCAAAACCTCATCGCATCGAATGGTCGTGGACACGTGGTCATGCCGGCCATCCCATACAAGAGGCTGTAGATACGGCTGCGAGGCGAATTGCTGCCAGTGGAACTGCCGAAGATTCGATTTTGCGTCACGCTGAGGAGACTGTCGGGAATCGGGAAACCGGGAATCTCTAAGTCCATTCGCTATATTGCCAATTCCGCAGTAATAAGAAATTTGTAACACTTTCAGGTTCGCTTTCGCCCGTTTGGATGTCTATAATTCGGTCTCCCCTTAGTAGCCGTTCCGGGATTGGTTATCGTGTCTCACAAAGTGCGTCGTCTGCTCTGCCTATTTCTGCGCCATTGTGGTTTGCATCAAGCTTGCCCTGTGGCACTAGCTTGTCTGATATTCTCGTCAATCTTTCCGCTTTCCGCCGCAATGGCCCAGGACCCTTTTCGGGGTTGGCAATGGCAAAATCCATTGCCCCAGGGCAATTCCATAAATGCAATAAAGTTCAGTGCTGACAAAATTCACGGCTGGGCCGTTGGTTCAAATGGCGTTGTACTTTACACAAATAATGGGGGCTTCGATTGGCAGGAGCAGGAGTGTCCGGCTAACACAACGCTTTACGCACTATTTGTGAAAGACCGGTCGCACTCCGTAATTACTGGTGCACGCGGCGTTGTGCTCACGACAAAGAATGGTGGCCGTAAATGGTCCGTGCGGCAAAGCGGAACTCGTGATCATTTATTTGCTGTGACCTTCGCTCCTGACGATCCTTTAATGGGATGGGCTGTGGGCACATTTGGGTCCATCATTGCGACTGCTGACGGTGGCACAACCTGGAAACTACAAGCAAGTCGCACAACAGCGCACCTCTTTTCAATTGCCTTCTCAGACTCTAAAAACGGCATTGCAGTTGGATCACGGGGTACGCTCCTTGTAACCGACAACGGCGGCGTTGATTGGCGGCCGCACGCTGATCTAACAACCGCTGCTTTAACGGGGGTGACATTTACATCAAGTAGCAAAGCTACCGTCGTCGGTTATCACGGGACGATTTTGCAAACAACCGACGCAGGAGTTACATGGCAACAACTTTCCTCTCTGGTGACGACAGACCTCTATTCAGTCTTCTTTTCGGATGATCTTCATGGATGGGCCGCCGGTGAGAGTGGAGTCGTTCTAACCACGGGCGATGGCGGCAACATTTGGTTGCCAGTAAATGTGAGAACAAACCCTCGCCTTGCCACGCTCTATTTTGCGGACGAGACACTCGGCTGGGCAGCCGGAGCCGATGGACTGGTTTTGCGCACCGATGATGGCGGGCTCTCGTGGCGTCGATTAACTGAAGGTGGCCGCGACAACCTGTCAAATATTTTCTTTATCGATAATTCACATGGTTGGGCCGTCGGAGAACGAGGCCGAATTCTCTTCACGAGTTCAGGCGGCAAGAATTGGACTGTCAGGCCTTCAGGATCCGATGCGTCCTTAAACGCAATTACGTTTGTGAACGAGCAGTCAGGTTGGATCTCGGGGGAGAAGGGGACGATTCTTCATTCCGAAAATGGCGGAGTTACCTGGAGCAAGGTTACAAATCCGGCGAAAGAAGATCTGTTCGGTATCTCATTCGTTTCTCTGACTGAAGGCTGGGCCGTTGGTGCACGAGGCGCTATCTGGCACACCAAAGATGCAGGCACAACGTGGGAGTTTCAACAAACCAACACGTTGAACTGGTTGGAAGATGTCAACTTTGTCGATCCGCAGCACGGAATCGCAGTCGGATCAGGTGGAACAATTCTGCGCACGGAGGATGGCGGAAAGAATTGGAGCCGAGTTGATCGAAACTTGAAAGAGTGGCTTTATGCGGTGACCTTTGCCGACGCTCAGAGAGGTTTTATAGTTGGCGCCCATGGACTGGTTCTGCGAACTGATGATGGAGGCCAGACCTGGAAAGACCTGGAAACAGGAGTGAGCAGTAGCCTGTTCGCGGTGGCGGCTGTGTCGCGAAATGATTTGCTGATCGTCGGAGAACAAGGCAAGATTCTGCACAGTAAAGACGCAGGCGAGACGTGGGAGCTCCAACCTTCTGTGACCAATACATCTCTATTCGCGATCGCTTATCGCGGCGGCACCAACATTTGGATTGCCGGACGGGGCGGCGCAATTCTGAGACGGGTTGATCCGATAGCTACCGTTAATTTGCCGGCAGTCACAAAATTACCGCCCATCCTGCGCGGGTCCGCTAAAGCCGACAATGTCGAGCAGTTCATCGATGAGAAGGACATTCCAAAGGCTGTACCTCCCAAAAAACCCGTCCGTCCTTAAAGTGAGGCAATCTGAAATTAGTTAGATTCGCACGGGGTGTTCCTTAGCGTAAGAGTAGGCTGTAAATGCGGCGACGAGATGGCAGATCCACCCGAGCGTGCCACCAGTCCCGAGCCAGAATCCGGGAGTGAAAATCAGCCAAAGAATACCCGCGAGAATGCGGCCGTTATATAGTTGACCTACTCCGGGAATTATTAGACTCAAAACACCTGCTAACACTGGATCGCGCATCTTTTTGTGAACCTCCTAAGTAATGCAATTCCAATACGAAAACATTTTGCAGTTGGTTCGCGATCAGGCTTGAAAGGGCCGCGAGGCGAATTTCAATTGGGGTGATGGCGCTTTAAGTCAGGTATACTGAGCCGAACAATTCGCGGACCGTAATCGTAAGGATTGCGGCCGACCTCTCGAAGCGAGGAATCACAGTGTATTGTCCGAGATGTAATCAGTTTGGGTCAGATGATCTGCGCTTCTGTCCGGGGTGTGGGCTCCATCTGACCTACATCATGGATTTGGTGTTGAATAACGGATTACCGGCTTCCACCATTGCGGAGAGCAACAAGTTGATTCCCTTGATGAAGCGTCGAGGAGTCCGAAGGGGAGCGAAAACTCTGTTCGTTGGCGTTTTCCTGATTCCGATAGCGTTAATCTTTTCGATCATTGCCGACTCGCCCGGGCCGCTGGCAATTCCCGCAATAATCTTCTTTATTGGGCTCGCGATTACTCTTTATCAGATCATTTTTGGTGAGCAGCAGCGCTTTGATCCTCGAGATCAGCGGGCGATGATGGGCCGGTCCACCGTTTTTTTTCCCCCTTCGCAGGGCATGCCCGTTCCTGATGAGTTGCGCCGCGCCGACACCTCCGAAATGGTTCGCCCCCCAAGCGTCACCGAACACACCACGAGATTTTTAAAAAAGTAGTGGCGGCGTTCATCTTTGAGTGCCGTCCTACAATTGCACAATTGGAGTTAAAGAAATGAGCGACCGTAAATATCGGCATCGCGGTTATATGGATAGTGATCGCGAGGCTGAACGACCAAAGCCTCAAACAGGACCAAAGCCTGGGCCCAGGCAAGCACCCGGCAGTCATGAAGGCCCTCGCTCGCCTAAAATGATGGCATTTGGCGAGGCGACAAAGTGTTCTGCATGCGGGGCGAAAACGCCGTCAAACATTACCTTCGATAGCACTTGTTCAAACTGTCGGGCTGAATTGCACAGCTGTCGTCAATGCTCGTACTTCGATCCGGGTGCGCATTTCGAATGCAGTAAATCGATCCCTAAGAAAATAGTGAATAAGAATGCGCGGAACACTTGCGAACTCTTCGCACCGCGAACAGTGATCGAGCGCGAAACCTCTTCGAAAGCACCGAATGATCCTCGTCAGGCATTTGCCAAGCTGTTTAAGAAGTAAGCTGGACGTTGCAAGACATTGCGTGCCCTGCGCCTCTTAAACCTTTTGCATCTTTAAAATCCTTTGCCTCAAGTCGCTGACCTCTGCGTCACTCTGCGAGATCTCTGCGTCACTCTGCGTTGAACTCAATGACGTTTCACACAGCGGTTAAGAAATAAACGCAGAGTTACGCAGAGATCTCGCAGAGTTACGCAGAGTCTTTGCCGAAGATCACGTGCTCCTCTTGTTTTCCCATACGTAACAGATTATGATTCCTATGGCCAAGCAATAGGAAGACCAAAAATCCGTATATCATCTCCGGGAAAAAGAACCATAATGGGAAATAAGACTGAGATCTGGCAGGGAACCCTCGCGCTAATGATCCTCAAGACCATAGAAACCCTCGGGCCGCTTCATGGGTATGGTATTGCCCGGCGTATCGAGCAAACCAGCGGCGACCAACTCTCACTCAATTATGGAACGCTCTATCCTTCGTTACTCAAGCTGGAGCAGGAAGGTTCGATTGTGTCTGAATGGGGTGTCTCCGACAACAATCGGAAAGCCAAGTTCTACAAACTTACACGCGCTGGTCGCAAACAACTCGCCAGGGAAACCAGGGAGTGGGACCAGACAACTGCAATACTCGCTAAGTTCCTTACGCCCACGGAGGACCGAACATGAAGGTACTTCGCACATGGTTGCTCAGATTGAGAGGGGTCTTCGCAAAAGATGCACTCGAAAGCGATATTGCCCAGGAGATTGAAAGCCATCTCCAAATGCATATCGACGACAACCTGCGAGCTGGCATGTCTCCAGAAGAAGCAAAACGAGTTGCCGTCATGAAGTTGGGCGGGATCGATGCGACCAAGGAAGCGTACCGTGACCGCAGCACAATACCGATCCTCGAGAGCACCATCCAGGACATCCGTTTCACTCTCCGACAGCTGCGTAAAAATCCTGCGTTCGCAATTACCGCCACCCTAATGGTTGCACTTGGTATCGGCGCCAGCGTGGCAATTTTCGCGTTTGTGGACGCGGCGTTGATCAAACCGCTACCGTACAAGGATCCTTCGAGCATTCTATTCGTGACTGAGACGACACCCGAGATTCCGCGCGCCGCAATCTCATATCCCGACTACCTGGATTGGAAGAGGCTGAACAAAGTCTTCACGTCATTGGATGTCTATGGTCAACGCGGATATCTGGTGAGCACCCAATCCGGAATGGAAATGGTTTTTGGCGCTCGGGTTAGTGATGGTTTCTTCCGAACGCTTGGAGTTAACCCTGTTATCGGTCGCGACTTTTATCACGGTGAGGATTTACCTGAAGCGCCGAACACGGTGATCCTCAGCTATGCCTCATGGCAAAAGCGGTTTGGTGGCCGGCAAGAAGTCGTAGGGCAACCGCTAACCTTAAATGAGCTCCCCTTCGTAATCATCGGAGTGCTGCCGCAAAACTTTCATTTCGCCCCGATGGAAGCAGCGGAGTTTTGGACCACGCTTCATCCGGGCGGCGGCTGTGATTTGCGAAGGAGCTGCCATAGTCTAAATGGAATTGCTCGACTAAAAGAGGGAGTGTCAGCGGATGGTGCGTTGGCCGATCTGATTTTGATCGCAAAGGATCTGGAGCGTCAATATCCGGATTCGAATCGTAATCAGGGCGCGACCGTTGCTCCACTTGCCGAGATAATTGTGGGCCAGGTGCGACCGATTCTCCTGGTTCTGCTGGGCGGCGCCGGCTTGTTACTGTTGATAGCCTGCGTCAATGTCGCAAGTCTATTACTAGTTCGCTCAGAGACTCGGAGGCGTGAGCTCGCGGTGAGACGTGCTCTCGGCGCAACAACCTCGCGTTTGATTAGGCAGTTTGTGACTGAGGGACTAGTCATTGTCGTGGGAGGAAGTTTAGCGGGTCTGTTAGCGTCTCATTGGGCCATGCAAATTCTGGTCTCTCTTATTCCTACCGACATGATGGGTAGCATGCCCTACCTCGAGTCGCTCGGATTCAATGCTCGTGTGCTGATATTTGCCGGTTTGCTTGCAATCTTTGCCGCATTGCTGTTTTCGCTGACCCCAACACTTCGTTTGTGGTCGTTAGATTTGCGCGAAGGCATGGCAGAAGGAAGTCGTGGTTCAGCCGGTCAAGTTTGGCGGCGCGTCGGCTCAAAACTGGTGGTCCTGGAGTTGACGACTGCTATGGTCCTGCTCGTGGGAGCGGGACTTCTCGGGAAGAGTTTTTACCGGTTGTTGCGAGTGGGTACCGGCTTCGAGCCTGAACATTTGATCACGTTGAGGGTTACTGCACCGCGCGGGAGCTACCTTAAAAACGAACAGTCTGTGGCACTTGGTCGACAAGTTGTAGAGCGGCTCAAACGTTTGCCAGGGGTAACATCGGTTGCTCTCACCAGCACTCTACCGGTGAACTTCAACGGAAACACTGATTGGATCAGGTTTGTGGGTCGCGGGTATAACGGAGAGCACAACGAAGTAAACCAGAGACAAGTAAGCTCGGAATACTTTTCGACTCTACAGGCTAAACTGCTACGAGGGCGTAGCTTCGTCGACTCTGAAGATGGCAGCAAGCCTCGTGTCGTAGTTATTAATCAAACGCTCGCGAAGAAGTACTTTTCCGGTGAAGACCCACTGGGTAAACAGATTGGCGATACCAGCCTGAGTCCAGAGTCGATCAAGGAAATCATCGGAGTAGTCGACGATATTAGAGAAGGGCCGCTTGATTCGGAGATCTGGCCGGCTTACTACGATCCTTTCAATCAGGTTCCTGATTACGATTTTTCCGTTGTGGTTCGCACTGGACAGGCCGAACAGTCTCTCATCCCAACTATCGGTGCGGCCATTCGTGAGATCGACTCGAGGATTAATGTGTCGAATGCAACGACAATGATGGACCGAGTAAACAATTCACCCACAGTTTATCTACATCGCTCTTCTACATGGTTGGTGGGTGGCTTTGCAGTTGTGGCATTGCTGCTCGGCATTGTTGGACTGTATGGAGTGATCGCGTATTCGGTGAGTCAGCGTACTCGTGAGATTGGCGTTCGTATAGCGCTGGGTGCGCAACGGAGTACCGTGTACAGGCTCATCTTTAGAGAGGCGGGAGCTTTGGCGTTGGCCGGTATTGTGATCGGTCTTGGATGCTCCGTGGTCGCGGCTTCACTGATGCGTAAATTGCTCTTTGGCACACCTCCGTGGGATGTGACAACCCTGGTAAGTGTAGCCGGGGTATTGGGTGTTTCGACTTTGTTGGCGAGCTATCTTCCAGCCCGGCGAGCGGCATCGGTGGATCCGATAAAAGCACTGCGCGCGGAATGAAGAGGGGCTTGATCATCCACAGATTACGCATCTCAGAGGGTGGTAGGCCCTATCGGGCAGTGCGAGACTAAGTCAGTACCGAAGCGCGGTAGCGTCGGGTGAACCTTTAGGTAACGTCAAGCAGCTAAAACACGAGTCGCATCCGACGCTACCGCGCTTCGGTACTGACTTGGCCTCAGCACTGTTGAATTCGGTGTAATCTGTGGTGGCCAGCCTCGGAACCTAATTTGGACTTGCCAATCGGTGCGTAGTCAGCCAAGATCAGGACCTGGCTATGTCTCAACAACTGTCTGAACCGACGCACAAAACAAGAATAGAAACAGATTCGATGGGCGAGATTGAAGTGGCCTCTGATAAGTACTGGGGTGCCCAAACTCAACGCTCATTACACCACTTCAATATCGGCGACGATCGTATGCCCCGCGAAATGATTCGCGCCCTGGGTGTGCTCAAAAAAGCCGCCGCCCTCGCAAATCAACAACTCGGTAAACTCTCTCCCGAAAAAGCTTCGTTGATCGTGCAGGCCTGTGAAGAAGTGATGGATGGAAAACTCGATCAACATTTTCCGCTGAGAGTTTGGCAAACCGGTAGCGGCACCCAAACAAACATGAATGCCAACGAGGTCATCTCGAACCGTGCGATCCAGATTGCCGGCGGCGTGATGGGTAGTAAGAAACCAATTCATCCGAACGATGACGTCAACATGTCGCAGTCGTCAAACGATACGTTTCCGACGGCGATGTACATTGCGGCGGCTGAGGAATTGAGTAAGTTGATTCCACGCATCACCGAGTTACATGACGCTATTGATGCCAAGGCAAAAGAGTTTGCAGGTGTAGTCAAGATTGGTCGTACTCATTTACAGGATGCGACCCCTTTGACAGTTGACCAGGAGATGGGTGGTTGGGCCAGCCTTGTTGAGCGCGATGTCGAGCGTTTGAAGCTGGCCTTGCCCGGATTGCTTGAGCTGGCAATTGGCGGCACAGCGGTTGGGACAGGTTTGAATTCGCATCCGGAGTTTGGAAACGAAGCTGCGAAGAAGATTGCAGAGATTACAGGTTTACCATTCAAGTCTCATCCAAATAAATTTGCGGCACTGTCCGCACACGATGAGCTGGTGTTTGCAAGTGGGTCGTTGAAGACGCTTGCGGGTTCGTTGATGAAGATCGCAAATGATGTGCGATGGCTGGCTTCCGGTCCGAGATGTGGTTTGGGAGAGTTGATCCTTCCGGAAAACGAACCTGGTTCGTCGATCATGCCGGGTAAGGTGAATCCTACCCAGAGCGAGGCCATGACCATGGTGGCGGTACAGGTGTTTGCAAATGATCTCGCGACGAGTTTTGGTGGTTCGCAGGGCAATTTTGAACTCAATGTTTTCAAGCCCGTGATGATCCACAATTTCCTGCACTCGGTTAGACTTTTAAAGGATGCTACACGGAGTTTTATCGACTTCTGCATTTCCGGAATCGAGCTCAACCGCGATCAGATCGACGAGCATCTCAAAGGCTCGCTGATGTTAGTAACCGCTTTGAATCCGCACATCGGTTATGACAACGCCGCGAAGGTAGCAAAAAACGCTCACAAGAAAAAGATCAGTTTGCGCGAGTCGGCCATCGAGCTTGGTTTGCTCTCTGGTGAAGATTTCGACAGATTGGTCAAGCCCGAGGAAATGACTCACCCGTAAGAACTTGCTGCATATATATTCTTCGCGAGGACGGTGGCGAACGTCCTGGCGAGTCGTTTTGATTGGGAGTAGAGAGTAGTTGCCAGACAAGACAGACAAAGTAAAAGAGAATGTTTCGGGTTCGTGGTATGTCGATTCTTCGTGTATCGATTGTGACGTATGCCGCGACACAGCTCCTGACAATTTCATCAGGTCCGACGAAAACAACTACTCATTCGTTTGTAAGCAGCCTGAAACCTCAGAAGAGACGGTTTTGTGTGAAGAGGCTATGAGTTGTTGTCCGGTGGAAGCGATCGGCAACGATGGCGACGCATAGAGAAGAGGGCGGCAGTCGGGGCTCTTTTATTTTATTGATCATTGGTCACTGATAATTAAATTCCTGACCCCTGCCCCCCAGACCGCATCTCTGTGGTAAACCACAGTCGCGATAAGCGAACACACGCATCACTTTCCTATGGTTGCCCTTCCCTCCTGACGTTGGTCCAACGCTAAGAAACCAAACCCTCTCAAGCGCAAAATCTGTTCTACGTTCTTCATAGGAAGACGCAGAACCGACATGCTGTTCACAACTGGCAAATACTGGATATTCCTAACGCTTGTGTTCTTCGGCTATTGGACCGTGGCGCGTAGTCGTCGAGCCTCAGTTATCTTTCTGTTGCTCGCCAGCTATTACTTCTACGCCCTTTGGAACATCAAGTTTGTTTCGCTGTTACTGATAATCTCAACCATAGACTTTCTAACTGCAAGATTTATCGAAAAGAGTAGTCGAGTACGATTACGTAAGGCTCTCCTTTCGATTAGCATCCTGTCGGACATTGGCACTCTATTTATCTTCAAATATTTCAACTTCTTCAGTAGCTCCATCAACCATCTGCTCGAACAGCTCCACATGCAAACGAGGCCCTTCCTCATCCAGGACCTCGTCATTCCTTTGGGCTTATCGTTTATAACCTTCCGATCGTTGAGCTATGTGATAGATGTTTATCGTAAGACTACACCTGCTACAAAACGCTATTTGGATTACCTCGCATTCGTCTCATTCTTTCCGACACTAATCGCTGGACCAGTTGTTCGCGGGCGTGAATTGCTGCCGCAACTGGGTAGTAACAACTTCGAAAGCAAGCAGGCGCTTGATGGAATATTTCTGATCTTGCTCGGACTTATCAAGAAGGTTGCGATTGCGGACCTGATTGCGACGAACCTTGTGGATAGAGTGTTTGATCAACCGCAACTCTATTCGTCAATAGAAACACTGGCGGCGATCTATGGCTATGCATTGCAGATCTACTTTGACTTCTCAGGATACACCGACGTTGCAATCGGATCAGCACTACTTCTGGGAATAAAACTTCCCGAAAACTTTTACTCACCCTACCGCGCACAGAACCTGCGGGAATTCTGGAAGCGTTGGCATATCACGCTTTCAAACTGGCTGTTTGATTATGTCTACATTTCGATAGGTGGACTTCGGAAGAGGCGTTTTAATCTTTATCGCAATCTCGTCTTAACCTTTTTGATTGGCGGACTCTGGCACGGTGCAGCCTGGACGTTTTTGGTTTGGGGCGCACTGCATGGTGTCGGACTCTCAGTTAATCACTGGTGGAACTCTTTTAGAAAGCAGTCACGCTCAACAACAACTCAGAGCCGTTGGATTAAGGCTGTTTGCGTCCTGGTGACATTTCATTTTGTATGCCTCACCTGGATTGTTTTCAGGGCCGACAATCTCCAACAAGTGCTGGGTGTTTTGCAGCGCCTGACTGCTTTCCAATTTTCAACCGGTAACTTGCCTGCATCTCTGGCAGTGCTTTTGCTCCTTGCCTACCTCAGTCACTGGATACCTGACCGATGGTTTGCTGCGATTAAAGAAGGGTGGAATTGGTTACCTTCGCCGGCACAGGCCGTGGTGGTCCTCTCGACAGCATTTGGCTTGTATTACGTCTCTGGTGCGGAGGTTCAATTTATTTATGGCAATTTTTGAAAAGTTTATTCCGGGTCTTCATAGATTTGACAAGCACTTGCCCACGAGGAATTCGATTCTCCTGAGTAAGCCGGGTCGAACGCTGGTCCTGGTCTTACTATTCGCATTTACTCCGCTGGCCCTGCCAACGCTTGAGCACAGACTCACGCTCAAGGGCCAGAGCTATCGCGAGATCTTGCCGGATGCTCGGGAGTTGATCGCATTCAGACACCAATCGGCTCCAGCTACAAGTCTTCCCTCATCGCTTGAACCGGGAGAGGCACAGGTGGCGATAAAGCCGGCCGCGGGAACTTGTCGCGATCAACTAATCGAGGATCCTGAGCACACCCTCGATGCGTTTAACGCACATCTCCTGCTCACTGAACAACGGAGCCCGGCAGCCATAACGAGAATAGTTCATTATGGAGATTCACCAATTACCAACGATGGAATAACCGGCACTGTCAGAGAGCTCTTGCAAAAAAGGTTTGGTGATTCGGGCCACGGGTTCATTCTCGTGGATCGACCCTGGGATTGGTACGGCCATCAGTCGATTGAGTTTCAAACTGGCGGCGGCTGGTCCAGCGCTTCATTAATGGCGCCAAAGTCCAGTGATGGCCAGCTCGGGCTGGGTGGCGTCGTTTCCTCCGCGTATGGACCAGGCAAGTGGGCGCAGTATCGGCCTTCAAGCATTGGTTCGACCGGCAAGAAGTTTTCACGAATGGACGTCTATTACCTTGATAAGCCGGGTGGCGGTAGATTCACAGTTTCTGCAAATGGTCGTGAGGAAGTTGTTTCAACAGATTCGACCGAGCAAAAACCTGCGTTCTACCAATTGAGCGCTGCCGAGGGTGTCAGCTCGTTTCAGCTGAGAACGATTGAAGGTGACGTGAGCCTTTATGGTGTCGTGCTCGAAAATGACGATCCGGGAGTCGTGTACGACAGTCTCGGTGTTAATGGAGCATTCGCCGGACTGCTCGCAACTACGATGAATGGACCACACTGGACCGAGCAACTGCAGCACCGGAATCCGAATCTCGTAATCCTCAATTACGGAACCAACGAGAGTGAATATGCTTCAGACGATCAGATGCAGCGCTACGACCGTGAGCTGCGAGAGGTTGTCAATCGGGTTCGTCGAGCTCTGCCAGGAGCTTCGATTCTGATCGTGTCGCCAATGGACCGCGGCAAGCGAGTCCCGGGCGGTCGCGTCGTCACGATGCCTTCAATACCAAAGATAGTTGATATGCAACGGCGAGTAGCCGTTGAAACTCACTGTGCCTTTCTCAATCTCTTTGCGGCCATGGGAGGCGACGGCACCATGGCCCGCTGGCATGAAGGTAAAAAGCATCTTGTTGGTGGAGATCTAACGCACCCGACCGCGGAAGGTGCGCAAACTGTTGGGAATCTCATTTACATGGCCCTGATGGAAGACTACGACAACTTCCGTGAGAAACAGCAGATCGTCAAAAAGTAGATTTATAGTTTGGAGGATAGGAGAATTGTCATGTCATTACCGGTCGCAGTTATTGAGTTTCTGAACCAGAACGCAAGAGCGAATGGCGCGGCTAAGCCTGAGGCTACAGAAGATCTTTTCGCCACGGGAACTCTTGATAGTTTCGCATTAGTCGATTTCATAACGGTGTTGGAAGAACACTGTGAAGTGCAAATCCCGGATAGCGAGGTTGTACCGGCGAATTTTCGCACCATCGAAGCAATCGAGAATTACATCGAGTTAAGCCGAAGCTAATCCATGATGCTCAGGGAATAATTTGTTCGCCAGCAGCTTCTCGCTTTAGCTGATCCAGGATGGAACGAATTGCGGCAGCAAAACTACCATTTGGCGCTAACTCCAAATATTTTTCGTAAGCGGTGACGGCTTCCTTAGGCTTTTCCATCTTCTCGTAGGCGGCTCCGAGTAACTGATAGATTACCGGCTCACTCTCCGACAACTGGACGATGGCCTTTTTGTATTCGGCAATTGCTTCGTTAAATTGCCCTTTCTCCTCATACACCCGCGCCAATCCAACATGAGCTTCTGGTTGGAATCCATTTCCTTCCCTGATGGCACGTCGAAAAGAACTGATAGCCTCGTCGTTAAAAGCAGATTCGCGGTAGATGCGTCCTTCCACGGCTGAAGCTTCGGCATAAGCAGGACGAGTGCGGCGCGCGGCGGCTATTTCATCATGAGCTTTGTCAAACTCGTTGAGGTCCATCAGAACTCTCGCGAGTCCGACATGGGCGGCGGGATAAGCATTTCGTATAGCCAAAGCCTCGCGATAGAGATCGGCGGCTTTTTCGCGTGAAGCCTGATCGGTCGATTTCTCTCGTGCTATTTCGGCTTGTTGAAAGAGTAGCTCAGCACGGTCGGTAGTCGGGGGAAGTTTTACTAGAAGGGAACGACGTCCAGTAATTAGAGGGACTGTAGTTTCCTTAAAACCGCTGGCCCTTACTCGAACAGAGTGACGTCCCGGAGAGAGTTTTTTGATTCCGAGATTTCCTTGATTATCGGTAGTCCCCCGACGGATGTCATCAATCCACACAACCGCGTTTGGTTCTGATTGGATGGTTAGCGCAACAGAAGATGTTTGCGCCACCGCCCGAACAACACTGCAGAATAAGAGAATGCAGAGGAATGCATAGGTCGTATGAGTCCTAGAGGTCTTATTTCCATAAGTCCTATTGGTCCTATAGGTCTTATTCTTATAGGTCTCATAGGTCATATAGGTCCTATTCTTCCCTTGGTCCCCCGGAAACCCTTCGCTTCCTAATAGTCGAGTTGGCCTCATTTGAAGGAGAAGCTCCCGGTGCTGGCGACGCCGTCACTGCCCGAGTTCCAACCTCTGGTCGGAAATTCCCTTTTTCATCATATAGACGCTGATACTGAAGCCGGTTTCTCACCACCCCCTGGACGTAGCCCTTAGTCTCTTTAATAGGGACCGCCTCAGCCCATTCATCAATTTCAAAAGGCAATGACGCTTTCCATTGAACTGCTCTGCCAGGTCCCGCATTGTAAGCGGCTGCCACATATTCAATTCTGCCAAACTTATTGATCTGATCTCTCAAGTAGGCAGTGCCCAACTGAATATTCAATCGAGGTTCGAGAATCGACTCGGAAGTTATCTCCCTACCCATTCCATACTTTCGCGCCGTAAGCCTTCCTGTCGGTACCAGGACCTGCATCAGCCCGTATGCATTTGCCGATGAGCGGGCCCGCGCACTGAAGATCGTTTCCTGCCGGATTAGGCCTGCGACTTGATAAGGATCGAGATTACGACTGCGCGACTCCTGCACAATGATTTCCCAGTAAGCAAGTGGGTAGAAAACATCCCACTCTTCACGAGTCATCTCTTCGGGCTTCATTTGTGAGTAGTCTGGAAAACTTCTTCTCAGAGTATTTAAAGCCCGAACATTGTCATCGTCGGAACGATAGATTCGTGCTTCTGCCAGATTTATCTTCGGACTATCGGGATGTTTCTCGCCGGCTTTATCCAGCTCCTTGATCGCCCAGTCGTCCAGTCCGACGTTGGACAGCTGTTCGGCCTTTAGGATACGCGCTTCTTCCTCAGGCCCCGCCGTTTCCTCAGCGACCGTGACGGTCTTGAGGTTCGCAATGGCACGCGCAACTATCGAATCATCCGGAAAGTTCCTGGCTGGCGCCGAGCGACTGATTACATCGAGCCGTTGTTTCGCAAGATAGCCGTACCAATTAGCGTCGTAACGGGCCTGCATCGCTTCATACAATGCACGCGCTTCAGCGAGCTTACCCGCGCGCTCTGAATCACGAGCTGCCCAGTAACCTGCACGTCCGCGATTGTCAGTATTTTTATCCGCGTAATATGCAAGATGCTCTGTCAGCATCTTCGATGACTCGGCAAAGTTTTTTGCCTCATGAGCGTCCCACGCAAGCTCAAACTGTGCCTGGGCAACCTCTATCGAGTTAGAAAAACTATTGACCGCTGTCTTGAAGAAGTAAGAAGCGTCGGTGGGGTTCTTTGCGTCTTCAGCAATTTGTCCAGCTGATACAAAAGCTCGTGGCGTAAAACCACTGCTTGGAAAGGAACGCCTCAATTCTTCAACGGTCGAGCGTGCCGGTTCCCATTGCCGGGCTCGAGCATAAGTTTGGGCCAAATAAAAGAGAGCCTCCGCCCGAGCTTCACCGGCAGAGGTGGGCACACTCGAAAGGGCAGCAACGGCCTCGGGAACTTTCCGAGCATTCGCGGCTGCGATACCGCGTCTCAGTTGATTTTCTGTTGTGACTGTAGCGGGAAATCTGCCGAAAGCTTCACCGTAAGCACTCACTGCATCGATGAAATGTTTCGCATCGTAAAGCATTCCGGCTCTGGTAGTAGCTTCTTCGACCGTCGCGGGTGACGTAGTTGAACCAAGGCGGGCGATAGCAGTTGCAGCTTCGACGCTCTCCGTACTCGAAGGGGCGAAGAAATACAAACGACGATAAGCTCCGAGCGCTCGAGTTTGGTCTGACGTCTGTTCGTACGCTTTTGCTGTCGCCAATAGCGCTCCAGGCTCGTCAGCCTTAATGAAATCTTTTAACAGAAGCGGAATGGCAGCCGCCTCACCACTTTTGGTCAGGAGATTTGCTGCGCGCAAAGCCGAGTCGCGTGCTCGCAACGAAGTTGGAAAGCTTTGTAGGAGTTCCTGGTAGGTGGCTCGTGCTTCAGCGGGCCGGTTTCCATCTTCCAGCGCAGTTGCTCGCAAATAAAGCGCGTAGTCGCCAAGCGAGGTTTGCTCGTTAAATGTTTTTGATTGCAGTAAATCTGCGGCGCCAGCGAAGTCTTTGGCGCTCAACTTGATGCGAGCGCGCAATAGCCGGGCGAGTGCCGCCGTCTTTGTCCCTTTGAATTGGTTCTCAATCCGCACGACCACTTCTTCCGACGGAAGAACGTCGTTACGCGTCATTGAGCGCATCTGTTCGAGAGCTTTTTGTTCTCCAAGAGTTTGAGGCCGAGTTAGACAACTGGCGCTCAAGAGGAAGGAGAGAGAAGCGACAGCAAGTACACTGACACCCAGAACAAGAATGACTAATCGATGTTTACCCACAATTTTAAAGCGCGGCTACTCGTTGCCGCTTAAATGCAAACTGAGCGAACGAGAATGATTCTATAACAACGCATTAAAAAGTCACCCGTTCGAAGGCTGGAGGCTCGACGAACTCGTACCTTAGTGGGTTGATGGATGCTTGCGGTTGCTTAGATCGCACAAACACGGGTCGCTTAAAGAGCGCCACCGCGCGGCTTGCGCACTTCCAAAAGGTTAAGCGTTTACGGTTGCGCCTGGATAATTTGAACCGAGCTTGGAAACGTCGCCCTCAGCCAGAGTGTTCACTAACTCACCGTGAAAGTAGTCATAGCGAGAAGCCACCTCGGGTTTGACGCGCTTGTCGTACATTTCTCTTGAACGATCGATGTACTCCCTCAGACGGTCATACAGATCATGTTCCGAGCGACCTTCGACGACTTTCTGCTCGTTATAAAGTTTGATCTCTGAAATCAATAGTCTGGCAAATCGTAAGGCATCGTTGTGTAGCCTGCGTTCTTCATCACTGTGGACCTCAACCGGTAGTTCGGTCTCCTGACCGTAACGACGCTTGGATTGGATTGGTGGAGGTGCAGCTGATGCTGGTTCTTCAGTAACAAATGACGAAGATGGACTTTCGTCTTTCCACGAAGGAGTTTCAGAAAACGACTCCGATGCAGGTGCTAGATCGTACGCTGAAGCCGGCGCCTCATCGATTGCTGACACTCCGGCCGCCGGTGCCTCCTCATAGGAACCATAAGCTGGTGCTTCGTTGACTGAAGAGAATTCAGAACTTGGTGCTGCCGGTGCCGGTTCCTGATAGTCACTGGTTGGAGTGTAAGAGGGAGTTGAGTCTTCAACGGCAGCCGCTGACTCGTTCGCTCGTTTCGGAGTTCCGGTTCTGGCGGAGAGTAGTTCGACCGACATTCCAGTAACTTTGACGAGTGTCTCTAAAGCTTCAAGATTGATTGATTCAGAATCCAAACCTGATGAGTCGGCGTACAAGACTGCGACAGCCCGCCCGCGAACAATCAGCGGGATCGCGACTATTCGTTGTGCAGGCTCTTCGCCGAGCCGGTTCAGTACCATGTGATCTTCTGAATGAGAGCCTGGACCACCACTCCAGGTAGTCAGCGACTTAGCGGCGCTTCCCAGTACCGTGTCGGCTGAGAGTGAGACGGAGATGTCCTGGATGGCATTGTCACCAACTGTTCCTTCAAAGCCTCGCCCACGCCAACCGGACGCTTGGTCCCCTTTGATGACGAAGAATGCGACGCGTGGCGCAAACGAGGCGGCGCGGTTAATGAGGGCTTTCAGTATCTCTGCCTGGGAGCCTTGTTCGTTGAGCTCAGTGACTCCCGCTTTAACGATGGCCATATCACTTGAGGCTTTGGCCCTGGAGGATTCTGAGGCAGCGAGCTCTATCCCACGTTCGTGAGCAGCACGCAGGTGTTCGGCTATCGTTGTACTCAAACTGCCTTCGAGTGGAACATCGCTCTGGCGTTCGAATAAGCCCGAGAGGGATTCATTGAGCAAGCCCTGAAGCGCGCTAATGTCCTGTTTCATCGCGCTCATGCGACTCTCGAGGTACGTCTCGATCTCGTGGCGTAAACTATTCTCTAATTGTCCGTTGACCACAGTTCGATCCTCCGTGTGGGTGGTGTTGGTTTTTTTTGACGAACCTCAAGGTTTTCTAAGGTAGGGATTTGAACCAAGGGTTACCGAGAGCCTCGCATGGGGGCAAGGGCTCCGAGCGATTATGAACGGCGGAGATTATGCTAGTCAATTGTTTTTGCATTTGGAGAGCGAAAGTATCTATTCCAAACGCCCCAATGTGCCCTCAAATAGGACTACTTTGAACTTCAGTTACGTCTTGCGAAGGTAGATTCAGGTCGGTGTTTTTTAGTCATTAGCTGAAAAAACTCCCATAAATTGGCGAAATTCTCTCGACGTGGTTCTCGATTGGGGGTGGGTAAGTAATTTTTCTGAGAGGTATGGCTAGGCGTTGCACAGATCTTGCCTAATATCTAAGGTCTGATACTCTTAGGTCGCTTTTGAAACATTTGGGTCGGTTCTCACTCAGGGTCACGAGATGTCTGCAACGATCCTAATCGCAGAAGATTACGACGATAATCGCGAGCTCTTGCGGTTATTGTTGTCGGCTGCAAATTATGAGGTTTGGGAAGCTCGGAACGGGCAGGAGTGTCTAAAACTGGCCCGGCAGAGCCCGCCGGACCTTATTATGGTCGACTTGTCGATGCCTGAACTCGACGGATGGGAAGTTTTTAGAGAACTGAAAGCCGACCTGTCAACGGCCAACATACCCTGTGTTGCCGTGACTGCGCGTACCGATCTGGATCGGGGGCGAGCGTTGCAGGTGGGTTTCAGTGCCTTTGTCTCCAAACCTTTCAAGACTGACGAATTGCTGGCGACAGTTGCTCGATTGGTAACAAAACAATCAGTCCAACAAGCTGGACGCTCCGAACCTTAAGGAGCTTTATAGACACTTCCGCTCTTCATCACCAACCTCACTTTGCGTAATGCCGAAATGTCCTGAGTCGGATCTCCCTCAACCGCGATCAGGTCTGCCAGAAATCCAACCTTGACTGTTCCTATCTTGTCAGCCATGTGTAAGACCCGAGCATCCACTGAAGTCGCGCTCTTCAGTGCGGCCAATGGTGACATTCCAAAATTGACCATCGCTTCAAGTTCACGAACGTTGTCGCCATGAGCAAACACGCCGACATCGCTGCCGCTCGCGATTGTTACCCCTGATTCAAGCGCCGCTTTGAAAACTGCTTTCTTGCGGTCGGCACTTGCGCCAGCTACTGCCAGCGTCGGACAGAGAGCAACGCCACGTTCCTTCATAAGTTGAAAGATTTCCGGTGTACCGCCATCACCATGTTCGATCGTTTCGACGCCTGCTAATATCGCGCGTCTCATTCCTTCAGTGGTTGTAGCGTGGGCTGCAACAGGAACATTTGCACTCTTTGCGGTTTCGACGGCAAGCTTCAATTCTTCCAGTGAAAAAGTTGGCGCGGCTCCCTGAGTTCCCCAGCGATAATCTGCATAGACTTTGATCCAGTCGGCGCCGTGTCCGATTTGGTCCCGCACAACACGTGTTAACGAGTCGATACCATCAGCCTCTTCTGCGCCCTGTGGCACTCGCCACTCCGACGCATAGCCTTTTGGTCCATAACTTCCGGTTGCAACTATCGCTCGTGTGGCTACCAGCATTCTTGGACCAGGAATTATTCCCTGCTCTACAGCCTGTTTAAGTCCGACATCCGCGTAACCCGCGCCCTCGGTGCCGAGATCACGAATGGTCGTGAAGCCGGCCTGCAACGTATTTCTAAGATGATTGGTGGCCCTGGCAACTCTTAAGCTGAGAGACTCGTGTGCTACCTGATCGTTCCAAATAGTTTCTGAGTAAGGATGCAGAAGGACGTGCGAATGAGCTTCGATCAGTCCAGGCATTAAGGTTAAGTTTGGGAGTTCGATCACTCGCGCGCCGGCTGGTGTCTGCAACGCACCCGCTGGACCAGCAAACTCGATTTTTTGTCCGCGAACGAGCACGACCCATCCGTTGTGAAGCTCCGCGCTCTCGCCATCAAACACTCGCGCGGGTTTTAGCAGGACAATGCTTTCAGCTTGAGTATTGACGGATGGTTTCGATTGAAAATCAGGAGTGGCGGGATAGAGCAGGGTGAGACACAGTATTAGTAGAAGAGAGCAGCGCATCATAGACCCTTCCAAAAAAGTAGAATTTTGCCGAGCCGTGAACCAGCAGTACAGTACCGCGAGCGAAGCGACCCGAGGCCACACTCAACAAAGCGATCGTGAGAATCACAGCGGAAATTGAGTGTGGCATCCGGTCGCTTCGCTCGCGGTACTGTACTGGTTGTGCCTTTGTGTCTTGTGCTGAGCACAAAAGCGAGATCCTATTTCTCTGAAATCACGACTTGTTGGAAGGTCGGTGGTAATGGATGAAGCGCGCTATGTGAAAAACCAGCGTTAGCAAACATCTTTTCAAGTTCCGAAAATGTATAAGCATCACCAGACGGTGTTCCGCTCAACATAATCAGACTAAAGCCGGCAGAATCTGGCGGCGTGACCCGATCTTCGTTTGGCACAAACTCCAACGTGACAGCGCGGCCCCCATCAGCGAGTGAGCTATGTACTTTTTTCAATAGCTGTTCACACGTTGGCGGGTCAAAGTGATGAAGAAAGTTCGTAAGTAATACGACGTCATAGCCGGTGCCGAAATCGACGTCGAAAGCGCTTCCTTCCAAAGTTTTGTAACGATCTTCAATACCGGCGGTCCTGGCATTCTCTTTTGCTACCTCTAGCACCGCTTTCCAGTCGAGTGCAGTTACCTCTGCCTGTTTGTTGTTAGTAGCTAATGCAATACCAAAGAGTCCGTGTCCGGCAGCTATATCCAGGATCTTAAGCTTCTTATCTGCCTGTGGATCAGCGAGCTTGGCAAGTAGTTGTGCCGGCATCGCCATCAGTCCCGCCATACCTCGAGCAAACTTTACCCACACCGGGTTCTCCGGGCTAACAGTGCCTTCGTTCTCGATGCTTGTCCCGCCTTTGCGAACTGCCTCAGTCAGGTTTCTGAAACCCGCTACCAATGTTGACGAGAGCAGGAATTCAGTCGCTCCACCTACATAGCCGGGTGATCGCTTGTCGAGAAAGACAGATGAGTCGAGAGTCAGCCCATACTTACCGTTTTCCTTTGTAAGCATTTCCATGATGGTCAAATAGTCGCAAAGGATCCTGGTGCCGCGCTCGGATGCGTTGCAACGCTTGGCGATGGCTTCTGCAGTTGTGTTTCCTTCACCAATCGCCGTGAACACCTCCAACTCGATCGCAGCTCTAAGAGCCTCGGTTCTCTGGTGTGCGTTAAGGTTCTGAAAGAAAATTTGGGGAGATGGCTGTGGTGCCACTGAAGTTGACATAAAAATTCCTTCCTTCAAGAGATTATGGTTCAAAACGTAAAAATCTGGGCTACACGGAACAATTTAGCGAATAGGATCGCGGAGTATGATTTCAGCAACAGTCGCGGCTGCTTGCGATGCGACTGGATGACTTTTCCGTAACCCAGCTACCTGTAGTAGTGCTTCTCCGGTCCTGGAGAACATCCGAAATAGATCTCCTTCCTCTGCGCGTGTTTCACGTACAATCCTGGACCACTCCGCACCGTTGGCCCAGAGAACTGCTGCAGCGGCCGCTGAAAAATTTAGCTCTGGAGCTGGCTCCAATCCATGTTTCCACTCTTCGGAAGCAACCTTGAAACCGATCTCTTCAAATTTAGCCAACGACGAAAGAATTTCGTCATCGAGCTCCAGTTCGCCGTAATCCCGGTCGGCATCTGCCGTCAACGCTGCCATGATTCCGGCAAGCTGTTTGGCCTCAAGCGAGTTGAAGAGCTCATTTTCCAGGGCTTCACCGACTAAGAGTGGTCGATCTATGTGCAGATCGGCAAGCCAGCGGCCGCGTTCAGTGACTTTTTCAGCTTCATAGTCAAGATAACCAAAATTCGCTAATACCTTGGCATGTTGCTCGAAAGGTTGCCAAACCGCGTTCCGCAAAGAGTCGATTGTTTGATTGGCCCGTTCAACGTCCTCACTTATAGCGCGTAATTCCCATAGCAATTGGGTACATCTGGTCCGATCTTCACCCTCAATATGTGACGGCAACAGATTGTCGATCGCCTTGTTCAACAGTTCAAGAGCATCGGCGTCTCGCGTGCTTACATCGCGCAAGCGGGGCTCTGCTAAAACCAGATCTTTGCCATTTTGCTTGATTTCATCAAAGGAACGGTCAAAGTCTTCCTCTTGCAAGTGGTAAACGGGAGCGTAAACACGACCGATGCGTTCGAGTGGAAAGCTCGCTCCACTCCAATCCTCGCGAAATCCTCGAACGTTTCCGTCCCGCTTCTCAGTAACCATGACTAAGCGTTTGCCGCTTCGTCCGATACCGACAATTCGGCCTGGTTTAACGACCTCGTTCAGCCAACGATAAAACACTTCAACGCGACTTTGTGGTTGATCGTCGAGCAGACGTCCGCGAGCGCTTACAAGTCTTTCAAGGCCGTGGACCGTCGAGATCGGTATCGCACAGTTTGCTTCCTTTAGTCCCTGTTCGATAGCTGTCTCGGCATTACCTCGAGTTTGCTCAAGCTGGTGAATCTGTTTCGCCGAATCACGATAAGCAAAGCTTCGTTCTGCAATCTCTCGCACGCCCGCAAAGGTTCCGTAGGCGTCGAGCAAGTTGAGCAACGTTGTGTAGGTCGCTCTGAACTGACTTAAAAGGGGATCTGGGGCGGCGCCGAGTAATTGTGCGATGCGAGCAGGATCTTGATGTATTCCCGGCGCCGCGACGACAAAGCCGACGTTATCTCGTCCACGACGTCCTGCACGACCAGTCATCTGTTGAAGTTCCGAAGCGGTCAATTGTCTCCAGCCACTCGCCGTGCGTGCATCAGCACCGGTGAGCACAACACTCCGTGCAGGGAAGTCGACGCCCGCCGCCACAGTGGCCGTGGCGAAGATCGCGTCGAGTAGACCAGCACTCATCAGCTTTTCAATTATTAGTTTCCAGGCCGGAATATGACCGGCATGATGTGAGGCGACACCGGCGCGGACGATCGTGTCCCAATGACGATGATTTCGTACCTCTGGATAATGAGTGACGAAATCTTTCATGAACTCTCGCCGTTTTTCGCGACGGCTCTCGTTTGGATCACGCCTTGTTAGCGCTGATTCTGTCGCAGCTTGATCACAACGTCTGCGAGTAGGCATGAATATTATCGCCGGCAAAAGGTTGTAGGATTGAAGCGCCGACAACAGCGTCGCCGGAGGCATTTCGGGCATTCGCAACTTCATGCTCTTTTCCACTTCAGTCTCACCACGCCAACGTTCAATAGCGCCGCCGGTTTCCACGTGATCCATCCCGATCGTCTCGCGACCGTTCAATCAGTTGTGCAATCTCAGGGTTCAACCGTCCGGCTGCGTTTACCAAAGGAAGCAATCTCTGATCAGGAAGCAACACTGCAGCTCTCAATGGAACAGGTCGTTGTCCTGGTCCAGGAATCACGGTGCAACCCACGCCGCGAACTTCCTCGATCCAGGACGCGAATTCTCGAGCGTTACCAATGGTCGCAGAGAGCAAGAGGAGTCGAATTCTCTGGGGCGTGAGAATGATCGCTTCCTCCCAAACGTGGCCACGCTCTTCGTCAGATAAGTAGTGCGCCTCGTCGAGCACGACCAGGTCGGCGCCAATTGTCGTCCCGTTACGCATCGAATCGAAGAGCTGGTTTCGGTAGATTTCAGTTGTGCCAATGATCAGAGGAGCGGCTGAATTCTCTTTTCTGTCGCCGGTCAGAATTCCCACTCGGTCGGCGCCGAATTCATCCGAAAACTCCTGATACTTTGAGTTTGTCAACGCTTTCAGCGGAGTCGTGTACCAGGCTCGACGGCCACTTTGCAGCAGTCGCCTGATTTCTTCTCGAGCAATCCACGTCTTGCCACTTCCAGTTGGCGCCGTGACCAACACATCGCCGTGTTCAAGCGCGGCCAGGGCAGCAAGTTGAAAATCATCGGGGCGAAAGGGTTGTGATTGAGGCGTACCAATCCCCTGTAGAAGATGTTGAATCTCTGGCGAATGCGACCTGGGTCGGATTCTTGGAGTGGTTTCGGGAGTCTTGACCTTGTGAGGGTCGGAACGAGGACCTCGTTTGTCACGTTTCTTAAACACTTTTCCGCTTTTTCGTCGCATTAATGCCATTCTAGCTGTGAGACCTCAGACTGCGAAGTGCTAAGCCGTACTTGCGGAGGTACAATCTGGTTCACAACTCGTTGGGTGTAAGGCGCGTCTAAACGCAGTGAAACATGGGAAAAGTTGTATTCGTTTAGGGTGTTGGTCGTCGTAATGGCTGAGTTATTCGAAAACGTTGAGGTTAATCGCGATCCTCGCTGGCCGATCCTGATGCGGCTCGTTGGCGGGTCATTAATTCTGCATCTACTGCTGCTCTGGTTGGTAATTTATGTACCCGCCTTTCGTGAAGCGTTAAATGTCGCGAGTCTGATAGCAAATACACGAATTGTTGATAAGGACTACGTTGCGACAAATATCGGCGACGAAGTTGAGCTGCTGAACTTAGCAGACGAGAAGTTTCATTATCCGGATGGTTATTTCGCACTCGAGAAGTCATTTGAAACCGGCCAGGCTCAGCCGGGATCTAATTATGACGCGTTTGCCCCGAAAATAATTTCTCTCGCTCAACCCCCCGGCAAAGAAGAACCTGACTCAAGTCCTTCTCCAAGTCCATCGCCGCTTCCCAGCCCCTCCGCGTCGAGCTCGCCTCCTGGTGCGGTTGCGCAGGGGACAATACCAGGCGCTCAAGTTAGTCCTTCGCCATTAACAAAAGACGAAGCACAGCAGAAACTCGAAGCGACAGCTGCCGAGAATAATATCGACCTGCCGACCGAGAATCAGCTCAATAGGAAAGTGTTGAAGGATTTTGCTGCCTACGCAAATGACTTGAAGAAGCAAGGGAAGCTCGACATCGATAAACCATTTGAAATCGTGATCGAGGCTGAGATGGACGAATCCGGGAAGCTAAAGAACCCTCGGTTCACGAAGAAGGCTGGCGATCCAAATCTGGTCGATCTTTTTGGAAAGATGGTAGCAGCGTTGAATGACAGCGGCTTCCTCATCTATTTGAAACCGCTGAACAAAGACAATCCAGGCGCTACCGTCAAGTTCACGATCAAGCAGGGCGAAAGTGAAGTACTTGCGTCGGTTGAGTCCGAGGCCTCGTCGACGGATAGTGCACGAATTCTGGCGAAAGCTCTAAACGCTGCACTTGTTTTTGGAGCCGGCTCGAGAGCCGGCAAGGATGAAGAGGTAATCATGAGAAACACCAATGCCTCTCCGGATGGGAAAAAGATCGTGGTAAATTTTTCGATGCCCCGGCAGAGTGTTGTTGATTTGATTAAGAAGCAGTTGGAACCCGGTGTTTAAAGGCAAATAGCCTACTTGCCTCACTTACTTACCTAAACTAAAATCAAACATTGTCAATGAGTTAGATGTTTTTAAGGTCAGAGACATTAGACCGGAGCAGATTATTAGATATGAATTTAGATAAGGCTTTAACAAAGATATTTGGCAGTAGTAATCAGCGATTCCTGAAGACGATTCAACCGCTAGTCGATCAGATCAATTCGCTCGAGCCCGCATTAAAACAGCTCTCCGACGACGAGTTGCGAGCCAAAACCGCAGCCTTTAAAGAACAAGTCCAAAAAGTCGTTGGCGACGTAAAAGATAAAGAAAAAAGAAAACTTCTCGAACGACAGGCTCTCGACGAATTACTTCCAGAAGCTTTTGCCACCGTGCGCGAGGCCAGCCGGCGAACCACTGGCATGCGCCACTTCGACGTTCAGTTGATCGGCGGAATCGTGTTGCACCAGGGCAAGATTGCCGAAATGCGCACAGGTGAAGGTAAAACGCTAGTAGCGACACTGCCTTCTTACCTGAATGCTTTGACCGGACGAGGTGGTGTTCACGTTATCACTGTCAACGACTATCTCGCCTCTCGTGACGCTGAATGGATGGGCCAGATTCACCGGTTCCTTGGCCTTGAAGTTGGCTGCATTCAAAACGACATGGATGATTTTGAACGGCAGGCGGCGTATGCGTCAGACATCACCTACGGCACCAACAACGAGTTTGGTTTTGATTACCTTCGCGACAACATGAAATTCGATCTGGCCACGTGCGTTCAGCGTGGTCACTACTTTGCCGTGGTCGACGAAGTTGACTCGATCCTGATCGACGAGGCTCGCACCCCACTCATTATTTCCGGAGCATCGGATGAAGCCACCGATAAATATCGGAATGCCGATGCCATCATTCCCCACCTGAAAAAAGGAGAAGATGTTGATGGTAAGAAAACCGGCGACTATGTAGTCGATGAAAAGGCCCACACCGCAGTTCTAACTGAAGAAGGCGTCGAACGCGCTGAGAAATTACTTGGTGTCGGCAACTTGTACGATCCTTCAAATATGGAGTTGTTGCATTGCGTCGAACAGGCACTGAAGGCTCACACTCTTTATAAACTGGACCATCAGTATGTGGTCCAGGATGGCGAAGTAATCATCGTTGACGACTTCACTGGACGTCTGATGAAAGGCCGGCGTTGGTCTGATGGCTTGCACCAGGCGGTTGAGGCGAAGGAAGGGGTAACGATTGAGCGAGAGAATCAAACGCTCGCTACGATCACGCTACAAAATTACTTCCGTTTATACGAGAAGCTATCGGGCATGACTGGTACAGCTGAAACCGAGGCGGCCGAATTTGCTTCGACGTATAAGCTGGATGTAATTGTCATTCCCACGCACATGCCGATGGTTCGTGATGATTATCCGGATGTGATCTACCGTACCCTTCCGGAAAAATGGGACGCTGTGATCGAAGAGATCAAAGAGTGTTATGAGAAAGGTCAACCAACACTCGTTGGTACCGTTTCGGTTGAAAACTCCGAACTAATTGCCAGAAGGTTGTTAAAAGAAGCTGTTCCGCACAACGTTTTGAATGCGAAGTATCACGAGCGTGAAGCAGAGATCGTGGCCCAGGCTGGTCGGAAGGGCTCCGTTACGATTGCCACCAACATGGCTGGTCGTGGAACTGACATCCTGCTCGGCGGCAATCCCGACTTTATGGCTCGCGAGTTTCTAAAGGAAGAGGAGATCGATCCCGAAGAAGCTACGGAGCAGCAGTGGGGGCAGATGTACGCGCGCGCCAAACGAATTGTCGAAGAAGAACACAAGGAAGTAGTTGGCCTTGGTGGTCTACACATCCTTGGCACTGAGCGTCACGAATCGCGGCGCATTGATAATCAGTTGCGAGGTCGTGCAGGACGACAAGGTGACCCGGGATCCTCAAGATTTTTCCTTTCACTTGAAGACGACTTAATGCGCATCTTCGCCGGCGACAAAGTGAAAGCGTTGATGCAGCGGCTCGGCATGGAAAAAGGCGTGGCCATTGAGTCGAAGATGGTCTCGAAGCGTATTGCGGCGGCTCAAAAATCGGTGGAAGGTCGTAACTTCGAGTCTCGCAAACACGTCCTTGAGTACGACGACGTAATGAACAAGCAGCGCGAAACTATTTATGGGTTGCGCCGCCAGCTTATGGAAGAGCCCGATCAGCGAGATTACCTGCTGGGCGATCCCCCGGCATCTGGAGTCGCCTATGACTTGTTGTCTGATTTGACGAAGCAGTATCTGAATCCGGACGCGTCGCCTGACGATTGGGATATTGAAAATTACAAAATTCAGGTTAAGACGATTTATGACCTCGATGCCGATTCAGAAGGCATCAACATAGCTGCGATGACGTCTCCGGAAGTCGCCGACGCAATCTGGGAAAAGCTGAAGGTCAAGTATACGTTTAAAGAAGAGCAGATTGGCCCAGAGGCGATGCGCACCTACGAGCGCATCATCATGCTCAATATCATCGATGCTCAATGGAAAGATCACTTACTTTCACTCGATCACCTAAAGCAGGGAATCGGATTGGTTGGATATGGTCAGAAGGATCCGCTCGTAGAATACAAGAAGCAGAGTTTCGATCTTTTCCAGGATATGTTGGACCGCATCGATACAGCGACTATTCGATCGCTCTTCAATCTTCAGGTCGTTACCGAACAGCCACCCGAAACGTTGCAGCAACGTCGTATGGCTCGTCGTCCATCAGCTTTGACTTTCACTGGTCCGAACCAGGGCGCAGCGCCTGCGGGTGAAGAAGAGGGCAAGATCAAGACAGTCGTGCGAGATCAACCCAAAGTCGGAAGAAATGAGCCATGCCCGTGCGGCTCAGGCAAGAAATATAAGAAATGCCA
>Ga0207674_10001164_pt1 | contig 34145 bp, 29 predicted proteins | sample KBSCornC72_FD_184303 | JGI IMG/M metagenome (GOLD analysis project Ga0207674, IMG submission 184303) | Corn rhizosphere microbial communities from Kellogg Biological Station, Michigan, USA - KBS Corn C7-2 (SPAdes) (version 2) | ecosystem: Host-associated > Plants > Roots > Rhizosphere > Soil ...
GGAAGATGAAGTGGTATTTCCAGACGGTTCATCACGAGCTGTGGGACTACAACCTGCCGCCCGCGCCCGGTCTGATCGATATCAAGAAAGACGGGAAGACGATTCCGGCGCTGGCACAAGTCGGTAAATCGGGATACATGTTCATCCTGAATCGCGTCACTGGCGAGCCGGTGTATGGCGTCGAGGAACGTCCCGTGGCGAAATCGGATGTGCCGGGAGAAGTGTCTTATCCTACCCAGCCGTTTCCGTTAAAGCCGCCGGCGATCTCGCGCACCAGCCTGACCAAGGACGATATCGTGACCGCCGCCGACACCACGCCGGACCACGCCAAGGCGTGTCTGGAACTGTGGGAGCGAACCGGCTTGTATAACTCGGGCCCATTCACTCCGTTCCCGTATCACGCGGAAGGATCGGATTCGAAACCCGCGATCATCTTTCCGGGATTTACCGGCGGCGCGAATTGGGGAGGCACCGCCACCGATCCGAAGCTAGGATACATTTTCGTGAACACCAAGGAATCTCCGGCGGTCGGCTGGATGCAGACGAATCCTAAATACGTCGCGGGCAATAAAGATGGAATCGAGCCATACATTCGCAGCGCGCCCAAGGGTCTCGGGAGCTTCAGCGCTCCCGCGCACGATGCCGATGGCAAGCAGATCGGCAACTATCCGTGCTTTAAACCGCCATGGGGCCGTCTGATCGCGGTCAACGCCGCTACCGGCGATTTCGCCTGGGAAGTTCCCTTGGGCGTCACCGACTCGCTGCCGGAAGGGAAGCAGAACACCGGCGCCACGAACACTGCCGGTCCCATTGTTACCGCGGGCGGGCTGGTATTCGTCGGCGCCACCTCGGACAATCGCTTCCGGGCGTTCGATTCGAAGACCGGCAAGGAGCTGTGGGCCACTAAGCTCGACTACACTGCGACCGCTGTCCCCATGACCTTTATGGGCAAGAACGGCAAACAGTATGTGGCGATTGTCGCCGCGACTGGCGGAGGTGGCGGACGCGGCGGGCGTGGCGGCCCACCCGGAGCGCAGAATCAAGGTATCTACGTGTTCGCGCTCCCTTAGAGCTGCGTTGAGATTTCTTATGATACGTTCCTGCTGCGTTCTCTTTTTGCTGGCGCCCGTTTTCGCGCAGTCTCCAGCTCCCGGCGACTGGCCCCGCTACGGGCGCGACTCGGCGAGTACCCGTTTTTCTCCGCTCAAGCAGATCACCACCGGCAATGTCGCCAAGCTCAAGATTGCGTGGACCTATCAGCTCCGCACCGAGGCGGAGCGGAATCGCGCGGGCCGCGGCGGCGGAATCGGCGGTTATTCCCAGGTCACGCCCATTGTCGTCAATGGAGTGATGTACATCACCGCCGGCAATCGCGTGCTGGCGCTCGATCCCGATACCGGCAAGGAGATTTGGAAGTACGAAGTCATGGGCGGCAACCCTTCCTCCCGCGGGGTAACGTATTGGCCGGGCGATAGGGAAAATCCGCCGCGTGTCATCTTTACCGCCGGACGCCGCATGATCGGGCTCAATGCCCGTACGGGCAAAATCGATCCCGGCTTTGGCAAGGAAGGCGAGGTCGACCTGGTGGTCCCCTACAACTCGCCTCCGACGACATATAAGAACACGCTCTTTGTCGGCGCCAATGTGCCGGAGCAGCCGGCTACAGGCCTGCCAGGCGATACGCGCGCTTATGACGCGCGCACCGGAGCAAAAAAGTGGGAGTTTCACTCCATCCCCAGGCCCGGTGAGCCTGGACACGAAGCGTGGACCGGGGACGAATGGAAAGATCGCACGGGAGCTAACAACTGGGGCTTCTTCATGACCGTGGACGAGAAGACAGACACCCTCTACACCACCTTCGGCAGCCCCGCAAGCGACTTCTATGGATTCGACCGTCAGGGCAATGATCTGTTTGGAAACTCCATTGTGGCTCTTGATATTAACACCGGAAAGATGAAGTGGTACTTTCAGGCGGTTCATCATGATTTGTGGGATATGGATCTGCCTCCGGCCCCGGTCCTGCTTGACCTCACGGTAAAGGGAAAGAAGATCCCAGCGCTGGCCCAGACCGGCAAGGTCGGATACATGTACATCCTCAACCGCCTGACCGGTGAACCGGTGTTCGGCATCGACGAAAAGCCGGTGGCGCAGAGCAAGGTTCCCGGCGAGCATACCTCGCCCACCCAGCCGATTCCAGTGAAGCCTCCGGAGCTCGCGCGGCATTCATTCGATCCGGCCACCGAACTGGTCACGGCCGCCGACACCAACGAAGCCCACGCCAAGGCCTGCGCGGAGCTGGCTGAGAAGAGCGGGCCACTGGTGAACCAAGGTCCCTTTACTCCATGGGTCTATCGCGCACCCGGCGCGCCGCCGATTTCCAGCGTCATTTTTCCCGGCGCGATCGGCGGAACCGACTGGGGCGGCATGTCCGCCGATCCTCGGGATAACTACGTTTTCGTCAACACGTCCGATTACGCCAGTATCGGCTGGATCGAAAAAATGCCAGACAATGCCCGCGTTCCCTATGACCAGCGCAGTGCGTACGGCGCGCCGGTTCCTTCGAAATTCTGGGATCGCAAGACGGATGCGAACGGTGCTTTGATGGGCTCGTCTTCCTGGCCGTGCCAGAAGCCGCCATGGGGACACTTGATGGCGGTGGACGCCAACACCGGCGACTTCGCCTGGAGCATCGTGTTCGGAGTCACGGATGAACTGCCGGACGGAAAGAAGAACACCGGACGCGTGAATGGCGGCGGATCGATCGCCACCGCCGGCGGCCTGGTATTCATCGGCGCGACCAACGATAAGCGCTTTCACGCCTTCGATTCGAAAACCGGGAAGCTGCTATGGGAGGTTAAGCTCGAATACGACGCGATCGCCACGCCCGTCACCTATTCGGGGAAAGGCGGTAAGCAGTATGTTGCGATCACGGCTTCGGGCGGCCTCGGGATTACCGATCCGAATCCGTCCAACAACGAACAGATATACGTCTTTGCCTTGCCCTAATCGCGGCTATTTCTTCTTAGACTTATCCTGCGGCGGCACCACGTGGATGTCATGCAGCGTGAAATCGCCATCGTAGACTGTCGCGCTAATCCGGTCGCCGACTTTGACCTTCTTGAGGATATCGGGGTTGTCCACTTTGTACGGCATGGTCATGGCATCCATGTAGCCGGGGACTTTGCCGTGGTTCACCGTAAGCCTGTCGGTCAGCACGCCTTCTACCTTTCCTTCCAGCGTGTGCGATTTACCCTTCGCCTGCTGCGCCGGGGCGATCGTTCCAAGCAAACATGCGATGGCTAACGCGACTGCGCCTAGATGCCAGATCCGATGTGTTCTCATTTTCCGGAGACCTCCCCTTAAGAAGAAGTTTATCATTGCGCTTCCGCACTCTTTCTTTAACATTCTTAACCTATGTTTTACCGAGCCTTATCAGCGTCGCTCCGGCGGCTCGCTTATGGTAGTAGTGGATGGACCCTGATCAGATCCGTCGCCGCGCGCCCGTACTGTGGCTGTTCATGGCCCTCCTGGTGGGGTTGGTCTGCGTCCTGGCCGTCCTGCAATACAACTGGATTGGTGAGATCAGCGTCAACGAGCAAAAACAGCGCCTGAGTGATCTCCAGGCCGCGGCCAACAAGATGAGTAATGCCTTCAACGCCGAGCTGAACACGGCTGCCGAAGCGCTTCAGCCCGGCGATCAACTGGTTCAGGATATGGGCCGGCTGAAAGCATACGAAAACCGCTATCGCGAGTGGCACGCCTCGGCCGCACATCCGCGTCTGTTTCGGCGTATCGCCGTCGTGAGTCAGGAAAATGCCCGGCTGGTGCTGCGCATATTTAATGCGGACACAGGTGACTTGGAGCCGGTGGAATGGCCTTCGGATTGGCTGACGGCGAAAGACTTCATGGCCGCGCGCCTGGCCGGGCGGACAAACGGTCCGCTCCGAACGGAGATCTCGACATTGATCGATGTGCCCCGGTTTCGCCAGCCCGATCCCGGCCCCGGACGTCCACTCGAACAGGACTGGCTGCTGCTGGATGTCGACCGCCAGCGCGCCGGCAGCGTGATCCTGCCGGAGTTGCTGTCGCAATATCTGCAGGACGATTTCCGCTCGCAGTATCGCGTTGAAGTTGTTTCCCGCGCGAATCCTTCCGAGGTGATCTTTGCGACCGACTCGGGCCACGCATCCACCGCCCAGGCGCAAGCGAGCGTTACGCTGCTGGATCCCCCACGGCCCAATCGCGGCCGCGGACCCGGGCCTGGACCTACCCCGGCGGCGCAGGGCAGGGGCGTCTCGAGCGACACCGGTCGAGGCCGCTGGTTGCTCTCGGTATGGCTGCGAAATGGTTCGCTGGACACCATCGTGGCCAGTGCACGCCGCCGTAACCTGGCGGTTTCCGGAGGCATCCTGCTTCTGCTGTTGGCCACCGGCGCCGCGCTCGCGCAACTTTCGCGAAGAGCGCAGCAATTGGCTGAAGCGGAAATGGAATTTGTCGCCGGCGTCTCGCATGAGCTGCGCACGCCGCTGACCGTGATTCGAACGGCCGCGTTCAACTTGCGGGGCAAGGTGGCCTCGAATCCAACGCAGGTGGAGCGTTACGGCGCGCTGATCCAGCAGGAGAGTGAACGGCTGGGCGCGATCGTCGAACAGGTCCTGCGCTTCGCTAGCGCCAAGGCCGGCCGCGTGGTGCAGGAACGGCAGCCTGTTGCCGTCGCGGGCTTGATCGAGGCGACTCTGCAATCCAGCAAAGGCATGCTCGAAGACGCTCTGTGTGAGGTGCGGACGCACATCGAGCCGGGGCTGCCTCCGATCGCCGGAGATTCCATGGCGCTGCGTCATGCGCTGCAAAATCTCTTAGCGAACGCGGCCAGGTATGGCGGCGTGGCGGGCCAGCAAGCGGTCGCGATCTCCGCGCGCAGTGTGCCCGGCGCCATCGGCGGTAAGACGCCGGAGGTCGAAATTCGCGTCACCGATCATGGCTCCGGAATTCCTCCGGAGGAGCAGAAGCACGTGTTCGATGCTTTTTTCCGCGGACGAAAAGCCGTGCAGGACCAGATTCACGGCACTGGACTCGGTCTGCACCTGGTGAAAAGGATCGTCGAGGCTCATGGCGGGACCGTGAGTCTGGAGAGTGAGCTGGGCGCCGGATCCACGTTTATCGTGCGAATCCCGGCCGCCGCGGCGGGACATCAGGATGAACTCGCGCCTTCTCTTGGTTGAGGACGAGCCCGGCCTCAGCCTCACCGTCACCGATCTTCTGGAGGCGGAAGGCTACCAGGTGGATACCGCCATGGACGGGCTCACCGGCCTCGCCAAAGCGGGCACCGGCGAGTACGATGTGGTCATTCTGGACGTGATGCTGCCAGGCAAGAGCGGCTTCGACGTGTGCCGCGAGCTGCGCCAGAAGGGCTGCGATACCGCGATTATCATGCTTACGGCGAAAACCCACGTGACGGATCGCGTGGTGGGCCTGAAACTCGGCGCCGATGATTATCTGGCCAAGCCCTTCGATCCTTCCGAACTTCTGGCCCGCGTCGAGTCGCTGCTGCGGCGCGTGCCCAAGAAAAAACGGATCCCCGTGGCGCAGTTTGAGTTCGGCAATGTGAGCGCTGATTTTGCACTCGGCCAAGTCCACAAAAAAGGCGAGCCCGTGACTCTGGCCGCCAAGGAATTACAGCTTCTCCGCTATCTGATCGATCGGCGCGGTACGGTGGTGTCGCGCGACGAACTGCTCCAGAACGTGTGGGAGTATCAAGCCGAGATCTCCTCCCGGACCATCGATGTGCACGTGGCCTGGCTGCGGCAAAAGCTTGAAGACAATCCTCAAAGTCCGCAATATATTCATACCGTCCGGGGCGTGGGTTATCGCTTTACGGCATAGTCCGTCGCGTTAAGTCTCTGCCAAACATCCGTTAAGAAGGTTAAGCCCCTCACACCTTGACGCCGGAGCGGTCGTCTCACTGGTATGGACAGACACTCGAAAAATTGGTTTCGCCTATGGATGCTGACAGGCGCTGGTCTCGCCATCCTGCTTCTGGCAAGCAGCGTGATCAATTACGTCATCTCCTCGCGCGCCAACGCTCTGTTCAATACGCGGCGCGAGATGGCCCGCCAGATGACGGCCCTGGACCAGCTGGTGCATGTCCAGAAGCCCAGCGCCGCCGCATTGAGCGGCGTACTGGAACAGGTTGTGCGGGAGAGCAAGGGCACCCTGGCCTGGGCGCAGATGCTCGATCGCGAAGGTACGGTGATCGCGCGCTCGGGCTCCGCCGCGGCCCCGGCGTTTACTGTCGATTACGTCGCATCGCGCATCCGCGAACGCCGGCCGGTGTTTGCCGTTCGCGATACCAGCGCCGGCAAGGTGGTGGTGGAAGCGTTTCCGATCCATCTTCCCTCGCATGCCTCCGTGGAATCCTTCAGGACAGTCGCGCTCAAACCCGGTTTGGGAAGCATGACATTCGTCGAACTGGCGTCTTACGAAAATGCGGGAATCCTGGTTTGGCCCGCGCGCTGGACGCTGCTCCTGGGTGTCTCCGGCGGCTGCGCGCTGCTCGGCGCTCTGGTCGTGCTGGCGGTGCGCTTCCGCTCGCATCTCTCGGCGCGCCGCGTCGAACGCCAGATCCAGATCGCCAGCCAAGTGCAGCGCGGGCTGCTTCCGGCGGCGAACTCTTCACCGAGAGATTTTGAGCTTGCCGCGGAGTGGATGCCTGCTTCCAATGTCAGCGGGGATTTTTATGACACCTTCGAGCTGCGCCGGGAGGGCATGACCGAGACAGGCGCGGCCTTCGTGGTCGGAGATGTATCCGGCAAGGACGTTCCCGCGGCTATGCTGGCCAGCCTGATTCAAGGTACGGCCCACGCCGCCGACTGGACCCGTTCGGCGGCCGATCACAACGCCGCCACCGTACATCTTAACCGCCTGCTGTGCGAGCGAGCTTCGCAGGAGCGGTTCGCCAGCCTGTTCTGGGGATACTTCGACGCCCCCACGGGACTACTGCACTACGTGAATTGCGGACACTGCGCTCCGCTGTTATTCCGCGACTCCAGGAAGAGTGTGTTGCGGCTTAGCGATGGAGGTCCCGTCCTCGGTCTACTGCCGCAGGCCCGATTCGAACAAGGCGCGGAAAGGCTGGAACAAGGCGACGTGCTGGTCCTCTATTCCGACGGCGTCATCGAAGCCGCGAACGCCAGGGGCGAGGAATTCGGCGAGCAGCGCCTGATCGCCGCGGTGGAGGCAAACCTGAATGCTGGACCGGTCCAGATCCGCGACCGAATCCTGCTTGCAGTGCGCGAATTTACCGGCAGTGACCTTCTGGCCGACGACCAAACTCTGTTGGCGATCCGCTATACCGGATCCGTAGTTGTGGCCTTAGAGACTCAGGCCGCGTAGTTTGTTTCTGGCGGAGAGGGGGGGATTCGAACCCCCGGAACAGATTTAAGTCCGTTCGACGGTTTAGCAAACCGCTGCTTTCGACCACTCAGCCACCTCTCCGCGAAGTGGATGGATCTTTTGTGATGTTAACACTTCGGCGGTAGGAAGCGTTACGTTTAGCCCATCGCCGCCAGCGATTCCTGCACGCTGGGATGTTCGCCCGCTTCAACGGCCTTGCGTCGTAAGGTATGAAATGCCGTCAGCACGGCATTGGCGGAAGCGAGCGCCGTCACTCGCTCGGCGAATGCGGCGAGTTTCTTGCCGGGAATAGCGTACATCGCGACTCCCGGCGTAAGGATGTCCAGATACGCGCGTGCTCCGCAGCATCCCAGGCTGAGCGCCGTCTGGTTAGTGTTCAATGCTTGCGGAACCACCGCGCAGGCCGGGCGTCCCATGGCCGGGGGAAGTCCACCATCCAGCTGCTGCGATGCTTCCGAGAGCACCAGCGTCTGGTCCGCATTCACGAACAGCAGCACTACATCGGGCCGCAGAGGAATCCGGCTCAGCGGACCGTAGACCACCACTTGCGGACGATTCCGCACTACCGGAATCAGCGGGATATCCTGTTCGCGAACGTAGCCCAGCTCGGCGAATACCTTCAGCGCGTCGCCCAGATCCTTTTGCGCGGCGGGCGAGGCCTCCAGATTGTGAGTATAGGTCCCGATGCCGCATAGGTCGTGATCGCGAGCCACGGTGGCGAACACCGCGCTTTGCGCCTCCTGCCAGAAACGGCATCCGGCGGGAACGGAGCCCGTAAACTGCTTGACTCCGGCGGGAACGGCGTCGGCGAAACAGATGGCGACGGGAGGGCGTTCCAAGTGGAGCGATTCGGTCAGACTTTGGGCCAGAGCAGGCAAGGATTGCATCGATTTTATGGTACCCCGGGTCACAAGCTCCGAAACGAAAATGCTCACCCGAAGGTGAGCATTCACGCCTCCCCGCTGTCGCGGGGCGATGTACATGGGAGAATCAGATCCGACGGTTTCGCAACCGCCAAAACCTGGTTGTGATTGCGATATTAGGGCGCGGAGCAGATGAAGTCAAGGGAAAAAACTGTGTGTGCAATTCTGCCTTTAAGTTATTGATTGTGTGGTACTTTTAACGCAGCGCGGAAGTGGGTGGATTGTGGAAAAACTGTTGTAATTCGGATTCCGCCGTGGTCCTGTTTCCGTCTAAGGGTGCGGAACGTCAAGGCTTACTTATCCCCGATCCGCAGCAACTGAATCAGGTCGTCATCGCCGGGTTTTCCCAGCTTTCTGCGGAAAATTCGGAAACCTCCGAACCCTATTCCCACAATGATGCTCAGTCCAATCAATACCCCCGAGAGAACGAAGATATTGAGAAATAGCTTGTACAAGAACAGGCCCTCATTCACTGGAACCTTTTCATTCAAAGTGAGATGTCCCGCATACTGAACCCCCGCCAGCACACGTTCGGCGGCGTCCAGGTCGGCCGGCTGTACTATTACACCCACCAGCGGACCGCTCCGTTTGGCGATAGCACCCAGTTTCGAGAACCCTTCCTGCTGCTCGCGGGCAATGTTGGGGGTCGGGTAGCTGAAAATGACCAGGGTCAGGTCGCCCTTGGGCGTTCTGTAGCGGCCCAACTGGGCCTCGGTACCCAAGTGAAAGGCCGCCAGGGACGGGGCGATCCTGGGCTCATAGCGGCCCAGGGACGCCGGACCCAGAATGTACCGTTCAGAGTTCGGAATCAGCCCGTCCTTAGGGAGATTCGCGGCCAGGGCGGGGAGGGGAGCATTATCCCGCTGGGGGAGCCCCAAAAAAACCAAATCGAGGTCCTTTTGTTCCGGGATGATCCCGGCCAGGTGGAAAACATAGTTATCGTAAGCCAAAAGGGCGCCATCGGGTGTCTGGACCGAAAGAGCCGTCAGCTTGGCAGGCGTGGCGTCGGCTGGCCGCTGCGCATCGAAAAGCGCCAAAGCACCGGTAGAATCGCGCAGCCTCCAGACAGTTGCGGTAAAACGTTTCTGTCCGGATGTGTATTGAGCCTCTTCGCCGGCCACCACTCCAAATTCCTGGTAAAGACTGGGATCCTGCGCCGCCAGAGTCCTGGTTTCGCCACGGGCAAAGCCGCCGAGGTTATCTGGCAATATCGCCGCGCCTAGCGGGAGGGTCGCGACGAAAAGGACTAACTTCCGCAGCACTTTTTGTACTTCTTTCCGCTGCCGCAGGGGCAAGGATCGTTGCGGCCGACCTGCTTCTTGGCCAGCACGGGCTGTTTCTTGGTCGAACCTTCGCCGCCCACGAATTGCAGCTCCGCCAGTTCCTTTTCCTTCTTCCGCTCGATCTTCCGCGTGAAGTCCAGCACCGAATTCTGCGCGGCGCGGGATTCGATCTGACGCTGTTCGCTGGCGGGTCCCGAAGCCACGCCGACCGCTTCGGGTTCTTCGCCGCCGTCGTCTTCCTCATTCCACAATTCCGGATGTGGAACATTGGCGTCCGCCGGACCTTCGACGCGCTGCAGAAAGAACAGGTACCGGATGGTCTCGTCCTCGATGCGGTCCATCATGTCCTGGAACAGCACGTAGGATTCTTTCTTGTACTCGACCAGTGGATCCTTCTGGCCGTAGCCGCGCAGCCCGATGCCTTCCTTCAAATGATCCATGGACAACAAGTGATCCTTCCACTGGTTGTCGATGACGTTGAGCATGATCATGCGTTCGGTTTCGCGCAGCAGCGGCGTGCCGAGCATGTCTTCCTTTTCCTGATACCTCTTCTTGAGCTGGTCGATTATGTCCTCTTCCGCCTGGCGGCGGTCCAGGCTCATCAGATCCTCGGTATGGATCTTTACGCCGAACTGCGTAAGCACATCGGTCTCGAGGCCGGTCCAGTCATACGCGCTGGGATGAGTCTTTTCGCCCAGGCGCGCATCCACAAAGCCGCCCACGATGCCTTCGATGATTTCGTTGATCCGAGCCTTCTGATCGTCTCCTTCGATCAACCCGCGACGCATTCCATACACCGCCTGGCGCTGCTTGTTCATCACATCGTCGTATTCGATGATGTGTTTGCGGGCGGCGAAGTTCTGCGCTTCCACGGCCTTCTGGGCGGCCGCGATGCGCTTGGTGATCATCTTGCTCTCGATGGGCACGTCTTCTTCCATGCCCAGCCGCAGCATCAGGTTCTGCATGCGCTCCCCGCCGAAGATGCGCATCAGGTCATCCTGCAGCGAAAGATAAAACCGAGCCGATCCGGGATCTCCCTGCCGTCCCGAACGTCCGCGCAGCTGATTGTCGATGCGGCGGGAGTCGTGCCGCTCCGTGCCCAAGATATGCAGGCCGCCTAGGGAGACGACCTCATCATGTTCCTCCTGCGTTTCCGCCTTAAAACGGGAGTACACCTCGTCCCACTCCTGGCGTTCCGGCGATCCGACTCCCGCGGTCTGCATGACGTCCGGATCCTTATTTTCTTTGCGCAGCCGCTCCTTGGTCATGAACTCTGGGTTGCCGCCCAGCAGAATATCGGTACCGCGGCCTGCCATGTTGGTCGATACGGTGACCACGCCTTTGCGTCCTGCCTGAGCGACCAGGAACGCTTCGCGCTCGTGATTCTTGGCGTTCAAAACTTCGTGCCGGACACCCATCTTACTCAGAATCTTCGAAAGCTTTTCCGATTTTTCGACCGACACGGTGCCCACCAGGATGGGCTGCCCGGTGGCGTGAATTCGCTGAATCTCTTTGGCGGCGTTGCGGAATTTTTCTTCTTCCGTGCGATACACCATGTCCTGGAAATCCAGGCGCTGCAGGGGGCGGTTGGTAGGGATCTGGGTGACATCCAACTTATAGATACTGTCGAATTCCGCCGCTTCCGTATCGGCCGTACCGGTCATGCCGGCCAGTTTTTTGTACATACGGAAATAGTTCTGGAAGGTGATGGTCGCCAGCGTCTGGTTTTCGCGCTGGATCTTCACGCCTTCTTTTGCTTCCACGGCCTGATGCAATCCGTCCGACCAGCGCCGTCCCGGCATCAGGCGGCCCGTGAACTCATCCACGATGATGACTTCGTCGTCCTTCACCACGTAGTCTTTGTCGCGCTGGAACAAAACGTGGGCCTTGAGCGCCTGCTGCACATGGTGGTTCACCTCCATGTTGGCGGCCTCATACAGATTGCCCATGCCGAGCAGCCGCTCGATTTTGAGCGACCCCTCCTCGGTGAGCCCCACGCTGCGATGGCGTTCGTCGACGGTGTAATCACCGGTGGTCCACTTCTGGCCCGGCTCCTTGCCTTCGATCACTTCGCCGCGAATCAGGCTGGGAATCAGGCGGTTGATCTTGTAGTACTTGTCGGTGGATTCCTCGCTGGGACCGGAAATAATGAGCGGTGTCCGCGCTTCGTCGATCAGGATCGAGTCCACTTCATCGACGATCGCGTAGTTGAACATCTTGAACTGCGTGCCCTTGCCGTCAACGGACGGCACGGATATGGGTTCGATGGTCCGCTGGACGCACTCGGCGATCCGGAACTTCATGTTGTCGCGGAGATAATCGAAGCCGAATTCGTTGTTGGTCCCGTAGGTGATGTCGGCTGCGTAGCTGTTGCGGCGCTCATTATCGTCCAGATCGTGCACGATGACGCCGACGCTCAATCCCAGAGCCTTGTAGATCCGGCCCATCCACGCCGAGTCGCGTTCGGCCAGGTAATCGTTGACCGTGACCACGTGCACGCCCAACCCCGAAAGCGCGTTCAGATACACCGGGAGCGTGGCGACCAGCGTCTTGCCCTCGCCGGTCTTCATTTCGGCTATCTTGCCGCGGTGCAGGACCAGGCCGCCGATTAACTGGACATCGAAATGCCGCATGTTGAGAATGCGGCGGCCGGCCTCGCGTACCGTCGCGAACGCCGGAATCAGGATATCGTCGAGCGTGGCGCCCTGCGCGATCTGCTCCTTGAATGTGACCGTCTGCGCGGCCAGTTCCTCATCCGACAGCTCCTGGATCCGCCCTTCCATATCGTTGATGGCCGCGATCAGCGGGCGCGCCGCCTTGATTTCGCGCTCGTGCTTGGTGCCGAAAATCTTGCCCATCATTAGCTCGAAGTCCATAATTGAGCCTCCCGTTGTTAAAGACTAATTGTTAAAGGTGAAAATACGGGTCAGGTTGCGAGTTGATGGTTTTTCAGCAGCGAAGTTGGGAGAGATGTTGCGATCGGGGGGAGAAGGGAACTACAGTCTGGCTTGAGACCATCCAGACCGAATGCCGCAGGGGGGTGTCAGACAAGGCCGCGATTGGCAGGACGGCTTGCGGCGACGGCCGCTCCGCCTGGACATTCAAGACCGTCGATTCGGCCATCGGCGTCACCACCGAAAGCAGCAGACGCGTCAGGGAATTCGACTTCTGCTCCTTCGATACAACCGGCCCGGTCGCCATGACCGCCGTGAGGGCCGACAGGCCGATCAGCGGAGCTAAACTTGCCAGGATGAATCGCCCGAATCGCACGGAAGTCCTTCTATTGCCAATTTTAGCACTTGTGGGGCAGGGTTGTATCCTGCAAGCGGGTTTGTAACCGTCCGGCGCCGATTCAAAATCGGCGGGTAGGTTGAAAACCTGCTCCCACAGTTAATGAACAAGTATGCTGGCTGTGTCGTCTTTGGCTACAGATGGAAAAGGACTGGAAGGCCAGATTCGAAGCGAGCGAGCGGAAACCTCGTTCCTTGATCGACCATTTGTGGCTGGTTGAGATGCTAGGGTCGCTCGGGTTGGTAGTCGGGGTCGCGATCCTTGCGGCTGATTATTTCAGAAGCTCGCGTGACAGTTTTGGTTAATCTGGGCTAATGATAACCTAGAAGCAGAATGCTCCCGAAGCTCATCTCCATCGGAAGCTTTTACCTTCCGACCTACGGCGTCATGGTTGCGCTGGCCTTTCTGGCCGGGCTCTGGATCACGGTGAAGCTGGCCCGCCGCAGCGGCCTGAACCCCGAGCTGATCACGAACCTGGCGGTGTACGTGGCTCTGGCAGGGATGCTCGGCGCCAAGATCCTGATGATTGTGTTCGATTGGCATCGCTACATGGCGGATCCCGGCGACATTTTCTCGCTGGCGACACTACAGGCCGCCGGCGTTTTCCAGGGCGGACTCATCCTCGCGCTGGTGACCGCGATCCTTTACATGCGCAAGCAGCGATTGCCACTGCTGGGCACCTCGGACGCATTCGCTCCGGGGCTCGCGCTGGGCCATGCGATCGGCAAGGTGGGTTGCTTCGCCGCCGGATGCTGTTGGGGAATCGAAACCAAGGTTCCCTGGGCGGTAAAGTTTCACGATCCGGCGGCCTACGCGCTCACGGGAGTTCCGCTGGAAATCGCATTGCACCCTGCCCAACTCTATGAGTCCGGGTCGGAAGCCCTGGTGTTCGGATTCCTCTATTGGCGATTCGGACGGCAGCACGCTCCCGGCCAGATCATCGGATTGTACCTGCTGCTCAGTTCCGTACTGCGGTTCTTTATCGAATTCACACGCAATCATGAGCAGGCGCTGCCGTTCGGTCTGCCTCTGTCGATTACGCAGTGGATCGCGATCGGGCTGGCCACCGCCGGCGCGGTTCTGCTGATCCGGGCGCGGCGTCCCGCGCCCATCGCCCAACCCGTACACGCCTAAATAGAGACGCCTAAATAGACACTCTTAAATAAACCAGGCGTTTCTGCCGATCTTTTCGCAGAGATGCGTGTACGCAGGCACAATAGCGAACAGGGCTTTGTACTGATCGCAATGTCCGTGGCGATGGTGCTTATGCTGGCCGTGATGGGTCTGGCCTTCGACCTCGGCCGCATCTACATCGCCCGCAACGAAGCGCAGGTCTTCACTGACGCCGCCGCCATGGCCGCCGCGTCGAAACTCGACGGGACCGACGCGGGACTGGTTCGCGCTCGCCAGGCCGTCGGGAGATTACCGATGCGCTGGAACCTGGGGACCAAAGCGTTCAGCGGGGTGGTGGTGGAGTTCAGCGCCGACAGACAAAGTTGGGCTCGTGTGACTGCGCCCGACAATCAGGTGGAAATCACCTTTCTTCGGGCGATTGGCGGTCCGGCGGTATTCACCGTTCCGGCGCACAGTGTCGCCGCCGCCAAACCTGTGAGGCTTGTGGAGTGAGAAATAGCCGAATGATGAGGCGCGCGAACCAGCGCGGACATGCGCTGATCGAGCTGGCGGCTTCCGCGGCGGTGATGGTAGGGTGCCTGGCGGGTACCTTCCAGTTCGGATACACATTTTATGTCTACAACCAACTGGTGACTGCGGTGGGCAACGGCGGGCGCTACGCTGCGATGCGAACCTACCGGGCTTCCGCACCCAGCGATATCGAGAAAGCCAGGGCCGCGATCCGCAACATGGTGGCGTACGGCGATACGCGACCCGCGCCGGGTGCGTTGCCCCAGGTGGCGAATCTGAAGCCTGAGCAGGTCCAGGTGGAATGGGTAATGGATGAATCCGGCAAGCCTGCATTGGTGAACGTCTCCATTGCTGACTACTCCGTGGATGCCGCGTTCGGTATGTTCCGCTTCACCGGAAAACCTGCCGTCGAGTATCCCTTTGTCGGGCGATTTGCACCCTCGGAGAGCGAGCCTTGAGAAGGTCAAACCAACTTGGTCAGAGCATCGTGGAAGCCACGCTGGTCCTGATGGTGTTCTTCACTCTCCTATTGGGCTTGATCGACTGCGGGCAGGTTCTGTTCGCGCATCAATCGCTGGTAGAACGAGTGCGATCCGCGGTCCGCTGGGGTGTGGTGCATCCGTGGAATCAGGAGACGGGCGGCGACGCCATCGTCAACCTGGTGCTCTACAACCAGACTGAAGCGCCGCGCGGAAACCCGCCGGGATTTCTAGGATTGCAGCGCGAGAACATAGTGGTCCGCCACCAGCCTCCCACGGCCGATCGGCCCGACGATGAAACTCTCGGCGTGACCATCGTGAATTTCCGGTCGCAATTCTTTTCCCCGTTCGTGGCCCGCGCAGTCGTGAGCTCCCGGGCAGTCTCGATCACGGCTCCGATGGCGTTCCGGACTTCCGCAAACTGACGCTATCCTGAGTATTGGCTACTCTCAAACCGTTTCAACCCTATCGCTACACATCCCAGGCGGGCGATCCGGCGAAGCTGCTGACCCAGCCCTACGACAAGATCAACGCGGCTATGCAGGCGAAGTACCTGGCCGCCAGTCCGTACAACCTGGTGCGCGTGATTCTGGGCGAACGCGATCCACAGGATAGTGCGTCGGATAACGTCTACACGCGGGCTGCAAAACATCTGAACGAATGGACCCGCGACGGCATTCTGGCGCAGGATCCCAAGCCGGGATTTTACGCCTACTTTCAAGATTTCGATGTGCCCGACACAACCGAGCGAGCCACGCGCATGGGCTTCATCGGGCTCGGTAAAATCGAGGATTATTCGGCAGGCATTGTCTATCGCCACGAGCAAACGCTTTCCGGTCCCAAGCAAGACCGTCTGGAACTGCTGCGCCACACGCGGAGCCACTTTGGACAGATTTTCATGCTGTATCCGGATCGCGAGGGGTCGGTGGATCAGGTGCTGGCGAAAGCCGCGGCGGGCGTTCCAGAGCTAGACGTTCTGGATGAGTACGGAGCCCGGCACAGGTTGTGGCCCATCACGGAACAGGCGACCACTCAGCACATGGCGGCGCTGATGAGCGATAAAAGGCTGCTGATCGCCGATGGGCATCATCGTTACGAGACAGCGTTGGCTTATCGCAAGGAAAATTTGGATGTGCCTCCAGCCGAGTTCGTGATGATGACCTTCGTCAATATGTATTCACCGGGGCTCAAGATCCTAGCGACCCATCGCGTGCTGCGGAATCTGGAAGGGTTCCAGGCAGCAGCGCTGCTGGCTAAGGCGCGGACTAGCGGCTGGTTGGTGCGAGAAGGAATGCCCGATCGCGACGCGCATACTTCCGTCCGCATCGGGCTGGTAGCAGCGAGTCGCGCGTACGTTTTGGAGCGAACGCGTCGCGATGGAGAATTAGACGTGCCCGTGCTGCATACCGAAATTCTGGGCGGCCTGCTCGGCATCAGCGAAGAGTCGGTGCGGGACGAAAGATACATCACGTACGTGCGCGGGATCGACGCGGCGGTGGCCGAAGTGCGGGAGAAGGGCGCGCAGGCGGCCTTTCTGCTGGAAGCCACGCCGATCGACGATATGGCCCGGATCGCCTTCGCGGGCGGGGTAATGCCGCAAAAGTCGACCGATTTTTATCCGAAGCTACTGAGCGGCGTGACGATTTATAAGTTATAGTCGCGGGATGATCGCCCGCAGCAGCGCGGCCAGCGTCTCTTTCACGCGATCGCCCGTTTCGATCACTTCCGCATGCGTCAGCTTCTGTGGCAGAATCCCCGCGGCCATATTGGTCACGCATGAAATCCCGAGCACCTTGATTCCCAGGTGGTTCGCCGCGATCACTTCGGGAACCGTCGACATTCCAACCAGGTCGGCGCCAATGGTTCGCAGGTAGCGGATCTCGGCCGGCGTTTCGTAGCTTGGTCCGGGAAGTGCTGCGTAAACGCCCTCCTTCAGGACGCCGGCTTGCTTGGCGATCTCGCGGTACTCAAGCGAGTACGCTTCGCTCATGTCGATGAACTCCGCGCCACGCAGAGGATTCACGCCCATAAGATTGATGTGATCGGAAATCAGCACCAGGTCTCCCGGCTTGTAGCTCAGGTTGATCCCGCCGGCCGCGTTGGTGATCACCAGCTTGGTGACGCCCCGCCATGCCAGCTCGCGGATCGGGTAGGCGACCTGTTGCGCCGTGTAGCCCTCATAGAGATGAGCGCGCCCAGCGGCGACGACCACGTCTAGGTCCGCGAGCCTTCCGGTAACCAGCTTGCCCGCGTGGCCCTTGGCCGTCGATACGGGCCAGCCCGGTATATCCGAGTACGGCTTCTCGACCCGATCCTCGAGCGTGTCCGCAAACCATCCCAGCCCGCTTCCGAGTATGACGCCAACGCTCACGTCAACATCCCCGCGATGCAGGCCGACATGAAGTTCGCCATAGTCCCCGCCGCCACCGCTTTCATTCCCAGACGCGCCAGATCCGACTTTCGCGAAGGAGCCAGTGCGCCGATGCCGCCCACCTGGATCGCCACCGAACTCAGGTTGGCGAAGCCGCATAGCGCGTAGGTCGCAATTACGAATGATTTGGGATCGAGCATGGTGCCGATCTTTCCCAGATCCACGAAAGCAACGAACTCATTCAGGATCAGACGAGTTCCCAGCAGATTGCCCACTGTGGCGCAATCGTTCCACTTCACTCCCAGCAGCCAGGCGATGGGGGCAAAGATCCTGCCCAGAATGCCTTGCATCGAATCCGGCAGCCAGCCGAAATAAGGCGTGGTGTGAAGCCACTGGATTCCTCCATTCACCATGGCGATCAGGCCAATAAAGGCAATCAGCATAGCCCCGATGTTGAGCGCCAGATGCAGGCCGTCGGCGGCGCCGCGCGCAGCGGCATCGATCACGTTGACCCCAGGCTTCTCCACTTCGATCTTGACGCCGCCCATGGTCTCGGGCTTCCCGGTTTCCGGCATCAGGATCTTGGCCAGCATCAGCGTGGCCGGCGAGGTCATGATCACCGCTGTCAGCAAATGCCGTATCTCGACGTGCGCGATTAGTACGTAAGCGGCCATGACCGCGCCGGAAACATGCGCCATGCCGCTGGTCATGATGGTGAACAATTCGCTCTGCGTCAATCCCGCCAGGAACGGGCGAATGGTGAGCGGAGCCTCGGTCTGTCCCATGAAGATGCTGGCGGCGACGCTGGTCGATTCGGCGCCGCTGGTGCCCATCACGCGCTGCATCAGGCTGGCCATGCCGCGCACGAACACCTGCATGATGCCCAGGTAGTACAGAATTGCGAAGAGCGAGGCGATGAAAATAACGATGGGCAGCACCTGGAACGCGAACACCGTGCCGAACTGGTCATTCGGCGCACCCAGCTTGTCGCCGAACACGAATCTGCTGCCTTCAATGGCGTAGCCGAGCATGCTGTTCACTCCGCTGCTCAGCTTCTTGAACCCCTCGGCAAGGGGAGTCTTCAGGACCAGGAAAGCGAATCCGAACTGGAGTCCCAGGCCCCAGTAGACGACGCGCGGCCGGATGGCCCGGCGGTTGTTCGAGAACAGAAACGCGGCGGCCACGATGGCGATCAGTCCCAGCAGCCCCGTGAAACGCTGCATTTGAAACCGCTGAAGATCAGCCGACGACTTCGAGAATCAAGGCCCGCTCTTCGGGCGCGCTGGAGGAGATGCGGAACGCGCCTTCCACCAGCTGGGCAGCGTCTTCGACCAGATCCTCGCGCGTATAGTACAAGCGGCACAGCACGCCGCCTGCGTCCACCTTCTGCCCTACCTTAACCTCCAGAATCACGCCTACGGCCGGGTCGATCACGTCGTCTTTATTCTCGCGGCCGGCGCCGATCATGGCCGAAGCCTGGCCGATGCCCTCGGCATCGATGGCGCTGACATAGCCGGCCCGCGGAGAATTAATCTCGCGCGCGCCCGTCGCGTTGGGCAGCAGCTCGAAGCGATCCATCACGCGGGCATCGCCGCCCTGCGCTGTGATCACGTCTTTCAGCTTGCGGTAGCCGGAGCCATCCAGGAGCTTGGATTGAGCTAGCTCGCGCGCTTCTTCGAGCGTCGCGGTAACCTTGCCCACGAAGATCATACGGGCTGCCAGTTCTAGCGACAGCCGCGTCAGATCGGTCGGCCCGACGTTCTGCAGCGTCTGCGAAACTTCCATCACCTCGAGCGCATTGCCGATCGCGAAACCCAGCGGCTGGTTCATGTCGGTGATCAGCGCCTGGACTTTTTTGTTCATGCGCCGCCCGATCCCCACCATCAACTGTGCCAAGCGCCTGGCATCAATCTGCTTCTTGATGAACGCGCCTGAACCCACCTTCACGTCCAGGACCAGCGCGTCGATACCGGCAGCCATCTTGCGAGCCATGATGGAGGTGGCCATCAGGGCGATGGATTCGACGCTCGCCGTGGCATCGCGCAGTGCCTGCAAACGGGTGTCAGCCGGGGCGATCTCCGCGGGAATCGCCGAGAAGGCCAGGTTATGCTCGTTCAGCTGGGCGATGAACTCTTCCAGGGTCAGGTTGGTCCGCAGCCCCGGGATCGCCTCCAGCTTATCGAGCGTGCCACCGGCAAAGCCGTAAGCGCGCCCCCCGGTCATAGGCACCACCACTCCGGCCGCGGCGGCCAGAGGCGCGGCCACCAGGCTGGTTTTATCGCCCACGCCCCCGGTCGAGTGTTTATCGACTTTAACGCCTGGTACCCCGGACAGGTCAAGGGACCCTCCCGAGGCGATCATGCGCTCGGTCATCGCGCTAACTTCGCGGTCGCTCATGCCCGAAAAGTACGTGGCCATGAGGAAGGCGGACATCTGATAGTCGGGAATTTCGCCGCTAAGATAACCGTCAACGAGGGAAGCGATCTCCTCCGGAGACAATTCTTCGCCATCCCTCTTCTGGTGAATGAGGTCGACAGTTCGCATGTATAAGAATTGAGAGTAGCAGGTTATTTAATTGGAAGTAAAGGACAACCGCTCACGATCCGTGCCTTTTTGAAGGAACAATGCCCGGCTGGCGCCGGGTTTGGCTGTCGGAGTGCCATTAACAGGCCGAAGGGATTTAAGGAATGAAAAAGTTATTGGCACTGATGGTATTGGCCGGAAGCTCCATGTTCGGGCAGGTATCCTTCGGGATCAGCATTGGCGCACCTCCGCCTCCCCGTGTGATTCGGACGCGGCCCCACAATCCAGGCGCGGGATATGTGTGGGTGGATGGCTACTGGTACGCTTCAAACAATCGATATGCCTGGCATAACGGATACTATACGAGGCCTCCGTTTGAGGGAGCGGCGTGGATAGGCCCTCGCTACGAAGGGAACCAGTTTTACGCCGGGTATTGGCAGGGCAACGGCCGCCAGGAACGGCATGATCATCGCTGGGACAGGGACAAAAGGAACCGGGATTATAACCGGAACGCGGACCAGGACAATCACGACAACGGCAACAACCGCGGCAAAGGGCGCTAGATCGGAGTCAGGGATCTGACCATATCGGGTCACATGACCGGGTATGGTCGGAATGCCTCTACTCAGGCCGCCGGCAGGTTCATCAGCGCCGCCAATTTCGGCCAGCGCGGGCTGGCGCGCACCGGCTCACCCATGGCGCTTTGCATCATCGAGTTGACCAAGGAATCCCGCTCCTCGATAGCCTTGCCATACCAATCCGCGGCCAGATCGATTTCGCCGCAGCAAGTGTGGAAGATCGCCCAGCCCGTGGCTGCTCCGTGAGTTTCGCCCGATCCGAGCTTTTGCGCCAGTTCTTTGCCCTGGCCGGCTTGGCCCGTGCGGACCAACATCCCTGCGTAGAGGCCGATACTCATCGGGTACCAAGGAGATAGATCGAACGCCCTTTTGGCAATAGGGAGCGCTTCGGCAAACTTTCCGCGCCCGGCATAGAGTCCGGCAAGGTAGTCGTAGGACCAAAAGAAGCTGGAATCCAGATGCATCGCTTGACGGAAATGTTCCTCAGCCTCCGCATAGCGTCCCACGGCGCCGAGGGTTGCTGCCATAAACACGCGTATCGTTAATTGAAGCGGGTCGCCTTGAAGGGCTTGTTCCATCTGTGCGACTGCTTCCGCCCGGCGGCCTGCCGCGAGGAGGCAAAGCCCGGAAACAAAGTGACAGTGCGGTGACGCAGCCTCGCTAGCCGTCGCGAATGCGCACTCAGCTTCGGACTCTTTCCATTTGAAATCGAAGTGCGCGGCGAGTAAACCCAGGGTGGAGTGCGCTTCCGGGAGCGAAGGGTCCAGTTCCAGTGCCCTAAGTGCCAAGGCGCGGACCACGGGCGCCGCCTCACGCGGGCGCGTCATCCCCAGGGTGGTTCGACCAAAAAGATAGTCGGCGTAGGTCGCCTGGGCCAAGGCGTACTGCGGATCAAGCGCGATGGCTTGCTCGTAAAAAACCTTGGCTTGCTCCATCGACTCCGCTGTTACCTTCCAGTGGAAGTGCTTGGCCTTCAGGAGGGCTTCATAGGCCGGAAGCTTGGGTGTATAACGTGGCTTCGCCGCAGCGGCTGGAGACAGCTTGACCTGGAGCGCTCCGGAAATGGCGGCGGAGATTTCGTCCTGCACGGCGAATACATCCGCCATCTCGCGGTCGTAACGCTCCGACCACAAGTGGCTCCCGTCGGCGGCGGTAATCAACTGCGCGGTCACGCGGATGCGATTGCCCGATCGCCGCACGCTGCCTTCGAGAATATTGGCCACGCCCAGCGTCTCGGCGATTTTGCGGATATCGGTATTCTGCCCCTTAAACGCAAACGCGGAGGTGCGCGCGATGACCTTGAGGCCGGGCACCTTCACCAGCGCGTTGATGATCTCCTCGGCCAGGCCGTCGCTGAAGTACTCCTGTTCTTTGTCGCCGCTCATGTTGGCGAAGGGCAGCACGGCGATAGAAGGTTGGTGAACAGATGGCTGCTGCGCGGCGGGCTGGGCCGACACACTCTCCAGCGCGGCGCGCACCTCGGCGGCGTTTGCGAAGCGGTCCGCCGGGGACTTGCGCAGGCAGCGCCATACAATTTTCTGCAAGCCGGAAGAAGCCTCCAGCGGCCGGGGCTCATCGCGCAGCACGGCGGCGAGACTATCGAACGCGCGGCGCCCAGCCAGGAGTTCATAGAACACCGCGCCGAAGCTGAACACATCCGAGCGTGCGTCGAGCGGCTTGCCTTCGGCCTGCTCGGGGGACATGTACAGTGGCGTGCCGGAGACGCCGATGGTGAGCGTTGCTTCCTCGTCCGAGACCAGTTTGGCGAGTCCAAAGTCGAGGAGCTTCGCTCCCGTCGCGGTCATCAGAATATTGCCGGGTTTCAGATCGCGATGGAGAATCCCTTTGGCATGCGCGGCTTCCAGCGCCGTGGCGATCTGCAGAGCCGCGCGCAGGGCGTCCGGCTCGGTCCTGGGGCCGGTGAGCGGCGCGCCTTCGAGACACTCCAGCACCAGATAGTCCGGCCCGATGTCGTAGATCTGGCAGATGTGGGGATGGTTCAACGCGGCAATTGCCCGGGCTTCCTGCTCGAAACGCGCGCCGCAGCTGCCTTTCAGTTGTTTGATGGCAACATCACGATTCAACCGCGGATCTCTGGCCCGATACACTTCCCCCATGCCGCCCGCGCCAAGCGGCTCGAGAATCTCGTAAGGGCCTAGTTTGTCGCCGGCAGATAGGGGCATTCGGGGATACAGCTAGGCCGCGCGCAGCAGAACCGCAGTGATATTATCCGGACCGCCGCGGGAACGGGCCGTAGCGATCAATTCCTTGCTCTTGCCCTCCAGCGACTCTTGCGACGACAGGGCCGTCTTGATCTCGTCTTCGCTGACAACCCCATGCAGGCCGTCGCTGCACAGCAGAATCACCATCCCCGGCGACGGATGGATCCGGTGCGTGTTCACCCGCAGGTTATCGGAAACGCCAATCGCCATGGTCAGCACGTGACGCATGGGATGGTTCTTGAGATTTTCCTCGTCGATGCCCAACCGCCGGCCCACTTCATTTACCCAGGTTTGATCCTCGGTGACAGCTTGCAGAGTGCCGTTCTCGAAGGTATACACGCGGCTGTCCCCCACGCTCGCGATAAGAAGGTCGCCCCTGTCTTCGACGGCCGCCACCAGCGTGGTGCCCATCCCTTCCATGTGAGGATCGCGAGCGGCCTCATCCATCACGCGTTGATTAGCGCGGCCGAATGCCGCCACAAGACTGTCGGAATTCATAGCTGTCCCGTTTTGCTCGACCGCCTGCTCGATGGTTTCCGCGGCCAGCCTCGAGGCGTGCTCCCCCGCCTGTGCGCCTCCCATTCCATCGGCCACTAAATACAGGCCTATGGCGGGAACTACCAGGAAATAATCTTCATTATTACTTCGGACGCAACCGGGGTCGGAAGCTCCATAGGCTTCGAGCATGAGCATTAAGGATTATAACCAAGACCACCGCGTCACTGTCGCGGCCCTGCCGCCGGCGGCGATTCCAGGATCGACTTCAATTGAAAATACACCAGTTCCTCGTAGGTGTCCTTGAGGCGCTCCAAAGCCTGAAGCCGGGCGTCCGAGGCACTGGCTTCTCCCTTGCCTGTGCGCAATCCTTGCTTTTTCAGGCAGCGACCGAGCAAAAGCGTCGCCATCTGATCCTCGGGTTCGCGATCGAGCACTGCGCGGAAACGGTCGGCCGCGGCCACGAAATCGCCCTTCTTAAACAGCGCGTAGCCCACGTTAAAATGGTAGTCGGGATCGCTGGGATCCTGATCCAGCGCCTTGCGGAAGGTGTCGAGGGCCTGAGGCAGGTTCAGGCGGCTTTCGGCAGCCCCGAGATTGTTCAACACCGTGCTGATGGGAACTTTCACGGCGACAGATTGAAACGCCTTGCGCGCGCCTTCAAAATCGCCCGCCTGATAACGCGCATAGCCCAGAAAGAACGTAGCTTCGCGATAGTGATTCTCGGTGGGGCCGACATGTTCCAGCCATTCCGCCGCTTCCCGGTACTCCTTCCGCTCGAAATGGATTTTGCCCAGTTCGTAAGCCGGCGGTGAAAAATCCGGATCCAGGCGTGCCGCTTGGGTGAAGTACTTTTCTTTTTGCTCCGGCGTAGGAGCCAGGAGTCCGCGAATGTAATCCTCCAGGACATCCAGGGGCACCGTGGTGCGTAGGGAGCGAAATTCCGATTCCGCGGGAGCCCGCGCCGGAGCAACCTTAGTCAAAGCCCGCCAGGCCAGATGCGATTCCAGCGTCGCCAGGTCTTCGATAGCCCCGGTCTCTTCGAAAAGGGCACTCTGCCGAAGTTGCCGCCGGTCGGAAACGCGAGCCTGGATTTTCAGCGAGCCCTTAGACGCCCCTGAAGATCCACCCGCGGCCGGAACAAAGGAAAACGTTCCGTGGACGACTTGCTCTGCGTCCAGTACCTCACCCACTTTGAGAATGGAAGCTTCGGTCAGCTCCGCACGCTCGCGAAGGCGGAGACGCTGGTAGGCCTCAGTGATGCGATCGCGTTCGAGCGTGAGGACGCCGCGGGCGGTAAAAGCGGCGCGCAGGGTTTCCGCGATGCTCTCGCCGATCCAGTCCATGCTGGCGGCGTTTCTTACCGCCGACTCGCTGGAAATGTTTGCAAATGGAAGGACCGCGGTGTTTTGCGCCCATAGCGGGATCGCCGCCGCCCACAGGGCCAATGCCGCGCGCGGATAAAGCCGCGTTTTCACAGTCTTCAGTCTAACAGCGGCGTTCTGCCTTAGATCTTCCGGGCAGGCTCGGGAAGCTCTCCGGCGTTCTTCGGCGGCGTTACGCAGTGCGCTTCGGCTTCCTCGAAACCGAGCACAGTCAGAGTGTATCGTCCTCCGTCGGTGCGCTGGACGTATCCCTTTCCTCGCAGATACCACAGCGCGGCTTCCAGATGCTCGCGGGGACAGCCGAGCATATCCTCGAACGAGTGAACGGTCATCGAAGCCCGTTCCGGATCTTTCACCGTGGTCGCGTAGAGCAGCCCCAGAATCCCGCGGCGCTTGGTCTTTTCGACCTCCGGCCCGGTAGCCACCACTGCCTGATCGAAAATTTTCCAGCGCAGCTGTTTCTCTCCACTGTGGCGCGCGTCGTAGGCCGCCCGCTTCTCGGGATCGCTCAGCGCCTGGAAAGCCTCCGTCAGCTGAACGAAAAGCTCCGCGTTGCCGCTGTCGGTATTGTCGGGATGATAGCGCTGGGCCAGAAGCCGGTACACCCGATGGACTGTCTCATTGTCGGCATTCGGACTCAGCTGCATGACCTCGTAATAGTCCAGATCCCGGAAATCCGAGGAGACATTGTGGGTTTTGAAGTCCGACTGCTGATTCGAATACTGATGAGAATCGCCGGACCGTGACTGCATGTCCAGGAACTCCACACCCATGCGAAATCCGCCATTCGGATCCTCCGTGCACCACAAAATCGTCGCACGGCGTGAGATCTCCACACGCTCGTCACCGAGTTTGCCGCGAACCTGGATGATCGCGCCAGGCTTGATAGGAGCCACCAGGGTCACGCTGAGCCCGGTTTCCGACCAATCCACCAGATCGGCGGTGATGTTGCGCGCATGCCCCATCCCGTCTTTGAGTTCGATACGGATGACCGAAGTCCCCAGGGCTTTGCGGCGCGGGGCCCGCCTGCGTTGATCGGCTTGAGTTGTACTCATGACACGTTTGAGTACTATTTCCATCGGCTGGAAGCGGACTTCCCTGTAGAAGCGTAAACTCTATTTCGAAAGGAAGTTACCAACCGCCTCCAGGCATGCCTCCGCTATCGCCTGGTCCGATCCGAACCCCTCAAACCACGCAATCGGGGCATTCCGTTTCGAGGCGCCGCGAAACCAGGTGAGTTGCCTCTTAGCGTATTGGCGCGTCTCGATTTCGGTGGACGCCAAAGCTTGTTCCAAGGTCATCTGGCCGCGCAGATGATCCAGCGCCTGTTTATAACCCAGCGATTCGAAAGGTTTTTCGTGGCCGGAGAGTCCCTGGTTCAGCAGATTGCGGACCTCTTCCACCAAGCCGGCTTCAAACATTTGCCGGGTCCGGGCGGCAATGGCATCCGCCAGCGCCGATCGCTCCGGCGCTAAACCGATTTGAAGCAGCCGGAAGCCATGTAAAGGGGCTGCCGTTGCGGGCGCTGGTAGAGCGGCTCGGGTTAGCAGGCGGATTTCCAAAGCCCGGGTAGTCTTCTGTACGTCCCGAGGGTGAATGCGAGCCCCAGCCGAAGGCTCCAGGCGGCGCAGCAGTCTATGGAGTGACCCAGGGCGACGCTGCTCCCGGCCGGCCAACCGCTGTCTCAATGCTTCATCGCGTCCAGGGAGTACCGGCAACCCTTCGAGGAGCCCTCGAAGATAGAAACCGGTACCCCCTACTACCAATGGCAGATGGCCCCTCAAGGCGATTCCGGCGATGATCTCTCTGGCGGCGCGAGCATAGTCACCGGCCGAGAAACTCGTTGTGGGGTCCAAGACGTCTAACAAATGGTGAGGGATGCCGCGGCGGGCCGCGGAGGGTGTTTTCGCCGTGCCGATATCGAAACCGCGGTAAAGCTGGAGAGCATCACAATTGACGATTTCGCCGGAAAAAGCTGTCGCGACGTGCAAAGCAAGTTCACTCTTGCCGGATGCGGTCGGCCCCACGATGATGACTAGCGGACGGTCCACGTTCTGCCATCGTAACGTGTGCCACGCGCATCCTACACGAGATGGATATACTGAGGATGTGGGCTTTCGCCGGCCGGTTTGAGGAAAGCGAACTGAAATGAGACTACTGAACGCGGTATTCCTGATCATGCTGCTGGGCGTGGGGGCGTGCTGGGGGCAGGCCAACGCTCCGGTCTCGAGTGCCGATCGGGCGACTGCCTATTACCACTACTCGCTGGGTCACATGTATGCAGAGCTGGCCGGGAACACCACCGCTCGTAATGATTACGTGAACCTGGCGATCGAAAATTACAAAGCCGCCATCAAGGCCGATCCGAATTCGGCGCTCCTGGCCGAGGAGTTGTCCGATCTGTACAGCCAAAGCGGCCGCATGCGCGACGGTCAGACCGACGCCGAGCAGGCCATCAAGACGAATCCCAACGATCTGGCGGCGCACCGTGTCCTGGCTCGCATTTACGTCCGGCAGATCGACGCGCAGCGCGGCCGCGTGAACGAAACCATGGTCCGGCAAGCCACGCAAGAGTATCAGAAGATCACGGAGTTAGCCCCCCAGGATGCGGATTCATGGGTGTGGCTGGGCCGCTTGCAGAGCGCTTCGCAGAATATGGACGCGGCTGAGGCCGCATTCCGCAAGGCTCTCGCGCTGGAACCGGATAACGAAGATGGCCTTACCGGCCTGGCCACGGTTCTGGGGATCAAGGGCGACGGTACGGGCGCAGCCGCTCTGCTGAAGCGCGCGTCTGAAAAAGATCCGAGCGCCGACAGCCTCAAGCGCTTGGCGGACGCTTACGAACAAATGAAGGAATACGGTCTGGCGGCGGACACACTGCGCCGGGCCCTCGAGTTCAACCCGCAGGACGCTCCCGATATCGAACGCAAGATGGCCATGTACCTGATCTCCGCCGAACGCTACGACGATGCGCTGGCGGCCTATCAGGACCTGGTGATGGACGATCCGGCCGATGCCGACTCGTATCTGCGGATTTCGCAGATCTACCGCCAGAAGAAGGATTTCATCAAAGCACGCGAGGCGTCCGATAAGGCCAAAGCCATCGATCCGAAAAATATCCAGGTCCGCTTGAACGATCTGTACATTCTGCAGGCCGAAGGCAAGGCCGCCGAAGCTATCGACGTGCTGAAGGGCATTATCCAGCAAACCCAGCAGGCTTCCTATGACCCGGCGCAACTGGAGAGCCGGGGCGAGCTTCTGGAGCAGCTCGCGGCGATGCAGCGGCTCGCGGATCAAACCGAGCCCGCAGTCGACACCTACCGGCAGATGGCCGCTCTGGATCCTTCCAAAGCGGCTCACGCCAGCGCAAGCATTATCGATACCTACGTGGGCGGCAAAGAATTCGCCAAGGCTCAGGAAGAAGCCGATGCCGCCATCAAGAAATTTCCCAACGACCGCGAAGTTCGGGTGGGCCGCGCCTCGCTGCTGGCCGAGATGGGCAAGACTGACGCCGCCGTAGCGGACGTGAAAAAGCTTTTGAACGGAAAGGACGACCGCGGGGTTGAGCTGGCCTTAGCCGATCTCTATGTCAAGGGTCGTAAATTCGACGATGCCGCGAAAGCTCTGGACGCGGCCGAGAAGATGTCGGAATCCCAAGACGACAAGATAGACATCTGGTTTAAGCGCGGAGCGATGTTTGAGCGCCAGAAGAACGTGGCCGCCGCCGAAACCGAGTTCCGCAAGGTACTGGCCGTGATGCCGGATAATCCCGCCACGCTGAATTACCTGGGCTACATGCTCACGGATCGCAACATGCGGCTGCCCGAGGCGCTCGCCATGATCCAAAAGGCCGTGGACCGCGATCCCAATAACGGCGCGTATCTGGATAGCCTGGGCTGGGTGTACTTCCGCATGGGGAAGCTTCCCGAAGCCGAGGAGAACATGCGCCGCGCGGTGGAACTGACGCCGCACGATCCCACCATGCGGGACCATTACGCCGAAGTGCTGTTCAAGGCTTCGAAAGTTCGCGAGGCGATTGCGCAGTGGGAAGCTTCGCTGCGGGAGTGGCAGACCAGTTCGCCCTCTGAGCTCGACTCGGCCGAAGTGACGAAAGTCAAGGATAAGCTGGAAAACGCGCGCGTCCAGTTGGCCCGCCAAAACGGCGCCCGGCAGTAATCGTATTTTCACGCACCCGCTGCTAGACTGAAGACCGATGCGACGCCGACTTCTCGCCCTTATGCTGGGCTGGTGCGTTTGGGCGCCGGTCGGGGTTTCCGCCCAGGCCGCGCGTCCTGCGACGCAAACCAAGCCAGGCCCTGCGCCGCCACCGAAAATGGTGCTGGCCATCGTGGTCGATCAGTTCCGCTACGACTATCTGACGCGCTTCCGGAACGACTTTACCGGCGGTCTGAAGCGCCTGCTGGACCAGGGCGCGGTCTTTACCAACGCCAACTACGATTCAACCCCCACCGTGACCGCGGTGGGACACTCGACTTTCCTGAGTGGCGCGACGCCCGCCATCAGCGGCGTCGTCGGCAACACCTGGTGGGATCGCACCGAAGGCAAGCAGGTGACCAGCGTTTCCGACGATCGGACCAGGCTGCTGGGCGGCAACAGGAATGGGCCCGGATCTTCTCCAGCCCGCTTGCTGGTATCCACCATCGGCGACGAGCTCAAACTTTCCGCCAAGGGCGGCAAGGTCATCGGCATGTCGCTCAAGGACCGCAGCGCGATTCTGCCGGCCGGTCATACGGCCGACGGCGCGTATTGGTTCGACGGGCAATCGGGAAACTTTGTCTCCAGCACTTTTTACTTCGCCGATCTTCCGGGCTGGGTGCGCGATTTCAACTCCTCCCGTCCAGCCGATCGGTACGCCGGTAAAGAATGGCTCGGACACAAGATGCCCGCCGCGGGCCCGCAGCTCTACAACGCCGTGGACGCTTCCCCCTTCGGCGACGAGCTTTTGCAGGCGCTGGCGTTACGGACGCTGGCCGCTGAAAATCTGGGCACGGGACCCAAAACCGACCTGCTGGCGATCAGTTACTCCTCGATCGATTACGTAGGACACCGCGACGGACCCGACTCGCCGGAAATCCACGACATGGTGAAACGCGTCGACCAGCTTATCGGCGCGTTGATCGATGCCGCGGAAGCGCGCGCCGGGCAGGGAAGAGTGCTGGTGGCCTTCACTGCCGATCACGGCACGGCGCCGGTGCCGGAAGCGGATCAAAAACGAAGGATGCCGGGCGGCCGGATCGCCTGGAACACCTACCGGGCCGCGGTCGAGAGCGCGCTTAACCAGAAATTCGGCGCGGGGAAATGGATCTCTTTTAGCGCCGACGGTGTCATATACTTCAGCCCGGATCCGATTCCGGGCAAAAAGCTCGATATGGCGGAAGTTCAAAACGTGGCTGCCGATACGATCCGTGCGCAGCCTCACATTGCGCGCGTCTACACTCGGACCCAGCTCGAACATGGCTCCTTGGGGCAGGATCCGGTGGATGCCCGCGTCCGCAAAGGCTTCAACCTGGAACGCAGCCCCGACATCTTTACCGTGACCGATCCGTATTACATGTTTAGCGCCACCGGAACCACGCACGGCTCACCCTACGACTACGATACTCACGTACCGGTGATCTTCATGGGCTCGGCGCGGATCCGCCCCGGAAGCTATGCGGGAACCATCGGCGTCGAGGACATCGCCCCGACGCTGGCCACGCTTCTGGCGATTGAAACCCCCAGCGGGAATATGGGGCGGGCTCTTGCGGAAATGCTCAGGTAGGCGGTGAGTTGTAGAATGGATAAAAGGAGTTTGACTCGCTCATGCGTTCTTTAGTGCTCTCCGCGGTGGCAGTGTGCGCCGCCGGCTTGTTTTCGATATCCCCGGCCATGGCCCAGGCGCCCGCTCCCGGCGGCTCCACGCAAGCCAAAGTGGCCGTGATCAATTTCCAGAATGCCGTATTGAGCACCGCCGAAATCCAGAGGGCGCTCAAGGAGATTCAAGCCAAGTTCAAACCGCGGCAGGACGCCCTCCAGAAGGGCCAACAGGAGCTTTCCGATATTCAGACGCAGCTCAACGCGAGCCAGGGTAAGCTGAGCCAGGCCGGCGAGGCGGATCTCCAGGCCCGCGGCACTCGTAAGCAGACGCAGCTCCAGCGTCTGAACGACGACCTGACCGCCGATTTCGAAGCCGACCGGGACGAGGCCATCCGCCGCGCCAGCACGCGCATGCAGGAGTTGCTCAAGAAGATCGCGGAAGAGAAGGGTCTGGACCTGATCGTCGACTCAGCTGCCGCGCCTTTCGTGAAGCCGGGTATCGAGATCACGGATCAGGTTGTCGCTGCGTACGACAAGGCTTATCCCGCCGCAAAGTAATACACGATGCCGGGCTATCTGGATACCTACGGAGCCGGCGAGGAACGCCGTGGCCGCTGGATCAAATGGACCGTACTGGTAGCCCTGGCTGTGGGCATCTTAGGCACGGGCTCCTACCTGTACTTCCGCACCTGGACCCAGGAAAAGGCACTCCAGCGCTTCTTTGTAGCGCTGGACAACCGGGATTTTCAGGGCGCCTACAGAATGTGGTGCCCGACCGACAGCTTCTGCAAGTACAATCCTTTCGAGATGTTTGAGAAGGATTGGGGTCCAAGCACTCCCTATTCGCACGGGAGCGCGGCTAAGATCGACAACATCGATTATTGCGGCGACGGCGTGGTCTTCAACGTTTCCTATCCCAACGCCGATCCCTTGGTGCTGTGGGTGGAGCGGGGAACCAATATCATCAGCTTCGCTCCCTCGGATTGGGATCGCTGCCCAGGCCGGCACTGGCAATTCCGCCGATTCTTTAAGACGCTATTTACGAGCTGACGCACGCCTGACGCGCCGGTCAATGCTTCGGAGTATAAAGATCCTTCGACCACAGCAGTTTCAGCGTTAACCTATCCGATGCGCCGGTCACTCCAAAGCCTATGCCGGCTTCGATATCCCCGAACTTGCCGCTGCTGTGATCGAAGACTCCGAAGATCTGATGGGACTGCTCGCTGGCCGAGTAGATGTTGCGCAGCGGCCCGAAATCGGCGTACTCCTCGACGGCGGCGGCCCACTGGGGATTGAAATTGTAAGCCACTCGAGTCGCGGGCGCGAAGTCCAGGCTCTTAAAGCCGCCGTAAAACGAGTTGTCGAGGATGGGATTAAAGATAATGTCCACCGGATGCAGGTGCCAGCCGATGATGGGCCGGATCTCCGACGTGTAGCGCCTCTCATCCCAATGCTTGGAGTTGTAGCTGAATTCGAAGTTCGCGGCATAAAAGAATTTGCGATCGTCCGCGTGCGGCGCCGCAAACAGCAGCCGCACCTTGCCGCCATTAACGCTCGGCCCGCGGTCGTTGGAGACGCTGTACAGCGGCAGATATAACCCTGCCTCAAACCAGTCCGTCACGCCATAGGCCCATTCGGTCACGCCGTTGAGATTCTTGTTATTTACCAGGCCGCCAGGGAAGGCCGGGGTCTTTGGTCCCCGGGGCGTAAAGTTATTGTGCCAGGTGAGATTGAATACGCCCGGCGCGGCAACCGCGCCAGTGTATACCTGGATCTCGTCAGTTTGAGCAAAGGTCAGTGCAGGAAGCGCCGCCATTGCGATAGCGGTCACGAGCAGAGCGCGCACGGGAGCAAAAGATTTCATTTCGATTTCGACCAGTATAGCGGATGGCAGGAGATGATTACATTACTGCAGTAGCATGTCCAGCGCCGGCAATGGCACTCCGCTTTCTTTCAACGCCCGCTCATTGAACTCTTTCAGGGAATATGAGCTGCCTCGGCGCTGCTTGTAGTGCTCGCGCACGTCGAGCCATCCCTTCCAGCCGACGAAATACGTCGGAAGCTGGCAGGAGGAAAGTTGCGCGCGCTGCAGTTTGGCCGTGGCCTCTTCCTTCTCCTGATAGGTCTGTTTCATCATCAGGTCCAGCGCTTCCTGATCGGTCATTCCCATGGTCTGAAGCCGTATATCCAATATGGTGTTCGCCAGCACGCGCAGGATCTGCTTGTCGAACGTAAGCCAGAGACCCTTGCTGTTATCCAGGTATCCGGCGTCCGACATCATCTGCTGCGAATACACGCCCCATCCTTCCACATAAGGCGTATTCGACAGGATGGTGCGCAGCAGGCGGCGCGAAACCGGTTGCACGTCATTGGCATACTCCAGCTGCACGTAATGCCCGGGCATGGCCTCGTGAATGGTGAGCTCCTGCAGTCCGAAGTTGTTGTACTCCCGAAGCTTGGATTCGACTCGCGCGGCCGGCCAGCTTTTGGGGATGGGCGTGATCCAGTAAAACGCGCCGAGCTGCGGCTCGAGTGGCGGTGCCGCATTGAAGCCTCCCACGCCATAAATGCCGCGCATGAATTCCGGCGTTTCCACCACTTGCAGATTGGATCGCGCCGGCAGCGTGAGCAGATCCTTCTGTTTCACGAACGCCGTGGCCTGCGCCAGATCTTGCTTGGCCGTGGCGATGTAGTTAGCGGGCGTGGGATGCTGCCGCGCGATATCGTCCAACGCCTGCTCGACGGTCTTGGGCGCCGCCAGCCTGGCCATCTCCGTGCGAACGGTTTTGAGCTCGGCTTCGGCCGCGGCCAGCAGGTCTTCCGGCGAGCGCCCGGATGCCAGAACCAACGCGAACTTGCGCGCGTACTTTTCTTTCCCCAAACGCCAGTCGGAGGTCTTGGCGGATAGATTGTTCTTGAGAAAGCTGTTAAAATCCCGCGCCGCTGCCAGGGCTTTTTCCGCGGCGGCGCCATAGGCCGGCTTCTTCGATTCCGGTGCGGCCGCCCGCAGCGTCTTGTCGATCAGCTCGATGTTTCCGTCGTTTTCCTCCTGCGCCACACGATTCCATACTTCCGGTGCGTCCATCAGATTGGCCTTGGCCTGGTCAAACAGCGCGGGGACTCGCTCCAGCCGCTTGGTGATCTGCTCGAAGCGCTTTTCGACCGGCGCGTAGTTGAGCATATAGGGCGTGTACAAGGCATTTCCCACCAGCTCGACGTAGACCGTGGGATTGTGTTTGTAGCTCTGAATCGTATCGAGCTCCAGCAGCCCCAGCTCGGCGTTGCTCTTCAGCATGTCGAGATCGACATGCTGCTCTTGGTTAAGTTTGGTGACATCCAGGGCAGCGACGCGCATCTGGAAATCCTTGTAGAAGGTCCGCTGCTGGTCCAGACCGCCAGCGCTGTAATCGTCTATAAGCTCGTCCAACGGCACGCCGTTGTGCAGGTGGTATCCGGTCGCGGTGGCGCTGACCGGCGACAGGGCGAGACTCCCGTATAGGTAGTCCTGCGTCAGTCTGTCGAAGTCCATGGCCGGGGTCGAGCGGCTGCAGCCACCGGCGAGGAAACACACTCCAATGATCGAGCTAAGAAACGGACGCTGCATGAAACCACTATACTTCGGGCTGCGCTTTTAGTGACGTGGTTCTAGTAAGCTGTCCCGGCGATTTTGTTAGGGCGGATCCTGCGAGTGGGATCGGTGTAGGTCCAGCAAAAAGGCTTG
>Ga0207674_10001167_pt1 | contig 34112 bp, 32 predicted proteins | sample KBSCornC72_FD_184303 | JGI IMG/M metagenome (GOLD analysis project Ga0207674, IMG submission 184303) | Corn rhizosphere microbial communities from Kellogg Biological Station, Michigan, USA - KBS Corn C7-2 (SPAdes) (version 2) | ecosystem: Host-associated > Plants > Roots > Rhizosphere > Soil ...
GCCCGCATGCCTGCGGGAATGATGGCTGCCAGTCCGCCGCCGGAACCGGCCACCGCCAGGCGCTCCTGCATGACCGGCTCGCCCTCGTATATGTTGGCGATCGCCCCACGGTTCAGCGCATCCTCGATTTTCCCCAGCGCGCCTTTAGGAAGCGTCCCTGCCCAATGCCCCATATTGATGTCGACGGGACCGATCAAAGTCCCGATCGCCAGGTCGCGCGCGGCGACCACCACATCCGCCATGGGGGGCGCCGCAGGACCCAGCCGTCCCCCAACCGGCCGTTGGCCTGATTTCCGAAGCCGCCGCTGTTCACGTAATACAGGCCGGGCTTGAAGAGCGCCGTGTCGTTCTTGACCATGATGGTGGTGTACAGGCCCGGGGAATATAGCGTGCACTGCAATACTGGACATCCCGGGCCACTGACAACCGTGGTGTTTCCCGGAACTGACGGAATCGCTGGTGCCGGAAGGTTCTCGTAAGGATCGCGCTGCGGCGACGCGGGCTGATCGTAACGGCCGACCGCGCCCAGACTCAGAGTGGGAGGAGCGGTGGCGGGGCCGCCGAATACCGCGAAATCGCCGCCCGTCCCGGTGGTGCAGTCGCCGGGATCGTTCGGTCCGGCATGCGAGAGATCCACCAGTTTACTGATCGCTAACGCAGAGGCATTGTCCGAGTTGACTTGAATGCTCCGCGTTGGACCTCCGCACACCTTGAGCGATGCGGATCCGTTTGCGAGCGTGCCGGGAAACGTAGGATGGGTAATCAGCAGGGGCACCCGGTTGCTCTGATTCACGATGGCGGCCACGGCGATGGCCCGCACGGAGCTGGTCGAAGACCCCAGGAAGCGAATCAAACCGGTATTCAGAATTCTTGTGACCGTGACCCGAATCGCGGGGACCGGGTCGCTCGAGAGCGGCACACCCGCGACGGTCGTGGGGTAGTCGATCGCCACGGTATCGTTGGCTGCTCCCCCGAATCCATTCCGGAGCGCGTACACGCAAGGCGTTCGGGTATCGGTAGTGGTGCAGGTGAACGCAGTGGGTGGACTCCCGGTCGCGAAGGGAGAGGCAGAAGTCGCATTCGTTCCCGTAAAGATGCTCATGATGCCGGCTTCGGCTGCTCCGTCGGCCGCGGTCTGCGCCATCTGCCGGTGGGCGTACATCTGGCTTCCGTCGATGGCCAATCCCAGAGCGCCGATCAAGAACAAGCTGAGGCCCAGAATCACCAGAAGAACCGCCTGACCCTTTTCTCCATTTCTCAAAATGCGATCACCCCCTGAGACACGCTACCCAGGCGCACCCGCAGCGGGAAGTAGGTCGTCAAAGGATCGTAAGGATAAATCACCGTGACCGATACCTGTTGCCCTGGAGCATTGCTCGCGCCCGGATAATTGACCGTGATGATCAGGTTGCTGGGGGTGAGAAGCCCGCCGCTGGCGAAATTCTTGATCACCGTGACCACTTGATCGGGGTTTTGCGCCGGCCCGCTGGGTCCGTCCACACCGCTGCCGACACGCGTTCCTCCGTGCACGATGGAATACCGCGCCCCCGCGCGAGCTGCGTTCGCAACCGTGGTGTAGACCAAAGCCATGCGGCTGATCTCTACGACGGATAGAAGTAAAACCATGCACAGAAACGCCACCAAGCTGAACTCGACCAGCGTCTGGCCTCGGACCCACGAGTCGTCTCTGCGGCGACCCGTCATTGCAGCATTCTCATGCTGGCCTGGCGATGGATCGTGGTGGGTGGAAGGGTGGCGTGGATGCCCAGCCCGTTGAAATCCCACAGCGGCAGTAAAGGTTGATATTGGTACGTCACATTCACCGACGCCAGCACGTATTTGGTGGGTTCCGGATCGGCTGGCGGAACGTATGTGCCCGGTCCGGAGCAAGTGAGGATCGCGTTATTGTTGATGCAAACGCGTACTGCCAGGCTCGCCCGGTTCAGTAGGGACGATACATCGTTGGTAACGAGCGTGGTAATCTGCGCCGCCGTGGCCGGCTTGGGCGTTCCCACGGTTGCTCCCGCCATCACCATGTACTGCGCTCCGGCACGCGCGCTATTGGCGACGGTAATCCAGGCAAACAGAAACGCTCCGAAATTCACCGCGTTCACGACCAGCAGGAACAGCAGCGGAAGTACCAGAGCGAACTCCACGAGTGCCTGACCCTTTACCGGAGTTAGGTTAACCGCCGGGCCTGGGTCCACCCGAGGCATTGCCGCCACGAATGCCTGCACGGTTTTCTTCTCCTCCGGACTCGAGAAAATGAATTCGACCCCCAGTCCGTCGGACCCATGCCGGGTCACGCGCGCCGGAATAGAGGTCGAGCGCGAAGGGACGATGCTCCCGTCGGGCTGGGGCGCGGTCTTGTAGCCTTGCAGGATCAGGCGGACGATCGTGCCCACATACCATCGCTCGGTTGTGACGATGTACGCACCGCTGGCGCTGATGTCGCGGATCTGGTGGCCTTGCGGCGCCGATCCGTCCCAGTAGTAAACCATCAAGGACGGTTCTGTAGACCGAGTCGCACGGCGCTTCATGTTCGCGTCGCCGCTTTCTAGCCATCGCGAAAAGCCACCCATGAGCTGTTTGAGCATAGATCCACCTCCTGTCTCGCTTCGGCTCGATAGAGCCTGAAGTGTTGCGGTGCGTCCTCTCGTGTTGCTCTGGCAAGCAGATGGCCAACTCGTGGAGTTGTTAGGTTCAATGTCCAGGTAGTGTCTCAGTTTGAAATTGGTCGTAGATCGGATTCCGAGATTGGGTGGGACGATGGGATCGATGCCGCAGAGTCTGGCGACGGCGTCGATATCGTCAATACCTTTGTTTCGTTTCGATTTTTGGCATGAACTGCTTCAGCCTCAGAAACGATTCCCGTCCGATTGAAAACGTAAACCGTCAACGGACCTGTATTCTTGCTTCCCGGCTCCTGATACGCCGGAAGCCCACGCCCGGGCGGGATGGGCCTCTGGCGCGCCAGATCGAGGATCTCCTGGCGCCTCTCTGCCATTGACGCAGCCCTTCCTATTCCGCCTTCTTGCGGCGGCGCATGACTAGAAACACGAGCACGACTAAGAAGCAAACCCCTGCGATAAGCCGAACGAGCGTAGTGTTGTCCATGAACAGTCTCCTTTCCGAGACGAACCGTCCGCCTCAAGCAAGATATCGCTGGAATGACTCGAACATGACGATCATGGACGGCCCCAGCGTCACAACAAACAGCGACGGAAAGATCAGCATCACCAGCGGGAAGACTAGCTTCACCGTGGTCTTGGCGGCGCGTTCCTCAGCGTCCTGCCGGCGTCTGGTGCGCAACGTCTCGGCATGCGCGCGCAATGCCTTGCCCACGCTGGTGCCGAATTTGTCCGCCTGAATGATCAGCGAGGCCAGCGACCGCACCGTATCTACTCCCGTGCGTAGCGCGCATTCGTGCCAGGCTTCGGCGCGAGGGCGTCCGGCGCGTTGTTGCAAGCTGATCAGGCCCAGCTCGTCGGCGATGGCCGGCTGGCTCACCCGCATCTCTTCCGCCGTGCGGAGGATAGCTTTATCCAAGCTGAGGCCTGCTTCGACGCACACTACCAGAAGATCCAGTGCTTCCGGCAGCCCCAGACGAATATTCAGCTTGCGCGCACTCACCAGCCGGCCTAGCCAGAAGTCCGGCACGATGAATCCAATTCCGGCGGCGGTCGTGTAAACGAAAAGCGGAGAAAGCTGAAATGCTCCGGTAACCGTAGCCAATACGCACAGGCTCGCCGGAGCCAGTACTTTGGCTGCGTAATAGGTATTCAGATGCCTGGCTTCCCGATATCCTGCTCGCGCCAACTGCTTTTGAACCTTAGAGACTTCCTTGGCGCTTCTCGGAAGGACGCTGCGGAACGGACGCAGAAGCGCGTCAACCCGCGCGCTCTTCTTAGATGCCTGCAAGCCGGTCAAAAGTGCGGCCTGGCTTTCAGACACCGCGATTTGGGCCAGTCTCCGGTTCGCGTTACTGCGATTAAAAACAAAGAGACCGATGGCCCCGATCAGCACGAACACGGTGGCGAATGCAATGAGGGCTGTCAACATGCCAGACTCCTAGACTCGAATCCTGACAATTTTTCGGATCGCCAGAGCGCCTAGAACATTCATGACGATCGCCGTGTATAAGAGCTTCAGGCCGATCGGATTGGTCCAAAGCAGGCTGATACCATCCGGGTGGACCAGATACATCGCAAACCCCAGCGCCACCGGGAGTATCGAAAGAATCCATCCCGTCATCCGTCCCTGCGCCGTATGCACCTGGACTTGTCTCCTCAGCCTGAACCGTTCGCGCGACGTGGTCGCGACTTTTTCCAGAACCTCGGCCAGATTGCCTCCGCTCTCCTTTTGGATCAGTACCGCCGCGATGAAGATCTGTAGGTCATCCACCGCCATTCGAGTTCCCAGATTGGTAAGAGCCGTACGCAAGTCGATGCCGTAGTTCTGCTCTTCGAAGCACATCCGGAACTCTCCGCTCAGGGGCTCCCGGGGTTCCTGTCCTATGAAACCAATCGCCGTCATGAGGCTATGCCCGGCGCGTAAGGCGCTCACCAGCAGATCGATGGCCTCCGGCAGCTGCTCCTCGAACTTCGCGAAACGGCGGCGGCGCCGGCGGAGAACGTAAACAAACGGCAGCGGCGCCACCAGCGCGCTTAAGCCCACCGCCGGCCACAGCGACCAAAGCCTCAGGTACAGCAGACACCCCGTGCCGATCCAACTGAAAAAAGACACCATCAGCAGACTTCCGACGGTCCAATCCATATCGGCCTGCTGCAACAGCAGCCGAAATCGCGTGGTCAGATGCAAACCTGCCAGCAAACTGCTCAACCAAGGAAATGGGCTCAGGTGCTCTTGCTTGCGAACGTCGGTTGTGGTCTCAAAGTAAGCCGGTGCGAATTCCGCCTGCTGCACGATCTTCAGCCTGCGCTGAACCTGTTCCTCCGGAGCCGACCCGCGGAGAAGCTTCACCGCCGCTACCAGGGCTGCCACCGTCACGAATAATGCAATCAGCGTGATCCACATAAGTGCGCTTACTCGGCCCTAGGCCACCTCCACCGATCGCTCAAAGATGTCGGCCGGCAGCATAATGCCCGCGATTCTCAAGCGGTCCAGAAATTTCGGCCGGATCCCGCTTGGAGCAAAGGCGCCGATCACTTTTCCGTCCGGGCCGATGCCTTTGCGTACGAAGGTGAAAACGTCCTGCATGCTGATAACGTCCTCTTCCTGACCGGTGATTTCCGAAATATTGGTCACCTTCCGGGTTCCATCGCTGAGCCGCGAAACCTGCACCACGATGGAAATAGCTGACGCTATTTGCTGGCGAAGAGAGCGCGCCGGCAGGTTCAGACTCGCCATAGCCACCATCGATTCCAGCCGCGAAAGCGCATCGCGCGCGGTATTGGCATGGATCGTCGTCATAGAGCCTTCGTGGCCGGTATTCATGGCCTGCAGCATGTCGAAGGCTTCCTCTCCGCGCACCTCGCCGATGATGATCCGGTCCGGCCGCATGCGGAGGCAGTTGATCAGCAGCTGCCTCTGGCGGACCCCGCCTTCGCCTTCGACATTGGGAGGCCGCGTCTCCAAGCGCACCACGTTTTCCTGCTGGAGCTGCAACTCGGCAGCGTCCTCAATCGTGATCAGCCGCTCCTTGGGCGGAATAAAGCTCGACATGATATTCAGGAAGGTCGTCTTGCCGGCGCCCGTGCCTCCGGAGATCAGCAAGCTGATTCGCGCTTTGACCGCGGCCGCTAGAACCTCGAGCATTTCCGGGGATATACTTTGCAGTTTCACCAGGCTTTCCGCGGCCACCGGCCCGCTTCCGAACCGCCGGATGGAAAGACACGGCCCATCCAGCGCCAGCGGCGGGATGATGGCATTGACGCGCGAACCATCCGGAAGCCGGGCGTCTACCATCGGCGAGGATTCATCTACTCTTCTCCCGATGCGCGAAACGATACGGTCGATCACCTGCAGCAGATGGCGGTCGTCGCGGAACACGACATCGGTTTTTTCCAGGATGCCGTGACGTTCCGCGAAAACCATGTTGGCCCGATTTACCAGGATGTCGGCCACCGAGGGATCCTTCAGCAGCGGCTCCAGGGGACCTAGTCCGAAGACCTCGTCCAGCAGATCGGTTTCGATGCGACCCTTCTCGTGGGCCGTCAGCGGTACATTTCGGATGGTGAGAGTCTCCTGCACCATGGCCGCCACCGCCTGGCGCGCCCGCACGCTGTCCACAGAAGCCAGTTTCTCCAGATCGAGTTTCGATAGCACCGCCTGGTGGACTGCTGTTTTGAGATTTTCAAGATCCAGTGATTGCACGGATCCTCCTTAGCGAGCTTCCCCTCACTGGAACAAACCCCGCAGCGTTCGCGACTTTTTCACCGTGTGGACAGGCCGGCCGGCCGCGTTCACCGCCATTTTTTCCATAACTCTGCTGATGGGAGAAATCTTCATGGCGAGTGGCACCCCTGTGTTCTCAGCGGTTCTCACGGACTGGAAATCGTTGGGAATCTTCCAGTCCACGGGCCGGCCCAGGGCCTTCGTGGCGCTATTCTCGTCAATCTCAATTTCCTTGGCATTAAACCGGTTGAGGATAACCTCCAGATGCGGGTTCCGATCCCGGCCTGCGATGAATGACATCAGGCGGCGGGCGTTGCGCAGTGCCGGAATGCTTACTTCCGTCACCAGGTAAACCGTGTCGGCCAGATCCAGCAGAGTCTCTTCCGTGCCGCCCGCTGCCGTTCCTGCATCCACCACCACAAACGCGAACTCGTGCCGCAGGATGCTGAATAGCCGGAGCAGGCCGCTGGAAGGCGGGTTGTAGGACGTGTATTGCTCTGGCGATGCCAGGACGGCGAGTCCTGAGGTGTGACGGGCCAGCAACGTCATGAGGAAGTCTTTATCCAGTCGTTCTTCATTGCGCAGTGCGTCCAGAATAGAGAACTGCGGCGTCAGACCCAGGCCCAGGGCCACCTCGCCCAACTGCACGTCCATGTCGACCAAGACCACCTTGCCGGCGTTTTCCTTGGTTAGCGCGACTGCAAAGTTAGTGGCCACCGTGGTGACTCCCGAGCCGCCCTTGGCGCCCGCGAAAACCAGCACTTTTCCCGCTGCATGCTGGCTGCTCTTTTCGAGGCGATTCATGGTGCGCCCCAGAGCATCGAGAATGGTGCTGGACAGCAGCGTCCCCTGCAGAAACTCTCGGGCGCCGGCGCGCATGGATCGGATCAGAAGCCCGGGATCATTGCTGGCGGAAATCGCCATCACTGTCGTCGGAGTCTCGCGGCCGCAGATATTCTCGATTAGGCTGAGCGCCTGTTCCACGTCCCCGTCGAGATCCACCACGAAGACATCGCCATCCAGAGCCATAAGCTCGTCCAAATAGCGCGAATCCGGATAGGTCGTGCATTCCCGAACCACCGGCACATTTAAGCCGGCCAGCATCCGCGCCACCGACGCCCGCCGTGCGGGATCCGGCACGATCAGCACCACTGCGGCCGCGCTGGTCACGGAGGCTGAGTCGGAGGTTTTCTGGATCGTGAGCATGGACGGCGGCCAGCGGACCTAGCTCGTATAGGTGGTCACTTTCGTGCCTATATTGGTGAAGGCGGCGTTGATCTGGGTTGCGACGCTAGTCATGCCGGCCGCCGCGGCGAATGCAATCAGCGCTACTACCAGCGCATATTCGATCAGATCCTGGCCTCGGTTGTTGAGTGACAGCGCGCGCAGGACGCTGCGTATCGATCGTGTTGTCAATGGCATTCTCCCGTGAGTTCTGCGCGCCGAACCCCTCCGTCTGATCGTGGCATCCTGAGGGATCCGGCGCGTTGGCTTAGCTGGTGTACGTGGTCAGCTTGGTGCCGATATTGGTGAACGCCGCGTTAATCTTGGTGGCGACCGTCGTCATGCCCGCTGCCGCCGCGAAAGCGATCAGCGCCACCACCAGAGCGTACTCGATCAAATCTTGTCCGCTTTTGTCGGCGATGATCCTTCTAACATCGCTACCCAGCGTTTGAATTCTCACAACGAGTTTCAGCATTGAAACTGGCATTTTTAGATTCTCCTCATGCTGGTATCAAGCATGTATGGAACCACTACGGCTGTCGGTTTAGGTTCGTTTCATAGCAACAGCCTGCCGGAAGCGATGTCGCCTAAAGTGCGCCGCAGTCTACAGACGCAACGCGGATAGTGAACTGGTGACGACGATTCAAACTGGAACACCGCCAATTTGGACGCTCCATTGACCGGTTCCGCGGATGACGATCTGGCCACGCGATTGCTTCTCTCGACCCGCTGAAGGCCCTACCCCTACTGGGAGTACGCCAGGCAACAGGCTAATCCCTTCTCGCTCTCAGGTACATCCGGGCCGATGAAGTAAGTGTGTGTACACCCGTGGTCGAAATGATTGGTGGCCGGCTATGATTCGTCTCCTCCTGTTTTCGCAGGACCAAAAGTTGCCCCTGCTGCTCGGACCCACGATGGGCAGCGAGTTTGCCGTCGCGCTCGAGTCCGATGCGGATCAAATCAAGCGCTTGGCCGCGAGTGAGTCCTGCGACGTTGTGATCCTGGATCTCGATTCAGGCTCCGCTGTCGATCATCGGGCGTTTGTTGCTGCCATGCAAAGGTTGCGAGTGCCGGTGGTCGTGATGGCCGGCGACGACCAGCGCGAATGCGCCATGGACCTGGTCCAGCGCGGTGCGTTCGATTACTTTCGCAAGGCGCACGCTCTGGCCGAGTTAAAGATAATCGTCCGGCGAGCCTATGAGCAGTCCCGCATGCGGCGCGACCTGGAGAATATGAGCCAGCAGTTGCGCGCGAACCCCGTGGAGCGTTGCGACCAGCTCATCGGATCCAGCGCCCGGCTCCAGCATGTCTACGATCTGATCCGTCGCGTCGCCGGATTGAATGCCTTTGTGCTGATTACCGGTGAAAGCGGAACCGGCAAGGAGCTCATCGCTCGCGCCATTCACAATTTAAGCGAACGGCAGCATGCTCCCTTCGTCGCGGTGTCCTGTGGCGCCATTCCCGAAACGCTCATTGAAGCCGAGCTATTCGGGTATGACAAGGGAGCCTTCACGGGCGCGGTGGGAAGCCGTAAAGGGTATCTCGAACAGGCCGGTCAAGGCACGCTTTTCATGGACGAGATTGGCGAGCTCAGCCCGCACACACAGGTGAAACTGCTGCGCGTCCTCCAGGAAAGGCAGTTCAGCCGCCTGGGAAGCAGTGTGGTGGTTCCGTTGCACGCCCGTGTGCTATTCGCGACCCATCGAGATCTCGCCAAGATGGTGGAGGAGGGCCGCTTCCGCCTGGATCTGTACTATCGCGTCAACGTGATGGGGATCAAGGCTCCGGCCCTGCGCGATCACACTGAAGATATTCCCACTCTTGCCCGGCATTTTCTGGCCAAGTACAGCGAGATCTACCGCAAGCCTGTGACTAGCATTCCCGCCGGTTCGATGGCGCTTTTAGTGGACTACCATTGGCCCGGCAACGTCCGTGAGCTGGAGAATGTTATCCAGAAGGCCATCATCTTAACCGACGATGATTCCATTAGCCCCCAGCACCTCCCCGAGAATCTCCAGCAACCAGGATTGCAGGTGGTGGGCGAAACTCCGCACCCGACCTCATTCGAGGATCAGCTTCATGATTACAAGATCAAGCTGGCGCATAAAGCCGTGGCCGATTGCCATGGCAACAAAACCTTGGCGGCGCGCAGCCTGCACATCTCCAGAACGTATTTGCACCGTCTCATCAAGGAACTTCTGGAGGAAGAAGCCCGAGAAGTTGCATGACCGTCCTGGTGCGGCGGGTCTTCTCGTTGCCTGTTGCATGCGCGTCGTCCTTGGTCTGCTTAGCCGTACTCACCGCACGCTCGCGATTTAACGATCCCGACCTCTGGTGGCATTTGCGAACCGGCCAGCTCATCTGGACCAGCCAAGCCATTCCTCAAACCGATCTGCTGTCTTTCACCACCGGCCAGCATGCCTGGGTACCGCATGAATGGCTGGCGCAACTCAGTATGTATGCGGCCTGGAGAGTGGCGGATTATTCCGGCCTGATGGTGTGGTTCTGCCTGTTCGCCTCGGGACTCCTGGTGATCCAATATGTCGGATGCTGGCTCTATTCCGGCGACGCCCGGACCGCGTTCCTCGGCGCCCTGGTTACGTGGTTCTTCTCGACCATCGGTTTGGCGATCCGCCCGCACATGCTCGGATACACGTTGCTGGTATGCGAGCTGCTCATCTTGCATCTCGGCCGATTTCGTGATCGACGCTTGTACTTCCTGCTGCCGCCTCTGTTCGCGATCTGGGTCAACTCGCACGGCTCGTTCTTCTTGGGCATTATCGTGCTGGCGGCGGTGTTGATATGCGGATTCATGAACGCAAACGCAGGCTTGGTGGTCTCGCGGCCGCTCGATTCTGCGCGACGCAAGACGCTTGTCTGGTCGAGCGTGATTTCGGTGGCCGCCCTATTTGCGAATCCTGTGGGCTGGTCGCTCCTGGCCTATCCGCTGCGCACTATGTTCGACCGGCGCATGCAGCTCGATGCCGTCACCGAATGGCAGAAGCTGTCCTTCGAAGATGTTCGTGCGTTTGGGCTGCTTGCGGTGGCGTGTGGAATGATCCTGATCGCGCTGACCCGCAAGATCGAGCTGTATCTCGACGAGGTCGCTTTACTGGCGATCGCGTTCGTCCTGGCCGTGCTCCATCAGAGACTGCTGTTCGCCTGGGGAATCATCGCCGCACCGATTTTATGTCGTCAGCTCTCCGCGCTCACGCGTCAGTCAAGCTCCACTCGAATTCTTCCCAATGCCGTGCTGGTTTTCGCCTCATTGCTCGTTCTGTATTTCGCGTTCCCCACGCAGAGCGAGTTGGTTGCTCAGGTGAACGCCGGGAATCCAGTTCAAGCGGTGGAGTTTATCCGCCGTACTCACCTTTCCGGACAAATGCTGAATGAATACGTGTACGGCGGATTCTTAACCTGGGCGCTCCCGGAACAGAGAGTCTTTATCGATGGCCGCGCCGATGTCTATGCATGGACCGGCGTGTTCCAGGACTACGGTGCCTGGGCTACTCTCGGTGCAGACCCCAAGGATCTCCTCGACAAGTACCACATCGACTTCTGCTTGCTTTCCCGATCTGCCCCCCTGGCTCGCGTGATGCGCTATCTGCCAGGTTGGCGCGAACTGTACTCCGACTCCGAATCGTTGATCTTCGTCCGAGCTCCGTAAGGCGAGACCTTAGGCGGATCGAAATCCGGTTCCACTAACCAGACTCGCCGATTCTGGAAATACCGCAGCAGCTCCCGATCGCTTTCGCCATCCATCTCCCTCGCCCATACGACCTTCGATGCGTCGATGTCTGCCGCGTTATAGACCCAGTCATCGAAAGGCGGATGATCCGGAACGTACCTTACGATGGCCAGCTGTCTACCCGGAAACAGATCCAGTTGCGCTGCGACCTGGGCGCGCGGAAGTCCCAGCGGCTCGGTCCCGTACCACATCGTCGGCCAGCGGTGAATCTCCAGTCCCAAGGGTTCGGCGTAAATGCGTACTCCTGCTAATAGCAAACACACCAGCGGCGCAACGCGGACCATTCCCAATCCGATCGGTGATCCGCCTGGACGCCATTGGCGCAAATGCCGCATGCATTGTAGAAGCACCACGTAGATCGCCCCTGTAAGCGGCGCGGCGTAGTGCGGAAAGAACCAGGCATTCATTGCGAGGCCTGCGCCGAATACCACGGCAGTGACAACTGCGAATCTCACGCGGCGATCCTTCAACACGCGCCATAGCATAGCCAGAGGAGGAAACAGCGCGAAGCCTAGGAAGAAAAATAGCCCTGTCCAGATCTTCTGAACGCTGATCGCCATGTATCCTCGAAAGGTTCGCGCGAGACGAAAGTCGCCCATCTCCCATACCTGGTAGAAGTCACGCATCACCTTATGGCGATACTCTGGCGGCCGCCGCGGCGCTTGCCACAGGAATACCGGCGCCGAGGCATACGTCTCCCGGTTGATCTGATACGGCAATGTCAGTGCGTTCCCGAATACGCGGTGGCTATAGTAGGCCATCAACCCCGCGGCGACCAGCACCAGCACCGCCGGTGCTGCCAGTCTCCGCCAAAGTCGCTCTTTCGATATGTAGACTGCAGCTGGGCCACATAGCAGGATGCCTTCGTACGGACGACTGTTCGCCAATACGATAGCTCCCAAAGCCAGTAGAAATCCGTCCCGAACATTCACCCGATGCTTCATTCGCGGTAACGCTCCCAGCAACAGCGCACCGCCCGTGGCCGCAACCGCGCCTCCGTAGTATCCGTTCACCCAATTGCTGAACAACGCCAGTCTGAGCACCGCGAGCATTCCCCCGCATAGCGCCCATCCGGGCGGCAGCCATCCTTGCAGCATCCAGCAAAGCGCCGCGCACATGAAGCCGCAACTGAGCACAACTCCATACCATGGATTTCCGAACAGAACCTGTCCCGCAGCCATCGCCAGACCCTGCGCGGGAAAGTACATCGACATGTAGGTCGGCTGCTGCGTGATGTGAAAACTTTCGAAGTGTTCCCACAGTGGATGCGTTGGATTCGTCACTCTCTCCGAAGCGAACGTGTCGGCTGCCAGCAGGAAGCTGAATTCATCGTGGACGAACGGCTGGGGAATCGGCATCGCTGGAAGGATCGCCAGCCTGATCGCCACAGCCGACGCACCTACGGTCAGCACCGCGTGAGCGCGTCTCCTGGCCAACCGCCCGAAAAACTTCTCAACCGCCCCGAACCATCCGCCACACAGTTTCGGCCAGCACAACACTACAATCGTCGCGATTAGCGTCAGCCCGGCTTCCAGTACAAATAGTGACAATCAAATAGTGCCAGCACTTCAGCACCCACGCTTAGCCCCGCGTTATCATACCTGCATCTGGCTACTCTCCTGAACCGGCGGGCGGCGTCAGTCTGCCTTCTTTATCTCGCCGGGATCTTGTACCTCTCACTCTATCCCTGGCAACTCGTGGACTATCCCGTTCCCAGGACGCTACCTTGGATCCCGGTCGTCAGCCGTGGCCTCGTTCTCGATGCGGTCCTCAACGTCGTGTTCTACATGCCCCTGGGAGCCGCCGCGTTCTTGACACTCCGCCGCCGACCTTCCGCCTTAGGCATCGCTGGAGTTCTGGGTGGACTCGTATCGTTTTCAGTCGAGTGGATGCAGCTCTCCATTCCCACCCGCGTGGGCAACCAGGTAGATCTTCTTACGAACACGATCGGCTCCCTGCTAGGGGCGGTACTCGCATTGGTCGCCACCAGCCCGCCGGTGGCTTCCAGATTGACTGTCTACCGACCTCCCGGTCCGCTGCTCGTAGGCCTCTGGGCGATCTGGCAGGGCTTTCGATTCCTCCTGCCCCGTAGCTGGACCGCGATCGACATCAGCCACCAAATCGTCGGACTGCTCATACTCTTGCTGCTCCGGCTCCGTGGAGTGTGCCGAGTCGCAGCGCCCTTGTTCCTTGCCTGGCTCGCGTTTGAAGAACTGCGTCCATTCCACTTCCACGGCTCGCCGCAAGCGTTCGGATGGCTACCCTTCATCGGCTGGTTCGCCGGAGCATCGGAATCCTACTACGGAGTAATCTTCGGAAAGCTGTTCTTCTACACGGCCATCGTGTGGATCTTACGCGAATCCAAACTTCGATGGTCGTGGGCTGTGGCCATTCCCGCCTTCATTCTCGCCGCCGGAGAAACGGCCCAGCGGTATTTGCCCGGCCGAACGCCGGAATCGACTGACCTGGCTCTGCTTGCTGCTGGAGCCTTCCTCTTGCTATGCGTCTACGATAATAAAGGTTGAGAATGATTCCCTACGCAGACTTGAAGTCGCAGTATCACAGCATCAAAGCCGAAATCGATCAGGCTATCTCCGGCGTTCTCGAAAGCAGTCAGTTCGCGCTCGGGGCGGAAGTCGCCGCATTTGAGAAAGAGTTCGCCGCGTACTGCTCCGCTGGCGATGCAGTCGGAGTCAATTCAGGAACCAGCGCTTTGCATCTCGCCCTTCTCGCAGCCGGCGTAGGGCCCGGAGACGAAGTCATCACCACGCCATTCACCTTCGTTGCCACCGTTGCCACGATCCTATACGCCGGCGCGACGCCCGTCTATGCTGATATAGATCCCGAGTCTTACAATCTCGATCCCGGCAAACTGGAGGCGGCGATCACGCCCCGGACCAAGGCGATCATTCCCGTCCATCTCTACGGGCAGACGGCTGACATGGAGTCGATCCTGAATATCGCCCGCGGACATGGAATCGCCGTCATCGAAGACGCAGCCCAGGCTCATGGCGCTGAATACAAGGGCCAACGCGCCGGATCGCTGGCAGAGCTCGCGTGCTTCAGTTTCTACCCCGGCAAAAATCTGGGGGCGTACGGAGAAGGCGGGGCCGTCGTCACTTCCAATCCCGACTATGCGAAGACCATCCGGCTCTTGCGAAGCTGGGGCGAATCGCGCCGTTACTATCACGACCTGCGCGGCTTCAACTATCGTATGGAGGGTATGCAGGGCGCGATCCTGCGCGTCAAGCTGCGGCATCTTGAGCGCTGGACCGAGGCCCGCCGCGCCAATGCTGCCATCTATGATCTGCTCCTCAAAGATTCAGGTGTGACGACGCCGCGTCAGATGTCTTACGCGCGCCACGTCTATTGCGTCTATGCCATCCGCACCCCGCATCGCGACGCGCTTGCGGAAGCTTTGACCGCTGCCGGCATTCAGCACGGCATTCACTATCCCATCCCGATTCACCTGCAGCGCGCCTATCGTGACCCACGCTATAGCGAAGGGTCTTTTCCAATAGCCGAACGCATCGCACGGGAAGTTCTATCCCTTCCTCTATATCCCGAGCTTCAACGCGCTCAGATCGAGGAAGTGTGCGAAGTAGTCAGCCGGAAGGCGTTCGCGATCAGTTCGTAACACCGCAGCCGCGCGGCTGGATCGTGGACGATGTTCACCACGAATACCTCATCCGCGCCGTATGCCGCCGCCACCGCTTCCAGAGACTCCCGCACCCGCTCCGGCGAGCCCGTGATGATTCTTCGTCCGGCCGGCAGCGTATCGATCGGCACGCCCTCGTGCGACAGAAATGCAAGGGCCTTGTCGACCGATGGCACCGGTATCAACCGGCCCCGAAACAACGAGAGCAGCATCATGCGGGCGCTTGCCGAGACTCTTGACGCTTCCTCATCGGTATTCGCCGCCAAAGCCCATACCGCAACCGACACGCGCGGTTCCGGCAGCGCCGCCGAGGGACGGAAGTGCTGGCGATAATACTCCGTCATTGCTTCTCCGCCGGGATTGATGAAGTCTGCGAAGACGTAGGGCAATCCCAGCTCGGCCGCCCACACCGCGCTCTGCGCCGACGATCCAAGCAGTGAAACTTCCGGGATTTGTTTGTAGCTAAGCAGTTCATCCATCTGCTCCCTGAAATCATCGGGAGACGGCTGCCGGCGATCGCGCTGCAGCGCGAAAGCGACCTTGGCGCTGGTGCCCGGCGCCCGGCCAATCCCCAGGTCGATGCGGCCCGGATACAGGGCGTTGAGCATCGTGAAGCTCTCCGCGACCTTCAGAGGGCTGTAATGCGGCAGCATGATACCGCCGCTGCCAACGCGGATCGATGAAGTGGCCGCCGCCACGGGTCCGATCATCACTTCCGGACTGTTGCATGCCAGACCCGGTGTACCGTGATGCTCCGCTAGCCAATAGCGGCCGTAGCCCAAACGATCTGCTGCCTTCGCGAGCTCCAGCGTATTTCGCAGCGCATCTCCAGCATCGGACCCTTCAGGAATCGGACACTGATCGAGGATGTTCAGCTGAAGCAGAAGCTACTTTGAAGCCACTTGGATGTCCTTGCCTTCGCGCCCGCCAAGCTTCCGAAGCAAAGCAACCGTGCTGTCGTGCGGAACCGGCAAGGCGCCCAGGCTGTTTTTCCCAAGGGCGATATCGAGCGGGGTGAAACCCTGCTTGGTTTTGGCGTCCAGCTTGCCGCCATGATCCACCAGGAATTGTACGATGCTGTCGGCGCCGCGGAGTGCTGCGCCATGCAGTGCGGTCTCGCCCCGGTTATTGACCTGATTGAGATCCAAACCTGCATCGAGCGCCACTTTCAGGGATTCGAGCGCACCGCTCTCCGAGCCCCGCGTGTTCTTGTCGCGATAGCCGACGCCAGCCGCGAACATGAGGGCGGTGGTTCCTTCTTTGGTAGCGAGCTTGGGATCGGCTCCTTTTTCCAGCAGAGCCTTCATGACGACAGCATCTCCGGCGCGGGCAGCACGCATCAGCGGCGTGGTCCCCTCATCCAGTGTCGTGTCGCCCGAATCCATTCCGCTACGGCCGGGCAGATTCTTGGTCAGCGCCGTATTCGGATTCGCCCCGCGAGCCAGAAGAGCCTTCACGATCTCGATGCTGGGCATTGGATCGTCTTCCTTGCGTCCAGGCATGGCAGAGTAGTCCTGATTGCGAATGTCGATCGCCGCATACAGTGCCGCGCGGCCCTTGACGTCGGTGACGTTTGGATCAGCTCCGCGATCCAGGAGGAACTTCGCGAACGTATAGTGCTGGTTCATGATGGAGACGACGAGGGCATTGGTGTTGTCCACGTCGGTCTGATTGATATCCACGCCTGCGTCCAGCATTACCTTGGCGGAATCAATATCCCCTTCGCGCGCCGTAAACAAAAACGCTGTGAATCCTCCGCGGGCGATGGGAGATACGGACGACGCCGCGCTCAGCTTGGGCATCTTGGTTTCGCGGTCGAAATTGCGGACCTTCCAATCGGCGCCGTGCTCCAGTAGCAGTTTCACGATCGCCGGATGATGCTCGGCGGCGGCCCACATCAATGCGGTCTGGCCCTTGTAGCTTTCGCGGGCGTTCACGTCGGCGCCGCGGTCCAGCAGAACCTTCACGGCGTCGGGATTGCCCGCGCGAGCAGCAGTCATCAGCACGGTTTCACCGTCGGCTGTGGTCAAGGCCTTCGGATCCGCGCCAGCCTTCAGCAGCGCCTCAATCATCGGGGCATTCCCGACTGATGCGGCTTCGGAAAGAGGCGTCGCCCCGTAGCGGTTGGCGATCTTCGGATTCGCGCCAACACGCAGAAGCAAGTTAACGGCATCCAGATCGTTCCAATGCGCCGCCCAATGCAGTGCCGTAGTTCCGTCAGGCTGCGTCGCGTTGATGTTGGCCTTTTGCTTCAGTAGAGAATGGAAGGCTTCGCTGTCGCGATTCTGAACAGCATCCGCGATCTGGGCGTTTGCGAAACCGCAAGCTAACAGGAGGGCTGCGAATATTCTCATCTGCCTATACCTCCGTCAGCAATCCCGTGCTGTCGCCCACACTCTCTTCATGGACGCCGGCTTTGTCTAGAATCGTCAGAAGCAGATTCGCCATGGGCGTGTTCTCGGGATACTTTACGTGACGGCCGCCCTTCAACTTGCCGGCAGCGCCGCCCGCCACTAGGATCGGAAGCGGCGAGTGGTTGTGCACGTTGCTGTTGCTCATGCCGCTGCCGTACAGGATCAGCGAGTGATCCAGCAAGTTGCCGTCTCCATCCGGAGTCGCCTTCAGCGTTTTGAGCAGATGCGCCAGCAGGCCTACGTGGTACGTGTTGATCTTGGTCAGATTCTCCAGCCGCTCGGGATTGTTTTGATGATGCGACGCCGGATGGAAGCCTTCCGAGATACCCAGCATCGGGAAGGTCCGGTAACTGACTTCGCGTGCCATCATAAATGTAGAAATTCGTGTGATATCGGCCTGGAAAGACAGTGCCATCAAGTCGAACATCAGCTTGGAATGTTCCTGGTGATCGTCCGGAATCCCACTGGGAGACACGGGAACGCTCAGATCGGAATTCGTGTTCTGCTTCTCCGACAGTTGGATTCGGCGCTCGATCTCGCGGACAGTATCCAGATATTCGGCCACCCGATTGCGGTCGTTGGCGCCCAAGCCGCCTTGCAGGCGTCTTACCTGGCTGGTGACAGCGTCGAGAATACTGCGCTGCTGTTCGATTCGTTCCAGGCGTTCGGCCGCGGTCGCGCCGTCGCCGAACAGGCGATCGAACACCAGCCGGGGATTGATCTCCATCGGTAGCGGCGTGGTCGGCGTGCGCCAGGAAATCGTATTCATGTACGCGCAGCTGAAACCGACATCGCAGGATCCGACCAGACCGCTGTAGTCCTCGGTGGCGAGTTCCAGTGACGGAAGCGGCGTTTCGAGTCCAATCTTTTGCGCCGCGATTTGATCGATGGTGACGCCCGCGTGAATGTCGGCTCCATCCGTGCGTTTGGGGTGAACCCCGTTGAGAAATACGGCAGGGGAGCGCGTATGATCGCCGCCGTTATCTCCGGGTCCGGCAGGTGCGGCCATCTTGTGGGCCAGGTTGCTGACCACGACGACTTGATTCTTGAACGGCTCCAGCGGAGTGAGGGTGCGCGACAGCGTGAGCGCGCCTTCCTCGGCCGGCGTCCAGTTGTTCATCACGCCACCATGGGGGATGAAGCAGAGCCCCAGGCGAATCTGCGGATTAGCGGCCGTTCTCGCCAGCGGAGTCTGAGCAGGCACCATCGAATCCAGCAGGGGGAGCGACATGGTAACGCCCAAGCCACGAAGGAAGGTCCGACGCGGAATGTGCCGTTTGGTGATAAATGTCATAAACGTGGTCCAGGGGTATTATCGCTCGCCGAGAGCCCGGAGGATAGGGGGTGCTTCCGCAAACCTCTACCGCAACAAAACGAACCCAACCGGCCGAGGAAGCCTACAAAAGACTCCGCTGACCATCCTGATGCTAAAGGGTCCCTCCGCGCGAGCCTACTTTGTTCCTACCAGGTGGCCGCGATCTTTTTCATTCTCCAGGCAGACGTATTCCATCAACTCCAAGCCGTCTTTGAGCTGAAAGACGCGGCTTTGTTTCCACGGAGCGGTGTAGGCCTTGGGATCGTCCACGGTCACTTCGTAAGCCATCGTCTTTGGACCTGTGCGCTTCAGGCGTTCGATCAGGTGAAGCTGATCGCTATGAGGATGGCCGACAGTATCGAGACTGGTCTTGTCATTCAGGCCGGCGATATCGATCACAAGCGTGTCGCCCTCCCACTTGCCGACGGAGTTTCCAAACCAGGTCAAGTCGATATTCTTGGGATGCTCGCGTCCGTCGGTGGGAATGGAGCGGAAGATGTGCCAGGACTCGTATAGGATCACGATGCGGCTGGGCGTCTGGACGATCTCAACAGGGTCCGGCGCGTTGACTTGGCGCGTCACCCCTACCGGCAGGCACGGGTCCTGCTTGCCATCGAACTTCGCGAATTGCTCTTGGCCCCAGGGGGTGAGCTTGGCCGAAGTGCCGCGTGTGAGATCGGACGTATAGGGCCCCTGCCAGACTCCAGTAAGATCGTTTGACTGCGCGAAGGCTGCCATCGGCGCAAGAGCGAGCAGCACAAGACTTGCTGGCTTAAACATTATCAACCTCCCTCGATCCTATTTAGCCACGTTTACTTGCCGACGAGGTGGTCCACGTCGCGATTGTTCTCGTTGCAGATGTACTCGATGATTTCCCAGCCAGGCGCCAGTTGCGACGATTCGTAGACTTTCCAAGGCTTGGAATACGCACCCGGGTCGTCGATCGTGATCTCGATGTTGATCCGCCCGAGCTCGGGGCGGGTGTAACGCTCAATGATGTGGGCCTGCGACGTGCGCGGATGCCCCAATAGATCAAGCCACGCCTTGTCGTTCATTCCCACCGTATCGACGACGAGTGTGTCGCCGTCCCATTTGCCGATGGAATCGCCCCACCAGGTTTCGACGACATTGGGATCGTGCGGCCGTCCATCGAGAAATATCTGCCGGTAGCTGTGGACGTTGCCTTCAAAGAGAATCACAAACAACGTGGGCGTCTGCACGATTTTCCAGGGATACGGATCGCGACGCGGCGTGCCCATGGGCAGGCACAGACCCTCGGGATCGTCTTTGCTGTTGGTTTCTGCGCGCTGGCGCATGAGTTCCACGGCCGAAGGAAGCAACGGCACATCCTCGGGCTTCATGCCGCGGGTGATGTTTCGGGCGATGGTGTCTCCGCCGCGGATGGGAGGATCGCTGGGACCGTAGCCGGGTCCGTAATAGATGCCGGTGAAATCGATGTGTCCATCGGCCGTCCGCGGGGCGGGCAAGCCCTTGGGGGCTTCCGGACCCTTATTGTTAATTTGTGCAATCGCTGGCACTACAAGGAGAGTGGTCAGCAGGAATCGTGTAAACAAGCTATTGCGCAGGCTCCAGGCGGATCAGCGCGCCATTCTCTTCATCGGTAAGCACGTACACCAGATCGTCGGGACCCTGGCGTACATCTCGAATGCGCTGGTGCAGATCGACGAGCAAAGCCTGGCGTGAGGTCTCGTCCCATTTCTCATTGAAGACGAGCCGCTCGAGATGCGGATAGCCGGGAACCGTACCGCCAAGCTGCGCGCCCACCAGAACGTTATTCTTCCAATCCGGGAACTTGCTGCCGGTGTAGAACGCCATGCCCGAAGGCGCGATGGAGGGCGCCCAGAACACGATAGGTCCGATCATGCCTTCTTTGAAGTTGACGATCTGCGGTCCGGCGTAATCGCGTCCGAAGCTGACTTCGGGCCAGCCGTAGTTGCCGCCGGGTTTGATGACGTTGATTTCGTCGCCGCCCGCGGGACCATTCTCGTTATTCCAGACATCGCCTGTTACGGGGTTGATCGCGAGCCCCAGGGAATTGCGGTGACCCATGGAGTAGATTTCGGCCTTGTATCCCGCCTTGCCCGCGAAGGGATTTCCGGGAGCCGCGGTGCCATCGTCCTTCAGCCGGAGAATCTTGCCCCGAAGGCTGGTGCCTTCCTGAGCCGCATGGCCGTTCGAAGCGCCGGTGGTCATGAAGAGCATCCCGTCCTTGCCCCAGGCGAGCCGGGAACCAGAACCGCCATCGCCTGCCCAGGGATCGCAGATCAGAATGTCTTTCACATCCACCAGCTGGCGGCCTTCCAGGCGTCCGCGAGCCAGCGTCGTCGCCACCATACCTTCGCCCTTTTCCGGAACGTCCTTTGTATAGGTGAGGTAGACGAAATGGTTTTGCGCGAAGTTGGGATGCGGCAGGACTTCCATCAGCCCGGAGAGGCGTACGGAGTGCACGGGGGGCACGCCAGCGATGGGATCGGCATCCAACTTGCCGTCGCGAACAGTGCGGAGCTTTCCGTTGCGCTCGGTCACGAGCATGTCGCCGTTGGGCAGCCAGGCCAGGCTCCAGGGGTGCCACAGGCCGGTGGCCATGGTGGTCGTTTTCACGACTGTAGCCTTGGCTTTCTGCTTCTTTTCTTTGTTCTGCGGTTGACCCTGGACGCCAAGGGGCAGCATCACTACGGCCGCGAAGACGCCGAGTGAGAGAGCTACCAACGGGGTCAGGGGGGATACAGAGACTTTCATGAACGATCTCCTTCGAATCAGGCCAACAGGTTGAAAGCTATCACGCGCGCCTGCATCATGGCAAGCCGGCGGCTTTCACCGGATTACTGCGGGATCTCGCAGGTCTCATTCTGCTGTGTTTTGAGGTACTCGCAGGCAGCGATTCGCAAATTGGGGTCCCGGAGATTGGCAATCGCCCTGATGCGCTGGACACACTCCGCCTTAGCCAGCAGCGAGCATGCCACATCAGCAATGCCCCAGATATCACCCGCAAACGCGGCAAGGGAATTTGAGTTGGCTTGGGGAGTGAGGAGTAAAACCCCGAGCCTCTGCTTGGGTGCTAGAGCAGGCCCGTCATTCCACTTTGTGAAGAGCCCATAAAAATAGGCTGTTCCACCGTCGAATGTGGGCCGTAGGAACTCGCCCTCCTCGCGCACGAACCAGACTCTTGTGACACGCTTGGAGTAGTCTCGCGGATCTCCGTAGAATAGCTTGCACTCCGGAGTGACGGAGGCCCACACGTACTTCTTCTTAGCGTCAAGTGCACCCTTGATGGTCGCGATCAATTCGAAATCGCCTTGACACCAGTACAGTTTATGAAGGTCTTGAGTTATGGGCCAAGGAAGATGGTCAACGGTCTGTACCCCAAACTTAGTAACGTTTTTCACGTTGCCGACCGCAACGATAGGTGTAGCCTCCCATAGACCGTACAGAAGCAGGTTACTTCCTCTCCATTCGGGAAACGGTTTCTCGGGCGCGCCTGCACAGAGCAGCGAGACAAGGCCGAGGATGCAAATGGTTTTCTCAATGCTCATCGCAATATGTCGCTTTGGGCCTGCCGGATGCTGGTTTCCGAACTACTGTCGTGCGTCCGCGCTTAACGGAAGAGCCTTCACCTTCATCTGAAACGGCGGACTCTTGACCACGCCGGCGATCAACGAAGAAAACTTGAAATCGCGGGTGCCGGCATCGCGCACGATCTTGCGCACAGCGGGCATGTCGTAGTATTCGACGCCGCGGCCCAAGGCGTAGGTCATCAGTTTTTCGGTCATCACGCCGACGAACACTTCCGGGCGGCTGGTGATCATCTGACGCAGTGCGGCCGGGCCATCCACGCGAGCGCCGTTAAACAGAACTCCAGAAGGATCGATCTTGGCGCCATCGTCCGATGCTCTCCACCTGCCGATGGCGTCGAAGTTCTCGAGCGCGAAGCCGATAGGGTCCATCACCTTATGGCAGCCGGCGCAAACGGCATCGGCACGATGGGCTTCCATGCGCTCACGGACCGATTTCGGCTGCGCATCCTCAGCGTTCTCTTTTAATTCGGGCACATTGGGCGGAGGCGGCGTAGGAGGCGTGCCCAGGATATTGGTCAGAATCCACTTGCCGCGCTGCACGGGCGATGTGCGGTTGGGATACGACGTCACGGTCAGGATGCTGCCCTGTCCCAGAAGTCCGCGGCGGGCTTCGTCGGTGATCTGGACGCGCCGGAACTGGCTTCCATAGATATTAGGAATACCGTAGTGCCGGGCCAGGCGTTCGTTTACGAATGTGTAGTTGCCGTTGAGCAGATCCAGCACGCTGCGATCCTCGCGCAGGATGCTGTCGAAGAACATCTTGGTTTCCTGGCGCATGGCCTGGCGCAGATTATCGTCGAAATCGGGGAAGGCATCCAGATTAGGCGCGGCAGTCTTAAGGTTGCGCAGGAACAGCCATTGCTCGGCGAAGTTATCAGCCAGCGCTTCCGCGCGCGGGTCGGCCAGCATGCGCTTGATCTGCTGATCCAGCACTGCGGGATCTTTCAATTTTCCCTGCGCGGCGAGATTCACGAGCTGGTCATCCGGGATGCTGCTCCATAAGAAGAATGACAGCCGGGAAGCTAACGCAACGTCGTCGATGCGATAAGACGCGCCAGCGGCGACACTCGCGGGATCCGGCTCAAAGCGGAACAGAAATTCGGGGCTGGCCAGGATCAACTGGAGAGCGGACTCGATTCCCGAGTCGAAACTTCCTTTGTTGTTGCGGCGGCGCTGGTAGAAACTAAGGGGCTCTTCCAGATCGCTATCTTTGAGCGGCCGGCGATACGCCCGCTGGGCCAGCGTGGAAAGAATCTTGCGCGCGCACGGGAGTTCGTCCTTGGCTGCGGCCGCCTGGCAGACGAAGATCTTGCGGCGCGACGCTGTGTCTCCCGCTCCCGTCTGGTTGAAGGGACCCTCGATATTCACCCGGTCAACCGATGGATCGCCGGTAATGTCCAGGCCGTCCACGGTGGTTCGCAGAAACGGCTTGATCAGATCGTCTTTTTGCGCCTGGCTTTTGAGAATCGTGGTCGCGGTTACGGTATGAGTGCCAGCCTTGATGGGCATGCGGATGGTCAAGTGCTGGTCCAGGTCGGTTCCGAACGCGCCTGGATTCTCGGCCATCTTGACGAAATCCTCGCGGCCGCCGACGGTAACCAGGCGCACCCGCGCGCCATCCACGCTGATCTCGATCTGGTGGGGATCTTCCATGCCGCGGACCAGGTCGAAGGTATTTCGCCATAGCCGGACTTTGATGACGTACTCAGCGTCCACGGGGAAGTTGTGCTTGACCAGAATTCCGCCTCGGGTCCCGAGGGGCAGTCCGTCGATGTGCTGATCCTGCGAAAGGTCCGGACGCACACGATAGGTTGCGGTGCTTGGAGCGATCGAGAGGTTGCCCAGAGCCTGACGGCTGATATTCCAGGAGGCCGAGAGGTAGCGCTCCATCAGCGACGGCGAGACGCGCAGAACATCCGCAATGTTGTCGAATCCGCTGCTTTCATCGTCGGGAGGCAGAAGCGCGGTGGTATCGATGTCCAGGGCGAGAAGGTCGCGAATTGCATTGGCGTATTCAGTACGATTCAGGCGGTGCATGGTCGCCCGCCCGGGATTCGGAACTGCCTGATAAGCGCGATCGAGAGAGGTTTCGAGAAGCGAAGCGAGTCCGTCGAGCGCACCTTTGTCGGGCCGCGGGGCGCCCTGCGGAGGCATCGCGCCCACGCGAAGTTTGCGGATGGCTTTTTCCCAGGTCTCTGCGCCTTTTGGAATATCTGAGAAGTTCGCGTTCTGCAGGGAAAGCCCGCCTTTTCGCAGCTTGTCGCTGTGGCAGGTGATGCAATATTGATCGACGAGCGCCTTCTGCGCAAACGCGGGATGCATGCAAAAGGTGAAGCAAGCCAGGGAAAATCCTATGACCCGAGGTCGCCGCTGAAACGCGCTTACAGTATGGCGGAGCACCCCATAAGTATAGTGCTGCGATCCGAGGGAGTCCATGGCTACCGGTCGCCCGTTCGGCCAATGGTTTCATAAGGCTAAATCGTGTCAAAAGTGGCAAAGTCGGATAAATAATGATTGCTACCCGGCGCGAAATTGCATTACACTAAAGTTAATTCTGCGTCCTCCCGATTAATAATCGGGCAGTTGTTCTCGTCTAACCCACCCCCCGTCGGGCTTATTTACGGTCGAGTGGCTGTACCCATTCAAAAAATGGAGCGCCGGGCCTTGAAATTGAAAACTTACTTCCTTGAGGCGGGTTCAAGTAATTAACGAGGGCGAATGGATATCCGGATACCGGTTTCTCCGACGCGGTTCGTAATTGTTCATTACCATATATTCAAGAATGGGGGCAGCACAGTTGCGTCCATACTTGAACGAGAGTTTCGGAATGGGTTTGCGACCGTTCACGGACCCGACGATGTCTCTGTGCTGGACGACGGTCACTTGGCCCGTTTCGTCGCCGAGCATGCCTCCGTACAGGCAATATCGAGCCATCATATTCGCTATCCCAAGCCGGTACTGCCCAACACAGTCGTCTTCGACTGGTGTTTTCTGAGGCATCCGCTGGACCGGCTGCAGTCCGTGTACTCATACTTTCAGCGGATCGACTCGGATGACCCGCTATGCCGTTTGGCGCGGCTAGAGACTTCCAGGGTCTTCTTCAAGAAGCTAATTGAGAGCGCTCCGCATCTGGTCAGCAACGTTCAAGTGACGTTCCTGGCGAATGGTGGCGCATTCACACGACCGGCGGATACGCCCGACGTTGAGGCCGCTGCCGATATTTTCGGCAAGATGGCGATTCCGGGCTTGGTGGAGAAATTCGACGAAAGCCTGGTTGCCGCGGAGTATTTCCTGAAACCTGCATTTCCTCGATTGAAACTGGACTACAGCCCGAAAAATGTGAGTCGTCCGCTTGGCCCGAATTCAGCAGATCGTCAGGAATGGCTGAGACATTCCTGGGGTTCCGATTTGTACGCCACGCTGGTTCAGTTGAACCAATGCGACCTGGAATTGTGGCGACGGGGTGAAGCGGAGGTGGCCCGCCGGCTCAACCTCATTCCCTCAGCCGACCAGCGGCTGGCGAACTTCCGGTCGCGTTGTCCGCAATCCCAAGTTCCTGCGGCATACCCCCGCGTACACATCGCGTAACTGCGCCAAATGACGCATTGCGTCATGGGCGTAGGCGCGCTATTGCCATCCTCAGATGCTCAAAACCGGACACGGGGAATCGCGCACAATCGCGTAAAGCCTCGACCAGATTCTGCTGATCGCGCCTTGATCGTGACCGCGTCCGACCACCAGAAGATCGGCCTTACGGCGCACGATTTCTTCGCGGATACCGTCGGTGATGCCGATGTCAATCACCGTGTCGGGAACCTCCAGATTCAAGCTGGTTTTCAGGGTTCGCATCCGGGTGTGGGCCGCGTCGATCAAGTCTTTGCGGTAGATGTTGAAATCCATCTCGGGCGTCGCGGAGGGCATTTCGAGCACGTGCACCAAGGATAACTCCGCTTTGTAGGAATGGGCCAGGGCGGCAGCCGCCCGCAAAACGGCTTCGGCTTCCTCGCTTTCATCCAGCGCGCAGACGATCGATTTGTACGGAATGGCAGGCTGGTGGTGCTCTAACGCGGAGCCTACGCCAGTCCACACCGCCGCGCTGGCGTCGTGCAGCACCTTCGCCGCTACCGATCCAAGCAGGAAACGCCGCAGCGGCGCATCGCCTCGGGTGGGCATCATCACCAAGTCGGCGCCCCGATGCTGAAGGATCCGATGAATGACCGTGCCCGCTTCGCCCTCCTCGGCGATCGACTCGACACGCTGGTCCGGGAACATCTCGTTTGCGAATTTACGCAGCCGGTCAATTTCGAACTGGCGGGCTTCATCCAGCAGCGCTGGGTCGCTGGCCAGGTCATTGTAGACCATGACGCCTTCGACATCGCGGCTTACGAAGGCGGGCTGTAGCGCGTAGGCATGTACCAGGGTGAGCTCTGCCGAAAAGTGCCGGGCCATGTCAGCAACGTAGGGAACGGTGGCGCGGCAGGGCGAAGAATAATCCACGGGAAAGAGCAGCTTTCGAAATGGCAGCATAGCACTCTGAATCATGGCAGTTTTGCGGCCATTCGGGTAAATCAGGGGCTATGGTGGTCCGCATGCATTGCAACGGTCGTGACACGTACGCCAGGAGAGACTTGGATTGTGGTGCTGTCCGCTGCCAGCGTCGCGGCACACCTGAGCCTTCGATATCTAGCTGGTCTTCCCGCATACGCAAATATCCCGCTATATCCGGCCATTGCGCTCGGCGGCGTGCCCTTGCTGTGGGTCTTAGGGCGCAGGTTGTGGCACAGAGAATTCGGATCGGATCTGCTGGCCGGGTTGTCGATCCTCACGGCGGTGCTGACCGGCCAGTATCTGGTTGCGACCATCATCGTCCTGATGCTATCCGGCGGAAGAACGCTGGAGACCTACGCGGCGGACCGCGCCAAGTCGGTATTAGCGGCTCTGGGGAAGCGCACGCCGACAATCGCGCATCGCAAAACGAATGACGGTCTGCTGGATATTCCGGTCGAACAGATTGTGATCGGCGATACGCTGGTGATCTTCCCCCACGAGATCGCGCCGGTGGACGGGACCGTCGTGGAGGGCCACGGGCGTATGGATGAATCATTCCTGACCGGCGAACCTTTCGAGATTTCAAAAACCTCGGGGTCGCAGGTTTTATCGGGCGCGCTCAACGGAGAAGCTGCGCTAACGATGACGGCCACCAAGCTGCCAGCCGAATCCCGGCACGCCAAGATATTGGAGGCGCTGCAGCGGGCCGAGACGAATCGCCCGCACATCCGGAGACTCGGCGACACTCTGGGTGCCTGGTACACGCCGTTTGCTACCGCCATCGCACTGGGAGCCTGGGCTTACAGCGGAGATCCGCTGCGCTTCCTGGCGGTGATCGTCATCGCCACACCGTGTCCGCTTTTGATTGCGATTCCGGTAGCGGTGCTGGGGGCGATTTCATTGGCGGCCAAGCGCGGAATCATCGTTAGGAATCCGGCATCGCTCGAACGCATCGACGAATGCCGTACGCTGATTTTCGACAAAACCGGTACGTTGACATACGGCCGGCCTGTATTGACCGAGGTGACATGCTCGGATGGTTTTTCGCGCGCGGATGTTTTGAGCAAGGCCGCCAGTTTGGAACAGTATTCCAAGCACCCGCTGGCAAGCGCAATTTTGCAGGCCGCTCGGGAAGAGCACCTGTCCTTCGAACCAGCCAGCTCGATTTCAGAAAAGCCGGGCGGCGGACTTCAGGGAATCGTCGGTGGAGTGACCGTATGGATCACCGGGCGATCCAAAGCCGGCTTGGCGGATCTGCCTCCGGCTGTTCAAGGGTTGGAGTGCCTGATACTGTGCGACCAGCGGCTGGCGGCCATACTTCGTTTCCGCGACGAGCCGCGGAAGGAGAGCCGCTCCTTCATTTCACATCTGACGCCGCGCCACGGCGTAAGGCATGTGATCCTGCTCTCGGGCGACCGCGAAGAGGAAGTTCGTCATCTAGCGCGACGTGTAGGAATCGCTGAAGTGTTCTTCAGCAAGACCCCGGAAGAGAAAGTCGCCATCGTTACGGCGGCGCGGCAGCGCGACAACACACTATTCGTGGGCGATGGCATCAACGATGCTCCCGCGATGCTGGTGGCGACCGCGGGCGTCGCACTCGGCTCGAACAACGACATTACCGCCCAGGCCGCCGACGCCGTGGTGCTCGACTCGTCCCTTGAAAAGGTGGATGAGCTGATTCACATCAGCCGGCGGATGCGACGCATCGCTCTAGAAAGCGCCCTGGGCGGTATGGTGTTGAGCATCGCGGGCATGTTGCTGGCGGCTGTGGGATTACTTTCGCCCCTGGTAGGCGCCATAGCGCAGGAGGCCATCGACATCGCGGCCGTACTCAATGCTCTGCGGGTATCGTTTTATCGCGGACGCCTGGCGGATTTCTAAACAGCGGCCTAGTGGATAGTCCGCGTCTTGCGATTCATGTAATCCATCAGCAGGTACTGCCCCAGCGTGTACGGCGTCGTAAAGTACGCCTTGCCGCGGCACAATTGCGTCACCTTCTGGATAAACTGCACCAAGCCATAGTCACTGGCGAGCATAAAGGTGTTGATCAGAATCCCCTGGCGCTTGCAGCGGTTGACCTCTTCCAGCGTGCGGCTAATGACTAACGGGTCCAGCCCGAAGGCATTTCGGTAGATGCGCCCGTCGTCGAGTGTGAGCGCGCTGGGCTTGCCGTCCGTGATCATGATGATCTGCTTCATGTCCTTGCGTTCCTGGTTCAGCAGGCGCTGCGCCAGGATCAAGCCTTCGCGGGTATTGGTGTAGTACGGACCCACTTGCACGCGAGCGAGATCCTCAATCCGCAGCTCTTCGGCGGAATCGTGAAACAGAACGCAACGCAGCGAATCGCCTGGATATTGGGTGCGGATCAGATGAGACAGCGCCATGGCGACTTTCTTCGCAGGCGTGAAGCGATCTTCCCCATAGAGGATCATGCTGTGGCTGCAATCCAGCATCAGCACCGTGGCGCAGGAACTTTGATATTCCGATTGATGAACGTGGAGGTCTTCGTATTCCAGGTTGAGCGGAAGCTTCACGCCTTCGCGCTGCATGGCGCTGAACAGCGTCTGGCAAACATCCAGATTCATGGTGTCGCCGAATTCGTAGCGCTTGGCCGCGCCGGTAGTCTCGACGCCGGTGGCCAGATCGCGCGTGTCGTGCGCGCCGAAGCTGGAATGTCCCAGTGACCCGAGCAAGTCTTTCAAAGTTTTGAACCCCAGAAAGTCGATGCTCTTATCGGTGACCTTGACGTCCACGCGGCCTTCCTTCTGGCCGGCGCCGCCCGACTGCTGCTCGGTATTGATGTAGCCTTCGTCCACCAGCTTCTGGACCATCTGACTCAGCATCTGGTCCATCTCTTCCTCGCTCATACTTTCGAGCTTTTCGCGGATCTGCTCGGCACGTTCAGGATCGAAGAAGTCGCCCTTCTGCAGGGCTTCTTCGATGGCGCGCTTGAGTTCTTCGAGCGAGTGCTCGTTGAACTCGCTGAACTGCATGTAGGGATTGTTGAAGCCGCTTTCGAGGAAGAAGTCGGATAGCGCCTTCATCAGGTCTTCGGCGCTGAGCCCGAAGTCCTCGCCGGTGTAACGCGAATAGCGTACCGATTTCATTGGGCGAGAACCTCCTTCTTCAAGCTACCACGCGAACTGGCGTCCTGAATCGTGGTCGCGCTAGCTATCTGTTTGCTCGTAACTCGAAGGGGACGCAAAATAATAGCCCTGCTGAAGGCGTTTATCAAACTTAACGCATAGGTTCGTCCAGTCCTGGAACTCCACTTTGAAGCCGTTGGTACCCTCGATTGCCTCTACCGATTTCACCGCACACTCACAGCATACGGTCGCCGGGAAACTCTCGAACTTTCTGCGATGTATTCTCACGCGGTCACCATTTTGCAGAGCCGTTTTGCAATACTGCGCTACAGTCTCGTATGTTGTGATTGACCGCACTCGGAAATCGCCAAACCAATCGTTGCCATAAGACTGGCTGTCTCGGGGATGTCGAATATAGAGATGAAGTATGCGGCGATCTCTAACCACTTCCGGAAGTTTGGCAAGGTCCATTAACATGGCCCTTGCAGCGTCAGCGGCCTCGTTGATGCTAGGCCAAAGTCCTCCGTCAATCAGAGTTGAGGTCGGGAGCTCCATCTTGAGCTCGAATTCGTGGTTGCGTTCGTAGAAGAACGCCCTGAAAATGTCTCCGTTGCGAACGTAAATCTGCACGTGGTAAGGAACCATCGTCGGTTTCGGATGAACTCGCTAGCGCCGATACTCAATGCCCTCAGTCTATTCTATTCAGAATAACGGACACGAAATTGTGGCAGCGATTGGTTAGGACTGATCATTTCTAGCACCCTGATGCAAACTATCCTGCGAAAGCCGACCCAACCAGAAACTCGGTATCCGGCGATGCGAGAGGCTTCACGCTTTCGTGCTCGGCATACGCAATCATCGACCGGTGCTGCCCTTCCTGCGGATCGCGATGCACGATGATTCTCCGTCCAGGGATGTCCACAACCCAATAGTCAACGATGTGGGCGCGCGCATAAAGTCTGGCCTTGGTGGTCAGATCAAAGCCTAGCGTTGAGTCCGATATTTCCACCACCAGGCGAAGATCCGAAGGCTGCGGGTTGTCCTTGAACTCGTGTGACGGCCTGGTTAGGACGATGAGGTCGGGCTCAGGCTCGTTGGTCGGGTTGTCCTTCGGAGCAACGTCAATCGGAGTTTCCGGGTTCACAAACTGTGTCCCGAAGGTTCTGATCAGCCAGTCCTGAATCAAAATCAAAACATTCGTATGCGGACGCTTCTTGCCCATCTTGCTGATCAATTCTCCTTCGATCAACTCAAGATGCTGCTGTGCCCAGATCCCTGATGTCTCCAGCGCTACGCACTCCGGGCGGTTCCACCGTTTCCGCGGCGGTTCCGCGGGGGACGGGCGCGGTATCTCTGTGACGATGGTGGGCATTACTTCGTGCCGACGCCGGCAGCGGGATCCCGGACTCTCTTGTTAAATTCCTTCTCGTCGATGGGAGCGAAGATCATCTCGAGGACCTCCGTTTTTCGCTGTGACGAATAAACAACCGGACTGCTGGTCCAGGGCTTGCTATACAACGCCGGGTCGCGAACCGTGATGGTCAATTCGATTCGGTCCTGGCCGGCGCGTTTCCAGCGCTCTTCGATATGGGCGTCGCCGCTGAACGGCGTTCCCCATTCGTCGAGCCACGCCCGCTCATCCAGACCGACCGTCTCGACAACCAGCGTATCGCCTTCCCATTTGCCAGTCGAGTATCCATACCAGTAGGGGCCGGCCGGAAGGTCGTCCGGCGCAGGGCGGCCGTCCGTCCAGATCACCCGCCACGCTTTGGCCCATTCAAAGAGCTGGATGACCTTCCCAGGAGTCTGCACGATCTCAAATGGCCGATTGTAGATCAGCGTGCGATATAGCCCGGGCGGATTGGAGTCTCCCAGCGTGTCGTTGCCGAGCGCCGGCGGGACCTGTCGTGGTCCTTTCCCCGGTTTGTTGGCATTGAACCGCGCCCGCCCCTCGGGCGTAAAGGGAAGAGTCTCGGCGCCCCATTCAGTCGCCGGGTTGCGGGCGCCACCGCTTCCGCCGGATCGCGTGTAGACGCCGCTCAGATCGGGTGCAGGCTTTTGTGCCTGCGCGGCCGGCAACAAGACGAAGGCGGCTAGAGCAGCAGGGATCGCAAGAGTTCGCATGGGGCTATTGTTTTTCCGACTGTTTTCCACTCTGATTACCAGGAACCTTGCCATTCACGAGAAGTTTGCAGCCCAAACATTCGCCCGAAGGAGTGCCGGCCAGCGAGGGATGGACTTCAATGGTCACCTCGTCGCCGCGCTTTAGGACGGTCTTGGTGTAGCCGCGGCCCACCATCAGATTGGGGCTGAACATCTCGATGGAGTAGTTCACTACCTTTCCGTTTTCGTCCTTTACGTCCAGGAATAGCGCGCAGTGTGGATTTCTCCAAAGGAACTCGCTCACCGTTCCCTTTATCGTGACCAGTTTCTTCTGATCATAGGAAGCGGCCGTTCCGTGATGCGCCAGAGCTGGAATCGCGCCCATGACCAACCCAAGCATGAGCAGCCCAAACATGACGAGTCCAAGCTCCGCACTCCTTCGTTTGTCCATTCCACAATCTCCTTGTGCCACGGTATTAACGATCCTTTCCTGAGCAGGAACCCGGACCTTATTGGTAATTCCTGCGCGCCGCCTTCGACTTCGAATCGTCGGGAGCAGTTTCCCGCCGCCGAGGCTCGGCCGTAAACCCGATCTCTTCGTTCCGGCTGATCCGACGGTGCGCGTACAGACCCTCCAGGATGAATTCGGCTGCCGCGGCGCGAACGGAATCCGGCTCGCTAGAGCCCAGTCCCAGGAGCTTGGTCTTGTCGAGCAGACCCTGAATCCCGGAGAGCTGCTTGATCATCTCAGCCGAGGGAGCGGTCTCATCCAGCTTTAACGTTCCACCCAGCTCGAACCACTGGACGACGCTGGTAAAGTTCTCGCCATCGAAAATCCGCGTGAACACCTTGCCCACCGCCAAGCGGATCAGCTCGCGGGCTACAACGTCGCCGCCTTTGAGCTCGCCTTCATATTCCAGTTCGAGCTTTCCAGTGATCGATGGCATCGCCGCATAGATATCCATCACGCGCGGGACTGCTACTGCGTCGCCGATTGCAAGAGCCCGCCGTTCCGCATTGGAGATGACATTTTCCAGCACCGAAATCGGCAGCCTTTGGCTTACGCCCGAGCGTTTGTCCACACGCTTATCTTCGCGAGCCGAGAACGCCAGTTGTTCTACGGCCTCGCGGATATAAGCCGGCACGCGGATCTCAATCGGCGTGCTGCGCTTGGACCAGGCTTCCTGTTCGGTGATCGTCATGCCGTGGTCCAGCGCCACCGGATAGTGCGTACGAATTTCGCTGCCGATGCGATCCTTCAGCGGCGTGATGATCTTGCCGCGAGCCGTATAATCCTCCGGATTCGCCGTGAACACCAGCATCAGGTCCAGAGGCAGCCGCACCGGATAGCCCTTAATCTGAACGTCGCCTTCCTGCATGATGTTGAACAGACCGACCTGGATTTTACCCGCTAGATCCGGCAGCTCATTGATGCCGAAGATGCCCCGGTTGGCCCTCGGCAGCAGACCGTAGTGAACCGTCAGCTCATCTGAGATATTCTGTCCGGCGCGCGCGGCCTTGATGGGATCGATATCGCCGATCATGTCGGCGATGGTTACGTCCGGAGTAGCCAGTTTTTCGACGTAACGCTCTTCGCGCGACAGCCAGGCGATCGGCGTGTCCTCGCCCAACGCGCGAAGCTTGTCGCGGCAGGATTTGCAAATAGGAACGAACGGATTGTCGCGAATCTCGCAGCCGGCGATGTAAGGAACCTTCTCGTCTAAGAGTGTCACCAGCATCCGGATCAGACGCGTCTTGGCCTGCCCGCGCAAGCCCAGCAGGATGAAATTGTGGCGCGAGAGTACCGCGTTGACTACCTGCGGAATCACGGTGTCATCGAAGCCAACGATGCCCGGGAACAGCGGCTCGCGTTTCTGCAGCCGGCAGATCAGATTCTCGCGCAGCTCGTCTTTGACGGTACGCTGGGGAAGCTTGGTGGCCACATCTTTGTACGTTCGAAGTGCTCCGAGGGTCTCAGGAAGGCCGGCGGAAGATTTCATGAAGACCTTACTCCTTAGAATGCGCCTTTGCGCTTCTAACGGCGATTGTAGCAATTTGCTATC
>Ga0207674_10001171_pt1 | contig 34057 bp, 23 predicted proteins | sample KBSCornC72_FD_184303 | JGI IMG/M metagenome (GOLD analysis project Ga0207674, IMG submission 184303) | Corn rhizosphere microbial communities from Kellogg Biological Station, Michigan, USA - KBS Corn C7-2 (SPAdes) (version 2) | ecosystem: Host-associated > Plants > Roots > Rhizosphere > Soil ...
GAGCCCGACGTCGTCAGATCGAGACCGCCGACGTGCGCGGTGAACGGTTTCACGTGCAATCGTCCGTCGGCAATGTCTATGGATGCGTGCACGGCGCCGATCATGGCAGACGACCCGAGCTGGGCGAGCGACAGGCTCGACGCCAGCTTCTGCATCAGCGGCGCGCCCTTGAGTATCAGGCTGTCGGTCGTGATCTCGCCCTTGCCGGCGAGGGCCGTCAGCACCGGACTCATGTCGCGCGCCAACGGACCGGCGATCGACAGCGCTCCGGAGACGTGTCCCTGCGCGTACTTGGCGATCGGCACTAGCTGCTGTATTGTAGAGATCGACGTGAACGCAGCGGGGATGTCGAGGGTCGTCAGCCCGACGGTCAGATTGAAAACCGGCTTGTCGCGGTTCAGCGTTTCGTAATAGCCGTTTGCGACCACGCTGCCATTGGCTAGCCCGAAGGTGAGATCCCGCATCGTCACGCGCTGATCCTTCACCTGCAGGTTGCCCTTGACGTTGGCGAGCGTGAGCGGACCGTAGCGCACCTCGCGCGCCGAGGCGTCTAACCCTAAGTCGACGTGCGGCGGAACGGCGACGATCTCGGTCGTCTTGTCGCGCGACCTCCATTCATTGACGTCGAAGTGCGCGCTCGTCACCGTCGCTCGGCCGCGCAGGTCCTGGTCGCGCAGCATCCAGCCGGCCAGGTTTTCGAGCGAACCGGTGGCACGAACGTCGCTTGCGCCGATCTTCGCGGTGAACGCGGTGAGGCGGGCGTCTTGGGGCGTGAACGCCAGGGCCGCGGTGTCGACGGCAACCGGCAGCGGAAAGGTCGACGATCGGAAGACGATGCGCGACGCCGCGAGACTGCCAGCCGCCGCGACGCGGTCGTGCGCCCGAGCGTCGACGTCGGAGACGCGGGCGCGGGTCGAAAGATCGGCGTTCACGAGACCCGACAGCATGCTCACTCCCTGCAGCTCGAGAGCCCGCGGCACGTCGGCGAGTTCTATAGTAGCCTTGAGGCGCAGCGCCACGTCCGGGTCGCTCACCGGCGAGCGCACGAGAAGACTGGCATCGATCGGCCACTTCCCGAGCACCGCGTGGAAGCGCTTGACGTCGATGACCGTGTTGTCGGCGTCACCACCGTGGTTGTCGACGGCGAGCTCGAGTCCCACGTCCGTCACCCCGAGCGGCAGATTGGGATATTTGAACGCTCCATTCTCGACGCGCGCGCGCACGGCGAGCGCCGGGAAATGCTTCGGTCCATACGTGCCGCGGACCTGTCCGGACACGGCGACCGTTCCCGACGTCCGGAGCTTGTCGAAATCGTGCGCGTAGATCGCCGGGACGAGCGACAGGATCGAGGCGAACTGCGTGTTCGGCGCGGCAAAAGCAACGTCGAGCCCGAGCAGCGAATCGCCGGTGGTTACGGTGCCGCCGAGGTCGAGGCGGAGCCGGTTCAGTCGGAGCGTGTCTCTGAACTTGAAGCGGTGCGTACGAAGATCGGCTCTTACGTCCGCGGCGAGGTCGAGCGATACGTCCTTGAGGTAAGGGATGCCGGCGAACGTCGCCGAAACATTGTCGGCGCGCGTTTGCGTGGATACGACGAGGGATTGCTTGGCAAAGTCGCCGCTCAGCGATTCGTCGAGGCCTTTGACGGCGATCGCGAGGTTGGACTGGCGGTCGTCGAGGGTGACCACGCCGTGCACGATGCGGAATTGTCGCAGCGTGACGCTCATCGCCCGCTGCGACGCGGGCGATGACGGCGGCGACGGTTTGGTGATGTTCCAGTTCGCGGTGCCGTCGGCGAGGCGTCGCAGTTTCACGACCGGCTGGTCGAAGGACAGCTCGCGAACGACCATCGGCTGGCCGCTCCGCAGATAGCCGATCACGCTCCGCACGTCGAGCACGAAGCGGAGCTGTCGCGTGGCGAAGAGGGTGTCGTGCTCGAAGGCGCGTACACCGGAGACGGACAGATCGTTCGCAGTCAGCGACGCGTGCGGGAAGCCGCGCAGGAGGCTGAGCCCGACGTCGTGCCACGCGACGCGTGCGTCCGTCGAGTTATTGATCTGCGTCTTGAGCGCCTCGGCGATCCGGCTACCGAAGGCGAGCGGGATGATCGCGAGGACGACTATGACGGCGACGACCGTAATCCCGAGGCCGACAGCGATCTTCTTTGGCAGGTGGGTGGGAGCCACGATGTCAAAGTTAGCGTGCTGTCATCCTCGAGCGAGCGCCAGCGAGCGAAGGGGATCTACTGTCCCTGCTTAGAAGCGTCGGCCGGTGCGACAGGCGCTGATTTGGTACGGGTGTCCCGTATTAACGTCGCGCGTAGCGAGTTCCTGTTTCTCTCACGCGTCGAGCAGGCCCGCGCCGTGCCCGGGCTGTAGCCTATAGGATACATTCCATGATCGAGGCACGGGAGACGACATCGCTGCCGCCATCGAACTGTCGAGAGACCTCTAGGAGCTCAACGCATGGCCAAAGTCAGGACACGAAAGTGGGATCCCGCCGACTATCTCGAGACAGATGCCCGAGTTGCGGCTTACTTGAACGCCGTGCTCGAGGATGGCGATGCTGCCTTGGTGACGGCTGCCCTGGGCGACATCGCTCGAGCCAAGGGGATGTCCAAGATTGCCACAGACGCCGGTCTCGGGCGTGAGAGCCTCTACAAGGCGTTGTCGCAAGATGGCAATCCAGAATTTGCGACGGTCCTGAGCGTAGTCCGAGCTCTCGGGCTTCGGTTGCTTGCGACACCCGCCAAGAAGACCGCGGTTAGAAAACGACGCTCCGCGTAAGCGGCAGACTGGTCCGACGCGCGCTGATTTGGTGCCGGCGTACTGCATAGGCGCCCGTAACGTGACAGCATGCCGATCTATCTCATGTGCCCGAGCAGTGAGCGGGCAAACGGTGACGCGCGCGGGAACCCGGATACCGTTGTTCGGCGAATATTCCAGGTTGCCTGGTGATAGTAGAACGGCTATACTTTGTCGGTACACGACCCCCCGCCGCGCCCTGTCCATTGGGTCGGATCGAGCTTGAACGACCTGAAGCGGATGCCCGTCGCCGTCCAAAAGGCGATCGGAACAGCCCTTCGCGATCTTCAGTTCGGTGCTCGTCCGCGCGGCATCAAGCGACTGACCGGCCTGGGCGGAGGCGTGTTGGAAATCGTCGACGACTTCGATCGATCTCGTATCGCGCCGTGCTCACGGTCGAGTTCGAGGACGCGATTTACGTGCTTCACGTCTTTCAGAAGAAATCGAAACGGGGACTGGCAACTCCGCGGCAGGATGTCGAGAAGATTGTGCGACGACTGAGAGTCGCACGCTCCCTACACCGGGGATTGCACAATGAGTGAACGGCGACGAGGGGAGCGACAAACGAGCATGGCCCGAGGAGACCAACGCGTTACGCGCGGCAGTGGGAACGTCTTCCAAGACCTGGGCCTTCCCGATTCCGCCGAGTTGGCGGCGAAGGCCGATCTCGCGCGCGTGGTTCGACAATTGGTCGAGGCCCGAGGTTTGTCGCAACGCGCCGCGGCGCCGTTGCTCGGCGTCTCCCAACCCGACCTGTCAAACCTGTATCGCAGCCACCTCGACGGCTTTTCGATCGAGCGTCTGTCGCGGATGCTGAATGCTCTCGGACAGGATGTACGAATTGTCGTCCGTCCCGCGCCGCGATCCCGCCGGGCGGGAGACATCAGGGCCGACGTTAAGCAGCCGGCGCGGAAGTCAGCATAACGTCTTGCGTCTGGGCAAAGTGAACGCAAGCCCGCGACATCGCCGCCGCCATCGAGCTGTCGAGAGACCTCTAGGAGCTCAATGCATGGCCAAAGTCAGGACACGAAAGTGGATCCCGCCACCTATCTCGAGGGCCGCGGTTACGCACGAGACAGAACGATGACAGCAAACTCGGGCGCGTTTGGCACCTTCCCGGCATGTCTGCTTGTTCGCGGGCCGACCCGGGGGTTATGCTGTGGAAATGCCGACCGTCAAACGCGATTGGACAGTGGCCGACATACACGCTTTGCCCGACGACGGCATGCGTTACGAGGTCATCGACGGCGAGTTGTTCGTGACGCCGGCGCCGGCATTCCGGCATCAAGAGGCTGTCGCGAAGCTTTACGTCATCCTCGCCGAGTATCTCCAGCACGAGCGCGTCGGGCACGCCTTTTTCGCGCCAGCCGATGTCGTCTTCTCCGCCCGCCGCGGTGTTCAACCGGACGTCTTCGTGATGCCGCTCGTCGGCGGCCGGCGTCCAGAGCACTTCGACGACGCGAAGCGCCTACTCCTGGCGGCGGAAATCCTTTCGCCTTCCACCGCGCGAGCAGATCGCGTGGCCAAGCGCACGCTTTATCGCGACGAGAAAGTCCCGGCGTACTGGATCATCGACCTCGACGCGCGCGCTGTCGAACGCTCCACACCCGATGAGTCGCGACCAGAGATTCTCGTCGATCAGCTAGACTGGTTACCAGACGGTGCGTCCGAGCCGCTCGTCGTCGACTTGCCGGCGTATTTTCGAGCGGTGCTCGACGAGTAGCCCGTAGTCGCCCAGTGCGAAACAATTCGACGCTGGCTCCTTCCCTGCCCGCCGCCGAGTCGCCGAGTCGCCGAGTCGCCGAGTCGCCGAGTCGCCGCTCTTCACAAAAGCGAGTCCGGTGTGGCGATGTACACCTTGCCGCCGCCTGGACACCGCACGTCCGGATTCATGTTCGCGAACAGTCCGTCTTTGTTGTCCGTCCACGCCCACGCGTGGAGATACCAATAGTTGAAATTGTTCTCATGGTGCAGCTTCTGCCCCATGAGGACCGGAGGCGTCGAATCGCGCGACCAAAAGCGATACGGGACGATGAACTCCACGCCGTTCAACCGGTAGCTGCTGTCCGGCATCCGTTCGTAGAGCAGGAATTCGGGTTTCGTCGGATCCAGCGTCCCATCGACGTACGCGCGATTGAGGTGATGATATCCCATCGCCCCGTGATGTTCGTCGACGATGCAGTCGGCAACCGTGCGGGGATATCCGGCGGCGACCGCCGCGTCGAGGTTCTTGTACGGTGCGGTCGCCGCGCGCAGCTCGCGCAGCCCCCGGCCGACGGCCGGCGCGTCCGCGAGCGCGGACCCCATCGACTGCACGGGTCCGGGCGCCCGGTGCGTGCACGCGCTCAGCAGCGCTGCCGCGCCAATCACTCGAGAGACATCGCGTAACGTGGGTCGCAATCGATACCTCGGCGTGAGAGTGCCGACCGGTTCGGATGGGCAAAGGTCCGATCGAAGGAACTTGAACTTCCGGCTCACGCCTACGGTAGGGGGCACCTGGTTCGCGCGAACGCCTCGTCCGCTGTTTCGTACGCTTCGTCCCCGGCGAATTTGGCGATCATCAGGTTCGGCTCGGCGGTCGTCAGGCGAACGTGTGGTCATCGAGTCGGCTGATCGTACCGCCGTCGCGACCTACAGGGGGACTTACGGGACCACCGTGAGCTTGCCTGCACCGCCGTTGATCACATCGACGAATGTCCAAGTGCCTGCGACATCCGGCTTGAACACGAACGTGTCGCCGGCGTAAATGATTCCGCTGTCGAACGGTGTGCCTCCCGGCGGGACGGCTGTCGACTTGAATTGCGCCATGCAGACCGGCAAGAGGTAAGGAGCATAGAACAAGCCGACGCGTTGGCCCACGGCCGCCGACAGCGCCGTATCGCGCGTCGTGGCAGTCCAGTATGTCGTGGGGTCGTTGCCTCCCGTGCAGTCGAATTCCGGACCGGCCTCGATCAGCACCTGCGGCGGTACCAGGATTGGGTCCATCACTGCGTGGAACTGCACGGGGGTCGGCGTCGCGCCCTCGACCGCTGCCGCCACGGTGCTCGCACCCAACGACCGCGGGCGGAAGAAAACCGCCGTCACGCCGTCGGGGCCCGTGCTCGTCGCATTGTCGGCGAGTGGCGAGCCGGTTGGAAAGCTCGTGAGCTCGCCGGCGCCGACAATGCTCCACTGCACGCGAACCCCGGCAATCCCACGGGAGTCTCTGATGACGCGAACGGCGAGCGGCGATCCCAGGTGGGAAACAGTGTCGAACGCGACCTGATTGTTTCCCCCGTAGATCGTCAGGGTCCATGGAAACGGCGGTAGGGATGTGCTCGCGTCATGGCACGCGGCGGCGAGCACGAGTGGAAACAATCCTGCCGCGATCACGCGCCATGAGACTTCTCGTATCATGGGATTGCCGGCGACAGTACCTGGACTGGCAGCGGTTGATAACGCTCGCTCCTCGTTCCGTCGCCGAGCTGCCCACTCTCGTTCCTTCCCCAGCAGTATGCGATGCTCTCCTGAGCGCTCGTTCCGCAGAGGACGCCCCATCCGGCGCTCAGCGTCTTGAAGGCGATTCCGCCCGGCAGCAACTGCGGTTTCGAGGACCAGGGCGGGCCTCCTGGAAACCCCCAGCACCAAGCGCGTCCGGCGGCATCGAGACCGCACGCCAATTGGTCGTCCTTCGCGATTCCGGTCAGGTCCGTCGCGCCGGCAACCGTGTAGGGCGCGGGCGCGAGATTGCCCCAGCAGACGACGGTTTGCTCGACCGTCGATGCACACGTGCCGCTTGGCCCTGCGGCGATTTGTGTGACCCGCGCGTCGACGTTGCTCTGGATTGCGCGACGGCTGCACGAAAAAATGCGCGGCTCGATTGGATCACCGTTGTCGTCCCACTGCGGCGCCACACACGAATCCGCCGCGGTGGCTCCGAGCTCCCCGACCTCGTTCGATCCCCAACAGAAGACGCGGCCGTCGCCTGTGAGGCCGCACGTGAACCCTACTCCCGCCGAGATGCTGACGAACGGCGGCGCATCGGCGACTCTCGTCGGGACGCTTGTCGCGGAGGTTCCCGCGCCGAGTTGGGCGCTCGCATTTTCGCCCCAACAGTATGCCACGCCTCCCGCGGCGAGTGCGCACGTATGACGGAATCCCGTCGTCAACGCTACGAAGCGAAACCCGGAAATTGCCGTCGGTCCCGATTCGTACCCCAGCCCCCAGCAGACCGCCTCGCCGGCGAGGGACAATCCACACGTATGGTGCGCTTTCGAGGCCAACGCGGAGAACGTGAGGTTTGTCGCCACGCGCACGGGCGTCTTCGACAGACCACCAATGAGGGTAGATCCGCCCCCTAGCTGATCGCTGTAGTTGGCTCCCCAGCAGTAGGCACGTCCGCCGTTCGCGAGGGCGCAGACCTGTTCGGCGCCAGGGGCGAGGCTCATCACTTGGAATGGCGCCGCGGCGTCAGCCGTCACTGTCGCGGATGCAGTGTCGGAGGTGACCACCAACGTGTTCGCGCCGACGTCGGGACCAAGCGTCCAGATCGCACGGGCGACGCCGTCGCCGAACGTCACGTCGTCGAGCGGTGCCACCGATCCTCGGCCAGATGTCACCGTCCACTTGACCGGTCTCCCGTCGCGTCGACTGCCGAATTGATCCGTGACGCGGACGATGACCGTATCGGCCTGACTTGCGGGGCTCAGGCGCGCGCCGTCGCCCTGCAGGATCGTGATGACCGTCTGCGGCTCGTACACCGGTGCCGCGACCGGTGAGTCCTTCGTGCATGCAACCGCGACGATCAGGACGCCGCGGCGCAGGACCATCGCGGTTCGTATCACGGCCCGTACTCGGCGCGAATGAATCAACCTCATCGCGACCAAGCAGGCTCGAGGACCAAACCTATCGTCGCGGGGATTCCGATGAAGTGACTGGAACCGGACGCGAAGTCGTAGATCCCCAGGAAGTTCGTTGGCGGAGCTACGGCCAGGAATAACAGATTCTTGCCGTCCGCTGACCATGCAGGGCTCAACTCTGGGTAATTGCTGACGACCTGTTGCTGACCGGCCGATCCGTCGGCCCTGATCACGAACACTCCGCCAAGCTGCTTGGAAAAAGCGACAAACTGGCCATCCGGCGACCATGCGGGCTCGGCGTCCCAAGAATCCCATAAGCCGACCGGCCGCAGCCGCCGGACGTCCGTTCCGTCCGCGTTCATGACATAGACATTCGGTATTCGGCCGTATCCATCGAGGCCGCAGTCGAAGCCGCCGAAGTCGTCGGTGTTGAAGTCCCGCTCGAAGAGAATTCTCTTACCGTCGGGCGACCAGTCGGGGTTAAAGTCGCTCGCACTCGCTCCCACGCTGCACTGGTCGAAATTGTTGGGAGAGGTGAGCCGCCGGATGCCGCTGCCATCCGCATTCATCACGTAAATGCCCCACGCCGACCCGAGTGGAGCTCCGCCGGTCGACGTGAAGACGATCTTCGTTCCGTCGGGCGACCAGGCCGGATCAGCTCCTTCAGCCAATCGGACAGTTCCGCCCTTCCCGTCGACGTCGATGACAAGGATTTCACTCCGAAGATCCTCAGCCATCCGACTGAAGGCGATTCGGCGGCGATCCGGGGACCACCGCGGCCTCGTGTAATACGCCGCTCCTCCCGCGAGCTTGCGGAATCCGGACCCGTCGCTGTTGACGATGTACAGGGCGCCGTTGAAGGCCGACACCTCGGTGACAAAGGCGATCCTTCCCGGCGGGCTGACGATCTCCGGAGGACTACCGTCAGACGAGGGGCCCGTGACGGGGGCGCTGGCACTCCCGCACTGAACGCTGACGACGAAGATCGCCGCGGCGCACATGCATTTTAGTTTTCTCATATCACTTTATCGTTTCGCTTCGTGTGTACGCGACATGCTTCCCGTCCGGCGCAACAACCAGGTCGTAGGCGTCGAGGATGAAGAGCCGCAGGGCGGACGTCTGGAGGGTCAACGCGACCGTCGATCGTGCCAGCTGCGTGGTGCTGTAGCGAAAGCTGCCAAAAAAGAGGCTGGCGCCGTCCGGCGACCACGCCGGCTTCGTCCCGTACGCCACCAGGGGAAAGTCGCTGAAGACCGGTTGCGGCGATCCGCCGTCGGCGTCAGTGATCACGATGCCGTAGCCGTAGCTCCAGTACGCGAGAGACTTCCCGTCGGGCGACCAGGCGGGATCGGATTCGGCGTAATGAATCTGTCCAGGATTCACGGATACGCGGTGCAGGTTCGAGCCGTCCGCGTTCATCACGAAGACCTGCGCCGGCTGCGTGTCGCCGTCGCCGAGGTGCTCGAAGGCGATGCGCTTGCCGTCGGGAGACCAGACCGGTTTTGCCGGACCCATGTCCCACGCCTGGTAGGTGTCGTCGCGAAAGTCGTGGCGCAGGAGCAACGTCTTGTTCGATCCGTCAGCGTCCATCATCTCGAGGCCGGCGCTGTCGGAAAAGGCGATCCTCTGGCCGTTCGGTGACCAGGAAGGCGCGAACCCCGGCAGCAGCTTCGTTTCATTCGAGCCGTCGGCATTTATGACACGGATGGCACCGTCGCGATGAAAGGCGAGGCGTCGGCCGTCCGGCGACCATGCCGCTCGACCACCAGCCGCGACCTTGGTTTCGCCACTGCCGTCGGCGTTCGCCACGTATACGTATTCGACTTGCGGCGGCGGACCGGTAGGGAAGTTCGGAGGAGAGGGTGGGTTGGGCTTCGCCGGGGCCGTGACGACGGTCGGCAGTCCCGTCGGCGGCGAATCCGAAGAGGCACCGCATGCGAGCGATAGGGCAGCGGCCGCGATGCCGAATGAGAGTACGCGTCCTTGAATCACGGGACCTCGTGCTGTTTCAGATAGTAGCCCGATAGGACGTAGCCGCTCGTTGCGTCGTCGTACTCCCATGGGATGTCGCCGTAGTACACGAAAAGGCGGTCTCCGGAGAGGATTCCCGTCGCTTTCGACGCGCTGATCCCCGCGTCGTTGAAGTGAAACGCGAACAGCGTGTCGTCGCGTGTGTACCGGCCGGGGTACTCGTAGAAGCCGTGCTCGTCGTCGAGGAACTGCAGGCTGAACGAGCTGTCCTTTCGCAGGACATAGCGCGACGTAACCCACGTATGCCGCGCCGTCGAGTAGCGGAGGTTTAAGGCAGCGTCGTTGAGGAAGACATCGGCTCCCGCCGCCTTGGGGAACTGGAGCATCGGCGGCGCCGGAACGGCCGGTTCGCCGGGCGACGAGCCGCAGCCGGAGACCAGAGTCATCTGGACGATCGCGACGGCGGCGACGAGTGCGACGCGGCGCGCTCGCGGGTTTAAACTTCTCTCAATCATGGGTTACTCCGTGGCGCCCAGGCCGGTCTCGACTCACCTGCGCCGGCGAGACAAAGCTTCTTCCGGTCGCTGCCATCGGCGTTCATGATCATCAGCCAGCGGACGCGGAGTGCGTCGCTGCCGTGGTAGGCCAACTGCTTGCCGTCCGGCGACCAAGCTGGGGCGGTGGCGCACGACGGGTCGTGCGTGAGCTGCACGAGCGACGAGCCATCGACCGTGGCCGAGATGATCTGACATTCGAACGCACCGGACGGGAGGACGCGCGATCGCGCGAAGGCGATCCTGGTTCCATCCGGCGACCAGGCGGGCAGGTCATCGGTAGCGGAGCCGTCGGTGATGCTTCGTGGTTGCGAGCCGTCGGCATTGACGATCTGAATCGCGCGTCGGCCGTTATACCGGTTCGTGGAAAATGCAATTCGGTCGCCATCCGGGGACCACGACACTCCACGCCCTTCGAGTCCAGCGAGCTCGCGGACGCTCGAGCCGTCGGCATTCATCACGTAGATGTGGTCTCCGTCCAAGTTCGGTCGGGCCGAAAAGGCAATGCGGCCGCCGCGGGGGGACCAAGCGGGAAGCTCGACGCCGTAGAATTCACCGTGTGTCACGCACAGCTCGTTCTGCGATGCCGGCGGGCCGGACCCGTCGATGATGCAAACGTCCGAGCCACAATGGGCGACGTCCGCGCGACAAGTGTCGGAGTTGTCGGTGACGGCACTGACGATGAATTTCGCGTCCGGCGACCAGGCCGGATCCGAGTGGAACCGCCAGGGTGAATCCACCTCGACGGGGCGATCGCCGGTCGGCCCGGTGATGACAATTCCCCCGCTGACGCAGCCATTGTCGTTCAGGCCGATACCGCCAAAGCACATGCCGTAGGCGATAGTGGGCGCCGCCAACACATCGAACGGCGTACTCGTGGCAACGAGCTGGCCGGCTGTCGCTCGAAGCGAGAGCCGCTGCGCGGGATTGTAGAGGTAGACGGACAACCTTGCCGTGCCGTCGACGGCGCGGCCGGTCCCGGGGTCGGGGAGATACGCGACGCTACTATCGGCGAGCGAGAGAGTGATCTGCCCGTCGAAGTCCCGCGCTGCGGCGCCGGCCGCGTTTATCGCGCTGACTTGGACCGGATAGATCCAGCGACCCGTATACGTGTCGGTGGGCTGCCCCGTAAAGACGAGCGCAGTGACGGGTGAAGCAATCGGTGGTCTGACCGGCTCCACCGCATTGCTCGAGTTCGAGCACGCCGGTGCCAAGAGCTGAAGAGCGGCCGCGACTGCTGCCCAGCGTACTGCTCTCGATGCGGTGGTCTGCGTCATGTCCGGCACGCTAGTCGGCGGTGCGCACGCGCCGCTCACTGGTCGCTCACGCCTATCTCAAAGTTTTTTCATTCTCTTGTCGATGGGTGCGCGCCGGGATACGTTCGGCGCGTGACGACGGGAATGACCGACACGCCGAAGTCCGCCGCACGCTTTCACTTGCGAACGCTTGGAACGCTCACGCTCACGAATTCTGCGGGCGAATCCGTTCTCGGTGGGCATGGCCACCACAAGCGCCGGCTCGCGCTGCTCAGCGTGTTGGCGTCGGCGGGCGACCGTGGGCGGAGCCGCGATCAGCTCATGCTGCTTTTCTGGCCGGAGGCGACCCAGACTCGCGCCCGGCATTCGCTCGACCAGCTGCTCTACACGCTCCGCAACCTGGTGAGCGACGACGTCTTCGCCGGCGTCAATCCGGTGCGGCTCAACGACGCGGTGATCACCAGCGACGTCGGCGACTTCCTTTCCGCCCTCGAGCGCAACGATTCGGCGGCGGCCGCCGAGGCCTATGGTGGCGCGTTCCTCGACGGTTTTTACCTCGGCGACTCGCCGGAGTTCGAGGGATGGGTCGATGCCGAGCGCGCTCGTTTGACCACCAGGTACACCGAAACGCTCGCCGAGCTGGCACTTGCTGCCACGGCGTCAAACGATCGCGCGGGCGCCACGCGCTGGCGGCGCGCCCTCACCGAAACCGACCCACTGAGCAGCCACTACGCCGCCGGCTACATGCGGGCGCTGGCGAACGCGGGAGACACGGAGGCGGCCCTTCGCCACGCGGAGCGCTACGCTGCCCGGGTTTCGCGGGAGCTTGGGGTCGAGGCGGGACCGGAGGTCACGAATGTTGCTGCCGAGCTTCGCACGGCCACGGCGCCCGTGGCACTCCACCATCAGCGGATCGACGCCGCGAACGCCGGCGACGCGATCACGGCAACCAACGGCACGCTCGTTCCACGCGGCGCGCCAAGGCTCGAGCGACACGTTCGTTGGCGCTTCTATGCGATCCTGAGCGTGTCGATCGTCGCGCTCTCCGTCGCCACGACAGAGTGGGTGCGGTCGCGCGCGAAACCAACAGTAGCCCCCGCTGATCGCTCGATCGTCGTGCTTCCGCTCACGAACGTCGGCGGCAATCCGCGCGACGCGGCGATCGTCGACGGTTTGACCGAAGAGCTCATTGCGGCGCTGGCGAAGCTCGCACAGCTCAAGGTCATCGATCGCACCTCGGCCTTCGCGTTCAAGAGCAGCAACCTCGATGTCCGCCGCATCGCCGATAGCCTCGGCGTGGCGTACGTCCTCACCGGCAGCGTTCAAAAGGACAGTTTGCGCCTTCGCTTGCACGTGGAGCTCGTCAACGCGCGCGACGGGTCGACGCGCTGGGCGGAGTCCTACGAGAGTGAGCTCCGCGACATTTTCCGCGTCCAGAGCCAGATCGCCGGCGCGGTGGCCGGTCAGCTCGACGTTCGCCTCGGCGCGAGCGAGCTGGCGAGGATCAGGCACGGGTCGACGGCGAACCCTGCCGCGCACGAGGCGTATCTCAAAGGCAACGATCAGACGATGCTGCGCAGCCAAAGCAGCGTGCAGGCCGCGCTCGGCTACCTGGACGAAGCCATCCGCCTCGATCCGAATTACGCCGCAGCCTATGCCGCGCGCTCCCGATTGCTCGTCCGCTCGACTCTGGGAGACGATACGTCGAAGTCGCGCCTCGAGCGGCTTGCGCTCGCCGAGCAATCGGCATTGAAGGCGCTGGCGCTCGACGACAGTCTGGCCGACGCGCACGCCGCGTTCGGGCTCATGCGGCGCAACCAGCTCGATTTCGCGACCGCGGAGACGGAGTTGAAGCGCGCGGTCGCGCTGGAGCCGACGACGGCGATCTTTCATGAGTGGCTGTTGCAGTTCTACATCGTGACGGCGCGACCGACGGAAGCGTTGGCTGAGGGTCGGCGCGCCGTCGAGCTGGACCCGCTCTCGCCGACGGCGAACGCCGAACTTGCGCACGCACTCGTGGCCAACCACCGGCCGGACGAGGCACTCGCCGTCTTGGCGCCGCTCAAATCGCTGCGGACGCCGCTGCTCCGCGTCGGCATGATCGCGGCGCAGGCGTACTCGCAAAAGCACATGTGGGCCGAAGCCATCACCGAGATGTCGCGCAGCCTATCCGACAGAGCACCGGCGGGCCGCGCATTTCTCGGCTATCTGTTCGCACGCGCGGGACGAACGAGCGAGGCGGACACCGTTCTTGCAACGATGCTCGAGCGAGCACGCCGGTCGGGCGGCGGCCAGGCCGAAGTTGCGATGGTCTACGCGGGCCTTGGTGACAAGGACCGAACGTTCGCCTGGCTCGATCGCGTGGACCCCAGTCACATCGGGCCATCCCTCTCGCACGAATGGCTCGGAATAGTATTGACGGATCTCGAACCAGACCCACGCGTGGAACGCGTGCGCCAAAGACTCCTCATTCAAAAGCGGTAACGGGCGGCGAGCTGCAGCTGGAACTTCGATTCATCGGTCACGACCGTCCACGTCGGACGTGTGGTGTCGTAACGAAAGACCGGCCGCGAACCGAGGACCGGCGCCGACGTCTGTTGAACCTGCTCGAGCAGCGCCGGCGCCGCTTCGCGTTGCGAACCCCAAGCAGCGTTCAGCAGGTTGAGCACGTTGAACACGTCGAGCTCGAGATCGAGCGCACGACCGCCGACGGGAAGTTCTTGTTTGAGCGATGCGACCGTCGTGTTCGACCAGGGTTCGCGACAGCTGTTGCGCTCCATGATGCGTCCTCGCTGCCGGCGAAGACAGGGCGTGTCGTCGATGAACCGCTGGAGCGCCTGCCGCTGCGTCGACTCGCGCGCGGATAGCGTGGTCGCGGAGTTGTCGGCGCCCGCCGCGTCCGATACGCCGGTCACTCGAATCTCCGCCGAGTCGAGCGCATTGCGCGGAATGTAGATCGGGTCGTTGGAGTTGGAACCGTCGCCGTTGAGATCGCCTTTCCCTCCGGCGCCGTAGGCGATATAGGTGAACGGACGCCCCGCCTCACCGATGTAAGAGAAGGAGAAGTTAGTCGGCGACCGGAACCACGACCGCGTGTACGTGCCGACCGCGATCACACGGTGGGGGATGTCGTTGGACGACGTCGTTCGCGTGAAGTCGTCGTGGCTCCCCGACACGACGCGCGCGCTCGCCCAAAGCACCGTGCCGCGCGCGTTGACGCGAAGCGGGGTCATGACGTCGCGCGCCTGCGAGAACGTATATGAGAGCGAACCCCCGATCCCGAGCGATGGCGCTCGTTCGATGCGCGTCGACAGTTGATAGCTTCGCGCGCCCGGCGCGTTCACGACGTCGATCGCCTCAGAGAAGTCTGGTTGCCGGGCCGCCCGCACGAGGCCGTTCGGGGCGATCGAGTCGTAGATCACGCGACCGTATGGGTCTCGTCCCCGTGGCGACGGCAGATTGAGGTTCCGAACGGCAACATCGGACAACCCGTGAGTGATTAACGCTTCGCTCGTCAGCACCGCCCCGCCAAACGCGTCACGCGCGAAGGCGAGCGAGGCGCGCAACGATCGGAGAGGCCTCAGGTTCGGATCGACGAGATCGAGATCGCCATGCAGGTTCGGCGTGGCTGGGGCTCCGCCGGCACACGTGCTCGGCGGGGGAACTGGGCTGGCGCTAAACGGAGGTGGATAGTTCGCGGCGCTTCCCAGCACGGTGCACGTGAGCTGGCGATTGCCCTGGCCGTTTGCCACCTGGGCTGACTGCACCCACGCGAGCGGATACCGCCCGGTGAACGTACCCAACCCGCCGCTCAGTCGATCGTGACGGCTGCTGGAGAGATCCCACGTGAAGCCCACTCGGGGCGACAGCTCGATGCGAGGCCCCGGCATTCGATCGGTGCGAATGCCGAAGACGGAATCGACGGCCTGATTGTAGGCCGGCCGGCTGTCGAACACGAGCTGGTCGCCGCGAAGACCGGCCGTCACCGCCAGGTGGTCGGAGGCTTGCCATCGGTCGCTGGCGTACGCGGCGTAGTGCGAGCCGGCGAGCGTTGCCGTCGCGTTTCCAAAGTCGATGCCGACGTCGTACCGCGCGGCGCGACCAGCGGCGAAATCGTCGAGACTGGCGAAGTTCCACACACCGAGCGTGTTCGTCACCCCGCCGCGGCTAACGCGAAATCGCTCCGCCTCGGCCCCGACGGTGAGCGCATGTGTCGCGTTCAACGTCAGCGTCACATTATCCTTGACGTCGAACGATGAGTTGGGCGGTGCGACATTGCCTTGCGCGCTTTCGTGTGTGCCCGAATTCAGCGTGACAGAGCCACCGGTCATCGGTGAGACGACCGCGACGCGGACGATTGGCTGTTCGACCGCGCCGACGACGTCCCCGCCCTCCGACCGTGCCGATACGAGGAGCTCGTTATAGGCGACGCCGGAGAGGATTGTGTGAAGGTGCGCGGCGGTCATCCGCGTCTGGGCGAACCGCGTTACCTGGTAGCTCGACAGCGAGAACGTATCGCGGCTGGCGCGGGAGAATTGCGCGTTCTCGCTGCCGGTGTAGTTGTTCCACACAGCAAGGCGACTATTCCACGACGGCAGCGCGACGTCGACGCGTGTGAAGAGGTTTCGGAGTGGGTTTCCGTTCCTCACCGCGCCGGCATCACCCGCGACGAGACCGTAACGACTCATGATCGCGCTGAATCGATCGAGGTCGGCCGCGGCGATCGGCGGGGGGGCAGCGGACGAATTGCGTCCGCTCGCGTCGATGGCGGGACCGATCGCCGGATAGGTGAAGCTCTGCACTTCCGATGCGATAAGAAAGTGCACGCGGTCGCGCACGATCGGCCCGCTCAGGACGAGACCGTACTGCGCGCGCTCATATGACGCGGTCGAGTCGACGTCAACATGCCGCGCCAGCCGATCGTTCCGTCCGTAACCGAACGCCGACGCGTGAAAAGTGTTCGTCCCCGACTTGGTCACTGCGTTGACGAACGCTCCGGTGAAATCGCCGAAGCGCACGTCGAACGGCGAGAGCATGACCTGGTACTCCTGGACGGCATCGAGCGGCACCGACCGATTGCCGGCGAAGGCAGTGGACACGCCGCCGCTCAGCGTCCGTTCGGAGACGCCGTTGACCGAGAAGTTGTTATATCGAAACCCGGTTCCCGCCGCCGACAGTCCGGGACTCGACAGGCTGATCTTCGATGAGATCTGCGGGACGAGCGGCACGAAATCATGAAGATCGCGATTGCTCGCCGGAACTCCCTCGAGCAGCGCGGCGCCGAGCGTCGTGCCCGCTCCGCCATCGGCCCGCGTGGCCGGCTCGGAACCAGCCCGTGTTTCGACGAAGACGGTATCCAAGTCCGACGCGAGCCGCTGAAGCGCGAAGTCGACGTCCTGGATTGTTCCCGCGCCGACGTACTCGACGCGTCGTTGTTGTGGACGATATCCCAGCGCTCGCACGGTGACGGTGTACGGCCCACCGGCCTCGAGGCCTAGGGCGCGGAATCGTCCACCAGCGGCGTTCGGCTCGAGGGAAACGCCGGTGGAATCGTGGCTGACGCGCACTCGCGCGGCAATGGGTGCGCCGAGTGAGTCACGTACGGTGCCACGGATACCGCCGGTCGTGACTCCTTGCCCCGCCACACCGTTCACTTTGGCGACGCAGAAAGCCAGCACTAGGGTGGTGCGCCGCGCAATGTGCATTCCAGTGACGATGCTGTCTCGACCGCGTAGTCGCAATTGGCGACTCGACATTTCACCGATTCACGCGCCGAGCCGGCCCGGGATCCGCCGGTCTTCACGCTCCGACGAGTCGCCGAGCCGCCTATTTCGAAACACCCTCCACCGCGAAAATCCGCGACGTTGCCGCCCGCTGACGGATGGGCATCTCCCGGCTGATTCTGCCCGTTGTGAAATAGTTACTACCAGTCGCATCACTGAGCTGCACAGCTGCTCGACGACGCTGTCAGGGCGATGCGCCGACGTGTAGCGAGACCAAACGCCAGCCTACCGGCCCGCCGCGGACGTATGTGGCGGTGTAGCGGCGGCGCGTTTGTGGGGCGTTCGGGCCGTCGGCCCACTCCAGTCGCCCCGTGACGACAACTGCCGGGGCGAAGTCGTGGACCTCGACGTCGGCCGATCGAAAATACGCCGGCCCCGGTGAACCCGGCGTGCCGGCGACGTCGCGCAACTCGATTTCTCGTGTTTTCGTGGTGCCGTTCGTCGACGTCATTACGAACGCGCTGTCCATCAGCTTTCGAGCGAACGTAGTGTCGTGGATTTGATAGGCGTGGGCCCAGGTGCTGTCGAGTCGACGAACCGACTCGACGGCACTCGTTTGCGTCGAGGTAGTCGCGAGCATGACAGGAAAACTCAACCTGGCGCCGAAAGGGGCTTCCGCAGTGGGATAACTGGTGGCGAGGCCAATGAGCTGCGGGCCTCGGCGGTACAGCTCGATGTAGACGTCGTAGGGGCCGGGGCCGATGTCTTCGGGAGTCGCGAGATCGCCGGTGAGGCGTCCGGAGAGGTAGGCGATACCATTCGAGAGAGTGCTGAACCGAAGGGATCTGAGCGCGGTATCGGGCCCAGTTCCAAGCTGTGCCCGCGCGCGGCCGGACGCGTCGACGACGAGGTTGATTGCGATTGGGCCGTGAGGGGTGACGACGCTGCCTTGCCAAGCGCCGACGAGCGATGGAGATGCGTTCGGGGGTGAAGCGGCTTGCCGAGTGCGGGCGGCGGCGGCGCTGTCGGCAACGCGGCGGTTCCGATAGCCGGGCAACAGCTCATCGAGCACTTGATCGATGATGGCGCCGACAGCCGTGGTCCCGGTGTTGGCGAGCAACACGACCCCCACTTTTGAATCCGGGAAGAGCAGCACTGTCGCGTACGAGTCATCGGTGCCCCCTTGCGCCGACAGCGCGCGCGCGCCGTGGAGATCCGGATTGATCCACCATCCCAAACCGTAGACCGTCGATGGATTGTCGGCGGGTACGGTCTGCGTTTGCATCGCACGAATCGTTGTCGCGCGCAGCAAGCTGGGACTGGGCGGCAATTGCTCGAGGTGGAGCATGGCGAATCGCGCGAGGTCGTGGGCGCTCGCGTAGCCGATCGATGCGCCCGCCGCGGCTGACGTCCCCGTCATGTGCGCTCCGCGCCGGTTGACGCGCGGGGCTGTGACGGTGAGACGTGTCGAATCGACGTCGAGAGATGCGTCGGACATTCGGACCGGAGTAAAGACGAGCTGACGCAGTGCCGACTGGAGGGGCTGGCGCGACACTTCTGAGACAATTTCTCCGAGCACGCCGAAGCCGAGGTTGGTGTAGTCGAAATGCTCGCCCGGGGGAAACATTAGCAGGCCATATCGCGCGATGACGGTGTCCGTCGTTGGTACACGACATCCAGGTTGATCGGCAAAGCACGACCAGCTGAATGTCGAGAGGCCGCTGGTGTGCGTGAGGAGGTGACGCACGGTCGCGCTCGACGACGCCCACGGGCCCGGGCTTTTGAGGCGGCGGCCCGGACTCAGATAATCGTTCGCGGGATGATCGATGTTCAAAGCTCCGCGGTCGGCAAGCGTCATGATCGCGGTGGCCGTGATGGTCTTGGTAACGGAGGCGAGATAGTAGGGGGTGCGCGGCGTGGTGGGAACGGTGCGTCGCGCGTCCGTCCAACCGAACCCCTCTTCCCAGAGGATGGCGGCATTCTTGACGACGGCGATGGCCAGCGAAGGAATCGAGTCGCGCGCCATGACGGCTTTGATGGTCGCCCGAACGCGATTGAAGTCGGGAGCGGTTGGGGCTCGACTTACGCCGTGTCCCGGTGCGACGGCACCAGCCAGCTGCAGCACGATCGTTCCGACGATACTGAAGTGCATATCAGTTCCCGTAAAAGCCGATGACTGACGTCTGAATTGCGCACGAACCCAATATAGCCAGTGTGGCTATAGACTCCAGTACCTTGGCGGCGTGCCGAGTTGCGGTTTCTCTTACGCGCCGAGCAGTATATGGGTATGCCAGTCTCCTCGCGGCCGGGGCGTCGCCACACGTTGGAAGAGTTCGAGAGACTGCGCGACGCCGCGCCAGCCGGACCTCGCTACGAATTCGTCGACGGCGAAATTCTCGTGACGCCGTCGCCGAACCTGCGGCATCAGCGGATCATCGTGCGATTGACTGTGCTCCTCGAGCCGTTTGTACGCGAGAATCGGATCGGAGAATTGATCGTGTCGCCGTTTGACGTTCGCTTCGGAACCGAGCGAGTATTTCAGCCCGATCTTTTGGTGAGAACGCTGAGCGACGTCGAGTCTCGACGGCAGGACGCGGCGCGTGAACTGCGACTCGCCGTCGAGGTGCTTTCTCCGAGCTCGGCGCGTTACGACCGCGTCGACAAGCGGCCCCGTTATCAAGAAGAGCGGGTCGAGGAATTGTGGCTGATCGATCCGGAGAGCGAGTTGGTCGAGCGGTGGAGACCCGACGATGAGCGGCCCGAGGTCCTCGCGCAGACGTTAGTCTGGCAACCGGCGGGCTCGGAGGCGTCGGTGTCGATCGACTTGGTCACGCTCTTCGCCGAAGCGAACCAATAGCCGCCGAGCCGCCGAGCCGCCGAGCTCACCGCCTGATGACGAACCGTCCCCCCGCGCTCCTCCCCTGGAGCGCCGGATTGTACATCTCCTCCGCGTACGCCGGCGGAGCCACGAAGTTGCCGGCCAGCGTCGCCCGCGCCACGTAGCTCGCGGTGTAGGCGCCGGTCCACAGTACACGCGCGAAATGCGTCACGCGATCGTCGTGGAGCTCGCGGTACTCCCAAGGCGACCATCGGCCTGCAACCCAGCCCCCAAAGTAGATAGTCTGCCAGAATGGGTCGTCGCCGACCTGTTCGTCACCCGGCACCGGCCGCCGGCTCTCCGGCGTGGCGAAGGCGTCGAGCGTCCGCGACGTCAGCAGACTGTTGTCGATCGGCTCGAGACCAGCCGGGAGCGGATCCTCGACGACGACGAACTGCCGATCGGCCGGCACCGTGACGCGGAGCTGCACGCGAACGAGGTCTCCCTCTTTCACTTCCTTCACCGGCTTCCCGTCGTCGTAGCGCTCGTACCATCGCTCGACGACGATCCCATGAATGTCCGGTTTGACTGGAGCCGCGAGTGGGACCTCCTCAACCTCGAGCGCGAAGTAGACGGGCCGGGCGCCGCGCCCCGCGTCGACGTGGAGCCGGAGGACCGGTACACCGCTGGCATTGCGCTCGAGCATTCCGTCGAGCGAAGCGGCGATCGTCGTGTCCACGTCCTCCTTTGACGGACGCGCGACGAAGCGGCGGCTGGCCGCGCGAGCGTTCACGACGCGATCGCTCTCTTGGTCCTCGACGAATTTCGCGAGCGCGAGGACAACTGGTCCGTAGTCTTGTGTGCTCCATGCGTAGATGCTCTCGCCCTTGCCTTGCTGAAGCACCGTCTCCGTCAAGGCGGCGAGCAACGGATGGTCCGGCCGCAGCACGAGCGACGCGCTGAGCAGTCGCGCGGCCGGCGCGATGCGCGACGGGAACTCCCGCTCGGCGTGCGACGAATCCGGAAGATCGACGCGATGTCCCGCGGGAATCACCGTCCGCCACGCCGCGTCGAGCAGCGACGTCGCCGCGGCGCGCATGTCGGCGCGGGGTGCGATCACCTCGGCCAAGTGCAATCGGTCTTCCCACGTCATCCCGACCGCCACGCGAAGGAGTGTGCGCTCCGCGCTCGTATCAGCCTCGCCGGCTCGGCGCAGGTAGTCCACCGCCGACACGCGCCAGCCGAGGGCGAGCCGGTTGTAGCGCTGAACGTAGCGGTTCATGCCCCCCGTATCGACGGGAGTGTCGGCGCTTGCCCGAAGGTAGCGAGCCGCTCGTGACAAGACATTGTCGTCCACGCGCACGCCGAGGTCGCGCGCGTCGAGCAGAAAGAGGCCCGCGTGTGCCGTGAGCCATGGACTCTGCCACGGATCTCCCGGCCACAGGGCGATCGCACCGCTAGGCATTTGGCGCTTCGAGACCTCGTCGGCCAGCTCTTGCAGCTTGGCATGCGGGTCGCCGCCGAGCGCGTCGGGACGTTCGCGCTTCGTCGCATTCCAAACGGCGATCATCGCGCGCCCACGGCTGGCGATCTGCTCGGTGCAATCGAACCGGTAGGCGATGAGCCATTTGACTCCGGCGAGCATTGCGGACAGGTGCGACGTGCCGATGCGCAGGCGCATGCGCGACCGGCGTGGATCGATGTCTTTCGGCAGCTCGATCACCAGATCCTGCGTGTCGCGCGTGGCACCGAGCACGGCGTGGGTCCTCGGGTGATAGTCGGGACGGACTGGCAGCCACGTTCTCGTCGCGTCGGCGGTCGCGGCGTCGTTCGCGCCGAGGGTGACAGAGACGCTGTCGCCGATGACATCGCGCCGGGGTGCGGTGAAGACGAACCGCGCTTCGGTCGCGGATTCCGCCGAGAGCGAGATGCCGAGGCGTGGCGCGCTGGCGAGGTCCAAGCCTGTCGCCTCGGCGTACGCGGTGGCGCTACGCGCGTGTCCGTCGCGTGCGGTGACCGCGACGCCGGCAACGATCGAGTCCGATGGCCTGACGAATCGCGGCAACTCGGCGCGAGCAACGAGTGGACGGGTGACGAGGATCGTCGTGTCGCCGTTGCCGTACTTGTCTCCCGCCGAAAGCGCCACAGCCATGACGCGGAAGGTCGTGAGGTTGTCCGGAACTCTGGCCAGCGCGAGGACCTCACCGTTCGCGCCGGTACGAACGGTGCCTAGATAGAAGGCCGACGAGCTGAACTCGGACCGCGTGACGTCTTTCTGCGCGCTCGGAGCATTCTGCGAGCGTTCGGGCGCTGAAGTGGCGACAGACGAAGCGAGCATCATTACCGACTGGCGCATGAACATCGCGATCAGTGTCGGATCGTTCGTGAGCAGCATCGGCAGCGTGGACCAGACCGGCGCGCCGACACCTCGCGGCGCGTAGACGAGCGAGAGCAGATCCGGCGTTCTGAATCCGGTGAGCGCGAGGACGCCTTCATCTATTGCCCACAGCGCGACCTCGGAGCGAACGCCGCGTCCGACGGCGTCGCGCACGACAATCTTGATCGACGCGGTGTCTTGCGGCGCGTACGACGCGCGGTCAGGTGAGAGCGCGACGCTCAGCTTCTTCGAATCGGTCGCGACGGGCAGGTCGACGTAGCCGACCCGCAGGCGCTCGGTTGCCGAGTCGGGCCGCGCCGGCTTGGGGCGCGGCAGGAGGACGACGGAGACGATGACGTTCGGCGCGTATTTCTCGACGATCGGTACGTCGATCACATTCTCGCCGCGAACGGCGCGTTGTCGTCGCTCGTCGAAAATGCCCTCGCGCTCGGTCTTGACCCACGCATCGGCGCTGTCGAACGGCGATACGAACCGCACATGGGCCACCGAGCCGGGACGAAGGTTCTTGTCCTCGCAGGTTACCGCCAGATGAAAGCTGCTCGTGCGCGACGGCATCTGCGGGCCGCGCGCGAGAGTCGAAACGACCGGCGCGGGCGGCGAAACGTACGTGACGATCTTCGTTCGCGTTGCATCGCCGCGAGGATTCGTCGCGGTGAAAGTAGTGAAGTACGCTCCCGCGGAGTCGAGAACGAACGAGAAACTGCCCGCGCCGCTGCGCGCGTCGATCGCCTCGGTGCGCACGGTGTCGGTCGCCGATGACGTCGAGCCGTCGGCGAGCGCGCGGGTGTATTGTCGAACGACAAGGGCGCGAACGGAGGCGTCGGCCACCGGACTGCCCGTCCGATCGACGACTTGCACGTCGATGCGCGTCGTCTTGCCCGTAGTTTGATGTGCAGTCGCCTGCCGGACGAAGACGAACATTCGATCCGCGCTGACCGTGCCGTGCGCCTCATCCGTCACGGTCTGACGATCGACGTCAACGACGCTCGCGGTAATCTGAACAAGCCGCGTTTGAGGTCCAACGAGCTCGCTCGCGGGGATGCGAATCGTCGCGCGGCCGCTGGCGTCGAGCTTCGCGCTACCGGTGACGCGTCGCGGTTTTGGGCTCCCAGCATCCCACGGGTCGCCGACCGTCCACGTCGCGAACTTTTCGGAGACCGGCATCGGACTGGCGGGATACTGCGACGTTGCCACCCATTGCACCGTTGTACCAGCAGCGGGCGAACCGAACAGGTAATGCGCACTCACCACGGCCGTGACGTCCTCGCCGGGAAAACGCGTGATGTCGTCCGTCGCGACATCCACGAGAAACGTCGGCGCGCGATATTCCTCGACGCGGAACGGCGCGCTTCTCAGTGTGCGCCAGTCTCCTTGTGCGACGATCTGCAGCTCGGCCAGATACGCGCCGAGCCGCGGCGACGCCGCGAGGCGGAGTGAGTCGACCGCCGTGCCGAACTCGGTCAGGTGTAGCACCGTATCGCGCACGACGGCGGTGTTTTCCTCGCTCCACGAGGTTGGGCGGTGTTTGACGACGACGCGAACCGAATCGCGCGACGACGGCACGCGCAGGTCGCCGAGGATGCCGGTGCGGAGCACGGCCTTGAGGTGCACGACCTCTTTTGGCCGGAAGATGTCGCGATCGGCGAAGATCGCGCCGGCCGCGAGCGGGCCGTCGTCAGTCCGACTACCGAGGCGCGATGGTTCGAGCGGATTCTCCGGCGTATACCCGATCGCGCGCCCGCCGAGTGAGACCGCGACACGATCGTCACCAGCCTGCGCGTAGAGCACTTTGACTTGCGGATAGGCCGGCGTGAGTGTGACGTTGGTTCGTCGCGGCAGCATCGAATCGGATGCAATCCGGCGTAGCGCGGCTATGCCGCTGTCATTGCTGACGCCACGCGCGACGGAGCGCCCGGTGGCGTCGATTTGTGTGACAGTTACGCCGGGCCGGGGACGGCCGTCGGTGAGACTCGTGACGAGCGCCGATCCTTCGGTTTCACCGGCGAGTCGTGCCGTCACCGCGAGATCGGTGACCTGGACGGTGAGCGGGTCGGGGCTCCAGTAGTATGTCGCCGGATTGAATCGCTGAAGCGTGTACCGATGGCTCTCCGTCGCGACGCGTGCCGGTATTGCTTCAGGAAGCGGCTGGGCGATCTCGAGACGCACGACGACGAGGGGATGATCGGGTGCGAGCGCCAGGCGAGGGAGCGGCACTTCGGTCGTCGTGTCGACGTTGAGCCGGTCGGGTAACTCGACGGTTGTCGTCTCGGCCGCGGCGCCACGCAACAGGCGCGACCAATCCATGCCGCCGCTGGACGCGCTGATGGCGACTCGAAGGCTGTCGGGCACGCGCTGCGCGATAACACGAATGAATTGGGTGTTGATCGATCGAACGGGAAACGTGTGCGAGCCGGACGTTGCCGCGACGACGTTGCCACGCGCGTGCTGGATCGCCGGCGCGAAATCCGCTGTCTCGAAGCGCCACTCGCGGTCGCCGCTGATTCGCCGTCCGTAAATGTCCTCCATCGACGAGTCGACGCGGATCATGTACGCGGTTCGCGGGCGAAGGTCGGTGCGCAACGGCCAGCTGTCGCCCGCCGCGGCGTTTGGATTGGCAAGGACGACCGGTTTGCCGTCGAGCTGGATAAAGCGGGCTGCGTTGGCGCGCGGCACCGAGGTCGAAAAGATGACGGCGATGTCGGTCGGCGCACACTGCCACGGGCCGCCGCAGTCGAGTCTCGTCACGCGGAACGTGCGTGCCGTTCGAATGCGATAGCGTTCCTCGTGCCCGTACTTTGCGTCGTCGTTCGTCGTCGGCACGACGACACGCCCGTCACAGTCGAAGGGCAGCTGGGACGCCGGCTGGAGCTCGACCACGCGAGCGAAGCGCGCGGCAATCGTGTCGCGAGGAGCCTGTGCGCCGGGTTGGAATGGGTAGGGATCAGTCGTCGTTACGGGACGCTGGGCTACGACTTTCAGACGAATGCTCATGGTATCGCGGCAACCCGCGCCGGAAAGCTCGACGCGCGTCCCGCTCCCCAAGCGGCCAACGTCGACTGGCGCGCTGTACAAGAGGAGCAAGCGCGGCTCGGGCGCGAGGATCTCCGGCTCGTAGTAGTTGCCGAAGTTCTTGGCGACGAGCCGCGGTCCCTTTATTCGAAAGCTGAAGCGGTACGGCGCAGCGAGGCGCGAACGATCCTCGCCGCGAATTCGGGGGTCGACGTCAACGACGTACTCCCTTCCCGGCTCTAGTGGCTCGCGGGGAATCAGCCGGATGGTGACGGGGTCGCGCCAGTGCGCCGCGAACGCGACAATTGGCGTGACGTGAACGAAACGCGCCGCATCGGACGAGTCGTCGAGCGCGCCGGCAATCGGCCGATCGAACGTGATCGTAATGATGCTCGAGGGTGACGCCGTGTCCGCGGGCGCATGTCGCATCACGTGCAGCGTTTCCTGCGCCGTCGCGCCGCGTGCGAGACCAACGACCGCCGCGAAGGCGACGACACGCGTCGTGCATCTCATATTCATGCAACTACGACATGCTGCGCGGCGGTCACGTCACGCGAAAGGAGCCGTTATTTGCATTCTGCAATACACTATGGTGTTGGTTTCGTGGGCGGCACCGTCATCTGTCTCGCCCGCGAAACGATTGAATCCGCGCGCGCATCCGCTTCCCCTACCACCCCTGTCGGTTTGCTGCTTCGTCTGATCGCGCGGCCTGTCGGCGGCTTCTGTGCCGCGAGTTTCGCGATTGGGTTCGTAGCCTTCGCGCCTTTGCGCTCGCGGCGTCGGCCGCCGAGTCGACCTTCTGCTTCGCCGCCGCCGTCGCCGTCGCGGCGACCTGTTTGGCCACGGCATGCGTCGCCTCCGTCATCGACGCCGTCGGCGGGGGCCCCGGTTTCGTGATGTTCCAGTTCGCCGTGCCGTCGGCGAGTCGTCTGAGTCTCACGACCGGCTGATCGAACGACAGCTCGCGAATGACCATCGGCCGCCCATTCCGGAGATACCCGATCACGCTCCGCACGTCGAGCACGAAGCGCAGCTGTCGCGTGGCGAAGAGGGTGTCCTGCCCGAAGGCGTGAACGCCGGAGACCGACAAGTCGGTCGCGGTCAGCGACGCGTGCGGGAAGCCGCGGAGCAGGCTCAGGTTGACGTCGCGCCAGGCGACGCGCGCGTCCACTGAGCTGTTGACCTCGGTCGCTTAGAAGCGTCTGTTGGCCGGACGTGCCAACCCTTCGCCTGATTCTGCGATCTAACCAAGGACTGTCGACATGGCTGGTTCGACCGGATGGGTGTAACCAGGTCGCGGCTCGTTGCGTAGGGATGACGCGTGATTATTGGACCCGGAGACTTGAATGTCGTTTCTCAAGCGGCTCTTCTCATCGAATACTCCAGCGACCACGCAGCGCGTACGCGTCTGCGTGGAATGCGGCATGCCCGTGGCCGAGCACAAGGAATGGTGCTCCATCCGTCGCGGGCAGCAAGAGCTGGATCGACGAAACGCTGAGCGTTAGTGTATCGACTTCATCGCGTACTCGTGAAGGCGACCCGCTTTCCGTCAGGCGAGTAGGTGAGATCGTAGGCGTCGGAGATCAACAGCTGCGTCGTGTTGGTCCTCAGCGACAGAATCGTGATCCACCTCGTGCCATCCCGGGGTGTGTTGACGGCGAGACTCCCGCCGTCCGGTGACCAAGCCGGCTTCGATCCGCTGCCCACGTGGGGGTCGGCAAAGACCGAGCGCGGCGTGCCGCCGTCGGCATCCGTGATCGCGATGCCATAGCTATAGCTCCAGTAGGCGATCGAGCGTCCGTCCGGCGACCACGCCGGACCGTACTCGGAGTACCAGGGGCCATGTGTGTCCATCGACAAACGGTGCAGGTTCGTTCCGTCGGTGTTCATGACAAAAATCTCGGAGGGCCAACTCTCCCAATCGCTCCCGCGCTCGAACGCGATGCGTTTGCCGTCCGGCGACCAGACCGGGTGCAACGGCGGCAACCCCGGTGCTTGGCCGGCGTCGTCGACAAAATCCACGCCGAGCAGGTGCCGGTCGTTCGAGCCGTCGGCGTCCATCACCTCGAGACCGCCCCCGTCGGCGAAGACGATTCTTTTGCCGTCGGACGACCACGACGGCCACTCGCCCGGCAAGAGCTCGCGCTCGTTCGAGCCGTCGACATCGATGACGTAGATGAGGCCCGGCGGCGACGGCGTCGGATAGCGATGGAACACGATCCGGCGGCCGTCGGGCGACCATGAGGCCTGTCCGCCCTTCGTCAGCCTCGTCGCGCCAGTGCCGTCGGCGTTCGCGACATAGATGAATTCGGGCGATCCAGGCGGAGCAGGTACGAGCGGCGACGGCGTGGGTATGATCGGCGCCGGCGTCGTTCCTCGCCCCGGATCGGTCGTCGGCGAATCGGCGCAACCGGCTATCGTTGTCGCGACCGCGACGACCGTGAGCCGTAAGAGTTCTCGAATGGACGCGCGTGACACGATTCCCTCCGCCTCAGCGCCGGTTGGAGTCGGCGCTCGGAGACGCCGGCGCCCACGCAAGCCGCGACTCCATCCCACTCGTTCGCGAGAGCCGTTTCGCTCCCGTCCCGTCGGCGTTCATCACCAGAATTGAGTTCGTTCGCGGTGCGTCCACCCCGTTGAAGGCGATCTGGCGGCCGTCGGGCGACCAAACGGGCCCGTTGGCGCAGACGGCAGTATTCGTCAAACGCGTCAGACCCGTCCCGTCGGGATTCGCCGAAAAGATCGCGCACAGACCGCCCGTGAATGACGCCGGCTGCCTGCTGAACAGGATTCGGCTACCGTCTGGCGACCACGCCGGAAAGATGTCGAACTGGTCGCTGCCGCCGGCGGTTATCGTCGAGGTGTGAGATCCGTCCGCGTCGGCAACCCAAATCGAATAACGTCCGCCAGAGGCGGCTGCATACGCGAGGCGGCGGCCGTCGGGCGACCATGTGGGATAGAGTCCACGCAGTTCCCCGACCGACGCCGCGTTCGACCCGTTGGCGTCGATGGTGTAGATGCGCGCCTCCTTCCCTACCGTTTCGTCCACTGCATCTCCCGAGAAGACCAGACGACGCGAATCGGGCAGCCACGCCGGCGACGACACGAAGCGGAATTCACCGTGCGTGAGTCGCGTCTCCGTCCCGTCTTTCAAGTTCTCGACATAGATGTCGAACACGCACGGACTTTGTTGTTCCGTGCAGCCGCTCGCTCCGACGAGCGCAATCGACGTCCCATTCGGAGACCAGGCCGGATCCCAGTAATACTTCGCGGCGAGGGAGATCGGCATTCGCTGTGAATCGTCGAATACGGTGAACGTGACGCGAGCCCCGTCGCACGGGGTGCCGTCGTAGTCCCACGCCACCTGAGGCCACGAACAGGGGATGTACGCGAGGCGTGGCTTCGCGACGATCTTGAACGGGACACTCGTCGTACTCACGTCGTCCGCCGTGGCGCGCAGGGTGTACTGCCCTGCTCCGTTGACGCTCACGTTGGCGAAAGCCGCCACGCCGGCAACCGCATGCACGGTGGTGGTTCCACTCAGCATCGCCGAACCAGTGCCGACGAGGGAGAGCGTGACGAGACCCGTGTACGCCGATTGGGATTGTCCAACGAGTACTTTGACAGTCACCGCCGGATTGATCGGCGCGTCGACAAAGGACTCGCTCGGGTGAACCGAGAATTCTAGCGCGATAGGCGAAGCCGCCGCGGCCTGCGCGGCCGGTTCGGTCGATCGCGAGCAGGCGGTGACAAAAAACACCAGCGCGAACGGAAAGACGTGCGTGCTTCCAGCCATCTCGGACTCCCGAGCCGCTGACGCAAATAGAGCGCTCGCTTTTTCCGACGCAAGGGTGCGGCGGGCCCATCCTTTGGCCGTCTAACCCGCGCCCGCCCTGTCACCGTCGGGCCGTCGCGATCACTCGCGTTGCGCCGGTCGACGCGATCTCTCTCACCCGCGGCACCATCGCGCGCCGATCGTCGGACCCTGCGCCGAGAAACTCGAGGACGTACACGTCGCTGCCGAGCAATGCGACACCCGTCGGCGACCACTCGCCGTCACCCTGAAACAGCGTCGTCACCTCGCCGGTGGCCGTGACTTTGAGCACGCTCCCGCATCCGGTCGCCGCGACGTAAACCGTGCCCGCCGCGTCGACCGCCAATCCGCGCAACAGCGGCATGTCTCGGCGTTCGATTCCTTGCACAGACGCGCACTTCGCGGGTGAAACGTTCTGCGCGACCGTCGAGATGCGGCTGCTGGAATCGATCCGGCGGACCGCATCGTTCTCGGTGTAGTAGACCGAGCCGTCGGGTCCAACCGCGACACCGTTGAGGTCCCGGAGCTCGGTCGCCCCCGTCCGCGCCGGCAGCGTCGCGAAGACGGCGGTCTCCCCCGACGGTTTCACGCGCATCAGCCGCAGCGGCGCGCCGCGCGACGGATAGTACAGGCTTCCGTCGCGACCGATCGCGATTGGGACATCGCTCGAGAGCAGCAGGGTCGGCTTGTCGCCCAGGCGGACGACGTCGCCGGTCGACCCATGCGGCAGCGTCACCGCGCGGAGGACATCACCTTCGTCGAGACCCAGCCAATGAAAGCCCGGACCGGGAAGGTGCGTGAGCTGGCCGTGTCTATCCGTCTTCCACACTCCCGAGACCATGTCCACGAAGTACACGTTGCCTTGCCGGTCGATCACGATGCCGGTGCCCGGGTGCGCGGCGAGCGTCGTCGGGATCGCGCAAAGGAGTGCGACCAGCCGCAGTGAGCGCCACATCAGTTGGTTCTCAACGCCGCGACCGGATCGTCGTGCGACGCGCGAATCGCCGGGATCGCGCTCGCCAAGAGAGCCGCGACCGCGAGCGTCACCGCGGCCGTGACCAGCACTATTGGATCCGGCGTTTGGAGACCGGGAACCGACGCCGCGAGCGCGCGGCCGAGCAGCAGCGCGACGCCCGCCCCGACGACGATGCCGATCGCGGAGAGACGAAGCTCATCCGCGGTGACCAATGCCAACACGTCCTGCGGCGTCGCACCCACCGCGACGCGAACGCCTATTTCGCGCCTCCGCTGGGTCACCGAGTACGCAACGAGCGCGTAGATGCCGATGCACGAGAGCAGGAGACCGACGGCGGCGAATCCGCCGAGTGTGCCGCGCATGAATCGACGCATCCCGAGCTGCATATTGATGAGATCGTCCATCGACGACACGCGGCCGAGAGCGATCTCGCGATCGAGCGCACGAACTGCCGCGGCGAACTTTGCTGCGACGCGCGACGGATCATCGCGCGTTCGCACAACGAGCGTCATCGCGTTCACCGGAACTTGGGCGTGAGGCACGTACATCTCCGGCTCGGGTCGTGCTTCGTGGCCGAAGTACTTCATGTCGGCGACGACTCCGATGATCTCGACGGGCGTCGTATCGCCCCGGATTCGGATCGTCTGTCCAACGGCGCTTTTGCCGGGCCAGAATCGCTCGGCCATCGTCCGATTGATCACGACGACGCGTCGTCCGGCGGCGCTGTCGCTCCAGGCGATGTCGCGTCCCGACAACATTGGACTCCGCATCGTGCTGAAATAGCCGGGCGACGCCACGCGGAAGTTTGCCCGCTGCTGCGCGTCCGGCTGATCCGTCGTGCGGAACGAATACACGCGGTTGTCCATGCCGAACGGGAGCATGAACACCGCACTCGCCGCGTCGACCCCCGGTATCTGCTTCGTGTTGGCGATCAGCTGCGCATAGAAGCGGTCGGATGTTCCCGATCCCGCCGGATACCGGGCGCCCGGCAGTCGCAGCTCGGCGGTGAACAGATGCGTGGGTGCGAATCCCAGATCGATGCGTGAGAGGGTCGCCAATCCGCGAACCATGATCCCCGCTCCGGCGAGCAGCACCATCGTGAAGGCCATTTCCGCCGACACGAGAAGCCGCCGGCCTCGCCGCTGTGCGGCACCACTCAACGCCTGTTGGCCGCCGCGCTTGAGGTGCGACTGCAATACGCCTTCTCCGCAGCTCGACGCCTGGACCAGGCCAAAGACGAGCGTGGTCAGCACGGCGAGGCCGATGGCGAAGGCCGCGACGCGAACGTCGAGACCGAGCGATCCAGCCGACGGCACGATCGGCACGGGAGCGAATCGGACAAGCGATTGTGTCGACCAGACGGCGATGAGCATTCCGAAAACCGCCGCGCCGAACGAGAGGAGGAAGCTCTCGGTGAGCACCTGCTGAACGAGCCGAGGTCGACTCGCGCCGAGCGCTCGCCGCAGCGCCATCTCACCTTCACCGGCGGCCGCGCGCGCCATGAACAATCCGCCGACATTGGCGCAGGCAATGATCAGCACGAAGGCAACCGCGCCGAACACCAGCCAGAGTGTCGGCCGCACGTTGCCGACCAGCTCGTCCGTCAACGGAACGATGTTCACGCCGAGGTCGGCATTCGTTTCGGGATACTGGCGCTCGAGTCGCGCGGCGATCGCGCTCATCTCGGTCCGCGCCGTCGGCACGCTGACACCGGTCTTGAGACGCGCGATCGCCAACAGGTAATGCGAGCTCCGCATCGTCATCGACGACGGCGGCAAGATGAGCGGCGTCCACAACAGGGCCTCGCGGGGAAAACCTTGGCCGTTCGGGGCGACGCCGATCACGCGGTACGGGACGGCGTCGAGCGTGACGGTGCGATCGATGATCTTGGGATCCGCGCCGAACCGCCGGCGCCAGAGCGATTCGTCGATGACGACGACGCGCTCCGCTCCCGGTGTGGTTTCGTCGGCGCGGATGAATCGGCCAATGACGGGGCTTACGCCGAGCAGCGGAAAGAGTGATGCGCTGACTCCGGAGCTGACGACTTGCTCCGGCTCGTTGGTTCCGCCAAGCGTGGTGACGGATCGATTGTACCAGGCGATACCGGTGAACGACCGGCTTTGCTGCCGCCAATCGAACAGATTCGCCGGGGCAATGTCTTCGTGATCGGCGCCGGGTTGTCCGCTTCGGCGACTGTGCTCCCAGATCGTTACGAGCTGCTCGGGTCGTTCATATGGAAGTGGCCGGAGCAGCACCGCGTTCAGCACGGTGAAGACCGTCGTCGAGGCGCCGATGCCAAGTGCCAATGTCGCGACGACCGTCGCGCTGAACACCGGATGCGCAACGAGACGCCGCACGGCGAACCGCGCGTCTTGAACGAGACCGTCGATGAACGAGAAGCCGCTGACGTCGCGGAAGGCTTCCTTCGTCGCGGGCACTCGGCCGAACGTCGCCCGGGCTGCGCGGAGCGCTTCGTCCGGTGGCATTCCGAAGCGCTCGTTCTGCGCGGCCTGCTGCTCGATGTGAAACGCGATCTCGTCGTCGAGGATCGCGTCGCGCCGCTTGCGCGTCGCGAACGTCCGAAGGTCGTAGATCAGCCGCTGCAGTCGCATGAGGCCTCCCCCTCCCCACTACGCCGTGCTCAGAATCAACCCGACCGCATCCGTGAAGCGATTCCAGTTCTCGACCTGCCGAACCAAGAGCCGTCGGCCGGCCGGCGTGAGGTGATAGACGTTCACGCGTCTATTGTTCGCGGCCAACCCGGGCTTGCCAACGATTGCGCCATCGCGCTCGAGTCGTTGCAGCGCGGGATAGAGCGACCCTTGGTTGACGGAGAGTGCGTCGCGTGAATTCTGTTGGATGCGCTGCGCGATGCCCCACCCGTGCTCCGGCGCCAGCGCGAGCGTCTTGAGGATCAGGAGCTCGAGCGTGCCTTGCAGCAGCTCTGTTCGATCGTCGGCCATGAGTCCAGCTCGAAGTGTCGAGTCCCTACAATTCGAAATGTAGCCCGCCTACAATTCTCTGTCAAGCCCGCACGGAGAGAAGAGCGGTTCACGGCCTTTCGACCCGCTCGCCTGGGCGCCGGCGGGGCGGGATTGGCACGGACGCCTCGGCGTCGTCGTCGATACGATCGGACTGTTCAGGCCGCGCCGGCCAGGATCGGCCCGGCCGGCACAAGCTGCTTCCGCTGGGCGTCCACGCGGACGTTGAGTCCCTCGAGCGAGCGCGCGCCAAGTAAGATCATGTCCCCCGGCTCCGCGAAGACCACATAGTCTGGCGCCTTGGCGCCCGCGGCGTGGACGATGGCGATTCCGACTGGTCGCTCGAGCTGGCGTCCGTCCGCCAAGATGAATCGTTGAACGTGTTCTGGCCGAATTCCCAGCTCACCGAGTACCTCGGAAGGAACCCAGGTGTACTCGCTGCCGGTGTCGACGAGCGCCGAGTCGACGGTACGCATCTCGCCGCGACGTTCGGCACTCTCGATCATGATCGTCGTACGAAACGTTCCCATATCGCTCATAATGGGCCATCGCGCGTTGAGTTTGTCATCGTAACCTGGCCGACTGGTGCACCGCGCTGCAAGCTCTACGACATTCAACCTGACCTCGGCCGCCGAGCCGCCGAGCCGCCGAGCCGCCGAGCCGCCGAGCCGCCGCCTAGCTTACCGGAGTGATCCCCAGTCAACTTCAGGACCTCTTCCGCCCCGGCGTCCGCGCCCGCGGCGAGGAGTACTTCGTCCAGCGCCGCGTTCGCATCGTCACCGCGACGACGCGGCTCCTCGAGGCCCGCGTCACCGGCGGCGAGCGCTATCTCGTCCGACTCGAGGCGGGCCGCGGATTCATCACGCTGAGCTGCACCTGTCCGTACGCCTTCGACAACGGCATCTGCAAACACCAATG
>Ga0207674_10001174_pt1 | contig 33977 bp, 38 predicted proteins | sample KBSCornC72_FD_184303 | JGI IMG/M metagenome (GOLD analysis project Ga0207674, IMG submission 184303) | Corn rhizosphere microbial communities from Kellogg Biological Station, Michigan, USA - KBS Corn C7-2 (SPAdes) (version 2) | ecosystem: Host-associated > Plants > Roots > Rhizosphere > Soil ...
CGCAGGGCGATGCAGCGCTGCCCCTCGTGCTCGACCGGGAAGGCCTCGACAGCCCGCAGGCGCGGATTGCCGGGTGAGGTCACTCGACTTCGAGGTAGTTCAGCGCGGAGGCGACGTAGATCTTCGCGGCTTCGACGATCTCGTCGGTCGAGACGAACTCGTCGACCTGGTGCGGGATCAGACGGTCACCGGGCCCGCAGGTCACGATTGGGATGCCGAGCTGCATCCGCAAGATGGTGCCGTCGGTGGAGCCGGGCACCCCCCCGTAGCGGGGCGCCCGCCGGGCGGCCTGCTTCACGCCCCGGACCATGGCCTCGACGAGGGCCTCGGCGCGGTCGACCTTGGTAGCGAGGCGGAAGGCGTTCACCGGCTCCCACTCGATCTTGACCCCGGGCTGCGCCGCCGCGGCCTGCCGGCAGATCTCCTCCAGCTCGGCCCGCACCCCGTCCTCGCCGATGCCGGGAGTGAGGCGGATGTCGAAGGTGGCCTCCGCGACGGCCGGGATCACGTTCGACTGCGGCACCCCCACCCGCGCGGGCGGGCCCTGGACGATCGTCGGGGTCACGGTCGGCGGCCGCAGATAGCGGCTCTTCTCACAGACCTTCCGCAGCCGCCGCTCGAGCCCCGGGGCCGCGGCGAGCAGACGGCCGAGGCAGGCGATCGGGTTCACGCCGGTCTCCGGCATGGCCCCGTGCGCCATCTTGCCGCGCACCCGGAACCGCGCCCACACCACGCCGCGCTGCTCGAGGCAGAGCTCGTTCTCCTCCGGCTCGCAGATGATGGCGGCGTCGAGCTCGCGTCCGACCGCGGTCTGGCAGAGGTGCCGGACGCCGATCATCCCGTCCTCCTCGTCCACCAGCGCGCCGACCACCAGCTTGCCCTTCAACCCGACGCCGGCGCGGCGGAACGCGGCCGCGGCCACCATCGCGGCGGCCAGGCCGCTCTTCATATCCGCGGTGCCGCGCCCGTAGATGCGGCCGTCGACCAGCTCCGCGCCGAAGGGCGGCCGCGACCACTCCGCGGGGTCGCCCTCGGTCACGACGTCGGTGTGCCCCTCGAGCAGCAGGCTCCGCTGTCCCGGGCGCTTCTCGCCGAGCGAGCCGATGACGTTGGGCCGGCCGGGCGCGACGTCCTGCACTAGGACGTCGAAGCCCTCGCGACGGAACCAGCTCTCCACGAAGGCGGCCACCCGGGCCTCGGTGGCCTCGGGGTCGCCGGGGCGGTACACGCTGGGGATGCGGACGAGCGCGCGGGTGAGCTCGATGACCTCGTCCGCGTCGATCTTGCGGAGGACCTGCGACAGCGCGGTCACAGCGGGAAGGCGGACTATTCCAGCGGGAAGGACAGGATGATGGCGTCGAGCCGGATGACGCGATGCTCCTCGCCCGAGATGTAGAAGTAGTGCCCCTCCACCTCCTCGGGATTCTCCTCGAACGCCACCACCGAGCGGACCGGCGGCATGTCGCGGAAGGCGTTGGCGCCCTCGTCGAAGCCGTCGCCACGGCCCACCACCTCACCGTAACGGATCGGCGAGCCCTTGGGGCAGTGCACGCGCACGTCCGCGGGCGGCTCGGCCATCAGTCGGACGAGGAGGTTGATGCCGTAGACCTGGAACTGAATATCGGCCATGGGACCCTCTGATGGTGGATTTCCTCGATCATACCACAACCGCTAGTTTCCGAACCGGGGCGAGGCCCGATTCTCCCTCGCGGATCAGACGCCGGGCAGCGCGCCCTGATCGCCGTGCCGCTCGATGCCCTCGAGCTTGCCCTCGAGGCGCCCCAGGCCGGACGCCGCGTCGTCGTACTTGTTCCGCGCGTTGGTCAGGTGACGGCCCACCACGTCGAAGGCCTCGCGGAACTTGTCCAGGTCGCCGCGCAACCGTCCCAGGCGAGCCTGGATCTCCTGCGCGTCACGCTCGATGCGGAGTCCGCGGAGGCCCAGCACGATGACCCGCAGGTACGCGTAGAAGGTGTTGGGCGACACCGGGACCACGCGCCGGCCCAGGGCGTAGGCGGCGGGCGGGTCGTCCTCGGAGTCCTCCTTCACGATGATCTCGTAGTAGATGTTCTCGGCCGGGATGTACATGAGGGCGAAGTCGAAGGTGCCCTCGTCCGGCAGGATGTACTTCTTGGCGATCTCGTCCACCCGGTTCTTGACGTCCCGGAGAAACGCGCGCCGCAAGGCGGGCCGCTTGTCCTCGTCGGGCTCGTCCAGCACCCGGCGGAAGTTCTCCAGGGGAAACTTGGCGTCGACCGGCACCAGGCGCTCGCCGAGCCGGATCGCGGCGTCGACCCGGTCGCCGGTGGCGAAGGCATGCTGGAGGATGTACTGCTCGCGCGGCAGCATCTGGCCGAGCAGGTTCTCGAGCAGGGTCTCCCCGACCCCGCCGCGAATCTTGGGGGACTTCAGCAGCTGCTCGAGCCCCGCGATGTCGCGCCCCACGTCGAACACCCGCTGGGTGACCTCGCCGAGCTTGCCGAGACTGCCCTGGACCGCCCCCACCACCTGCCCCACGTGCTGGAGCTGTTGCTGGACGCCGCTGCCCACCTGGCCCATCTGCTGGGTCATGTGGCTCGCGAACTGGTGCAGCTCCTCCTTGACGGTGGCCAGCGTCTCGCTGCGGGCCTGGTGGGCCTCGCTCCGTGCGGTCTGGATGTCGCGCTGGAGCAGCAGCAGCGCCTGGTCCGGCTGCTGGCGGGCCGCCTCGAGCGCGCCCAGGCGGCTCACCGCGCGCCAGAGGGCCCACCCGGTGAGCCCGAGGAGCAGCGCGAGGACCACGACGATCGGCCAGAGCCAGCTCACGCACGGCCTCCGCGCCGGCCGCGCCAGTGGCGGCACACCGACCGGAGCCGGCAGGGCCCGCACACCACCGCGTCGCGCCGGTCCAGGCACTGGCCGGACATGCGGGTGTGGCAGAGGGAGAAGTCGTACTTCACCGGGTCGGTCGGATCGAGCCGCCGTAGCCCCCGGGTGATCTCCTCGGTCATCTTCCAGTTGCGGCTGCGCCGCCGGGTGAGCCCCAGCGCGCGCGCCATGTTCTCGATGTGGGTGTCCACCGGGATCAGGAGCGCCGCGGGCGGCACCGCGGTCCAGAGGCCGAAGTCGGGGGCCTCGCGCCGGATCATCCAGCGCAGGAAGAGCAGCATGCGCTTGCAGGCCCCCCCGGTGGAGGGTCGCGGGAACCAGTGGCGATAGCCGTAGGAGAGCCGGTTGCGCGGGAATACCGCGGAGAGGTCCTGGGCGAGGAACAGGTCCACGAAGCGCTCCAGGGCGGGGCCCACGTCTCCATCGCCGGGTGAGTAGCCGGCCGCGAAGGCGGCGCCGAGCGAGCCGTGGCGGATCAGCACCCCCTGGGTCGCGAGGCAGAAGGCGGCCACGTCCCGCGGGCGGTTGAACCGGTAGCGGAAGCCCTCGAAGCGCGCGACGGGCTTGGCCGGATCGAAGCCCAGCACGAACCGCTCGGGCGAGTCGCCCATGCGGGACAGGATCCAGTCCACCCACGGCGCGAAGAGGTCCACGCGCCCGTAGGCCATGCACGAGGCGAGCAGGGCCACGACCTCGCGATCGGCGGGCGCGGCGTAGCGGAGGGGAAAGCGGATCGCGTCCAGGTCGGCGCGGGCGGCCCAGTCGAACTCGCGGTAGAGCTGCTCGAGCGGCTCCTGGAGCCGGGGCGTTCCAGTCATCCTCGCGGCTGATTCTAGCACGGTCCCTTGTGAGGTCCCGGCGCCGGCTGCTATCATCGCCGCGCCGCGGCGCGCGGCGGAAAGGATACACGGTCATGCTGAAGGTCGGCATCGTGGGGATGGGCGTGATCGGGCACCGGATCGCGGAGGCGATCACGCGGGGCATTCCCGGCACCGCGCTGGCGGGGGTGAGCGTGCGGCGGCCGGAGAGCGCGCCCGGCTATCCCGTCCTGCCGCTCGACGAGCTGATCGAGCGGTCGGACCTGATCGTGGAGGCGGCCACCCAGGCCGCGCTGCGCGAGTTCGGCCCCGCGGTGCTCTCCGCGGGGCGGGACCTCATGGTGCTCTCGGTGGGGGCGCTCGTCGGGGTGCTGGACGGGTGGGCGGCGCTGGCCGAGAAGCACGGCGCGCGCGTCCTGGTGCCCTCCGGCGCGATCGCCGGCCTCGACGGGGTCAAGGGCGCGCGCGAGGGCACGATCACCGCCGTCACCATGGAGACCCGCAAGCCGCCGCGGGGCCTGGCCGGCGCGCCCTACATCGAGCAGCAGCGCATCGACCTCGACGCGATCACCAAGGAGACGCTCATCTTCGAGGGCCCCGCCACCGAGGCGGTCCGGGGCTTCCCGGCCAACGTCAACGTGGTGGCCGCCCTGTCGCTCGCGGGGCTCGGCCCCGAGCGCACCCGCATCAAGATCTACGCGGTGCCCGGGCAGGCGCGCAACCAGCACCGGATCACGGTGGAGGGCGACTTCGGCGTCCTCCGCTTCGAGGTGGAGAACGTGCCCTCCGAGAATCCGCGGACCGGACGCCTCTCCTACCTCTCCGCGATCGCGATGCTACGGGAGATGGGAACCGCGGTCCGGGTCGGGAACTGAGCCTTCCATGGCAGTGCACGCCCGATTGGAGGAGGGGGTAGGCATGCTCAAGGAGTTCAAGGAATTCGCGATCAAGGGCAACATGTTGGATCTGGCCGTCGGCATCGTCATCGGCGCCGCCTTCGGGACCGTGGTCAACTCGCTCGTCAACGATCTCCTGATGCCGCTGATCTCGGGCGTCATCGGCACCCCCGATTTCAGCAACCTCTTCCTCGTGCTGCGCAATCCCACCGGGACCACCTTCACCTCGGTCAAGGCCGCGCGCGACGCGGGCGCGGCGGTCCTCGCCTACGGCCTCTTCCTGAACGCGGTCATCGCCTTCCTCATCGTGGCCCTGGCCCTGTTCTTCGTGGTGAAGGGCTTCAATCGCCTCCGGCGGCAGGAGGAGGCGGCCCCCGCCGCGCCGCCCGCGCCCCCCGAGGAGGTGCGGCTGCTGGGCGAGATCCGCGACCTGCTGAAGCGGCGGTGATCGCCGGCCCGCGGCGAATCCTCTACGGGGCGCTGCTGGCCGGGGCGCTCATCGCGGGGATCGTCGCGGGCTGCGAGTACTTCCGGGATAGCCCGGAGCAGACGCTCGCGAACGGGCGCTGGAAGGAGTGCGCCGCGGAGCTCCGTGACGTGAAGCTCGACCGCGTCGACACGGACGGGCGGATCCGGTTCACCTACGTGGCGGGCAACGAGCGGGATCGCGTGCTCGCGTGCCTGCGGGCTCCGGACGAGAGCGGACGCCCCTTGCCGGAGGCGGTCGCCTCTCAAAGCGCCGGGAAGTAGCCGGCCCCGCCCGCCCCGGCGAATGTCGGCCGGCCGGGCCCTCTAACGGTCCCGCGTAGCCCGGCGGCGTAGCAGGCCGGTCGCGGCCAGGGTGCTGCCGACCAGCAGCAGGGTCGCCGGCTCCGGCACCGTCGCCGGCGGCTCCGCGCTCGAGACCACGAAGAACTGCTCCCGCGCCCCGTTGTCGTTGGCGAAGTTCGCCGTGAAGATCACCGGCGCATTCCCTGCGAACGTCGTCAGGTCGATCGTCTCGAGCACGAAGTCGGAGAACCCGTTGCCGGAGCTGGTGAAGTCCTGCGGCCCCGTGAACTGGAACGCGTCCGTGCCCGCCACGCTGACCGTGAAGCTGTTCAGGGTGTATGCCGGCTGCCCCTGGGCCTGGCTGACGTCGACCCCGATGAAGAACGTATTGCTCCCCTGCAACAGGGTCCGAATCTGGCCCACCGATTACGTGGGGGAGATCGTAATCTGCGGGGACGTGGGATTAACCGGCAGGAGCGTGAAGTCGAACCCCGCCGGGTTGTTGCACGAGGGATTGCCGATCACGCTCGGGTTGTTCTGGGTCTGCTGGAAGACACCGGCATCCGGTGCGAGGGCCACTGGCGCCGCCTCCGTCACCAGCGGCACACCGGCTAGCAGGAGCGTCATGAATGCGACTGCGACCGGTCTCAGCCTCATAGTCCCCCCTGATCGTTCGGGTTGCACGCACGCTCCGTGCCGTCGCGTCGATCCGAACGACAGCCTCGTAGAAACACGACTCTCCGCCAGGCCCCGCTCGCTGCGCGTCCGCCCGCCACGGAAATCGCGCGGCAGATTTGGGAAGAGCGGTCGCCACTCTGCGCGCTCCATTTCATGTCGACCCGAGTTTTCACTTGACACTGCCGCAGCGTGTGCTTACATTCCGCGCCCACGACCGCCGCGAGCGCACGCGCGGAAGTCGCCACTATGCAGTCCTGCATAAGGAGGACGTGATGACCATGAAGCGTTGCATCGCCGCCCTGCTGATCTCGCTGTTGATCGCCACAACCGCGCCGGCGAGCTGGGCCGACACGGAGCCCGTCACCCCGGGTAAAGACGCCGCCGCCGCGGTGAGCGACGTCTTCTACGTGCCGGGCAAGGCCATCGTGTGCGGCGTCAGCGGCGTCCTCTGGATCGGCGCCATGGCGATCACGTTCGGGACTCTCTACCAGGAATCCAACGATTTCGTGAAGGGCGCCTGCGGGGGCAAATGGGTGCTAACGGGTGAGGACATCAAAGAGACGAAGCACTACTAATACCGCGCCGGCCTCCGCGGAGGGCCGGCGCCGTCCGGCTGATTTCCCTTCACGTGGAGGGTGGACGGCCGCCGGCGTCGATTCCGTATTGTTTAGCCTTCCGCGCCACCGTGGATTGGGTAATACCCAGATGCCTGGCGGCGAGAGCCTGCGTCTTGAATCGCGTCAGGGCGTCCCGGAGCATCTGGCTCTCCACCTTCTGCAGCGCCTTTCGTAGCGTCGCAGGGCCGGCCGTCGCCGGGGGCGACTGCTCATTGGCCAGGCTGGCCAGCGCGCGCGGTAGGTCCGCGACGTCAATCGTCTCGGTCGCGCTCGTCACCATCAGCCGCTCAACCAGGTTCAGCAACTCTCGCACATTGCCCGGAAACGGATACCGCGAGAGCGCATCCAGGGCGCCCGCGGAAATAGCTCGGCGGCGCTTGACCTTCCGCTCCAGCCGCGCCAACGTCACCTCCACCAGGAGAGGAATGTCCTCCGCGTGCGCCCGGAGCGGAGGAATCTCCAGGGTCAGCACGTTGAGCCGATAGAACAGATCGCCCCGGAACGTTCCGGCCGCAATCATCGCGGGTAGATCTCGATTGGTCGAGGCGACGATGCGCACGTCCGGCCGCTTCGGCTTGACCGCCCCGACCGCCCAGACCTCGCCATCCTCGAGGAATCGTAGCAGCTTCACCTGCAGCCCGAGCGGCAGATCGCCGATCTCGTTGAGCAACAGCGTGCCCCGGTGGGCCAGCTCCACCAGGCCCACCTTGCCCTTGGAGTCGGCCCCCGTGAAGGCGCCTTTGGCGTACCCGAACAGCTCCGCCTCCATCAACCCTTCGGGTATCGCCCCGCAGTTGACCTCGAGGAACGGTCCGCCGCTCCGCGCTGACGCCTGATGTACCAAGCGAGCGAACAATCCCTTCCCCGCTCCGGTCTCGCCCAGCAACAGCACGGTGGAGTCCACGGCGGCATACCGCAACGCGGTCTCCCGCACCTCCACGAGAGCGGGACTCTGGGCCACGATATCGTCGATCTGCACCTCTCGGTGCGTGGAGATGCTGAGCGTTGCCCGGGACTGCTCGGCAACCTCCACGGCGTCCCGCAGCTTGGTCATCACCTGCCCCATCCCGGTGATGTCGCGGATCGTGATCACGATATACGCGAGCTTGCCCTCCGCCCCCGGAATCGGCACCCCGGAGACCAGCAGCTTCTGGCCCGTCTGAAGCGTCTGGACCGTCGATACCGAGACTCCACCCGCCGCTACTTCCCCGACGATGGACCAGTCGAAGTCTCGCTCCACGCCGAGTTCGCGAACCGGGACACCGGTCGCGCGCTTCGGATCAAAGCCAAGGATCTCGCCGGCGACCTGATTGCTCCGAAGCATGACGGACCCGGGATTGAGCAAGCACAGTCCCTCGCGGGCCCCATCGACCATGGCCTCGAACATCTCCTGCCGAGGCCCTGGCCCACCCACGCCCCGCGCCAAGTCGGCGCCGGGCTCCAGGCCTGCGATCGTGTGCTTACCGTGAGTCGACACCGTTCTCCTCCAAATTTGATTGGGGGCGCGGTCCTTATGGCACGCACAGCACGAGCAATGCCAGCCGCGGATTTCGCCTCAAACGCTTCGCCCAGACGCCCACTTGGGCCGCACCCCTCTCGTTCACCGGCGCCGGCACCGTATTCGCTGGTGGGTAACGTGCCTCCCAATGTGGATAGCCCAGCAGCGCCTTGATCCCTTCCGTACCCACGCAAATCTGGTCGTTCTTCGCGCGGTCAATCATCCGTGGATGTCTGGTATTCCGTCTTGCATTGCCTCCTTGAGTGCGGCGGACATCCACGACTTGCTGAATGAATCTGCCCGAGGCCAACAGCCCAGGCCTCGACCACTCGCGCCCTGTATGCAGTCCTACATTGCCGCCGCCGACGGCTCCTCCTGCGATCCGCCGTGCGGCCGAAATCCAAATCTGCGTCAACTCACGCTTCTCCATCTTTCGCGTCTTCCATTCACATCCCTGGCACGTCGTCTGCACTCACCGCCGCGCCGACTACAGCGGCGTCGACGTGTCGCAGCTACAAGCCTCCGCCAGGCGCGGAAGGATGAAAGGGACCGGACGTGAGTCACACGGAGTCGCTGGTGGTCGTGAAACTCGGCCACAACGGCGGACAGGCTCCGTTGGTGTTCGAGGTGCTGGAGCAGGCCGGGCTTCTCGGCGAGGTGTCCGAGAACGAGCTCGACCTGGTGGAGCCGGGAGCGGTCGGGTTCCGGATCCCGCGCGACCGGATGGCCGCGGTGGTTCTGGCCCTGGAATGCAGCGGCTTCGCAGACGTGAGGGCGTACGAGGTGGAGGCCAGTCACGACAGGGTCGAGTGAAGCGGGGACGGCCGAGCTAACAGTGGGCGTAGGGCAGCAGTAGTCGGTGCAGTTAACCTTCGGCCTCACCTCCTCGCGGCGGTGAGCACAGGAGAGACGCAGCATGAAGCGGATTCTCGGGTATCTGAGGGACGAGCGGGGAGTCGAGACGCTCGAGTGGATCGCGGTCGGCGCCCTCATCGTGGCGCTGGCGATGGCGGTCTACCCCGGCACGCTGAAGGCCGGCATCGACGATGTCATCACTGACATCGTCACCGCGCTGAAGGGCGTCATCACCTAGGCGCGAGTTACACACCGGCTCCCGGGGTTCGCTCCGAGCCCCGGGAGCCCACACACCATGAGCCAATGACAATGATACGGCGACTACGCGATCAGCGAGGCACGTCAACGCTGGAGTTCCTCGTCGTCCTGCCCACGCTGCTGCTCATCTTCCTCTCGTCGCTCGAGCTGAGCCGGGCCTGGCTCACCGCCAACGTCGCGACCAATGCGGCCCGGGAAGGCGCTCGGGTGGGCGTCGTGACGCCACCTCCGGATCCAGCCAGTCCCTCGTTCAACAATGCCCCCGCTCTGGCGCGCATCAGCGAGGTGCTCAGCGCGGCCAACCTTACGGCGGCGAGCGTGTCGGTCACGTGCTCCGCGGCCGCCTGTCCGCCCGATTCGCAGGTGCAGGCTAGCGTCACCATCAATTTCCAGACTGTCGTGCCGCTTTTCCTCCCGATCCTGGGTACGCCGAGCAGCCCTCTCGTGCTCCAGGAGACGGTCAAGATGCGGCGCGAATAGGAAGGCGGGACACGACTATGCGTCGGCGATTGCTCCTGATTGTGCTGTGCGCCTCCCTCATCGGCCTCCTGGCCAGCTTTCTCGTCTATCGCGTGGTGAGCCAAATGGCTCGCACCACTGACACGCAGTCCGCGCGCATCGTGGTCGCGGCGGCGAACATCGGCCTCGCCGAGACCATCACGCGACAGCACGTGAAGCTGGTTCCCTGGCCCACGGCCGCGGTTCCTCCGGGAGCCATCCGGACGCTGGAAGACGCCGAAGGGCGAGTGGTGCGCGGATCCATCGTGGCCGGTGAGCCGCTGATGGAGGCCAAGCTCGCGCCGCAGCTCGCCGGCAAGGGTGGGATCATGCCCATGCTGGTGCCCGAGGGCCAGCGCGGGGTCACCATCAAGCTCGACGACGCCATGCGGGAAAGCGGCTTCGTCCTGCCCAACAGCCGCGTGGACGTCCTGGTGAGCATGCCCAGGGCCCCCGGCTCCAGCGAGAAGATCGCCAAGGTGATCCTCCAGGACGTTACCGTCCTCGCCGCCGGCCAGACCGTCGAGATGAAGGACAACAAGCCGGTGACCAACACCACGGTGACCCTCGCGCTGACTCCCCAGCAGGTGGAGCGCCTCGCGGTGGCCCAGGCGGAAGGCAAGCTCATGCTGGTCCAGCGGAACCTCCGGGACACCGACGTCGTGCGCACGCCGGGCGCCACCCCGTCGTCCCTGCTCTCCGACATCGCATCGGCCGCCCCCCAGCCCACCGCGAAGGCCGTGGTGGCCCGGAGCGCCCCTCTCCCGCTGCCGTCCATCGAGAAGTACCCGGTTTCGGTGATCCGCGGCGCCAAGGTCAGCGAGCAGATCTTCGTGCGGGAGCGCGGTGAAGGCTGGAGCGAACAAATGGCAACGAAAGGGGAACGCTGAGATGCGCTCGCACCTCGCTCGTCTCGCCGGCTGGGCTCTCCTGGGCGTCCTCGCGGCGACGGTCCTGCCCGCATCCGCCGAGGCTCAGTCGACCACCACGCTGTACGTGGGCGTGGACCGGTCGCACGTGCTCAACATCACCGATCCGGCCCGGAAGATCGCGGTGGCGAATCCGGCCATCGCCGACGTGCAGGTGATCAGTCCGACACAGCTCCTGGTCATCGGCAAGGGGCCGGGCGTCACGTCCCTGGTGATCTTCTCGGGCAAGGCGCCGCGGCATTTCGACCTGGTGGTGCACCCGTCGCCGCTCGGGAACGTCGCGCCCGCGAGCGGCTTGGAGCCGCCCCACTCGGTGCTGGTGCAGCGCGGACCCGCCCTGACCGAGCAGCTCTTCACGCGGGACAAGGACCAGCGCTGGCAGGAGCTGGGCCAGATCAAGCCGGACATCGCTGAGCCGGGCAAGAAGTGAGACTCAACTGACATGGGGGACACCACCGCAATGCCACGACGAGATCGCCGGGCCGCCCGTATGCTTGGCCCGCTCCTGGCCGCCACCTTGTTTTTCTTCGCCGCAGCCCCGGTTCCGGCGCACGCGGCGGAGCCCGCGCTCATCCGGCTGGACGTCACCATCGGCAAGTCGCAGGTGCTGAACCTTCAGGAAGCGTTCACCCGGGTGTCGGTCACCAACCCGGCCATCGCCGACGTCTTCGTGGTGACCCCGAACCAGATCCTCATCAACGGCAAGGCGGTCGGTACGACCTCCCTGGTGGCGTTCTTCCCCAACAAGACCGTCTTCTTCGACGTCGTGGTACAGAATGATCTCGCGCTCCTGAAGGAACGCCTGAAGCAAGTGGCCCCCCGCGATGACATTCAGATCCATCCCGCCCAGGACGCCATCATCCTGGACGGCAACGTCTCCAGCGAGCGCACGATTGCCGGAGTGGTCGAGGTGGCATCGGTCTTCGCCCCGAAGGGCAAGGTGGTCAGCCTGCTCAGTCTGACCGACGTCAAGCCGCAGCAGGTGATGCTCCAGGTCCATGTGGCCGAAGTAGCCCGTGCCGCCCTGAAAGAGCTCGGCTTCTCCGCCCGCGCGCTCGGCCACACGTTCCAGGGGGCCGCCACTCCCGGCAACCCGTTCAGCCTGGCTCTCGGCGCGGTCGGCCCGGTGGTGGCAAACGGCCTCTTCGGCCAGACCAGCCCCGACTTCGGGCTCGGGGGCAGTAGCTTCTTCCTGTCCTCGGGCAGTCGCGACTACGCGGGTGTGGTGCGGGCGCTGGCCGACCGCAACGTGCTGCGAACGCTGGCCAAGCCCAACCTCGTGACCCAGAGCGGGAAGGAAGCCAAGTTCATCTCGGGTGGTGAGTTCCCGTTCCCGGTGGCGCAGGAGAACAACACGATCACCATCCAGTTCAAGGAGTTCGGGGTCGGCCTGGTCTTCCTGCCCACCGTGCAGGACGGGGAGAACATCAACCTCAAGATCCGGCCGGAAGTGTCCAGCCTCGACTTCAGCCAGGGTCTCGTGTCGGCCGGATTCAACATCCCGGTCATCCGGAAGAACGAGGCCGCCACCACGATCAACGTGAAAGATGGGGAATCTTTTGCCATCGCCGGAATGATCAATAACGAGGTGCGTCAGGCGGTGGCCAAGATCCCGATCCTCGGGGACATCCCGATCCTGGGCGCCCTCTTCAGGAGCACTCGTTTCCAGAACAACGAGACCGAGCTCCTCTTCCTCATCACCGCCAAGCTCGTCAAGCCGGACGCGCCGGGAGCCGGCGTCGATGCCCGACGCCTGATGGACCTCCGCGACGAGGAAAGGAAGGACTTCACCCTCGTGCCGGGGATCCCGGGCGTGGGCGACGTCGTGACCAGGCCGTTCGGTCAGAGCAATCTGCCCGCCAAATGAGCACCTGGACCGAATGACTACGACGCTTCGGACCCTCATCGTCGGCGGCGATCCCGAGTCCACCGGGCTCTTGAAGAGCCTGCTCGAGGCGCCGGCCGCGGTGCAGGTCGTCGGCGAGTTCGCGCGCCTCTCCCCGGCCCTCCATGAAGGGCCGGCCCGGAGGCCCGACCTGGTCATCGTCGAGCTCTCTGCCAGCGAGACCGCCGAAGGCCCGCCGGCGCAGGTCGTCGGTGCCCTCACTCGCGCCTTCCCCGAGGCCGCGGTCTTCGCCACCGGCGCCGACGTCTCGGCCGACTTCGTTATCGAGGCGATCCGGGCCGGGGCCGTCGAGTTCTTGCGCCGCCCGGTCCAGCGGGCCGACCTCGCGGCCGCTCTCGAAAAGCTCCTCCGGCTCCGCCGGGGCAGCCAGCCGCCGCGGAGGGCCGGGCGAATCACGTCGGTCTTCTCCACCAAGGGCGGCCTCGGCGTGACCACCCTTGCCACGAATCTGGCGGTGTGCCTCGCGGAGCGCTCCTCCGACGGCACGGTGCTGATCGATCTCGACACCCGTCAATCCGACGTCGCGACCTTTCTCAATCTCCGCTACACCTACTCGGTGCTCGACGCGCTCGAGAGCCTGGAGCGGCTCGACGACTCCCTGCTGCAAGGGCTCCTCGTGAAGCATGCCAGCGGCCTGTTTGTGCTCCCGGGGCCGAACCGGGTCGAACGGACGCACCTCTCCGCGGAGCGGGTCCAGACGGTTCTCGAGATCATCCGCGCGCACTTTGGTCACGTGATCCTCGACCTTCGGCACGATTTCGATCCTGGCACGATCGCGGCGCTGGAGGCCTCCGACACCATCCTGTATCTCACCAGCCTCACGGTGTCCGCCCTCCGCTCCGGCTCCGCGGGTCTCGCGGCCCTTCGCCACCTGGGCATCAACATGCAGCGCGTCAAACTCGTGGTCATGCGGGACGGCACCGGAGAGGACGTCACTCTCAAGCACGCCCAGGAGGCCCTCGGGGTGCCCGTCTACTGGCGCACCCCCAGCGAGTACCCGACCGTCGTCTCGTCGATCAACAACGGGCAGCCAGTCGTCAGCGCTGCGCCCCGTTCCCGTATCGCCAAGAATCTGCGCGACCTGGCCGGCGGGCTTTACCGGCCCGCCGCACCCTCTCGATCGGGCTCGGTGCGGTCTCCCTCCTTCATGCGCCTCGCCTGGAACCCGAAAAGCATCTCAGGAGATGGATAGATGCCACTCTTCCAACGCAGGCCCCCTGCTCACCGTCCCGATCCGGCGCCGCTCCCGGCCGCCTCATCGAACGGGCACGGGAGCGTCGAGAGTCCGGGCCGTGGCCGTGAGGCGTACTACGACCTCAAGACTCGCATCCATCGTCAGCTCATCGAGCGCCTGGACCTCACCAAGGTCGACCTCCTCCCGCTCGAGACCGTCCAGCAGCAGATCCGGCGCATCGTCGAGGACATGCTCGCAAGCGACGACACGCCTCTCAGCCGACAGGAACGCGAGCAGCTCGTGCTCGAGGTGGAGCATGAGACGTTCGGGCTCGGTCCCCTCGAGCCGCTCATGCAAGACCCCACCGTCTCGGACATCCTGGTAAATGGATGCAAGGAGGTCTTCGTCGAGCGCCGTGGCAAGCTCGAGCGCACCCGAGTGATCTTCCGGGACAACTCGCATCTCCTCCAGGTCATCGAGCGCATCGTCTCGGGGGTCGGCCGGCGCGTGGACGAGTCCTCTCCCATGGTCGACGCCCGGCTGCCGGACGGGTCGCGCGTGAACGCGATCATCCCGCCCCTGGCGCTCGACGGCCCGGTCCTGTCCATCCGTCGCTTCGCGGCCGATCCGTACCGCATGGCCGACCTCGTCGAGTTCGGGACGCTCACCGCCGGCCTGACCGAGATCATCCGGGCCGCGGTGCAAGCCCGGCTGAACATCCTCGTGTCCGGCGGAACCGGGGCCGGCAAGACGACCATGCTGAATGTGCTCTCGAACGCGATCCCCAACACCGAGCGGATCGTGACCATCGAGGACTCGGCGGAGCTGCAGCTTCAGCAGGAGCACGTGGTCCGGCTCGAGACGCGGCCGCCCAACATCGAGGGGCAGGGTGCGGTGACCCAGCGCGATCTGGTCCGGAACGCACTCCGGATGAGACCCGACCGTATCGTGGTCGGCGAGGTCCGCGGAGGCGAAGTGCTGGATATGCTCCAGGCCATGAACACGGGCCACGACGGCTCTCTGTCCACGGTCCACGCCAACTCCACTCGCGACGCGCTCTCCAGGATCGAGACCATGGTGTTGATGGCCGGGGTCTCGCTGCCCGTGCGCGCGATGCGAGACTACATCGCTTCGGCGCTCGATCTGATGGTCCACCTGGCGCGGCTGTCGGACGGCACGCGCAAGGTCACCCGAGTGACCGAGATCGTCGGCATGGAGGAGGACGTGGTTACCACCCAGGACATCTTCGTGTTCGAGCAGCAGGGCATCGACGCCGACGGGCGCGTGATCGGCTTCTTCCGACCCACCGGCATCCGGCCGAAGTTCTCCGAACGTCTCGAGCGGTCCGGGATCCACCTCGGGCCCGAGGTCTTCGACCCGAGTCGGCGGCAGGCGGTGCGATGATGCCGCTGGCAATCGCCTTTCTCATCTTCCTCGCCGTCGTGGTGCTGATCGTCGGCCTCTGGTGGGTCGCGCAGGCCGACCGAGCCGTGAGAGCCCGACTGAAGAGGCCCACTCTCGCCGAAGGCCCGGAAGGCGTCCTCCGAGCCGGCGTCGAGCGCGACGCCGGCGTGCTCGGCAGTGTGCTGGGCGGCACCGGCATGATGGAGCGCCTGGCCGCCCTGGTCGCGCAGTCCGCCTACAAGGGCACGCCGAGCGACCTGGTCCTGATCATCGCGGCCTTTGCCATCGTGGGTGGGGCGGCCGCCTGGCTTCGGACTGGCTCATTTCTCTGGGGGCTCGGCGCCGCGATCGTGCTCGGCTCCCTCCCGATCGTGTACCTGCTGTACCGCCGGAGGCAGCGGCTGAATGCGTTCCAAAAGCAGTTTCCGGATGCGCTCGACACGGTCACCCGAGCGATCCGGGCGGGGAACGCCCTCTCGGGCGCCATCCGCGTCGTCGCGGAAGACATGCCCGACCCGGTGGGGGAAGAGTTCCGCCGAGTCGACGAGGAAATCCGGCTCGGGATGGATCCAGGTGAGGCACTGTACCGGCTCCAGAATCGTGTCCCGGTAGAGGACATGAGCTTCTTCTGCACCGCCATCCGCATCCAGCGCGGGGTCGGCGGGAACCTGGCCGAGGTGCTCGACCGGCTCGCCGAAGTGATCCGCGAGCGGTTCAAGATTCTGAGCTACGCCCGCGTGCTGTCGGCGCAGCACCGCTGGTCGGCCGTGTGCGTGGGGCTGAGCCCGGTCCTGTTCGCGGTCGCATTCGAGCTGATCCACCCGGGGTATTTCGACGCCCTGAAGAGCAATCCGATCGGCCCCTGGCTCGTGGGTGCGGGCCTGGTCCTGGAAGCCATCGGCTTCTTCCTGGTCTGGCGCATCGCCCAGATCAAGGTGTGAGGCGCCCATGAATCCCATCACCGTCGGTATCCTCTCGTTCCTCATGGTGGCCGGCATCACGTTCCTGGCCGGAATGGCCCTCCTGCGCTGGTGGCCCGCCGTGCAGCGGGAGCGCCTCCGAGCCGCTCCCGCTTCCGGCGGTCCGGCCTCGATCCTGCGGTGGACGGGCGCCCCGGAGAGCACCTGGGAGCGCACCGCCGAGCGCATCGGCCGCGCGGTCGCCGGCTCTCCCGAGGCCGCGCCGTCGAAGTACCGCCAGCGCCTGATCTGGGCGGGATATCACGAGCCGCGAGCCGTGCTGTTGCTTTTGGGCGCCAAGGTAGGTCTCGCCGCCCTCGGCGGCGCCGGCTACTTCCTGTATACGACGGTCGTGCTCAGGGCGGTACCCGGGTCGCGTCTCCTCGCGATCTCGCTCGTCCTCGCGGTCGTGGGCTTCTTCCTCCCCGACTTCTGGCTCCACAACCGCATCAAGGGCCGGAAGCGGGCGATCGTCCACACCCTCCCGGACGTCCTCGACATGCTGATGGTCTGCGTCGAGGCCGGGATGGGATTCGACGCGGCGGTGGCCCGGGTGGCGGAGCAACCCGAGGGCCGGCACAACCCCTTGCACCAGGAGATGCAGCGGATGCACCTCGAGGTACGCGCCGGACGGCCCCGGACCGAGGCCCTCCGCGCGTTCGGAGAACGGACCGGGGCCGACGAGATCCGGGCGATGGTCACCGCCTTCGTCCAGACCGAAAAGCTCGGCACCCCCCTGGGGAAGACCCTCCGGGTCCACGCGGATTCTGCTCGCGTGCAGCGTCGTCACCGGGCCGAGGAGCGGGCGCATCTCGCCCCGCTGAAGATGCTCTTCCCGACCGTCTTCTTCCTGATGCCGTCCTTCTTCCTGGTCACTATGGCCCCTTCGCTGCTCGGCCTGCTGCTGTTGCTCAAGGCCCTCGGTCGACACTGAGAATGGAGACTGCCCACATGAATCGATTCACGCTGATCGCCTCCCTCACCGCCCTCTGGATCGCCGCTCTCTCACTTCCCGCTACGGCCCAAGATGTCACCGCCGACGTGAAGACGTGGAGCGGGCAGACCTGGAGCCTCTCGCAGCCGTCCCTCGAGCTCTTCTATTCGATCGTGTCGAAGTCTCAAGAAGGCACGGCCGACCGGGGCGCCGGCACGATGGACCGGGTCAGCAACTTCACCAGCCTCACCTTGGGGGGCCTCAGAACCGAGGCCGCCGACCCCTCGCTGGTCACCATGAATCGGTTCTTCGGGAAGTCGGCGCCGGACACCATCCAGGGACACCGGCAGGCCCAGGAGATCACCGCCTATCGCGGAGGGGTCTCCACCCAGATCCCCCTGGCCAGCATCGCGAGCATCACGTTCAAACGGCAGCCGGTCCAGGACAGCTCGCTGCCCCCTTACGTCGCGGCGACCCACGTCCGCTACGCGGCCGACATCGACCTGGCCGACGGACGGCGCATCGCGGCCGACTACGTCAATCTCGGCACCGCCATTCTCCGTGGCGCCACTCCCGATGGCCGTCTGGACATCCCCTGGCAGGACATCGAGGTCCTTCGCTTCACCCGCTAGGCACACTCACGGGAGCCCCCAATGGACAAGCTGCGTCGCTGGGCAACAGAGCAACGGGGAAGCATCCTGCTGTTCACCACTATCCTCGTCGTTCCGCTGATGATCATCATCGGCGGCCTCGCGATGGATCTCGCCTACTACGGCGAGGTGGACGATCAGCTGCAGCGCTCCATGGACGCGGCCGCTCTGGCGGGCGCGGGCAAGCTGGGCTTCAACGACACGTACTTCCCGGCGGCGCGGCAGTGGGCCCACGACTACGCACTGGCGAACCCATACCGCACCGGCAGCATCAATCTCAGTCTCAACGCCGGAAATACCGCTAACGGGAACATCGTCCTCGGAATCTGGAACGGCAGCAGCTTTACGCCGTCTCTTGACGGTACCCGAGTCAACGCGGTCCAGTGCCGGTTTGCGACGTCGGTACCGACGTCCTTCCTCAGGGTGATCGGCGTCAACTCTCTCGATGCCGGAGCGATGTCGATCGCGTGGGCGGCCCAACCGGCTACTACCCCGCCAAACGCTTGCGTCTTTCCGATAGCTCTCAGCTCATGCTTCTTTGGAGGGCCGACGTCGACTGGTTGCGGCGCCACGATCAGCCTCATCAGCAGCAGCACCAGCTCGACCGTGGGCGGCAACACCGCCGCGTGGGCGAGTATCGTGCCAGGCCAGGACCCCAACGATGCCAATATCCTCGCGCAAGTGAAGACCGCGGCCGGCGGCAGTTGCGCAGGCACCGCAATGCAAACGGGAGACGACATCCCCGTCAACGGGGGTCAGCTCAACAACGTCATCAACTGGCTGACCGACACGACCGATCCTAATTCCTTCCCTGCGAAATATGCGAGCTCCTCGGACCTCGTGGTCCTGAAACAGGATGGCACGGATGCCTATCGTGGCAAGGGATGGGAGGTGTTCGTGCCGGTGATCGACACGGGAGCGGGATGTCCGCCCGCGGGAAACATCACTGGCACGCCGCCCATCAACGGATGGACGCGGCTCGTCATTACCCAGGTATTGGGGAAGAATGGCGAGTGCGCGGTCAACAACGCCTGGCAGAGAGGCGGCGCGGGGAACCCCTGGGACAGTCACTGCTTCGACGACAAGAACGGCACGTCCCCGCATGGACCGACGAGCACGGTCGTATCGGGTCAGACAGGAATCTTCGGTTACTACGATTGCACCTATCAGCCGGCTCCTCCGGCCCCGAACCCAGGCCCCATCACCGCGACCGCGAAGCTCAAGCTGGTGAAGTAGGAAGCGAGCGATCCGTGCGACGACTCCTCCTGCTTCTCGTGCTCGCGACGGCAGGGTTGACGACCGGTGGATGCGTCACCGCGGGCCTGGCCCTGATGGGGCCTCTGGCCGGCTCCGTCACCGCCATCGCGGATCGGAGCGTGGACCGTACCATGCCCGCGGACCTCGGCACCACGTGGGGGGCCACCGCCGATGCGCTCGCGCGGATGGCGATCCGGGTCGATCAGACGGAGAAGTCCGAGGCCAAGTGGCGCCTCACCGGCACCGGTGAGGCGGCGACCGTCCACAGCACGCTCGAGCGCGTCACCGCCGGCATGACCAAGGTATCGGTCCGAGTCGAAGGGGGTGGGCTCTTCGCGGACAAGCAGACCAGCGAGGAGATCCTCAACCAGATCGCGGCATCGCTCACGCGATTGGCGAGCTCGGGCCGGCATGAGGGCACGGCCTCCGGCTCCAACGCCGTGAACGACGAGCTCCGTGGACTGCAGCGGCAGATCGAGCGGCTGGGCACGCGGATCGAGCAGGCCCGCAAGATCCCACCGGCGCCACCCCGACCGGAAGCCAGCCCCGCAGCGACCATGAGCTCGACACCGATCATCGTCGTCCCCGCGTCGGCGGGCGTCGCCATCGTCCCGGCGGCCACGGTCTCGACTCCTCGACCGACCTCTGCGCCAGCGGCCGGTCAATCTGCAGCCCGGAGCGAGGTCGGCGCCCAGCCCCCGGTCCGGGTGATCCCGCCCCGGGAGACAGGCGAGGATGGCGTCGTTGCGGCGCCCATGAAGACAGTCGAAGCTCTGAGGCCGGTCGAGGCGCTACAGATCAGACCGGTCCGCGAGTAGACCCCTGATCACGCGGTTGTCTCAACCGAGGCGCTACTCGCCGCTCAACCGCGCCCACGGACTCCGCCGCCTGCCGAACGAGTCGTACGGTCTGCCCATCGTTGCGTCCCTGGCCTTGCATGTGGTCTTCCTCGCGGGCCTGGTTTCCCTCACGAATGCGCCCGTCGAGAGGCAAAGCGTCGAGGTCAGTGCCATCCTCGCGGACCTCGCGGCCGCCGCACCCGCTGGCGACCCGACATCCGAGCCCGCTTCGAGGCCGGCAGCCGGGGCGACCACGACGACGGGCATCCGACCACCGGTCGCGCCGAGCCGGCCCTCGGAGCGCGCGACCGCCGCTGAACCGTCGGTCGCCTCCCGCCCGACCGTGAGCACCCCGACCCCGAGCCCGATACCGGGCGAGCGCGTCGCTCCCTTGGGGGTTGGCACGACCCTGGTGTCCACGGTACCGGGTCCGAGCGACGCTCCGGAGCCAGCCGCGAGCAGGACAGCCGATCTCGATCCGACCCCGGATCCCGGCTGGGCAGAACCTTCCCCGGTGGTGTTCCCGAGTCCGAGTGCCACGCGTCTTAGTGCCACGCGTCTTGTGGAGGCCCTGACCCCGGTCCCGCGTCTTCGGGAGGGATCGCAGGAGCAGGTCGCATCGGCCGCGCCGAGCCTTCCCGTCCGCGAACCAATCCGGCCCGGTCCCAGCCTCCCGCCGGCGCCGCAAGCGCGGCCACGCCTGGTTCCCGATGAGCCAGCCACGATCGCCCGGCAAGCCGCGATGCCGACGCCCCGTCCCCCGACGACATCACCGTCGCCGGTCGTCCAGGCAGGGTCGCCCCTCGGAATCAATCGGGAGCGCGCGCTGGTTCGACTCGAGGGGCCGAGAACCTGGGTCACCGATCAGCCCAGCCGCATCATCTCCGGCACCGTCCTGGGCGGCGTTTCCGACCGGCTCGTCGTGTACGTGAACGGGAGCCCGATGGAGGTGAACCTTTCCGGACGCACCTTCGAGGCCGCGGTGATGCTTCACCCTGGCGCGAACGAGCTGCGGGCGGTGGCAACGGGGCCAGACGGCCTCGAGGCCGACGACACGATCATGGTCCAGTACAACCCGCGCACCGCGTCGAATGGCATCGTCCTCACCAGTCCCTCCGAGGGCCTGACCCTCGGGCCCGACGACCCGCCTGTCACCGTGGTCGAGGGAGAGCTGGACAACAAGCGCCTCACCACCGCTTGGATCGTGGCCAACGACCGCCGCATCTCGGTGGCGGTGAACGCCGGGCGATTCCGCCAAGCCGTGCTGATTTCCGATCCCGTGGTCAACGTGTGGGCCGAGGCCTCGGACGGCGACGTGGTGCATCGAAGCGGGACGGTCACGATCCGAACCGCCGGAGCCCGAGCCCGATCCGGCGTACTGGTCATGCAGTGGCCCGCGGGAATCGATCGGTCCACCGTCGATGTGACCGCTACCTGGCGCGCACACTCCGAGCGTCTCGACACCATCGTCCAGACGATGAGTCTGCCCCCGGTCGGAGAGACCGCCAGCGGCGCCCCAGACATGTTCTTCCTGCGGAGCCTGAAACCCGGAGTCTACACGCTGATCGTCCGCTATCGCGGTCTGACCCCGATGGGGGACGTGCGCCCCACCCTCTATCTTCCGGACAAGGACCACCTCGCGCCTCGAGCGCTCCGGCCGCTCTCGCTGGACGCGGGCGGACGACGGGTGATGGCGAAGGTCCTCATGCCTCAAGCGGTCCTGTGGAGTCAGGACGACTGGTTCAGCGGCATGAGCGAGAGCGTGGACACCGTCACGAAGTTCCGCATTCCCGAAGGGATCACATGGGTCGAGCGCAAGGACGAGCTGCCATGAAGATTCCTATTTCCTTCCTCGCCGGGCTGCTGGGCCTGGCGCTCGTCACGATCACGCATGCCCCGGCTTCCGACCTGAACGAAGCCGGCAAGGCGGCCTACGGGCGGGGAGATTTCGCGGCGGCCGAGCGCTTGTTTACGCAAGCGGTCGCTCAGGCGCCGGGAGACCCGCTCCTCCACTATCACCGGGGCGTGGCGTTGATGCGCCTGTCCAGATGGCACGAAGCCTCCGCCGCGTTCGAGGCCGCCCTTCAGCTGAATCCACCCCCCGAGCTGGCGGCGAGCGCCCAGCGAGGCCTGACATCATTGGCTGCCCTTCTGCGTGAGCCGGCTCCCCGACCAGTCCGAAGCGAGGACATCGTCGTTCCCCTTCGCCGCGCCGGGGGTAACTGGATCGCCGAGGTCCGCCTGAACGACTCGCGCAGTGCCCGCTTCGTGGTGGATACCGGCGCGGGTGCCTGTGTGGTCTCTCCCGAGCTGGCCAGCGCCCTGCGGATCCATCCGGGCGCGCGGGCCCAGACGGTCCCGATGCAGGTGGTCGGCGGGGTCATTGCCGGAACGCGAGTCACCATCGCCTCGCTGCGCGTCGGGGACGCCGAAGCGGAAAATGTCGACGCAGTCATCCATTCCATCGGCTCTGGAATCGACGGACTGCTCGGAAACACCTTCCTGAACCGCTTCACCGTGACGGTGGACCCCGAGAAGGGCGTCCTGCTGCTCCGCCCGCGATGAGCAACCAGCCACCTCCGCAAGCCGGTCTCCTGGTAGGTCAGCCCGAGGCCCACGATCGTGCCCCCGGCACAGTGCCGACCTTGCGGGATCCGGCCCTCGCGATCCTGAACGTCGCCGTGGTCGCGCTGTTCTCGCTGACCGTCTTCGTTTCCGCCGCGCTCCTGTTCATCGTGCAGCCGATGTTCGCCAAGATGGCGCTGCCCTTGCTCGGCGGCACCCCGGCCGTCTGGAACACGTGCATGGTCTTCTTCCAGGCCGTCCTGCTCATCGGGTATGGCTACGCGCATGCCACTCCCGCCCTCCTCGGCCTCCGGCGCCAGGCGATCCTCCATCTCGCGCTCTTCCTGACGACTTTCATCGCGCTGCCGCTGGCGGTGCCCGAAGGCTGGAGCCCCGCCGCGCAGCACAGTCCGTTCCTGTGGCTTCTCGCGCTCCTCCTGGTCGTGCTCGGCTTGCCGTTCCTGGTCGTCTCGACGACCGCTCCCCTGGTGCAGAAGTGGTTCACGGGCATCGATCACCCGTGGGCGCGCGACCCGTACTTCCTGTATGCCGCGTCCAACGTCGGCAGTCTCACCGCGCTGCTCGCCTACCCGACCCTCATCGAGCCGAACCTCCCACTGGCCGAGCAAAGCCGTCTCTGGACTCTTGGCTACTCGTTGCTGGCGGGGCTCCTCCTCTGCTGCGCCGGCGTGGTGTGGCGCTCCCGCCCCTCCATCACGGACGATCACACGAGGACCGCCCAGACGCGCTCCGGCGAGGCCCTGCCGATCGAGCGGATCCGCCTCTCGCTGAGGGTGCGCTGGATTCTCCTCGCCTTCGTTCCCTCGAGCCTGATGCTGGGAGTCACGACGTTCCTCACCACCGACGTGGCCCCGATGCCCTTGCTCTGGGTGGTACCACTGGCGATCTACCTGCTGACCTTCGTCTTCTCCTTCGGAGCCAGGACACGCACCTCCAATCAGCCCATGCATCGCTTGCTGCCGATCGTGGTGCTGCCGTTGATCATGACGATGGCCTTTGGAGCGGTCGGACCCTTGTGGGTTCTCGCGCTCCTGCACCTCCTGGCCTTCTTCGTGCTCGCGATGGTCTGTCACGGAGAGCTGGCGAGGAGGCGGCCACCAGCGGAGCGGCTCACCGAGTTCTTCCTGTGGGTGGCGGTCGGCGGCGTGCTGGGCGGGGCCTTCAACGCGCTGCTGGCCCCGGTGCTCTTCAGCCGCCCGATCGAATATCCGCTCATTCTGGTGGCCGCATGCTTGCTTCGACAGCCCCGATCGCTCGGCCAACCGAAGGCGCTGGCACGGTGGGACTTCGCCGTCGCCCCGGTGCTGGCGGCCCTCATCATCGGCCTGTTCTGGGCCGTCCGGGCGATTCCCATCACCGGCTTGCCGGGCCTGCTGCTGATCAGCGGCGTGCCGGCGCTCCTGTGCTTCGCGCTGCGTCATCGCCCGGTAGCGTTCGGGCTCGGAATCGGCGTCCTGATGCTCACCACGACCTTCCTCACGGAGGATACGCGGTATCGCACCCTGCACCGGGAGCGCAGCTTCTTCGGTGTCTGGCAAGTGCGCCACTACCCGAACGGGAACTTCACCGCGCTCATGAATGGCACCACCGAGCATGGCCGCCAGAGCCTCGAGCCGGGGCGCGAGCGGGAGCCGCTGGTCTATTTCCACCGCCTCGGGCCGATCGGGCAGGTGTTCAGCGCCATGCCGCCGTCCGTCGCGGGCACCCCGGTGGCGGTCATCGGGCTCGGGACCGGCTCCCTGGCGTGTCATGGCCGCCCTGGGCAGGAGTTCACGTTCTACGAGATCGACCCCGCCATCCTGCGCATCGCCAGCAACCCTCGATACTTCTCGTTCCTGAAGACCTGCCCACCCGTGACCCGGGTGGTACTGGGAGATGCGCGGCACTCTCTCGTGACGGCTCCTGGCGGGCACTACGGTCTCATCATTCTCGACGCGTTCAGCTCCGACGCCATCCCGAGCCATCTCCTCACCCGTGAAGCCCTGCGCCTCTACCTGGACAAGCTCGCGAACCCAGGGCTACTGGCCTTCCACATCTCCAACCGACACCTGGATCTGGAGCCGACCGTCGCCAATCTCGCGGCCGATGCCAGGCTCGTCGCCCTTGCTCAGCGGGAGGTCGGAATGACCCGGGAAGAGGCTGGGCGATCCGGGAGGGCTCCGTCCCACTGGGTCGTGCTCGCGCGTCGTCGAGATGATCTCGGCGCGCTCCCCAATGATCCGCGCTGGCGCGAGCTCTCACCGCGGCCGGATCGCAGGCTGTGGACAGACGACTTCTCGAACATGCTGGAAGTCGTCAGGTGGCACTGACTTGTCGGGACAGGTCCGGTACGGGTCCGGAGCGAGAGCTCGGACGTTATCGACTGTAGATGAGAAGCGTCGAGCCGAACAGCGCGATGAGGGCTCCGATCGGCAGATGCCGCGCCGGGCGCCGGCGGCGTATCACGAGGAGACCCAGCACGATCACCGCGCCGGCCACCTGAGACAAGGCCAGCGCGACGAGTGCGCCGCGCCAGCCGAGGGCGACGCCCAGCATGGCGGTCAACTTGACATCCCCTCCGCCCATGCCTCCTCGGCTCACGATGGCGACCAGCAGCACCACGCCGCCGCCCACCAGCGCGCCGACGACCGCTTCGATGAGCGTCGGACTTCGCCCCGATACCACGGCGAGGCCCAAGGCGTAGGTCAAGGCGGGCAGCGTGATGACGTCGGGGATCAAGCGCATCCGAAGGTCGGTCACGACGATCAGCGCCAGGGCGGCCAGCAGGGGCAGGAGCTGCCACCACCGGGGCGCAAAGCCGACCTTCCGAAGGGCCAGCAAGGCGAAGCCGAGCGTCAGCCCCGCACTGCAAGCGAGAGAGATCGGCCGACCGATCTCGGCGAGGCGACGCCCTACCTCGTGGATGAGGGCCCCGTGGAAGCCGGCCCGGGCGTCAAGCGAGGCGCCCGATGATACTCACGCAGCTGCTCCTCGAACTGACTCTCTCCCCGGCGACCGATCCACTTGACGTAGAACCCTACGTCGGGCGCGTACCAGTACTGGTCGGAGTCGCGCCGCGCCCCCTCGCGAACGATCTTGAACGCGGTGAATCGCCCCGCCGGCACCTCGACCATCTCGGTGGCGACCACCGAGAACGCATCGTTGAATTCCGTCTTCCCGCCCCGGTCCTCGTAGACTCCGCGATGCGACCACGTGCGCCCGGCTTCGAGAGGCCAAGCGAACCATGGCTGGGGCGGTGTCATCCGGGCCGCCACTCGCCCGTCCTCCATGGTCCCTGCCCAGTGGAGGTCCAGGGTGTAGAAGGTCTCCACGTCTCCGACCCGCACGAGGTAGAACGAGACGTGATTGATCTCTCTGACCTCGATCGCTTCGACCGCCTTCACCCCGCTCTCGGCGCCACTGGTCCACCCGTAGACCCACCGGTCTCCGGGACGCCAACTGGGAGGCGACTTGACCGCTGACAGCGTGGGAGGCGTCTCGGCGGCAGCCGACGTCGACGGCGCAACTGGTTGATTTTGCGTGGCGCAACCTGCCATGGCCACTACGATCAGCACCGTCAGGAGACGTGTCATCGCAAAACGATGATCGCACGCGGTCGCCGCCCGAAGCAAATCGCGCGAGAAGGGGCTCGCAGCGACAATTAACTATTCCCCTCAGGAGATACTGTGATGAAGAACATCGGGATAACGGCTATTGGCGTGGGGATCCTGGTCATCGTCCTTGGCCTCGGTGGCGTCATCGGCCAGGGAGACAACTTCCGGACGGTGATGGTGGGCGCGGTCGTCCTGCTCGCGGTGGGCTTCCTTCTCTACCGACGGGGTCAGGGCGGCCAGGCGAACTGAAAAGGATGTCGATCTCGGAGCTACGAATGCCAACACGTCTGACCAAGAAGCGCGCGCGTAATCATCTCCTCGTCGAGTTCCTGTTCGCCGCCGGAACGTTCCTCGTGATCTTCGGTTTCCTCTACGCGGTACGGCGGTCCTGGCCCGCGCTGGATCAATTGAGCCTCGTGATGCTCGTGGGAATCGGCCTCCTGCTGGTGGTCGTCTGCGAGCGTCTGCGCCACATGCTCACCGCGCTGCGCGAGCTCACGAGCCTGGTCAGGAGAGCCGCCGTGGAGGCACCCGAGGAGGAGCTGCCGAAATAGAGCCCTCCTTGCCCGCCTGGGTGCTCGAGGTCGTCCTGCTGGCGCTCGCCGTGGTGGTAGCGCGCGCGCGGCCCGCGCTCGGCTCGAGATGGATGACGGCGGCAGAACAGCGGCTGGGCGCTCTGGCGCGTCGCCGGAGACTGGCGGTGCTGGCCGTCGGGGCGACCGCCCTGGGCCTCCGGCTCACCCTGCTCCCGCTCACGCCGGTCCCCGAGCCGAACGTCCATGACGAATTCAGCCATCTGTTGGCCGCCGAGACGTTTGCCAGCGGGCGGCTGACCAATCCCTCGCCCCCGATGTGGCCCCACTTCGAGAGCTTCCACATCATGCTGCGGCCGACGTACATGTCGATGTACCCGCCCGCGCAAGGCCTCGTGCTCGGTGTGGGCACGCGGCTCGGCCACCCATGGCTCGGCGTCCTGCTGTCCGTGGCGATCATGGGCGCCGCGCTCTGTTGGATGCTCCAGGGATGGTTCCCCCCCGGGTGGGCGCTCCTGGGAGCCATGCTGGCGGTCCTTCGCTTCGGCGTCTCGGGGTACTGGATCAATAGCTACATGGGAGGGGCGGTGGCGGCCATCGGCGGGGCGCTGATCCTGGGCGCCCTGCCACGGCTCACCCGGACCCCGCGCATGGGCCACGCGCTGCTGATGGGAGCCGGGCTCGTCCTGCTCGCCAATAGCCGGGCCTACGAAGGGCTCGTTCTCAGCCTCCCGGTCGCGGTGGCCCTCTTCGCGGGATGGCTGGTCCGGTCCCGAGCCCACACCCGGACTTGGATCCTTCGGGGCGTCCTGCCCATCGCGATCGTCCTCACACTGGCCGGTACCGCGATGGGGTACTACTTCTGGCGGGTCACCGGTAGCGCGCTCCGTATGCCATATCAAGTCGCGCGTGAGACCCACGCGACCGCCCCGATATTTCTCTGGCAAACGCCCCGCCCGGAACCCCACTACCGCCACGCCGCGATGGGGGAGTTCTACCGCCGCTACGAGCAGGATTTCTACGAGCGAGAGGTCCGATCGGCCCGCGGCCTGATCACCACGAAGATCGCTTTCGCGGCCGCCCTCATTGGCTTCTACCTCGGCCCCGCTCTCCTGCTGCCGTTGCTCCTCTTCCCCCGGGCCCTCTGGGATCGGCGGATCCGGTTCCTCGTCCTGGCCGTCGCGGTGGGCCTCATCGGGCTGGCGGTGGAGGTGTTCTTCATACCGCACTATGCGGCTCCCTTAACCGCGATCATCCTGGCGCTGGTCGTCCAGGCCCTCCGTCACCTGCGCGTGTGGCGATGGAACGGGCGCCCCGCGGGTCTCTTCCTCGTCCGGACCTTGCCCTTGGCCTACGCCGGGGCGCTCGCAATCCGGCTGCTCGCGCCTGGGCTCGGCCTGCCGGTCACCGAGACGAGCTTCTGGTGGCTGCGCCTTGAGCCGAGCGAGCGAGGCCTGGAGCGGGCCGATGTCCTGGCGGGCCTGGAGCGTATCCCGGGCCAGCACCTGGTGCTCGTCCGCTACGGGCCAACGCACGACCCAGGCCTCCAGATGGAGTGGGTCTACAACCGAGCGGACATCGATCGCGCCCGGGTGATCTGGGCGCGAGACATGGGCGAGTCGGACAACTCTCGGCTGCTCCGGTACTACCGTGACCGCGATGTCTGGCTCATCGAACCGGACCGGCATCCGGTGCGGCTGCAGCGCTACCTCGACTCTCCTTCCCGGACTGACCTACGACCGAGCGCTGGGGCGATCCATCGCTCATGAACACCGCCGCGGCTCCGTCGGCCCCCCGGACGGACGTGATCGTCCAAGTCTGCTGCACCCTGTGGGCCGCGTGGTTGATGGTTCCCTGGAGCCCCATGCCCTTCGGCCAAGGCCCGCTCGACACCAGCTACACCATCTTCTCCCACATCGCGTTCGCGCAGGGACAGCCGTGGGGAACCATCGCGCTCCATACCACCGGCCCGCTCGGATTCCTTCGCTTTCCACTCTTCCTTCCTCAAACCTTTGCGTGTCTGGCCCTCGTCGCCGCCACTTTGGGCGGCAGCCTGGCGCTCCTGATGGACTACGTTCTCCGGCCCAGTCTTCCATTCTGGGGCCGCCTGCCGGCGCTCGCCATTTTCACGTGGCTTGTCAGCTTCAACGACGATGCGGCCTGGCTCCTCGTGGTGCTCCTGACCTCCCAAATGCTGCTGCCCGCCGTTCCCCGTTCGCCGCGCTGGTCCGCCTCTCCACACGCCTCGTGGTTCACCTGGCCGACAGCGCTCGGTCTGACTGCATCCGCCGTCGCCGCCAATGTGAAAGGCACCTTTCTCTTCATGAGCGCCATCCTTGCCTTACACATAGCCGCGCTCGAGCTCCGCAGCCGGCGCTGGCCTGCCGTTTCGGCTACCTTCGCCACGCTCATCGGCCTCGTCGCCCTCGCTTCTGGACTGTCGATTTCCCACTGGGGCCCCTACGGACGCCACCTCCTTGGCTCTCTCACTGCCTATCCCGCGTCTTTCTCGATGCCAGGCTCGCCGTTGATTGCCGCGACCCTTCTCGCCTTTGTTCTCACATTCTTGGCACTGGCCGCCTTGGCCGCCTACGATTCCATCAATCGCGCTGATGCGATCCTCCGCTTCATCGCCCTCTCGGCGCTCCTCTGGATCGTCGCCAAGGCCGCCCTCGTGCGCCAAGACCGCGCCCACGAGATCCGCACGATCCTGGCGATCGGAGTCTTTCTCGTCATATTCCTTCTCGCCGACTACCGCCTCTGGACCGTAAAGACCAGAGTCATGGCCCTCCTGCCAACCCTTGCTCTCGCCGCCCTGATTGTCCTGCCAAAGAGTGAATCGCCCCTCCTGCAGCCTGCTCCGAGACATGTCGACAGTTTCGTCTCCTTCCTGAAACACGGCATCGTCCCTGCCATGACGACGGACGCGCAGACCCGCCGTGCGCTCGCGCAGCAGATACATCACCCGTGGGGCCCCGCGAATTCCATCGGAGTCTTCGGAACCTACCAAACGCTCGCCTTTGGCTATCAGGGCCGCTACGTGCCGATGCCGATAGTCGCATCCTATGAAATCTGGTCCCCGTGGACCAGCCGTCGAGAGCTCCGCTTCCTGTTGAGTACCGAGGCCCCCGACTACCTTCTGTACACGACATCGCCAACCACCGCGGAAGTGGCGCTCGCCATGTCGGCTCGCTATGAAGAAGTCGAACGTGGACCTCACCACCGCCTCCTGCGACGCCGCGCCAAGCCGCTCCACATGACGACGCGCGTCGTCTTTGACGAGGACATCGACGCGGGCCGTTTGGTCGCCATCTCCCCATCTTGGCGCCCCGGCGCGACCATCGCCCAAATCCGCTATGACCCGACACTCTTCTCCGAAGGGCTGTCTCTCCTCTATCAACCGCCCGAAGCATTCCTCGTACTCTTCCGAGGTCCAACACCGTACGCTCGGATACGCATGAATCCGCTTCTCGCCGCCGGCGGAATCGTCCTTTCGAGCCGTCCCGGCGACTGGGATGGTCGAGCGATTGCCCTACACGGGATCCGCTTCGACCTCTTGACGAATGAACATGTCGATGCGACGGCGCTCGGCTTTGAAGCACGGGGCCCGGCCGGGACCCTCTGGACCCGTTACTTCAGCCCTCGCCTTCACGTGCGTCTCTACCTTGCGAACTTCGAGTAACTACAGCGGCGCTTGCGCCTACACATGAGGCCACTATGGATCGCCTGACAGATACGTTCGCCGTGGGCTCGCCCGCCGCCGACCTTCGTCCCGAGCCGCCCCTGACCGTCGAAGACTCGGGTCTGGACTTTGGCTTCCTCGCCGATCTCGCGCTCAAGACGGTCTACGCGGACACGAGCTGCACAACGGAACGCGCGGCCGAGCGACTCGCCCTTTCACTCCCGGTCGTCGACCATCTGCTTCAGCATCTCTACCGGGAGCGCCTCACCGAGATTCGCGAGACGATCGGGCCACAGAATCGCCGCTACGCGATGCTGGATCGGGGCTGGGAGCGGGTCCGACGGCTCCTGGATGTGAACGCCTACGTAGGCCCGGCGCCCGTCTCGCTCGATGCCTACTCCGCGATGGTGCGCCGCCAGGAGGCGCTCCGCGACGCGGTCACCCCGGAGCGGGTCGAGTCGGCCTGTAGCGACCTGGTCCTCCCGGACTCGACGCTCCAGCTTCTCGGTGTCGCGGCCAACTCGCGGCGGAGCCTCTTCATCACCGGCGCCCCCGGCAACGGCAAGACCTCGATCGCTCGAGCCCTACACCAGGCGCTCGGCGGCGAGATCTGGATTCCCCGTGCCCTCGCGGTCGACGGCAATGTAATCAACGTCTTCGACTCTCACAACCACGTCCCGGCCGACCCGCCGCCGACCGAGCCCTACGACCCCCGCTGGATCAAGATCCAGCGCCCGCTCGTCGTCGTCGGAGGCGAACTCACCATCGAAAGCATGGACCTGACCTACGATCCGACGGTCAAGTTCTACGAGGCCCCCTTCCAGGTCAAGTCCAACGGCGGCACCTTGTTGATCGATGACTTCGGCCGGCAGCGGGTGCAGCCGCGCGATCTCTTCAACCGGTGGATCATTCCGCTGGAGAATCGGGTCGACTATCTGACACTGCATACCGGTAAAAAGATCCAGGTCCCGTTCGAACAGCTCCTCATCTTCGCCAGCAATCTCACGTCCGGCGACCTCGCGGAGGAGGCCTTTCTCCGAAGACTCGGCTACCGTCTGGTCGCCGACTCCCCCAGCGCCGAGACCTACGGCCGCATTTTCCGTCGTGCGGTTGAGGCACGCCGGCTCCGGTACGACCGGCGACTGCTCGACCTGCTGCTCGCGCGCTACCGCGACGAGCAGCGGGAGATGCGATCCTGTCAGCCCCGCGACCTCATCGACCGGTGCGCGGATATCTGCCACTACGAAAACCGCCAGCTCATCCTGACCGAGCCGCTGCTCGAGCGGGCGTGGCTCTACTACTTCGGCAACCATCCGCCGCGGTGAGCAGGGTCACGACCTGCCAGCGCCGAGCGTGATCGAATCCGCTACTCGAGCGCCAACGATTGGGCGAGCTCGGCCCGGGCGCGAATCGCGAGCAGCATCGTCATCCGCTCGCTGGGCTGACCGTCTCCTGAGATCCGCCGCCAGGCCAGCGCACCCAGCGGCTGCAGAGAGGCGCTGACCTCGAGCGCTTGCTCGTACTCCTCGAATCGATCGTGCTGACGTCGATCGAGGTAATCGAGTTCCGGCACCGAGCACCCGCTGCGCAGCAAATCGACCAGCAATCGTCCGGCCAGCGCGCGACGGACGGCTTCCACCGGGCCCTCGGATCGTACCGACGCCATCACGTCTCGGAGGAACCATTCGAAGATCATGCATTCCAGGAGACACTCGTCGCTTCCGGCCCGGACTGGATCCATACGTGTAAAGCCCTCGACCTCGATCCGGGCCCGAAGAGTGTTCGTGTTCTGGACGATGACTTCGGCAAGCGACGCCGCGACTTCTACGGCGGTCACCCTCGAGGCGGGATGACGTCGGCGGATCAGATCCGACCAGGCCACGGTGCCTCCAAGACCACGTCACGCGCCAACCAGGTGGCGCTGGCAACCCCTACACTTCGCTTGGACTCGAGAAGAACGAGCGCGGCGGGACCAGGAGGAGGTACCGCTTCCCGAGGCCGCGGAGCGCCTGCAGCTCGGCTGTCGCTCGGATCGAGAGGAATATCATCATCCGGTCGCTCGGATCGTCGGTGTCGGCGATCCGGCGCCAGGCCAGGTTGCCGAGCGTCTGGAGCGAGATGCTGACCCCGGCCGCTTCCTCGTACTCGGCGAACCGCTCGTGACGGAGGCGGGTGAAATCCAGCAGGACGGCGGGTGAGAGCCCGCTCCGATCCAGGTCATCCGCGAGGCGGTTGGCGAGGGCCTCTCGGAGCGCGGTGGCGTGCCGTCCGAACTCCACTCCGACGATCAGGTCTCGGAGGAACCACTCGAACAGCAGACATTCGAGGACACAGGCTTCGCTCTCGAATCGCTTGCGATCGTCACGAGAGTGCAGCTCGGCATCGAGTCGGACTCGGAGGAGGTTCGTGCTCCGGGTCACGCTGTCGGCGAGGAGAGTCACGACGCGCGAGGGTGTCGCCTTGACGCGTCCGTCGTTACGCCACAGCCGCTCGACCCATCCCATGATGACCCTCGCCCGAGGGCTTCCTCGGTTGAGGGATTATGCAAGAGTCGAGACGGAGACGCCAGCGATAACCGCGACCCCAGGCCGCCGGCGCGTCGTTCGTCGACCGCTGCGAGAGTGGCTGCGTGCACCTGCCATGAAAAAGGTGCACGGATGCAGCTCGTAGTGGCGAGCGTGGAGAGGATCCGAGCGCCTCTAGTGCCCCAGCCCCTCCGCCTCCAAATACCGCTCCGCCTCCAGCGCCGCCATGCACCCGGTCCCCGCCGCGGTCACCGCCTGCCGGTAGGTGAAGTCCGCCACGTCCCCCGCCGCGAACACGCCCGGCACGGAGGTCTGCGTCGTGCCGGGGACCACCTTGATGTACTCGTTCGGGTGCAGGTCCACCTGGCCCTTGAAGAGGGCGGTGTTGGGCTGGTGCCCGATGGCCACGAAGAGGCCGTCCACCTGCGCGTCCGTGAGGGCCCCGGTCTTGACGTTGCGGAGCTTCACGGTGGTCACCTTGCCGGCGGCGGGGTCCAGCACGTCCTCCACCACCGTGTTCCACAGGAAGGTGATCTTGGGGTTCTTGAACGCGCGCTCCTGCATGATCTTCGAGCCGCGCAGGGACTCGCGCCGGTGCACCACGTCCACCTTCCGCCCGAGCCGGGCCAGGTAGAGCGCCTCCTCGAGCGCGGAGTCGCCGCCCCCCACCACCATGATGTTCTGGTCCTTGAAGAAGAACCCGTCGCAGGTGGCGCAGGTCGACACCCCGCGTCCCATGAGCTTCGACTCGTTGGGCAGGCCCAGGAGCTTGGCCGAGGCGCCGGTCGCGATGATCACGGTGTGGGCCTCGACGGTGACGTCGCCGCCGGTCACCGTGAACGGCCGCCGGCGCAGGTCCACCTCGGTGACGTCGTCGGCGATCATCTCGGTGCCGAACCGCTCGGCCTGCTTCTGGAACGTCTCCATCAGCGGCGGACCGTCGATGCCGTCCACGAAGCCCGGGTAGTTCTCCACCAGGGTCGTGAGCATGAGCTGGCCGCCGGGCTGGATGCCGGTGAACATGACCGGGGTCAGGTTGGCGCGGGCGGCGTAGATGGCCGCGGTGTATCCCGACGGCCCGGATCCGATGATGACCACCTTCCGTGTGGTGCCCATGTGTCCTCCTGGTGTTCGTCGCGCCCCTTTAGATGGGCCGGGACGGCTGCGGGATGCGGAGAATGGCCCGGAGCTCCGCGAGGTCACGGAGCTCGAAGTCGGGCGGCTGGATGTCGGTCGGCAAGGGCTCGGC
>Ga0207674_10001175_pt1 | contig 33976 bp, 30 predicted proteins | sample KBSCornC72_FD_184303 | JGI IMG/M metagenome (GOLD analysis project Ga0207674, IMG submission 184303) | Corn rhizosphere microbial communities from Kellogg Biological Station, Michigan, USA - KBS Corn C7-2 (SPAdes) (version 2) | ecosystem: Host-associated > Plants > Roots > Rhizosphere > Soil ...
CCACTTTGCCCTAAACTGCCTTGCCCTAAACTGCCTTGCCCTAAACTGCCTTGCCCTAGACTGCCTTGCCCTAGACTGCCCTGGATCTGAGGTTGAGCTGCTCCGAACTGAGCAGCCATGGTCTGACTTGCTCCGCCGGACGGCGCCGCGCCAAACGGTGGGTTGCCGCGCGCCGTTGGTCCGCCCGGTCCCGCCTGCAGTGTTTGTCCCGGCTGCGCGGTTGGCGTTGCGATGGTGATCGGAGGCCAGGTACGTGGGTCGGACGGATCGTAGGCCGCGGAATTCGCACCAAGGGGGTTCGCTCCCCCCACCGCGGGAGCCCCGGGAGTGGTCCCCGGTGGCTGAGGGAAGCCGGGGCCGGCGGGAGATCGGCGATCACTCGGCCGCTGTTGCGCCATGGGATTCAAGGCCGGAACGGTGGCAGCCGCATTGGGGTCGCTCGCATTGTTGGCTGCGGCGCTGGCCGGCGCCTGCGCGGTATTCATGGTGTTGGCGCCGAGCGGGCCTCCGCCGGGCGTTTGTCCCTGGCCGGGCAAACCGCCGCGGGCATTTTGCTCAGGAGGTTTCTTTACCAGCGAATCGGTCAAGAAGCTGCCGTTGGTATGGATCAGGCGCCACTCATCCTTCCCGGTCATGGGATCGATATAGCGGCGGCGCAGATAACGTTTGTTGTTGGTGCTCTCCAGATCTTTCAGCTCCGCCGGGTAGCGCTTATTCTCGGCGTAGAAAACCTGAATGGCGCGCTTGTACTGATTGCCCCGGTCCATTAATAGCTGCTCTTTATCGCGAGCACTCTCGAAGGCGGCGCGCGGCAATTCCTGATACATGGTGAAGGCCACGGCGGCGGCAATCAGGAAGATGACCAGCAGTGCGAAGCCACGTTGTTCGCGGGCGCCGGTGCGGCAAATCGTGCGACTCGTCATCTTGCGATTCACCCCGGCAACTCCTCGACCAACGGCAACGTTTGCTGATTCTTGCTCGTGGTGTCTTCCACTACAGCCGAGTTTACGCCAATGCGAATGATCTTAAAGCGGTTGCGGATGACGTCGTTCTCGCCGGCCACGACAATGTCTTCGCCGTCCAGAAAAAACGCGCGTTTCGCGACGCCAGGAGCGACGGCGCGAGATTCGCTGACGTACCCGTAGTATTTGAGCGGAATCGGCGGGACTACCGGCTTCGGCGGAGTGGCAGGAACTCCCGACGTTTCCGGCGTCTCGGACGAAGGCAGCGGCGTGATGGGCTTCACAGGCGCCACCGTGGGGGTTGGAGTCTTCGGTTTAGATGCGGCGCCGAATTCAAACAGGCTGCGCTCTCCGCCTTCGAGCGGCAGGTTTTGCAGTTGCGCCAGAAGATTGAGTTTCAGCGCCGGATCGATGCGGCTGACGTCGACTCCGTCCGGCAGCTTGAGCGTCGGTTTAAAATCCTGAATGGCGGCTTCGCCGCGGCGCGAGGGTGCGCCGCCCTGGCGGGGCATGGGAGTGAGCGTTGCCGCCGAGCGCGCCCTTGCTCCCAGCGACTCCAGCGGCACGGGATTGCGCGCCGCCGAAGGGGTGATGGAGGCCGCTTGCTGGGGCACGTCGGGTGTCCGGTTGATGAAGTACACCACGATCAGCACCGCCGCCAAGCCGCCCAAGACCGCCAGTTTCTTGGGTTCGGCGCCGAGCTGTGTTGGAATCAAATTCATTGCGCCGATCCGTCGTCCCGCACAAAGGTATCGATCTTCATGCTTATATTCAACGTACCGCCGCTCTGCTCCGGCGCGGCGTTCAGTGCTTCGATAATCAGCAGGCGCGGCGAGCGGTCAATCTCATGCACGAAGCGCATCAGGTTGGCGTAGGTGCCTTCATAATTGGCCGAGATGCTCATCATGCTCAGCGAGTCGGAGCCTTCGATAGGCTCCGTCGCGTAGGCGTGCTCCTTGGGCTTGATCTTGGCGCGATCGGCGGCGTCGACCAACTCCGAGAGCAGCGTCGAATACGCTGTGCGGCGCCCCAGGAAATATTGGTTCAGAAACTTGTCGCCTTCGGTGCGGCCCTGTTCTACGGCGGCCACATGCTGGCGGGTGCTGGCCAGCAGCGCACGTTTGGCAGCCGCCTGTGCTTCCAGCGCAGCGAGCTGCCGCTGCAACTCGTCGGCAGAACCGCCCGGTGGATACATCACGATCCAAGCCGCGCCGATCGCCGCGAGCAGCAGCGCACCCAGCGCGACGCGCCACCAAACGGCAACCCCCGCCGCGCCGTTAAAGCTTCTGGGCATAGTTCACACTCACGCGATAGCGGTACAGCGGCTCATTGTCGGTCGGGGGAGCCGAATTGTGTACTGTCGCCGGGCCGAAACGCGGCGACGCCTGCAATTGCTTCAGAAAAGTGATTACGGGCTCGGGACTTTGCGATCCCACCACCATGTCCAAGAGAACCTGATTGCGGGAATCTATCTGCGGAAGGCGCACCTGGATGAGGCGCACGTTGGGAGGCATCACGGCTTCCAGATCGGCGAAAATTCTGGTCCAACTCACCGACTTTCGCTCGACCAAAGTATTCAGCAAAAGGCTGCGTTCCAAAATACTGGCATTGACCGGTTGGCGGAGTGTAGCATCCAGGCGAGCCTGCTCGCTGGAGATGGCGGATAGCTCCTGATTCAGGCGGTCCACCTGCGCGCGCGTGTCGCCCGAACGCGTGCGGTCTGCCGCGATCATATACAACAAGCCGCACAGCACTGCGGTCAGCACCGCCGCGACGGCACCCGTGGCGAGTAGCACGGGCCGGTCCCGGCGGAACGGATCGCTCGCCAGATTGATCGGAATTCTCACGTCAGTTACGCGCCCCTTCCAAATATCCCAGCAGGCCGGCATTGAAGGCTCCCGGCGCGCCGAAGCTGCTGCGCAACGCATCTCTTTCGCAGCGGATTCCGGAAAGCGCGCCTGGCTGGAATCCGCACAGCGTGAGTTTCTCCGCCGGCGCGGCCAGTTCGTCTTCAACGTAAGAAAGAGTCGGCTGCAGCACCGCCAGGATCTGTTCTTCAGTCACCGCTTCGAGCGCGACACAACGGAACAGCTTCAGTATTTCGCCGCGCAGGACCATCACACTCAGAGTTTTGGCGCTTAGCTTGGCAATCACGTTGACGGCGTCGGGGCGGGGCGCCGGAGGACACAGATGCAAAGCAGCCAGCGCCGAGGTGGTCACCTCGCCCGCGTGAAAATTCATAGCGCGGAACAGCGCCTCATAGCGCGCGATAATTTCGAGCGCCACGATCACTGCCACCACTTCGATGGCGGCGCCTTTTTCGGCGGGCTGGGCGAAGTAGCTGACGGCGGCGGAGTCGATGTCGAAGGGCAGCGTCTTCTTTAAACGGAAACGGATGAGGGAAAGCTGCTCTTCAGAGGATGATGGAAAGGAATCGAAATCCAGCACGCTGACACGAGCGGCATAATCCGGAAGAATCAGCGCCGCGCGGCGCCGTTTGCGGGAGTTGTCCAGCGGCGCAATGTATTTGAGCACGGCCGTGGCGGCGTCAGCTTTTTGAATATTGTCTTCAACGGGAGAAACCACCAGCGTGCCCGGCTCAAAAGGCGCGAAGCCGGGCACGCCGGGGCGCCCGTTGCCCGGCTGCGCGAAGGCGATGCCGGCCTCCGAGAGCTCGAAGACATGGCTGGGAGGCGGATCTTTCACCAGTCGCGCAATTTGGTTGAGGAGTGACATCAGACTCGTTGGTTCAAACCTCGATGAAGGTGACCTTATTGATTTCCTTGAGTGTGGTTACACCAGCTCGCGCTTTTTCGAGCGCCGATTCGCGGAGGAATGTCATGCCCTCCTCACGCGCCGCGCGGCGAATTTCGGAGGCCGGCCGCCGGTTGAGAATCATCTCGCGAATGCGCTCGGATAGATCCAGCAATTCGTGAATGGCGCTGCGGCCGCGGAATCCGGTGCCGCCGCATTCAAAGCACCCAGCGCCCTCGTAGAAGATGACCCCGCCCCAATCCGCCAAAGCCAGGCCGCTCTCGGTCAGGTATTCATCGGAATACTTCACAGGTGCCTTGCAATGCGGGCAGATCACGCGTACCAGGCGCTGTGCCAGAATGCAGTTGAGAGCGGAAACGAAGTTATACGCCTCCACGCCCATATTGAGGAAGCGGCCCAGCACATCCAGAACATTATTGGCGTGGACCGTGGTGAACACCAGGTGACCCGTAAGCGCGGCATTGATGGCGATCTGGGCGGTTTCCTGGTCGCGAATCTCGCCCACCATGACTTTATCGGGATCGTGGCGCAGAATGGAGCGCAGGCCGCGCGCGAAGGTGAGTCCCTTCTTTTCGTTTACCGGAATCTGCGTGATGCCCTTGATCTGATATTCGACAGGATCTTCGATGGTGATGATCTTGTCTTCGTCGTTCTTGATCTCGCTCAGCGCGGCGTAAAGCGTGGTGGTTTTGCCGGAACCGGTGGGGCCCGTGACCAGCACCATTCCGTAAGGCTCCTTGATATAGCGCCGGAACTTGAGCAGATCGTTATCGGCGAAGCCAACCACGTCGAGCGAGAGCTTAGCGAACTTCTCGCTCATGGACTCTTTGTCGAGCACGCGCAGCACCGCGTCCTCGCCATAGATGGTGGGCATGATGGAGACGCGGAAATCGATCAAGCGGTTCTTGTAGCGCACGCGAAAGCGGCCGTCCTGGGGAACCCGTCGCTCGGCGATGTCGAGTTCCGACATGACCTTGATGCGCGAAATGATGGTCGAGTGCCAGTCCTTCGCAATCGGCGGCATGGCGTAATGCAGCACGCCGTCGATGCGGTACTTGATGGCCACCTCCTGGTCGCGGGTTTCGATGTGGATGTCGCTGGCGCGCCGCTCGAGCGCGTTGAAGATGGTGGTATCCACCAGCTTGATCACCGGCGCGATGTCGGAATCGCCCGCAGCCAGGCGGTCGATCGACAGCGTCTCATCGGGATTGTCTTCATCGCCGACCACATCCAGAGCAAAGCCTTCCGTCACCTCTTCGAGCACGCGCTGCGACTGTTCAGTCTTCTTGAGCAGGTCGGAAATCTGCGACAGCGTGGCCACGCGCACCCGGAGTTTCTTGCCGAGCAGCACCGCCAGCTCGTCGATCAGGTTTAGATTTCGCGGATCGGCGATGGCGATTTCAAGTGTTCCGTTCTCATCACCCGAAACGCCGTTATAAGCCTGAATCGGCACGAAATTGTAGCGGAACATCAGGTCGACCGGGATGGAGTGGAACAAGTCGTGGTCGATGCGGGTTTCCTTGAGATCGACAAACTCGTGATAGTAGCGTCCGGCCAGCGCGCGGGCCTTGGCGATTTCCTGCACCGGGTCTTGCGGAAGAATTTGGTTGGTGGCCGCCATAATTCGATTTCAGGAGCGGATCGAGTCCGCTAAGGAAAAGATCGGCAGATAGAGCGAAATCAGCACAAAGGCCACGAAAATTCCCATGATGATCATAATGATCGGCTCGATCAGGCTGAGCGCCGCGGTGACCCGGGTCGCGACGTCGTCTTCGTAAAACTCCGCCACGCTGCCGAGCATCGCGGGCAACGCGCCGGTCGACTCACCCACCTCAATCATATCCAGCGACAGGCTGGGGAACACGCCGGTCATGCGCAAGGCTCCCGAGAGCGACTGCCCTTCGCGCACCAGTTTGGTGGCCTGTTGCAGCACCTTTTTCAGCACTTGCGTGCCCAGCGAATCGGCCGAGGTGTCGAGCGCCTGCATGAGCGGGATGCCGCCGATGAGCAGCGTGCTCAATACTCGCGAGAATTGCGCCACCTGATATTTCAGCCATACCTCGCCCAGCACCGGAACCTTCAGCAGTGCGCGGTCAAACGCTTCTTTGCCCCGGGGTGTTTTTCCCCAGGCCCGCAGCGCGATTGCAGCCGCGACCAGGATTCCAAACCCGAAAAGCACGTAGCCGCGCGCGGTGGTGCCGATGGCGATCAGGATCAGGGTAGGCGTGGGCAGCTGCGCCTGCATGCTGTTATACAGCTCGGCAAAGTTCGGCACTACATAGGTGATCAGGAACACGATCAGGCATGTGACCAGCACAATCAGCAGCGCGGGGTACATCAGCGACACCAGCAGTTTCTTGCGCACCGACAAGGCCAGTTTTTGATAGGTGATAAAGCGCTCGATCACTTCCGCCAGCGCGCCGCTTCGTTCGCCGGCCAACACGCTGGTGACATAGATGGGCGGGAACACGCCCTGTTTCGCGAAGGCGTCGGAAAGCAGGGAGCCGCTTTTCACTTCGTCGCGCACGTTGCGGATGTGGCTCGATAGTTTCGGGTCAGTCAGGCGCTCGGCCAGCAGATCCAGGGCGCGGAGGATGGGCAGGCCGGCGCGGATCAACGTGACGAACTGCTGGTTGAAAATCAGGAATTTTTCGAGATTGAAGCGCTTGCCGCTGGGACGCAAACCGGAGGCAAGGCCGCTGATCTCCGAGCGCGGCTTGATGTTATAGACCAGGAAACCCTGCTGCGTGTAGCGATCACGCAGTTCTCGCTCGGAGGCCGCCTCGGCCACCTGCTGGTGAATCTCCCCACGCGCGTCAGCGTATTTAAGCGTCCACTCGGCCATGCCGTAAGATATTGAGGGCCAGTTACTTAGCCGGAAGACACTGCTCCGGCGACAGCCTTATATAATATTGACGCACGCATGGGGCGCAGCGTGCAAGCTTGTTCGCGCCCTTAAACTCGGCCTGTCAGCGACTTTAGGGCCGTGAGCCGCTCGCCAACATCGCGCCGGTTGGCTTCCACACGGGGTCGCGCCAGCAGATATATGGACAGCCGCAAGGATCGACTTCGTTGACGCCTTCAAGTTCGGATAGCGGCGAGTTGCGCTTCGGACCAATCCATTCTTTTCCCAAAACTTTTGCTCGGCAGTCCGGGAACGGAATTAGGACTCGGCTTGCGCTATTTCATTTCGCCGCCGCGGCTCTTACGGCGGCTTTGGTGTAAATCAAAATGTGCTGGCGCGGCAAGATTTCGATAACCGGCGCCAGCCTAAAACCCTCGGCTTCCACTTCGGCTTTTGCCTCGGCGACACTCATTTTGTGATCCGGAAGGATCGGCACGTCGGGGTCTTCTTTGCGATATTCAAGCTGCACCAGCCGGCCGTCGGGCTTGAGGGCGCGGCGAATTCCCTGTAGCATTTTCTGCGGCTGCGAGAACTCATGGTACACGTCCACCAGGATGATCAGGTCCATCTGTCCAGCCGGGAGCTTGGGGTCGGTCTCGCTGCCGAGCACAGTCTCCACGTTGGTGATGCCGCCTTTGGCGGCGTTATTACGAAGAAGCACCAGCATCTGCGGTTGCAGATCATTAGCGTACACCTTGCCGCCGGGACCCACGCGCTTGGCCATGCGCAGCGTCACGTAACCGGTACCCGCGCCCACTTCGGCCACTGTCATTCCGGTCCTCAGCCCGAGGGCTGCGAGCGCGCCCTCGACGTTTTCTTCAGATTCGCGCTCCGGGCGCTCCAGCCAGGCCGCGCCGGTATAGCCCATGACGTGGGCGATGCGCCTTCCGGTGAGCGGATGCGTCGGTTGTAAGGCGGGCGCCGGGGCCTGGAATGCGGGCGCCAGGGCCGATGAGACGGTCAGCAGTCCCAGCAGAGCCGCGATCATAGCGATTTGCCTGCGACTGGCCCGCCGCGCGATTTGCCTTCCGCTCCGATTCCCGCTAGATTGTGGATTGATCATGCTCAAATGCCCGGCGCTGCCTTCATTATGCCTCTTGACGCTTGCACTCGTCGCCGCACTTCCGCTGGTGAGTTGTAAGAGGCAGGCTCCGGAGCAGATCGATTTTCAAATGGGCGAACGGGTAATCGCCACGCCCATGACCTATAATGTGGTCCAAACCGCCTGGCGCACGCAACTTGGAGACATCTTCAAAGTGCGGGTTCCAGAGCGCCGCTTTCTGTTGATCACGCTCTCCGCCACCAACGGCGGCGGGCATCCGGTGTCGGTTCCCTTCTTGACTCTGGAAGGTCCTAACCGGGAGGAATACAAGGAACTGGAGAACGGAGACGGCATCGATAATTGGTTCGGCCTGTTGCGGGAGATAGGGCCGGCTGAAACCAAGCAGGGTAACATCGCCTTTGACGTACCCCTCGGCTCCTATCGCTTGCGTCTCACCGATGGGAGCGAACCAGGAACGGAGAAATTTGTATGGGTCGAAATTCCGCTGCGCATGGACACGGATTCAACGGTCGACATGCCACTGCCCGGACCCAAGTAGGTCGCCGCGGCTGGCTGGCGGCCTGGCTCGGAATCGCATTTCTGGGGGCAGCCCTTCCGTCTTCCGCCGCGTTTTCGGTGGATCGCATTGCGCTGCATCAGTTCGAAGACGGACCTGAACTCGGTCCAACTCATGCCTTCCTGCCGGGCGAATCGGTGTTCTTCAGTTGCCGCTTGACCGGATATCAGTCCGCCGTCACCGGCGACAATCAACGCAGCGTAAAGCTGTCCTGGACGCTCGAGGTGACGGATCCCTCCGGCATCCCGGTGGTAGCGGGCGCCAAAGGCGAAATCGCCGAGCCCGTCTTTCCGCAGGACAAAAACTGGTATCCGAAGTTTTTGCATCATTTCAATATTCCGCCCTTCGCCCCAGGCGGCGCTTATCACATTAAAATCACGGCGCGCGATGAGGTCGCCAAGGCCGATCTGACGTCTCAACTGGAGTTCCAGGTGCGCGGACATGCTGTGGAGCCCAGCCCGGTCCTGGCCGCGCGCAATCTGCGTTTCGTCAAGGACGAGACCGATGGGCCGCCGCTGGATCCAGCGGTCTATCATCCGGGCGAGACGCTCTGGGCGCGCTTCGATATGACCGGCTACAAATATGGGGACAAGAACCGCTATTCCGTCGAATACGGCCTGGCGATTCTGAGCGAGTCGGGCGAGCAGGTATTCGCCCAGCCTGCGGCCGCCGCCGATTCAAACGAAAGTTTCTATCCGCAGCGCTACGTCCCCGGTGCCGTTAGTTTGAACTTGCAGCCCAATGTTCCCGAGGGCAGCTACACTTTGGTCATTACGATGGCTGATAAAGTCGGCGGGCAAACGGCCGAAGCCCGCCGCCAATTTCGCGTTCACAAATAGTCGGGACGGCACGGCCTTCAGACGCCCGTGTTACACTAAAAATCGCAGGATTTCTGGGGAGTTTTCGCGTGGATCGTCAAACCCGTAAAGATCTGAAAACCGATAAGTTTGCCGAAGACGTTTTTGACGTATTCGGTTGGGTCTCTGCCCACAAGACCGAAGTGGTGCGCTACGGCGCGGCTCTCATCGCACTGGTGCTGATCCTGGTCGGCGTGATGTATTACAACCGCTCGCAAGCCGCCGCGCGCCAGGAAGCGCTCGCCAAAGCGCTACGCGTGGAGGATGCCACCACGGGTGCGACGATCGAGCCCACCAGCCTGCATTTCGATACGGAAGCTGAGAAGACGAAGGCCAAAATGCAGGCGTTCACCGAGCTTTCCGCCAAATACGGCGGCACCCAAGAGGGCGCGATCGCCGACATGTATCTGGCAAGTTATGCCGTTGATCAGGGCAATCAGGACGAAGCCCTGAAGCGCTATAAACGAGTGGTCGACGACGGGCCCAAGCCCTACGCCAGCCTGGCGCGCATCGCGCTCTCCCAGATATACGTGTCCGAGGGAAAGATGGCGGACGCCGAAAAGGTTCTGCGCGATGCCATCGCCAATCCCTCGGCGACGGTTTCCAAGGAGCAGGCTCAATTGGCGTTGGGCGAGATGCTCTCCCAGACGAATCCCACGGAAGCGCACAAGTTGCTCGATCCCCTACGCACCTCCGCTCGCGGAACAATCAGCCGCGCGGCCATCGTGGCTTCTTCGAAGATTGCGCAAACGGGGTCTCCCGGCCTTCCACCGGCCAGGTGACAACCGGCGCCGCGTGGATCATGACCGGCACAGCGTGACCCAGCCCGCCGCGCTTTCCCATTTGCGGTTCCCGCTGGAGCGCTCTCGTGGGCGCCGCTACCCGGAACTGGCTCATCCGTACCGCAACGCTTTTCAGCGCGACCGCGATCGAGTGGTACACGCGCGGGCGTTCCGCCGGCTCGAAAACAAGACCCAGGTGTTCACCGCCGGCGTCTCGGATCATTTCCGCAACCGCTTGACGCATACCATCGAGGTTTCGCAGATCGCGCGCACCGTGGCCGGAGTTCTGGGTGTGGATGAAGATCTTACCGAAGCTCTCGCGCTGGCGCACGACATCGGCCATCCGCCCTTCGGCCATTCCGGCGAAGAGGAATTGGATCGCCTGATGCGCCGCTTCGGCGATCGCTTCGATCACAATTTGCAGGCGCTGCGCATCGTGGAATCGTTTGAAAGCCGCTACGCGCGCTTCCCGGGGCTGAACCTGACGTTTGAAGTCCGTGAGGGCATCGCCAAGCATTCGCGCGATTTCGAGCCGGGCCAGATTCCGGCTCTCGACGAATACCTGCCGGGGCTGCGTCCTCCGCTGGAGGCGCAGTTGATCGATGCCTGCGATGAGATCGCCTACGACACGGCCGATCTGGATGACGGCTACTACGCCGGCCTGGTGACGATCGAAGGCGCCTGCCGCGCGTCCGATATGTTCCGTGAACTGGACGATGCCGCCAACATGCAGTTCCCCGGCGCTGCGGAGCGCGTGCGCATGCACGAAGTGGTGCGCGGATTGATTGACTGGCTGGTTTCGGGACTGGTGGAGGGAACAGTAGTTGCCGCGCAAAGCTTGGCGGACGTTGACGCCGTGCGGGCGCGTGCCGGGCGAGTGGTGCGTTTTACTCCGGCCACCGCCGAGGGCGCAGCGCAATTGAAGCGCTTCCTGCGGGCCGAGGTGTATGAGTCCGAGCAGTTAGTGCAAGATCGCCGGCGTTCGGTGGAACGGATCGCGCAGTTGTTCGAAGTCCTGTTGGCGCAGCCGGACCTGATGCCGGCAGCGTATCTGGAGGAATCCGCAGGCGAGCCGCTGCATCGACAGGTATGCGATTACATCGCCGGGATGACCGACGGGTTTTTCGCGCGGACCTGCGATCAGCTGGAGATTTGAAAAAGAGGGATGGAACCTGATTATGGTTCTAGACTGGTACGTTCCCGCTACCATTGCGGGCGAAAATCAGGCTTCGTCCCTCTTTTTCCGTCAACCTTCGGGGCTGGTTTGCGTTGTAATCGGTAGTGATGCAGAAGTTATTGGCGGTTGCTGCAGTTATGCTGTGCCTGGGCGCCCGCAGTCCCAAACTCTCAAGGGACGAGCAGGTACTGCATGCGCTCAACCGGTTGACATTCGGGCCCCGGCCTGGAGACGTCGAAGCGGTCCGCAAAATAGGCGTGAAGAAGTGGATCGACCTTCAGCTTCACCCCGAGCGCATCGCGAAGAATCCGGAGCTGGCGCAAAGGCTGGCGCCGCTCGAATCGCTGCGTCTCTCGCAAGCCGACACCGTGCGCACGTATCCCAACCCGCAGATGATCCGGGCCATCGCTGCGGGGCGGCAGCCGATGCCTGAGGATCCGGTGACGCGAGCAGCGGTGGAGCGCGCGATCCAGCGTTTCAAGGTAAAGAAAGACGCTACCGACAACCGAGCGCTGGAGCCAGTGGTGCCGCTGGATCAGTTGCTGACACGCGAGCAGATTCGCACGCTGCGCACCGGAAGCGTTGAGCAGAAACGCGCCGTGATCGCCGCGATTCCCGAGCGCCAGATGGACAATGTTGCAATAGCCCTGCCTCCGGGCTTACGCATGCAATTGCTGCCCGCGGTAGAACCCGCTCTGCGCCGCAAGCTGATGCTGCTGACCGCGCCACAACAATTAGTGGCCTTCGATTTGAGCGAAGGCAAGCTATACCGCGCCATCCTGAGCAACCGCCAGCTCGAAGAGCAACTTGTGGACTTCTGGTACAACCACTTCAACGTGTTCCTGGACAAAGGCGCGGACCGTTACCTGGTGCCCACGTATGAGCGCGAGGCCATTCGTCCGCATGTCCTGGGCAAGTTCCGTGATCTACTGGAGGCCACCGCCCAGAGCCCGGCTATGTTGTTTTTCTTGGACAACTGGGAGAGCGTGGGTCCCGATACATCACCGCGGCGCGGAAACGCCCAACGGCCAGCTCGCGGCCTGAACGAAAACTACGCGCGCGAGTTGATGGAATTGCACACCTTGGGCGTCGACGGCGGGTACACCCAAGAAGATGTCACGGAAGTTGCGCGCTGCTTTACGGGCTGGACCATTCGGCCGCCGCGACAAGGCGGGGATTTCTTCTACAACGACCGCATGCACGATAAAGGCAAGAAGACAGTTCTAGGGGTAAAGATCCCGGCTGGAGGCGGACGGGATGACGCCGAGAAGGTGCTGGATATTCTGTCCCGGCATCCTGCGACGGCGCGTTTTATCTCGAAGAAGCTGGCTCAGCGATTTGTGGCGGACGATCCGCCGCCAAAGCTGATCGACAAAATGGCCAAGACCTTCCGCGACAAGGACGGCGACATCCGCGAGGTGATGAAGACCATGCTGACGTCGGATGAATTTTTCTCGCAGGCCTCTTATCGCGCCAAAGTGAAAACGCCGTTTGAGATGATCGTGAGTGCGGTGCGCGCCACTGGAGCGCAGGTCGACTTCGCGTTCCCGCTGGCGAGACAGATCGCGGACCTGGGACAGCCGCTCTATCGGAAACTCGAACCCACCGGTTACTCGGACGCCAACAGCGAATGGATAAATTCGGCGGCCTTGCTGGCGCGCATGAATTTCGCGCTGTCCCTGGCGCAGAACAAAATTCCTGGCTCTAGAGTGGACACCTCGCGATTTGGCGGCAATCTCGCCGATGTCGCGCGCCAGTTGCTGTTCACCAACGCCCAGCCGGAAACCTTGGCGGCCATCGAAAGGCAGCCCCGGCAGACGCCAGGCTCCGCGAACGCTCCAGTGGTGGGATTGCTGTTGGGCTCGCCCGATTTCCAGAGGAGATAAGCATGACCACTCGACGGCTGTTCCTCAAAAGCTCCGGACTGGCTATATTCGGAATCGGCACAGCGCCCATGTGGCTGGCGCGCGCGGCGGATGGCTCGAGTCCGCGCAAGAAGGTTCTGGTCGCAGTGTTCCAGCGCGGCGCAGTAGACGGATTGAACGTGGTGGTCCCCTTCGGCGAAAAGAACTACTACGCGCTGCGCCCGACCATCGCCGTCCCTGCGCCGAAGGCCAGCGCGGAGTCGGCAATAGACCTTGACGGCTTCTTCGGCCTACATCCGGCGCTCGCGCCCCTTAAGCCGATTTACGATGCCAACAAATTAGCCATCGTCCACGCAGTGGGTTCTCCCGATCCGACGCGCTCCCACTTCGACGCGCAGGACTACATGGAATCGGGCACGCCGGGACGCAAGTCCACCGCCGGCGGCTGGCTGAATCGAGCGCTGCCGCCGGCGACGGACGTTCGCACGTCGCCGGTGCGTGCAGTGAGCCTGGGGCCGTCGCTATCGAAGACGCTGCGTGGGCACAATCAAGCCGTCGCCATCAACAATCTGAACCAATTCAAGGTGGCTGATTCAGATGGCGCAGCGCCCTTCGAAAGCATGTATTCGTCTACGCTCGATAAAATGCTGAGTGGCACAGGGCAGGAGACCTTCGACGCGGTGAAGCTGATGCAGTCGATCCAGGCCAACCCCTACACGCCGGCGGGCGGCGCCACGTATCCCGGCGGACGCCTGGGCCAATCCTTGATGCAGATTGCACGCCTGATCAAGGCGGACGTGGGCCTCGAAGTGGCATTCACCGATATTGGCGGGTGGGACACGCACGTCAACGAAGTGGGGCAGACTCCGGGGGCCGGACAACTGGCATACTTGCTGCGAAATTTCGGCCAGGCGCTCGCGGCGTTCCATCAGGACCTGGGTGACCGCACGGAAGACGTGGCTGTGGTCACCATGAGCGAGTTCGGGCGCACGGCCCGCGAGAACGGCAACCGCGGCACGGATCACGGGCACGCCAACGTGATGTTCGCCTTCGGCGGCGCGATCCGCGGCGGTAAAGTCTATGGCGAGTGGCCCGGCTTGGCGCCGGAGCAGCTTTACCAGAATCGCGACCTTTCGCTCACCACCGATTTCCGCGACGTTCTAGCCGAGCTGGTGGCCAAGCACCTGGGAAACGGCAATCTTGCGGGCGTGTTTCCGGAATACACTCCACCGAAGTTCCGCGGATTAATCGGGGCGTGAGCGGGCTGTAAGGACCGCGTGGGCGGTCATGCTCCGCGCACGGTACGGAAGTTGCGCACGTTCTAGTACTTGGCACCTGTGTGGCCCCCTATGTAACCCTAATCTCCCAAAAAATACCACTCACACTGTATAGGTTTGTTGAGTTGGCTGCAATATACTTCTCTTAATTCCCCGTTACGACACGACGAACGCCAAGGTCGCTCTTCTTCAGACTGTGGCGTTCGTCTCCTCCTCTTGTATGTCCGCTTGTATGTCCGCAGCGGGCTCTTCCTAACATCGCTCGATGGTGCGTCTCATGATCGGCGGAATCCGGCCTCATTGCCTAAGCTGGAGCGGCTGGGTGCGGGGCGTGGTAGTCGCGGCGGCCGCGAGAAGCACGATTTTATTCCTCAAGAATGCGAACTTCCTGCCGGTCTCATCGATCACATTCACCTGCGAAATATATTGTCCGGGCGGCAACTTGGCCAATGGAATCTGGAACGTGAACTGTGCCACACCGGGCCGGGATGTGGACAGTTTATTGAGCCGCAGGGGACGCGATGTGTATGCCGTCTGCCCGCCCAGCAGCAACGTGAAGTTTGCCTGCAGGTCGGGGATTTTTCGGTCCGGTTCCATGGCGGGATCGTAGACTTCGCCATACACGTACAGGGTTTGGTCACCGCGGAAAACCCGGGTGATGCTGGGCACCGTTTTCTGACCGTTCTCGACTAACGGGTGCGCGGCCAGAAGCTTCTTGTTGCTGTCGGCGCTGCCCACCGCCGATGCAACCGGTTCTTTCTGATTACTCAGGACCACCGAACTTACGCGCAGCCCTTTCGCCGCGCTTAAGTCGGGGACGGTGAACTTGGTCTCAAACGTGCCCATCTTGCCAGTTAAATTCTCGCGTGCGAGGAAGCGCAGGCCGTAGGTTCCGGGAGCGAGGGTCAGCACCGAATCGTATTGCAGGTAGCGGCGTCCGATCTTTTCGGCGTCGGTGTCGTTCAATTTCACGGTGATGTTATCGCGCACGCCACCCACCAGCTTTCCGGAGGCATCGCGCACCTGGCCAATAAAATCGAAATCCACGGTTTGCTTGGCGCCCTTCTTGGTCAGACCCACGGCCGAGCCGGGAATCTTCACGGAGATCGGAACCGAGTAACGCTCTTTCGCCACCCGGAAGTAATCCACTTCTAGCGCTAGTGGAAGTTCGCTCACCGGATCGCCCAGCGTCAACGCCTCTTCCAGTTGCCGCTCCTTATCCGACGAGTTGAAGTTCTTGAATTGCTTTCCCGCGTAATAGCCGGTGCGGTAATCCAGCTTTGCGGATATGTTCTTATCGAGAAGATTCACTTTAATGCGCCGGAATTTACCATCCGCCGCTTCATTCTTACTGTAGTAGCCGATGATGTAGTAGCTGCCGATATCTTCCTGCGCCTGACGGATGCCCATGCTCAGATCGTTGGTATCGAGCATCGCCTTTCCTCCGGTGTCGGAAGCCAGCGTGACCAGCGTCTCCTGCGTGTCTTGAAAACTCGCGCGATTCCCAGCCTGCTTGCTGCCGGTGATCATCCCGCTGCCCCGCGGCGAGGCCGTCGATGCATCTCCTCCGGGCGGCAGCGCGGCCAAGCCCCGCGCATCCACCGGATAGAAGGATACGTTGGCGCGCACGGCGGCATTCACGGTGGCCTTGATCTGGGACTGATTCTCTACCCCGGTCTTGCTGATGCCGCTTGAGAAATACACCAACGCCTTCTTTTCCGGGAAAATGCTCAACTTCCTGGCGGCGTCCTCCAGTGCGCTTAGCTTGCGGTCAGTGTTGAAGATGTTGAACTCGGTCTCGTCGGCGGTGAAACTTCCGCTGTCGTCGCCTTCATCGGCCGTCGTATCGGCAGCATCCGCCAAGTCGCTGCCTTCGCCTAGATTGAGTTTGCGCAGGGACTCGATCAGCAGCGGGCGATTATCGGTCCACTCCTGGACCACTTTGATCGCAGTCGAATAAGTCATGATTTCAACCAGGTCCGAGCTGGTCATTTGCGATTGCAGAAATTTGATGGCAGCCTCCTGCGCGCGCAACTGCTCGGGAGGGTCCATCGAAGTCATATCAAAAAACAAACACAACAGCCGGCGGTCCTGAAACCGGATCGGATTGCCGGGTGTGGGCGCGACCACCGCTTTCCCTGCCGGCACGCCCGCGTTTCTCTCTTCGAGAGTGGGCCTCGCGGTGTTGGCGAAGGATAACGGCGCCAGCGGCTCGCCCGCTAATTCTTGGAATTCGAAAACGCGAATCTCCTGGCGAACGCCATCTTCGAGAATCTCGACATCCTCTTTCTTGAGATTCGTGATCGGCCGGCCGGCCTTGTCTTTCGCGCTCAGATTGACGATCACCAGTTTGCTTTCGGTCCGAAACGTCGGGGTTTGAGCGAAAAGCGTGATCGCGATCAGCGGCAGAAGTTTTTTCATGTCAAAACCTCAATCGCAGCGTAGCCGTGACCTGCCGCATTTGGCCGGCGCTGGTAATCAAGCCGAATTGGCTGGAGTTGACCACAGTAATAAGGCCCAAGGGATTTACATGATTCAGCGCATTGTACGCATCGATGCGGAATTCGAGACGCCGCCGCTCGGAGTGCAGGTTGATGCTGCGGGCGAGCGACAGATTGAGGGCGAACGTTCCCGGACCCGTAATCGTATTGCGGCCGGCCGTGCCGAACTGTCCCGCCGCAGGGACTGCGAACGCCGCCGGATTGAAATAGCCTGAGCCTGAATTCACGGACAGACCTGTGGCGTCGGCACGCAGCGGCGCTATAGAAGCAGTACCAGCCAGGTTTCCAGTGACCAACGCGGTCAGGGGGGCGCCGGATTGCGCTGTGATGCTGCCGGATATGGTCCAGTCCTTCAGCGCCTTGGCGATCCATGCCGGATGCGATAGAAACCCGTTGGTGGCGTCCACCGGCGAAGCCAGTACCCAGTTCAGCCCCAGCACTTGGCGATGATCGAACGAAGACAGGGCCTTCTCCGCGCTTTGGTCGTAGAAATTCTGCGCCAGCGCGGCGTCATCGATCGCCTTGGAATAGGTGTAAAGAAGATTCGTGGAAATTCCGCGCTGGAAGCGCCGCGTGAGCCGCAGCTGCAAAGCGTCGTAGGTGGCGTTTCCCACCGGCTGATCGAAAATGAAATTCCCGGCGTTGGCGATGGGCAGGCGCTGCTCGGCGGTGAGCGCGGACCCGAGCGGCGCTTGGTTTGGCGCTTGCTGAACATCCATATTGGTAGTCTTTGACCCCGAGTAAACGACTTCGCCCACCAATCTGCCGGGCAGGTCGCGCTGCACCGATAAATTCCAGGATTGAATGTACGTGTCGTTGTAATTCAAGGCCACGCCGAAAGTGTTGGTGATGGTTTTGCCCGCCGGGACCGCCAGCAGCCCATTCGAGAGCGTCAGCACATTCGCGCTGCTGGTGGTGATGTAATTGGTAACCGCAAACGGCGCTTGCCCCGCCAGGCTCGACTGGAACCGGTTGTACTGATTGGGTGTGTAGTAAATGCCGTAGCCGGCGCGAACGACGATCTTGCTGCGCGCGCCCGGCTTCCATGCAATGCCGATGCGCGGCCCGAAGTCGTTGCGATCGGGACGGATCAAGGCCGCGGGATAGACCACCCCGCTCAAGGGCCCCGTCTGTCCGGGAGTGACGGGAGCCACCGCCGTGAAACCCGGCGCAATATCGAGGTTGGCGATGTGTCCATATTTTTCTTGCCAGGGAGTGAAGTATTCGTAGCGGACTCCAAGATTCAGCGTGAAATTGCTGGCCGCGCGCCAGTCGTCCATGACGAAAGCATTGTAGAGATTGCTGCGGAAGTAGGAGCTCAGGACGCCTGCGGCGCCGTGACTGATGGAACTCGTTTCCGGCAGACCCAGCAGGAAATCCGCGAAATCGTTGCCGGTATTCGCCACCGGTAGCCCGTTGACGTATTGCGCCGTGGCGAGGCCTGAGAAGCCGAACGCCCCGCGGCCGTTGGCGTCGCCAATGGCGTTGTTCAGATAGTGGGTGTAGGCGCCGCCGAAGCTCCAGTTATGAGCGCCGCGATGGAGCTGCAACGCATCGCTCGCGCCATAGTTCCAGGTAGCGGTCTTCGACCAGTTGCTGCCCGACAGCCCTGATAAATTCGCAAAGCTCAAGTTGGGCGGGCCGAAATTGCGCGGATCGGCTGAGGCTCCGTCAATTGCAATCTGGGATGTAACATTGTCCGTGAAAAACGGCACGCCCGTCGTGGTATTGCGATTGAAGGACAGCCGCAGGACATTGAAGCTGCGGTTTCCAAACCGGTGCCTCCAGTTGACGTTGGTGTTGATTCCCTGGCCGTCCGTCGCGTTGCAGCAGCCGTACGGTTCGAATGTCTGCGAGTTGCGCTCCTGCAAGTTAAACGCGACGGCAAGCGTATTTTGTTGCGTGAGGTTGGTATTCACACGGGCGTTGAGATTCTGCGTATTGCTGGGATTCGACGCGATCAAACGGTAGTTTCGCGTAAGGCCGGGCTGATTGGGCAAAGGAACATATTGCAGCATCTGTTGCGCCAGCGGGCTGATACAATTCGCCGGAATCCTATTACCGGAGAGAGTGGGACAAGCGCCGGATTGGGGCATATACAATTGCACGCCGGGAATCGCCGCGAAGTTGCCCAAGCGTTCCGCCGCGGTGGGAACCGTGTACGACTGGTCCACTCCATTGCGTAGCCTTGTGCCGTTGTAGTTGATAAACCAGAACACCTTGTCAGCGCGGAACAGCTTGGGGATGAACAACGGCCCGCCTGCGCTGAACCCGAAATAGTTTTGGCCGTAGGCGGCTTTGGGCTCAGGCAGCCCATTGACCGAAAAGGGCCGGGCATTGAGCGCCGAATTGCCGATTCGATAAAACAGGGAACCGGTGATACGGTTGTTGTTGGGACGTCGGTTCCCGATGAAAGCCGGATTACCGCTCCGGTCGCGAGGCCCTCCGCCTCCCCCACGCCCCCCGCCGAATCCGCCTCCGCGACCGCCAAAGCCGCCGCCGCCGAACCCGCCACCTCCGAATCCGCCACGTCCGCCAAAGCTACCCGGACCGCCACCAGGACCGGCACGGCCGCCGGGTGCAGCACCAGCCTGCAAGCCGCCCGCTCCAGGTCCCTCGGCCGGATTGCCGCCTGGCGGCGCACCGAATCCACCTGGTCCGCCTAAGCCGCCCAATCCGCCGAAGTCCTGCCGCAGATCGCCCGCCTGAGTCTGCAGGCCCTGGCTGAGGCTGCCGTTCACCAGGAACGATTCATTCGATCCGTCCACCGGCACTTGGGGAATTTCCGGAGGCGAACCCGCTGCGGCACTGGGAAGCGTTGCCGTCGTTTCGGTCTCGACAACCTCTTCCTGAGTCCGGGCGCCGGGACGAATGCGCTCGCGCAGTTGCAGCGTGAAATCGACCTTGGTCGCGTTAGCGCCGATCTGCACCTCTTTACGCGCATGCTCGAAGCCGAACATGTCGACTTCGACGATCCATGACCCCGGCGTCATGCGGTCAAAATGAAAAGTTCCGCTATCATCGGTCAGGGTCATCAGGATGCGATCGCCCTGCGTCGCCTTGACCGTGGCGCCTTGAATCACCTGGCCTTCGGACTTCACCACGCCGCTCTGGGCCAAACACGTGGAGCTAAGGATAGCGAATGCGATCGTCGCGATCGGCAAATTGCGCACAATACGAGTCATGTCCTCATCGTTATGGTGGCCGTTCCGGTTCTCAGGTTACAGGCTCCCCTGCAGCCATCGCCCAACCAGCATCGGCCGAACAAAATAATCTGAAGAAACGTAAGAGATAGTGCGTCCCATACTATCGCGAGTGGCAAAACGGGCGCGAGTGAATGCAAAGCGGGGCGAGCAAATTCAAAACAGACGGAGGAACGGCTCACATGAATCGAATGGGACTGGGACGGCTGATACTGACAGGTGTTCTGCTCATGCAATCGGTGGTGGGCTTCGCACTGGACTGGAGCGGGAACCACCTGCTGAATCCTCTTTGGCATCCGCATGCCCGCTTCCACGGCGCACTGCTGTTGTTTCTGCTCACCGGAGTCTCCCTGATGGGGATCTGGCTCCTGTGGCGGCAATCGAAAGAGCCGGAGATCGCGATCGTGGTTGCCGCGATCATCTCCCTGTCGTTTTGGACGCCCTTCTTCTACATTACGTTTCTTCTGCCCGGCGCGACGCTATGGGCCGGTGATCCTGCCAGGGTTCCGCATCTGGGCGGCTCCGTCTTCTATCCCAATGTCGCTGTGGCCGGCTTATTTCTGGCGCTCACCGCCGCGGCCTGCCTACTCTACGCCGGCACCCGTTCCTCCGCCTCTAAGCAGCCGTCGCTGCGCTGAGTTCGTGGCCCTTGGCTTGAGTGACGGTGCTGTGCTATCAAAGTAGCTAAGCAGTAATAATCCCCGTCTCAGTCGCCAAGGAGCGCTCCCATGGAGCCCGCAAACCGTAAGTTAATCCGTCCCTCATTCAATGAAGCGAAGGCCGAAATCAAAGGCCAGCGGCCGCAACCGCGGGGCGGCCCCAAGCGGACCTCGCCGCCGGAACAGACTAACGCAGAAAACTTTTACTATCTGAAGCAAATGCAGTCGAAGACGCCGATGTCGATCGTCCTCCGCGATGGCGAAATCCTCAAGGGTGTGATCGAGTGGTACGACAAGGACTGCCTGAAGGTAAACCGCGAAGGCGCACCCAACCTGTTGGTGTTCAAATCCAATATCAAGTACATGCATAAGGCCTAGCAGCGCCTTCCCGTCGTAGTGAGATTCTGAGCATGAGTGGCATGCAAGGAAGAGTTGTTGTTCTCACCGGCGGGACCTCGGGAATCGGCGAGGCTGCGGCGGTCAAACTGGCCAAGATGGGCGCTCGGTTGGTGTTGGTGGCGCGCGACGCAAGCCGGGCCGAAGCAACGCTCAAGCGTCTTCAGAAAGTGTCGCCGGGGGCCGCCGGGCACACTACGCACATTGCGAATCTCTCGCTGGTTGCTGAGACTCGGCGGGTGGGGCACGAAATCGCTGCGGCTGAGCCGCGCATCGACGTGCTGATCAACAACGCTGGCCTCATCTGCGCCCGGCGTCAAGTGACCCCCGAAGGGCATGAGCTGACATTCGCCACAAATCACTTGGCGTATTTTGTGCTGACGCAGGGACTGCTCCCGCGTTTGCTCGCCTCCGCCCCCGCGCGCATCGTCAATACGGCCTCCGAGGTCCACCGCGGTGCGACGCTCCACTTCGGCGACCTGCAAACCCGGCACGGGTACAGCGGCTTCGGCGCCTACGCGAAATCCAAGCTCGCGAACGTTCTCTTTACAAACGAACTAGCGAGGCGCCTATCCGGCAGCGGCGTCACCGCCAATAGCCTGCATCCCGGTTTGGTCGCCAGCCGTTTCGGGCTGCCTCGGGAGGGGAAAGGAGGAGATCCGTCCTCTGCCAGATTTCTGTCAGCCCACGGGATCCCGGCCGAGGAAGGTGCCGAAACCATCGTCTACCTGGCGTCGGAAGCGGCTGCGGCGAAGGCGAGTGGACAGTATTTCAACCAATGCCGTGCCGTCACGCCGTCCAAGGAGGCGCAGGACCGGGCTATGGCTGAGAAGCTATGGGAGGAATCGGAGCGGCTGGGGGGATCGAATTCTGAATGAGGGAGTAAGGCTGGGCGGGCCCAGAAAGACCCGCCCGAAAGGTTCAACTACTTCTTCTCGTCGCCTTCCTTCTTCTTCTTCTTCTTTTTCTTCTCTTCCTTCTTGGGCGCGTCCTGCGCGAACGAAGTCACCGCGGCACCCGTCAGGAACGTGAAGGCAAGGGCTAAAATACCGAATCTTTTCATGTGTGAAAACTCCTCGGTTCCCAATATACCCGAAACCCCGGATTTTGTATCGCATATTGTTGTATCTAAACCATTAAAGTTAATTCACATGGTTAAATTTAGTTCACATTATACGAGCCCAGAGCGGTCCTCAGCACATCCGCAAAGTTAGCGCCGCTTTCTGACCACACTTGGCGGCTTTCGATATCCAGCACCCCCTCCAAGTCGCTCACCAGATGCAGCAGGCTCTTCAGGTTCGACTGGCCCATCCGCAAGCTACCGGCGACGCCGGCTTGGGGCAAAAATAACGCGTCCAGGCCGAACTCGATGCGCAGGTGATCGCCGTGCTCGGTCTCAAACTCCGGGCCGTAACAGGCCAGCGTCAGGGGCGCGGGGCGGAGCTTCCAATCGCCGTCGTACTGCCATAGATCCCAGAAGGTATCGATTTCGCAGGCGCAATCCGAGTGCAGGAAGTCACGCATGGCCTCGACCATGTCATCCACCGCCGTTACCACTGGAAATTCACGCTCGAACACCGGCGGTTCCACCAGCTGAATCGCATAGATGCGCAACGCCGGGCCACGCTTGGCGAGCTTTGAAAACGGGAACACGCCCAGTAGCTTTCCGAACTGATCCCGTATTTGGGCTTCGCCGGCTTCCCGCAACCGGCAAGAAAAATATAGACGTTCAGGCACGCTGTGATTGTAACCTGGAAGCAGTGATAACCGATCTGGTGCAGATCAAGCGGCTGGGCGAGAAGAAGCGAGATGAAAACGGCCGCTTCCGCAAGTATATGAAGTCGCGGGTGTTCGTTGAACGCCAGTTTCGCAAGGCGGCCGAAGAGGTCACCGATGCAATCGATTGCCGGAAGTGCGCCGAATGCTGCCGGGTTACCGTGGTTCCCCTAGCGGAGCGAGACATCCAGAAGCTGGCCCATTTTCTGAGTCTTTCCGAAAAGGCGTTCCTAGACCAACACACGGCTCGCGACGAGGACGACGCCATAATCCTCCGCCGCAACGCGCAAGGCTGCGAGTTTCTGGATGGGAACGACTGCACGGTCTACGAGGCACGCCCCGGCAACTGTGAACGTTTCCCGCATTTGCTGAAGGGCAGCGGGTCGCTCGAAAGCAGAATGTGGGCGCTGGTGGATCGCGCCACCTACTGCCCCATTGTCTATAACTGGATGGAAAAAGTAAAAGCGCTTACCAAGTTTCGACCGGCCAGCGGAGGCTAGTCTGTCTCCGCTGGCCGCCCGGTTTTGGCGCGCTGCCGGGTGGCCTGGTCCTTTCGGCCCGCTCCGCTCAATCGAGACTTTCGCCTGGCCGCTGCATTGGGTCCCAAGCTCGCAGGTTTCCCTTATCGCCCAGAGCCCATCACTCCATCCGCAGACGCGTTTGCGAGCCGTTTTACTGCTTCGGTGGTCCGCCGCCGCGCCGCATTCCGGGGCCGAATCCACCGCCCATCAGCATGCCGATGGCATTACCCACTTTGGTCTGCTGATCGGGACTAAGAGCGGCGTAAATCTGAGCCGCAGCTTTCGAATGAATGACGTCCAACTGCTGCTGCAGCGGCGAAATCTGCTGATGCAGCGATTCGATCTGGGCGCTGTCGTTGGCCTTGATCGCGGCCAGCAAGCTGGTGCGCAATGGCTTCAACTGGTCACGGATCGCCGATGACTGAACCTGGGCGTCCGCCAAAATCGTGTGCACCTGACCTTGCTGCGTGGCGTTCAGGCTCAGGGACCTGGTCAACATATTTTCGAAACGCTGACCCCGGTCGCGCATGCCGGCCGGCGGCTGCGCCAGCAGCGCCGCGCCCAGCATCAGCGTAATCGCCGTGATCACAAAAACGAGACGTGGTTTCATTTCCTCACTTTGCTCCTCGATCTCTTAGACGCTTCCGCCGGGGTGGAAGATTACATGGACTAGACATCTTTGGACATCTTCTCAATCGCCGTTTCCAACCGCTGCAGATTTTTGAGAACGCCTTCAAACAGATCCCCCACCCGGTCGAAACGAGCCAGCGCGTTCCCGAGGTGAAATTGTTCGGGACGCAGGCGGGACGTCACCTCATCCCAAGCCAGCGGCGTGGCAACCGGAGCGCCCGGGTACGCGCGCAGCACATACGGGGCGGAAATCGTTTTGCCCTGCGCGATCTGCTGCCAATCGAAATAGACTTTGCCTTTTTCACGGCGCGATACGGTGCGCGGCGTGGTGAAGAGGTCGGGCCGCTCAGCAGCGCCTAACGTGGACAATGCCTCGGCGAAGGTGCGGACTTGAGCGTAGGTGTAGCGCGGTTCTAAGGGTACGAAGATGTGCATGCCGTCGCCTCCGGTGGTCTTGGGGAAGCTCCGCAGTTCGATGCGCTCCAGGCGGCTGCGCACCCACAAGGCCGCTTCGACGATCTTGTCGTAGCTGCATTCGTGGGGGTCGAGATCGATCAAAACATAGTCGGCGTGTTCCAGCGATCCCACGCGGCTCATCCAGGGATTGTGGTCAATGCATCCCAGGTTCACCAGGAACAGCAGTGTGGCGCGGTCGCCGCCGACTGCGTAGTCGATGCCTTCGGCGACGGCGGTGGGGAGCCACTTCGGGAAGCTGTCGGCCACCTGCTTCTGAAAGAAGAATGGCTTTTCGATGCCGTTGGGATAGCGCTTGAGGGAAAGCGGCCGGTCCTTCAAATGCGGCAGTAGCAGCGGCGCCACTGCGTCGTAGTAGTTCAGCAGATCGCGTTTGCGATAGCCATCTTTCGGGTAAAACAACTTGTCGAGATTGGTGAACTTCAAGCGATGATTGCCGATGGTGAGCGTGGCCTCCTTGAGATCGGAAGACAACAGCGCGGCGTGCGCGCGTGCCGGCGGAGGGTCCAGGTCCTCGCGCAACCCCAAAAACACCGGCGCTCGGAGACGGCCTTCTTCAGTCCAGTTGGCGAATCTAACTTCGCAGATCAATTCCGGTTTGGTCCAAACCACATTGCGCGGCAGGCCGCGCGCCGGCTCCAGCGGCGATTCCTTCGTCACCAGGGGCGTGAGTTTGGCGAACAGGGTCTTCACCATCGTCGCGTCGAAACCCGTGCCCACATTGCCAGCCCATGTAAGCTTGCCGCCGGGGGCTCGCGTGCCCAATACCAGTGCGCCCAAGCCGTGGCGTTCGCCTTGGGTATAGCCGCATATTACGAAATCCTCCGCATGGACTACCTTCCATTTCACCCAATCGCAGGAACGTCGTGATTCGTAGCGGCTGTGCGCACGCTTGCCGATGATTCCTTCCAGGCCCTGCTGCTTCACCGCGGCCAAAAGCTCCGTGGGGTTGGCGTCGAAGTGCTCGGAATAACGGATGACGTCGTCCGGCTTCAAAATCTTTTTCAAGAGTTTCTTTCGCTCGATCAGCGGTTCGCCGCGCAGGTCGCTGCCGTCCAGGTACAGCAGGTCGAAGGCGAAGAACACCACAGGATGGCTGCGCGCCAGCCGGGCGATGGCGCTCGCTTCGGCCACGTTGATGCGCCGCTGCAACAGTTCAAAACTCGGCCGGCCCTGCGGGTCGAGCGCGGCGATCTCCCCGTCGATAATGGCCTGCTGGGCGCGCACTTGATGCGGCAGGATCGAAAGCTCTGGGTACTGCTTGTCGATTGCATTGCCATTGCGCGAGAGCATGCGCAGCTTGCCGGATTCGATAAAACAAATCGCCCGGACGCCGTCCCACTTAATTTCGTAAACCCAGTCGCCGCTGGCTGGTGGCCCGCCTTTGCCGAGTTCGGCCAGCATGGGGGTGATGATCTTCGGCATGTCAGAGTGGAGCTGAGCGGCGGCCGGAGCCGGATCGGCGTCAAGTCCCCGAGCAATTTCTTCCTGCGTCCGTCCGGTGAGAACACTCTCCGCATGATCTTCGGGGTCCCAGCCAGGGCGCGCAGCCGCATCCTTCTTTTTGATCAGCAGCCACTCGTTGCCCTTGCCGCGCTTCATGCGAACGATGGCAAACTCGCCCGTCAATTTCTCACCGGCCAAGCGGAACTTGAAATCCCCGCGAGCGAGCTGTTCCTCCGCGGTGGCGTCTCCCAGCAGCTCGTAGGTGCCGCGATCCCACAGCATCACGCTCCCGCCGCCGTAGTTGCCCTTGGGAATCACGCCCTCGAACTTGCCGTATTCGAGCGGATGGTCTTCCACCATCATGGCCAAGCGCTTCTGCTCGGGATCGAGTGTCGGCCCCTTGGGAACCGCCCAGGACTTCAGCGCTCCGCCGACTTCCAGCCGAAAATCGTAATGCAAATGCGAAGCGTGGTGGCGTTGGACACAAAATTGCAACTCCGAATGGGAGGCGCTGGCGTGCGGCGGCTTGCCGGGAGCAGGCTCAGGCGTGCGGTCAAAACGGCGCTTCTCGACGTACTTTTTTAAGCTCATGCCGCCGATACAAAACTACAGGGTAATGTTTGAGGTATAGTGAGAACTCGCGAGGTATAAGCAATGGCTTCCACAGTTTGGAAAGGGCACCTCACATTCGGACTGGTCTCGTTCCCGGTTAAATTGTACAGTGCCGCGCGTAGCGAGAGCATCAGCTTCAATCAGCTTCACAAAACCGATGGCTCCCGGGTGCGGCAGGTTTTGTACTGCGCCGCCGAGGATAAACCCATTCCACGCACGGAGATCGTCAAGGGCTACGAGTACGAAAAGGACCGCTACGTGGTCATCGAGGACGAGGAAATCAAGAAAGTAGCGCCGCAAACCGCGAAAGTAATGGAGATCCAGGAGTTCGTCAAGGCGGACGCCGTCGATCCGATTTATCTCGAAACTTCGTATTACATGGCGCCCGACGAAGCCGGCGAGAAGCCTTATGCCCTGTTGTTCGACGCACTCAAAAAGTCCGGCTACATGGGCATTGCCAAGGTGACCATGCACAATCGCGAGCACGTGGTGATTCTGCGTCCCGGCGCCAATGGCGTGCTGCTGCACACCATGTACTACAACCATGAGATCCGAAAAGTGGACGAGTTCCGCACGGACCTGAGCCTGGTAAAGGAAAAGGAACTGGCGCTGGCCCAAAGCCTGGTGGAGGCGCTGGCCGCTGAGTTTGAGCCCGACAAGTACAAAGACTCTTACCGTGAAAATTTGCTGCAGATGATCGAGTCCAAGAAAGAAGGCCGGGAAGTGGTGGCCACTCCCGAACCGCGGCAGGAAAAAGTGGTGGATATTCTCGAGGCCCTAAAGGCGAGCTTGGCCGTGGCGAAGAAACCGGCGGCATCGGCCACGGCTGTGAAGTCCATCGAGGAAACCAAGCCGGCCAAGCGCAGAGCCCGCGGCTGAGCGGGTCCCCGTATTCCCGGCGGTTGGGCGAAGTCGCCCGGTTCCCGGCCTCGGTCCTATAATTTAATTAACTCCGATGCGGAAGCGGTATCTTTTTTGGTCCGGCCTTGCCCTACTGGCGATTCTGCTGACGCTGGTGGTCTGGCAAGTCTCCTTCAGCTTCGGTGAATACGGGCCGGCCGACGCCCCGCAGACCTTCGTCTTCTGGGCGGTCTCGACGCTGATTTTCCTGCTAACGGTTACGCTCGGCTTCATGCTGTTCCGCACCGGCGTCAAGCTGTACCTCGAGCGCCAGGCCAACCGTGAAGGCTCGCGTATCAAGACAAAATTGCTGGCGGGCGCGCTGGCGCTCAGCTTGTTGCCGGTAGTATTCCTGGGACTCTTCAGTTATGTGATCTTGAACCGCAACGTGGAGAAATGGTTCAGCCGCCCGGCCGAGGGCATCCGTACCGACCTGGTCCGGAGCAGCCGGGCCCTCTCGGCGGAAGTGCAGGGCCGGGCCAACATCGCGGCGCGGTGGGTCGCATCCCTGCCCGAAGTGGACGCGGATGGCGTGAACTATGCCTTGCTGTGCCGCGAGAACAATATTGCTTCTCTCGAAATCCGCAGGCCGGGGGCGCCGCCTAACGTCGTATGTCCGCTGCAGCCCGGAACCACCGACGTATATGTCGCGACTGCTCCGCTGCGTGATGGAACGCTGGTTCTGGCGGTCCGTTCCGCGGTGGACATGCAAAGGACCCAAAGCGAAATCGACCGCTACATGGCGGAATACAGCCAACTGGCGGCGCAAAAGAAAAATATTCGCACGATGTATCTGCTTTTCATCTTGGCGATCGCGCTCTTCATTCTGTTCGTAGCCACCTGGATCGCGCTGCTTCTTTCGCGGCAGATCATCTCGCCCATTTCCGCGCTACTTGTGGCCGCCGGCGAAGTGCGCAAGGGGAATCTGGGCCACCGAGTTCGGGCCAAGGCGATCGACGAACTGGCCACGCTGGTTCGCGCATTCAATGAAATGATGCAGGAGCTGGAGGCCAACAGCCGCGAGCTTGAGAACCGCCGCCGCTTTACCGAGACGATTCTCGAAAGCATTCCCACGGGCGTGCTCTCCGTGAGCGCGGAAGGCCGCATCCAGCGCGTGAATCGCGCCCTGCAAGGGCTGCTGCCGCAGGAGCAGGTAGAGCGCGCTGCGCACCTTAGCGATTTGTTTTCGCGCGACGATGCATCCGAAATTCAATACTTGATGAAGCGTGCCCGCCGGACCGGCATCGCCGCCAGCCAGTTTGAGGTGCATACCCCAGCGCAGGTGTTGCACTTGGCGGTTACGGTTTCCGCTCTGCCCGCCCAGCCCCCGGCCGAGCAGAGTTTCGTCGTGGTTCTCGAAGACACCAGCGAGTTGCTGCGGGCGCAGAAGGCCGCGGCCTGGCACGAAGTGGCGCGCCGCATCGCTCACGAGCTGAAGAACCCGCTCACTCCCATCGCGCTGAGCGCCGAGCGCATCACCCGCATCCTGGACCGAATGGGCGAGCGCCTGCCCGGTTTGCCGCCGGACTCGCAACGCATCCTCCGGGAATGTGCCCGCACGATTTCGCGGGAAGTGGAATCCGTGAAGACCCTGGCTGACGAATTCTCCCAATTCTCACGCTTCCCGGCCGCCCAGCCGGTGACCAGCGATATCAATCAAATCGTCAAGAATGCGCTGGCTGTGTTCCTGGGCCGGCTGGAGGAAATCGACCTGCGCGTGGAGTTAGCCTCCGGCCTTCCCCCCATTCATGCCGACCCCGAGCAGTTGAAGCGCGTGATCGTAAACCTGGTCGACAACGCCGCCGAGGCCATGCGCGACATGCCCGTCAAGCGCATGCTGGTTCGCACCGCCCTTTCAGCGGCCGATTCGATCGAGGTGCTGGTGGCCGACACCGGGTGCGGCATTTCGCCCGAAGACAAGGAAAAACTGTTCCTGCCCTACTTCTCGACCAAGGGGCGCGGCACTGGATTAGGGTTGGCCATCGTCAGCCACATCCTGTCTGAGCATGGCGCGCGTGTTCGCGTCGAAGATAACCGTCCCGCCGGCGCTCGCTTCTACGTGGACATTCCAGCCGCGGTCGCCGCCGAGGCGGAGGCGCGCGCGTGAAGACCACGCGGGTTCTGATCGTAGACGACGAACCTGGCATTCGCGAGTCGCTGGCGGGAGTGCTGGAGGACGAAGGACATTTTTGCGCCGCTGTCGAAAGCGGCGAGAAATGTCTGCAAGAACTCGCGCGCGCGAGCTACGAGGTGGTTCTGCTGGACGTGTGGCTCGACGGCATGGACGGCCTCGAAACCCTGTCCAGGATTCAGGAAATTCCCTTCGTGGATCGCCCCGAAGTGGTCATCATCTCCGGCCACGGGACGATCGAGACAGCCGTGAAAGCCACCAAAATGGGCGCCTTCGATTTTCTCGAAAAGCCGCTGACCATCGATAAAGTCACCCTGGTGCTCAAGAACGCCGTGCAGCAGCGCCGGCTGGAGCTGGAACTGCACCGGCTGAAGGAATCGGGCGATACCAAGCTGCGCATCATCGGCAACAGCGTGCCCATGAAGGCGCTGCGCCAGCAATTGAGTCTGATGGCCGCCACCAACGGCCGTGTGCTGATATTTGGCGAAAGCGGCACCGGCAAAGAACTCATCGCGCACGCGATTCACGCCGCCAGCCCGCGCGCCCCGGAGGCCTTTGTCGAAGTAAACTGTGCCGCCATTCCGGAAGAACTCATCGAAAGCGAGTTGTTCGGCCACCGCAAGGGCAGCCTGGCCGGGGCTCTCGACGACAAGATCGGGAAACTGCAGAAGGCCGATGGGGGCACGCTGTTTCTGGATGAAGTGGGGGACATGTCGCTGAAGACCCAGGCCAAACTGCTGCGCGCACTCGACGAGCAGCGCTTTGAGCCAGTGGGCGCGGCCCAATCGATTCAAGTGGACGTGCGCGTCGTGGCATCCACCAACAAGAATCTGGAAGAGGAAATCGAGCGCGGCAACTTTCGCGAAGACCTGTTTTACCGCCTGAACGTAGTCCCGTTCCACGTTCCGCCTCTGCGCGAACGTATTGAAGACGTGCGGCTGCTGGCCGACTACTTTTTGCGTGATTTCACCACCGCTTACGGACGCAAGCCCAAGCAGTTGACGGAAGATGCGTTCCGCGTGCTGGAGGAATATCCCTGGCCTGGCAACGTCCGTGAGTTGCGCAACCTGATGGAGCGCATCGTCATCATGAACCCGCAGACCGGCATCGACGCGCGCCACATCCCGCTCGACCGTTCGCGCCGCGCCGTCTTTGACCGGCCCATGGAACGATTCGGGAGCCTGCAGGACGTCCGCGAAGCCGCCGAGCGGGACTACATTCTCAAGAAGCTCGAAGAGGCCAAAGGCAACGTGAGCCGCACGGCGGAACTGCTGGGGCTGGAGCGCAGTCACCTCTACCGCAAGATGAAAGCGTTAGGCATCGCTCCCAAGGAATAACGTGCCGGCGCCCACGCTCAGACAGCTTACTGGAGTCTTCCTGCGCATTGGCAACACCACCTTCGGAGGAGGGCTTCCGACCATCGCGGCCTTGCAGCGCGAGCTGGTGGAGCAAAATCGCTGGCTCTCGCTGGAGGATTATGCGCTCGCCTTTTCGCTGGCACGCATCACGCCCGGCACCAACGTGATTGCGTTCTGCGCAGCCGCCGGCGCCCGCATCATGGGAATGCGCGGCGCTCTGGCCGCAATGCTGGCGGAGACCGCCCCCTCTGCGGTGCTGGCCGTGCTGATGACGCAAGGCTATGAGACCTGGCGCAGCAACGGGTGGGTGATGGCGGGCGTGGCCGGGACTATCGCGGCGGTCGCCGGCATGATGTGGGCCAGCGCTTGGTACATCGTAAGACCTTACTTCACGGACTTCGGCAGCGCCTTGCGGGGATCGCTCATCGCTCTGGGCGCCTTCTTCGCTTTCTGGAAGCTGGGCCTTGGCCCGGTCACCGTGATCGGCTTGGCCGCGGTCGTCGGCCTGTTATGGAAGGAACCCGCCGGCGACGCCACACGGCCTCCGGAAACCGAACTATGAATCTCTTCCTTCTTTACCTGCTGTTGTTCAAAGCGGTGATCACGTCGTTCAGCGGCATGGCCTCGCTGCCGGTGGTGCGTAACGACTTTGTCGAGAAGCGCCATGTGCTCACCGATCGCCAGCTCAATACCGCCGTCGTCGCCGGCCAAACCGGTCCCGGCCCCAATGGCTTGTATCTGGTGAGTGTCGGTTATTTCGCCGGCGGGCTTCCCGGCGCCGCCGCTGGCTTGATCGCCTTGATCACGCCCGCCTTTGTCATCATTCCCTTGATGAGCTGGATCGGCAAATACGCCAAAACCCCGCGCATCCGTGGCGCCATCAATGCTGTGATCCTCGCCAGCGCCGGACTGTTGATGGCCGCCTCGATTCCGCTCTCCCGCGACGCCGCCACATCGCCACTTGCTGCCGCCCTGATTGTCATCAGTTTTATTGTGCTGACCTCCACGCGCGTCGAAACCTGGTGGGTGATGCTCGGAGCCGCGGCGGTGGGCCTCGGCGCGAAATTATTTGGCTAGCAGAGGCTGCACCGCACTCCACACCGCCTGCGCCACCTCGGCTGCTTCGCGCGATCCATCGATGAGCTTCACCCGCTTGGGCTCGTCTTCGGCAAGCTGAAGGTACGCCTCGCGAACCTTGCGGTGAAACTCCAGGGATTGTTCGTCGAGCCGCGTCTCCACATCCTGAGTGCGCTCATTGCGGTGATGCGCACGCGCCAGGCCGGCTTCCACGTCGATGTCGATCGCCAGCGTGAGGTCCGGGACCAAACCACGGCAGGCGATACGGTCTAATTCGTAAACCACTTCCGCCCCCAAGCCCCGCGCCACCCCCTGATACACCAGTGTTGAATCGGTGAAACGGTCGCACAGGACCAGCTGCCCGGCTGCCAGCGCCGGCAAAATGGCTTGGTCAATATTCTGCGCGCGGGCTGCGAACATCAGCAGCAGTTCAGCGGTGGGGCACAGCTCCTGATTTTTCGTGTCCAGCAGGACGCGGCGAATCTGCAGGCCGATCGGCGTCCCGCCCGGCTCGGCGGTTTCGAGCACCGTGAAATTCTGGCCGCGCAGTTTTTTGCCCAGCATACGCAACTGCGTGGACTTGCCGCTGCCTTCTGGACCCTCGAAGGTAATGAAGAGGCCCCTGGTGGTTGTGGAACGCTCAGTCATACACGAAGTGCAAGACTTTTTTCAAATCGTCCCACGCCTCGCGCTTGGCGTTTTGATTATAGGGGCGGAGCAGATACGACGGGTGATAAGTCACCATCACCGGAATGTCATGCCACTTGTGCCAGTTGCCCCGCAACCGGGTCACGCCATCCTTGGTCGCCAGCAGCGCCTTCGCCGCGGTCGAGCCCAGCGCGCAAATCGCCTTGGGGCGCAGCGCCATCAACTGGCGGAACAGGAATTGCCCGCACATTTCCATTTCTTCGGGCAGCGGTGTGCGGTTCTCCGGAGGCCGGCACTTGACCACGTTGCAGATATACACGTCGGGCCGGCTGATGGGGATGCCTTCCTTCGACGCGGTGCCGTCGATCATCTGGGTCAGCAATTGTCCCGCACGTCCCACGAACGGCAGGCCCTGCGCGTCTTCATCGGCGCCCGGCCCTTCGCCTACGAATACCAGCCGCGCCTGTTCGTTGCCGGAGCCGAAGACGATCTTATTCCGCTGCTCGCACAGCCCGCAGCGGCGGCAATCGCCGATGTCTTCGCGGATCTTGACGAGCGTGTCGCCGGCCGGCGCCAGCGGCGGCAGTTCAATAGGAGAAGGTGCCGGCGCGAGCGCAGCTTTTCCCACGGAAGCAGCGGCCGAACCCATCGGAGCGACGACGGCCTCTGCCGATTTTATGGAGGGCGCGCGCCGGTAAAGGTTTTTCACGCCGAGGTCCTGATAAAAGGTGAGATATTGACGAAGCTGTTCGGGGGTCATCGAGAAACGTGCAGGGCCAGGCGCAGGCGCAGCGCCTCATCGAAAATACGCCCCGCGACCGCGCGTTTAGAGGCGCGCTGGACCGGAATAGTCTCGCCCGTGCGCGTCACCAGAACCACTTCATTTTCGTCGGATTCGAATCCGGTCCCGGGCCGCGAAACCACATTGCCCACCACCATATCGCAGTTTTTCTGCTGCATCTTGCGGCGCGCTTCCTCGATCATGTTATCGGTCTCGGCGGCAAACCCGATCAGCAGGCGGTCGCCCTTTGTAATGCCAACCTCGGCCAGAATGTCGGGGGTAGGCTCCAGATCCAGCGACAGGCGCGCCGCCGTCTTCTTCATCTTGTGCCGGGACGGATTCGGAATGTGATAATCCGCGACAGCCGCAGCCTTGATCACGATCGTCGCTTCCGTCAAGTGATCCATCACGGCCTGGCGCATCTCGATCGCTGTGCGCACCGGAATCAGCGTAGCCTCGCGCGGCGGCGGCAAACTCACGGGTCCCGACACCAGCACAACGCGTGCGCCCCGCGCCGCCGCTTCCTCCGCCAGCGCATAACCCATTTTGCCGCTGGAGCGATTGCTCAGATAGCGAACGCCGTCGATTGGCTCCTGCGTGGGGCCTGCCGTGATCAGGATGGTTTCGCCCTCCAGATCCTGCCT
>Ga0207674_10001176_pt1 | contig 33972 bp, 58 predicted proteins | sample KBSCornC72_FD_184303 | JGI IMG/M metagenome (GOLD analysis project Ga0207674, IMG submission 184303) | Corn rhizosphere microbial communities from Kellogg Biological Station, Michigan, USA - KBS Corn C7-2 (SPAdes) (version 2) | ecosystem: Host-associated > Plants > Roots > Rhizosphere > Soil ...
CTATCGCAGTAGGCAAGTCTACGCGCTTGCCGACTGGGCATTCATCGAGCCGCCGCCCAGCATCCTCGAAGAGCCCGACGATGATACCGTCTTCGACGACGCGGAGGACCAGGCAGCGTGGGCGGCGCACGCCCGAGACGGTAAATAGGGATCTCTGCAAGGGGACCTCTATCATGAACGACATCGTTGGCAACTTGAATCCGAATCCGCGAGCCCTGCTCCAGACCCACATCGACGCCCTGAGCGCGAAGTTCGGCTGGGCTGACTTCAACGCCGTGCGCAGGAAGCACGGCGGCGTACAAGACCCAGGCACTCCGCCGGCACAGCTCAACTACGAGAACTGGAAGCTGGTCGAGGCCTACCAGCAGGAGCTGCATGAGATGGCTCGCAAGGTCAGGATCGAGGCATTCGACCTCATGGTCAATGACCTCGCAGCAGCGCTGGGATCGTCGGCGCCGGAGCACCTGCTGGCCAAGATCAAGGCCGCAGGCATCAAGATCATCGACGATGACGTTCACGTGGTCGACTGGCCACTCTCCATCGTCCCGCCCGTCTTCGACGACGAGGCGTGGCGTCTGTACTACTGAAGAGCAAAGCGCGAGGCGACCAGGGTGTCGCCTCGCTTTCGTTGACTGGAAGGAAGAAAGGAAGCACCATGAAAACCATCGACTATCTCCCGTATGCCGTCATCTTGGCCCTGAGCGCTGTGGCCACGACGCTCGTTCTCAACAACTTGAAGAAGCCGCCCCGGCACGACTACGACGCGGCCGACCTCGCGCGCGACACGCAGGTCTGCAAGAACTTGGGCTTCGGCATCGCCCCGCGCACGAACCACAATCGCTCGGGCGATCGATGGATTCAGGGCGCCGACTGCATGGGGCCCGACGGCGCGACGATCCCGCTGCCTGCTGTTCCGGCTTCGGGAGCGCAGCGATGAGCGGTCGCACCGTCCACGGCAACATCATGCCGGTCTTCGCGCTCATCGTCATCGCTGTCACGGCCATCGCCTGGCACTCGGAGCCGGTGACCTACACCCAGGATGCGTACCACGACGACATGAACTGGTGCATCATCAAGGGCTACGAGGTCGCGTCCTCCGGCATCAACCAGCCGGTCACGTGCCTCAAGAACGGCCAGCCTGTGGCGATCCCGCCGCACTCCATCAACGCTCCGGAGCACAAGCAATGAGCACCACCAAAGAACCGAAGACGGTCAACGGTCTTCTCCAGAGCTTCTACATCGCGAGCATCAAGTGCAAGAACGGGATGATCGCGACCCTGTACCCGGGCTCCGGAAGCAGCAAGGCCTTCGAGTCGGGACACAGCAACACCCTCTTCTTCAACCGTGGGCATGAAGGACACTCGCTCACGCAGTACCGTCTGACCAAGGCGCAAGCGCGCAAGGTCCAGAAGCTGATCGACGACTGCACGCCGAGCTGGTTCGACACGCACGGCCTGATCAAGCGCACGTTCAAGATCGAGTACGTGATGCACAGCCGCTGCAAGGTCCATCGTTCCGAACTCCTGGGGAAGTAAATGATCCACACCACCCTCGCACAACAGAAGGTTCTCTACAAAAAGGCCAAGGCCGCCTATGAGGCGGGCAAGCCCATCATGTCGGACTACAAGTTCGATGAGCTGGAGGACTGGATCTTGGCCCTCGATCCCAAGTGGAAGGAGCTTCGCAAGACCGGCGTCACCGTCAAGTCGAAGAAGGCAAAGCGTGAGCTGCCGCAGAAGATGCCGAGCCTCAACAAGCGCTACCCCGGCGAGATCGACAAGTGGCTCGATGGTGACGACAAGGTCGCCATGGACAAGGAAGATGGCTCGTCGTTGCTGCTCGGCGCCAAGGGCGGCTGGTTCACGACCCTCATCACCCGTGGCGACGGCAACGTCGGCGGTGACATCAGCTTCCTGCTGCCGTACATCAACGTCCCGAAGACGCTCAAGTACAACAGCACCTATTGGTTCAGGTGTGAGGCCGTGATGTCGGAGGCGACGTTCAACAAGTACTACGCCGACAAGTACGACAACCCGCGCAATCTCGTGGCCGGCATCCTCAACCGCAGTATGACCGGGGCGCCGACGGCCGAGGAGCAACGCGCACTCCGGCGCACGGACATCATCGTCCTCGGCACTTTCGACACGAAGCTGCTCGAGGGGCTCGACTTCGCCAAGCGTTGCGGACTCACGGTCGTGCCCCATACCTTGATCCAGAAGCCGACGGCCGACGGCCTGGCCACGATGCTGGCGCGAAGGCGCAAGGCCAGCCCGTATGCGATGGACGGTCTGGTCATCGCTGCCCCGGACTTCCAGTACAGCTACAAGACCAACGACAAGCCGAAGGACATCATCGCCTTCAAGATCAACAGCGAGGCGGACGCGGTCGAGGCCAAGGTCAAGTGCATCCACTGGCAGGTGACGGGTCACGGCCGCATCGTTCCCAAGGTCGAGATCGAGCCCAAGCGTGTCGGCGGCGTCACCATCAAGCACGCGACGGTGCACAACGCTGCCTGGATGCTGGAGCGCAATATCGGCCCCAGCGCGATCATCAAGATCGTCCGCTCGGGCGACGTGATCCCGAAGATCGTGGGCGTCGTCAAGGCTGGCAAGATCCAGCTGCCGGAGATCCCGCACAAGCTGGAGGGCAAGCACTTCGTCGTCAAGCAGGCGACGGCCGGGACGCAGGGGCGTATCGATGTCCTGAACATGCACAAGTTCATGACCACGATGGGTATCGAGCTGCTGGGCACGAAGACGCTGACGACTCTCCAGCAGCAGGGCTTCGACTCCGTTGCCCACTACCTCAATCAGTGGCATCGTGGCAAGCTCGTCTCGGCATTCTTTCACGCGGGCCTCGGCGAGAAGACTGCGGCCAACATCCAGGCGCAGTTCGACAAGGCGTTCAAGGGCAAAATCATCCCGATGAAGGACCTCATGGTCGCATCGCGGTGCTACCCCGCAGGTGTCGGTGGCCGCAAGCTCTCGGCGCTCGAGGCCGGCGGCATCAGCATGGACGATCTCGTCGCTGGGATCAAGGCGAAGAAGCCCGTGGCGCTGGAGAAGCGCATCGTGGACGTTCATGGCTTCGAAGCCACGATGGCGCGCGCCATCTGCAAGGGCACGATTGCTTTCGTCGAAGAGCTGGAGGTCTATCAACGCTACCTGTCGATCGACGGGTCGCTGCCCAAGGCCAAGGCGAAGAAGACCGCCGGCGAGCCGCTCAGTGGCCAGTTCATCTCATGGACGGGCTACCGCGACGAGGACGAAGAAGAGACGGCCGAAGGCCTCGGTGCCGACATCGGATCGTTCGGCGCCAGGACCACGATCCTGCTGTACAAGGAAGGCGGCAAGGCGAGCTCCAAGGTCGACAAGGCGCGAGAGAAGGGCATCAAGGTCATGACGTGGCCGCAACTCGTGAAGGAGTTCAAGCTGTGACATTCAAGCCGTGGGAAGATCGCGGCCCGTGCTCCATTCGCATCCTTGAAGGATCGGACGTGGGCCGAGCGCTGTGGGTCAAGAACCCGCATCCGGCGCCGAAGCCTCACAGCTTCAACATGCCTGGGTCTCAGGTCAAGGGCATGTTGCCGGCCATCGACAAGGCGACGGGACAGGTCAAGACGTTGCTCGTGCCCGAAGACGTACTGGCAACGATGCGTGAGTGGGCCGAAGAACTGCGCCAGATCGAAGAGCGCGAATCCGAGACCCGCAAGCTCATGAGCTTTCAGCAGGCGGATCACGAGCGCTTCAAGGCCAAGCGCACGCGAATCCGCGCCCTGGCCTCGTGGTGGCGTCACGAGCGTGACCCGATCAAGAACCGAGCAGCCAACAGGAGGTAACCAATGCTCCAACTCTTCGTCATTCAAGCCATCTACCACAGCCGCGGGTCGATGCCTGAACCTGGCCACTACCTCGGCTTCCTGGATCAGGCCAGCGCCGAGGCTCACGTCAAGGCACAGTACGCTGGCCGCGACGTCAAAGGCCCGACGCCGCACAAGTACGTCAATTGGGAGATCCTCGGGCTCAAGGAAGCAGGGTCCAGGACGGTCGGCATGCTGATCCGCCAGGTGCAGCAGGGCGGCGGCAATCACTTTCGTTTCGACAAACTGGAGGACATGCACGATGCCTGATCCAATGTGGGACCCACTCGCGAAGCCGAAGCTCCAATCGTGCTTCACCATCAAGCTGAGCGACTATCAGTGTGCGATCGCCGATCTCTGCGAGTACTACGGCAAGGGCTACCTGCTGACGCGGGTGAACGTGCCGGCCGAGTTCCGTGGCAAGGGCTATGCCACGCAGCTGCTCAAGCAGGTCCTGGCTGCTGCCGACGAAGCGCAGATCACGCTCCTGCTTGAGGTCGCACCTGGCATCGGCTCCAGCATGACGGCCGAGCAACTCCGGGCCTGGTACAGCCGGCATGGCTTCCTCGACTGGAAGGGCATCATGCGCCGCAAGCCTCACATCCCCAACAAGGAACCGCAATGAACGAACTCCAACCGACCTTCTTCATCCTCCCCAACCTCGACGGCAACGACATCCTGGTGCAGGCGAACCAGATCACGGCCGTGCTACCTCGCTTCGAGTACGAGGACGCGGCGGACGATGATCGAGAGATGCCCAAGCGCGGGCCGCGCAAGATCAACGGCGCCATCCTCGGCCTCGGCATGAAGAAGGAGGCCGTGGGCGCCACCGTCGAGCAGGTCATCGCGCTGATGAAGCGCGCTGGCCTTCCCGTCTTCGGTCTCTCCGACATCAACTGCTACCCTGCGGCGACCAGGCCCCTGTCTCGGTCCGAGGCGTACGGACCGGCCGGTGGCGACGACTGATGGCCAAGCTCGTCTGGCACGACGCCCGCATTCGTGACTCCGACATCTGGCGCTCCTCGTGGCCGGCAGGGACGAAGGTGCTGGTCGCGAAGTCGGGGCACAAGCTCGCAGTCGGAACCATCTGGTGGGTCTTCGACGGCAAGCACCTGCGCTCCGTCGCCGAGCCCCTGCATCGACAGGCGTTCGTGGTCAAGGGCCAGCACTCGGATCAGCGCGCGTGCAACGCCCATGCGCGCCCCTTCCTCGTCCGGCATATGGAGTTCCGACGCCCTCCCGAGGACTGAAAACGGCCCCTGGGAGGCCGAAAAGTGGGCATTTTGCACAAAAATTGAGCAAAAAGTGACGAAAAATCGCCCCTGGGGTGGTCCTGGGGGCGATTTTTGGTCTACAATGGAATCACAGGATAGGGAATCCCGACCCTGAAATTTCCGATCCCGCGCAATCCCGCGCAATGTTCCATCCGTGATCTAGAAAGGTCCATCATGAAGTCCAACACTTTCGCTCCCGTCGTCGCCAACGTCAAGGTCGGTGGCAACGTCCACAAGGTGCGTTTCGTCGCCTACCCGAACCGCGTGACCGTCACAGGCCACGGCCTGCCGAAGCTGACGATCAAGCCGACCAAGGACGGCACGGTCGTCGCGACGGCGCTGGGCGTCACGAAGCGCGGCAAGCCCGTGACCGCCGACGCGAAGACGCCGTTCGGCGCCTTCAAGAAGATCGTCGCCGCGGCCTGGAAGCACTGAGCGCCGGCGCTCACAATCAAAAGGGGACCCTCGTGGTCCCCTTTTGCCGTTCCTGTCCGCAACCTTGGAGGGTTTGCCCATGCCTCGTCCCCAACTTGTCGCCACGTTCGGCCTCGATGCCGAGCGGCTCAAGCGCATCAACGCCGAGTTCGGCGCCGTCACCGAGAACCCGCTGGTGATCGAACCGCATCGCACGTTCCTCGAGCATGCCAACGCGTGCGGTGACGCGCAGAACGTCATGCACCTGATCGGCGCCGTCGCTGCTCAGGGCGAAGATGCGCTGATCCGCGTCGACCGCGTGCTCAATCGACCAGCATGAAGCGCCACCATCTCCGCAGCACGTTCGAGCAGCGAGAGGCGCTGCGGCGCTGCGTCGACCGTGACGAGGACATCACCTCGTCCGAGCTCGATCTAATCGAGAACTACGAGGAGCGCGATAGCCACATCCGGGAGCAGCGCACTCACGATGAGATGATGTCATCGGTCGGCCTCGTCTTCGCCATCGTCATCATCTTGCTCGTACTCGTCGCTCTCTACCCCGAGCTCAAGCCTCACCCCTGACAGCCAGAGCCCTCCCAGTTGGAGGGCTCTTGCCATTTGTGTCCGCCAACCCAGCCTAGAAAGGCATGTCATGAGCCGCAAGATCAAGGCCCCGTTCAAGGGCATCGTCACCCTCTTCAACGTCAACGGCAAGACCAGCCGCAAGAACAGCAACTACGGGCGCAAGATCACGGCCCTGCCGGCCGAAGATCGCTCGCAGCGATACCCCGCCATCAAGATCGTGCATCATCGCGACGGCGAGCGCTACTGGGTGAGCCCCGCGCTCTACCCGGGCGCCGAGGTGCTGGTCATGGCAGGCGACCGCGTGAAGAAGGGCACGACCATCGCGCTGTATCCGCATCCCCGCAAGGATGATGCGACGCGCAAGGAACTCGATGTCGTGGCACGCGCGCTCAAGGGCAAGAAGGTGCGACCCCTGACCCGGAGCGAAAAGGACCTCGTCAACGCGAACATGGTCAAGACGGCGCTGGAGCGCCAGTCGTGGCCGTGCCGCTACGGCCGCAAGATCAACACCGGCGCCTCCTACGGCCTGGTCGAACTCGACTTCTTCGCCAACGAGAACGACACGGTCATCAAGGTCGACATCGGCTACATCGACCAGGATGATGGGCAAGAGTTCTACCTGATCCGCATGCCGTTCCCTGAGCGCAAGGCCAAGCCGTGGGTCGTCTACACCGAAGGCATGCGGTGCGACATCGATCCGCAGAAGACGGCGTACCGCGCGTGGCTCGAAATCCTGGACGGCCTGGGCATCGACCCGGACACGACCATCGACGTCACCGACTACACCGAAGAGGACGAGGACGAGAGCGGCCCGCACGGCTTCCACTTCCACGAGTGATGGCCGTCCTGTAAAGAGAATGAGTCGACCCGCAGCGACATCCACTGCGGGCGTGAGCGAGGATGCTGGTAGCCGGCCTCGTCAACGTACCATTTGGTTACCTGGAGAAATGAAATGTCGAAGACTGAAAACAAGCTGGTGAACGGTGTCTCTTGCGTCCTGGCCGCGATCCAGCGTGCCAGCGTCCTGAGCGCCGCCCTCGACGTCGCGAAGTTCCGCGACACCTTCAAGCTCACCTCGATGGGCAAGAAGCGGATCGCGTCGGCCATCGACGACCTGCTGACCACGGAGCTGATCGTCAACCAGTTCGGCCCGTGGGTGCTGGCCGAGATCGAGCACCCGAACTACCAGCTGTCGGCCGCGACGGGCAACACCGTCGTCCTCTTCCACAAGGAAGGGGCGCCGAATCCGGGCGCCGATGTCGTGGCCGGGTACGGCACCAAGCCGGCGGGCGACGACGAGGACGACTCGGAGATCGATGATGACCCCGACAACAAGAAGCCGGCCGCGTTCGACGCAATGAACGCGGATGCGATCGACGACAAGGAGCGCGCGGCGTGGGACGCGTTCATGGCGCTGGTGGCGCAGGAATACAAGGACGCCTTCACCTGGGCTCAACTCGAGTTCCTGTGGTCGAAGGGTGTCTTCTATGACGATGCCTCTACGGCGCTCTCGATCCCGTACCTGCGAGTCATGGTCGCCAACCACGACCGTGAGTCGAGCCAAGCGATCAAGGATGCGGAGTCGGACTACTACGCGTCGATCCAGTCGGAGTTCAAGGCCGACGACTGGGAATGGCTGCTGCGTGAAGGCCTGGTCGGCGAGAACGCGGACTCGCCGGCTCTCGCGGTCGAGAAGCTGCGCGATGCGCTCGAGCGCAAGGCGCCCAAGACCAAGGTGAAGAAGGCCAAGGCTGGCAAGGCCAGCGTCAAGGAAGCGCTGGCCTCGAACGCGAAGCGCAAGGCAGCTCCGAAGGCCAAGAAGGCGCCGGCGAAGAAGGCCGGCAAGTAAGGCCGTAGACAAGGGGTCGATCTCAACCGGGGTCGACCCCTTCTCCATTTCTGTGTCCCCAACTGTTCCATCCGACCTAGAAAGGTTACCGCAATGAACCGCTACATCAAGTACGTCACGAGCCTCGGCTTCTCCGGTGTCACCGAAGCCGCGCAGAAGAACGACCCCAAGCTGATCCGTGCGTTCAGCTACGAGTCGCACAGCAGCGAGCAGGTGCGCCACACGCTGGGCCGCGCCAAGAAGTGGAAGCCGGGCATGCTCGTGTTCGTCCCCAAGGCCGGCCGTGGCATCCGTGTCGATGCCGAACGCAAGCACATCATCCTCGGCAACGGCAAGAAAGCCGTGCAGGCGCTGCTGCGCACGGTCGAAGATCAACCGCGCGGCCGCCGCGTCGCCCACAAGACCCGGAAAGGTTGAAATGGCAGGGAAAAGCGATTCTGTAAATACGAGCATGGATCAGCCGCGCGTCGGCACCGAAATCCGCGTTCTACGGTCGCATTGGTTCTTCCTCAACAGCCGCGTGCCCGCGTGCCGCATCCAACGCGTTCCGGGCATGACCCTCGCGTGGACTGCGGTCGATCCGCAAGACCAGAAGGGGCTGCTCGTTTTCGCCGAGCGCGGACTGGAGACCAGGACCAGCTGCATCATCGTCATCACTCGCGTGCGGCGCACGGTCTGCCTCGCACGCGAGCTCAGGGCCTAGCTATGATCGAAGCTCCACAGGTCCTGGGCGTGCTGCGTCGACGCCCGGGCCACATTTTTAATGCCCAGCAGATTTGCGATCAGCTGCGGCTTCCGTCCTCGCCTGCGAACGTCCACAGGGTCAAGATGCTGTGCTTCGACATGGCGCGCGGCGGCACCGTGCTGATCCACTGGCACAGCGTGGGCTTCCGCGCTCGCACCGTTCGTTTCTCCGTCCCGGAGCTGTCCGTTCCGGAGCGCATTGGGCACCTCGTTTCGGGTGTGTATAATGCCCTCCGTCGGGGACTCGCTCGCCTACGAAACTGAGGCCTTCCCTCCTATGACGGCAATCGTCCTCTGGAAACCCCACAGCGCACTCCTGGAGGCGCACAATACGCACGTCCGCCAGCGTGCATTCAAGGCTAGATCCCACTACGCGGATCTCCGCGAGCGCGTGAACGATCAAATCTGGTCGCAGTACGCTCTCTGGCCCGACCTGGACCAGAAGATCGTGCAGGCAGAGGCCAGGCTGCGCGCTCGCCAGGAGGGCGCACCCATGACCGAGCTGACGGACGACGAGATCGACATGCGCGACGGCAGTGCCACCTACGGCATGAGCTACGCGCAGCGCCAGGCGCATCGCTTCCTGCTCAAGAAGGCATGGAAGCGCGTCCGATCCATGCTCCACCCCGACCGCAGCCAGGGTGACGCAGAGGTCTTCAAGACTCTGCAAGACGCCTACCGCGCAGGCGACCTGAACGCGCTCACGGAGTTCACCATCTCGGCCGACAAGACCGTGATGGAGCAGATCGCGTACTGGATCAACGAAGAACAGAAGCCGGCCATGGAATGGCGCATTCTCCAGCGCATGCCCATGTTCGACATCGTGCGCGCGCTCGCTCGCGGCGACAAGGAGCACGCAAAAACCCTCGCTTTCCAACAGCGCATGCAGCGCTTGCGGGAGCTCGAGTTGGAGGAGCTGCTGATGGACTCCTGAAAACTCTAAATAGACAACGCATCAGCAACACGTTCACAACCACACGAGGTACCACACATGGCAACCAAGAAGGTTCCGCCGGCCAAGAAGGTCGCGGCGAAGAAGGCAGCTCCGGGCAAGCGTCCCGGTTTCGGCGGCGCACGCAAGCCCGGCGCACGTCCGGCCGTGAAGCGCAAGCCGCTGCCGCAGTACAAGGCTCCCGAGGACTTCAAGCCCCACTTCCTGCTGGTCACGGTCGCGACCGAAGCCGACGGCCTGTTCGGCAACAAGGTCAAGGCCGTCCGCTACCAGGGCAAGTTCGCGCGCGACGCCGAAGAGAAGAAGAAGTTCGACATGGCGGGCTACGACCTGCTGACCGTGGCCGGCATCATGGCCCGCCTCAGCGGCAAGACGTTCAAGCCCAGCAACGACCGCAAGTACAGCGCCGACATCAAGCAGCGCAACACCGGCGGCTCGTTCAAGCGTGACGGCGTGGTCAAGCAGTTCAAGAGCACCGGCCCGGACGGCAAGCCCCTGATCGGCGGCGCCCGTCTGCCCAAGTCCACGACCTTCCAGCTGCTGCTCCGCGTCGGCCGCCGCACCGCCGACAACACCCTGACGTGCTCCGTGCGCCAGGTGTTCCAGATCGTGACCAACCCGAAGACCGGCCGCGTCGGTCCGAAGGAACTCGAGAAGACCGATCCGGTCAGCCGCGTCCTGCGCGGTTGCGGCCGCTTCCTGCCGGCCGCGTTCACGAAGGTCCAGGCGCCGCCGAAGCGCAGCCGCAAGCGCGCGGCTGACATCGAGGCCGAAGACGAATGAGCCGCGGCGGCGCCAGGCCTGGCGCGGGCAAGAAGCCTCTGTACGGCGTGAAGATGGGCCACATCACGGTCGCCCTCAACGCTGAGCAGAAGGCCAAGCTCCAGCGGCTCGGCGGCAACGCCTGGCTGCGTGCCAGGATCGACGCCGCGCGCGAGCCACAGCAAGACCACAACGCGCAACCACGAGTTACGGGAAACCGTAAATAGGATCAGGCGAGGTAGAGGGCCTGTAACCAAACGACCTCTCCAACAATCGATTGTTCATCAACACAGGAAACCAACACATGGCTACCGCACGTACCAAGAAGACTGCACGCACCGCACGCAAGGCCGCACCGGCCAAGAAGACCGCTCGTACCGCCCGCGTCGCGAAGGCCGCTCCCGCACGCACCAAGGCCGCCAAGGCGAAGGCCGCGCCGGCCCGTGCCGCGAAGGCCACGAAGGTCGTGAAGAAGGCGCGCGCTCCGAAGGTCGTCGCCCCGGCGATGCGCCTGGGCCTGGCCGTCGTCTCGCAGATCACCGGCAACATCGAGAACAAGGGCGCCCACTACGAGGTCGACGGCACGATCATCCCGCGCACGCTGGTGGTCGGCATCAAGGGCAACATCCTGTTCTACCGCACGACCGTCGACCTGGGCGAGATCGCCGACGTCAAGGAAGTGAAGGGCCACGTCGTCTACGTCAACAGCGACGACGACAAGATCGTGATCTTCGACACCAGCGCCCTGACCCTGACCCAGGGCGTGGCCGCCGGCGCGGCCGAAACCGACGAGGACGATGACTCGGACGAAGACGGCGACGACGACGACGGCGATGCCGACGACGACGTCGATGTGGACGACGAGGACGGCGACGACGACTCGGAAGACGACGAGGACGACGAGCCGGCGCCGAAGGCGAAGAAGAAGTCCAAGAAGGCTGCCGCCGAGGAAGACGAGGACGAGGACGACGACGCCGATGACGATGGCGACGACGATGGCGACGACGACGAGGACGGCGACGACTCGGAAGACGATGACGACGACGACGCCGATGACGACGGCGACGACGATTCGGACGACGACGAGGACGACGAAGACGAAGAGCCGGCGCCGAAGAAGAAGGGTGCCAAGGCCAAGCCCGCTGCCAAGAAGGCCAAGTCCAAGAAGAAGGCCGCGGCCGACGACGAGGACGAAGACGACGAGGACGACGGCGAGTTCAGCTTCGACGACTGATCCGTCCGGCGGCCGCCTCCTGGGTCGTGTAGAATGATCCAGGTGTGACCCCGAGGGTGTGAGGTGACTCACACCCTCACTTGCTTCATGGAGAGAAAATTGGACCACCTCGCGCTTTACAGCAGGAAATGCAAGACCTGCAAGCACCTCGACCCGGAAGAGAAGGAAGGGCAGACTGACTGCCACTACTCCGCCGGCAACAACGACTGCCCTGCGAAGGAGGTGCAGCTGGTAGTCGTTGGGCAAGCCCGTCGGTTCGCCGACGCGATGAAGCGCGCTCAGGCCAAGTCCAATATTCAGAAGCAGGTGGAAATTCTCCAGGCCGTTGAGAAGCGCAGTCCGGCTTTTCAACACAAGTTCAAGGAATGGTTGGCAAGGACGTAAGGACATGAGCGAGAACACTCAGTCGGAAGTACCGAAAATCCTCAACCTCGTTCGGGTGAAGAGCTTCTACATCCCGGGCGACGACACAACGTACAAGCTCCTGCGGAGCATGAAGCTGCCCTTGCTGAAGATCAGCAAGGACATGCTCCCCATCATCAAGCTCAAGACCGGGCCGCTGGGCATCCGGGCCAAGAGCCGCGAGTTCACCGAGATCCTCCACGAGCGACTGGATCGCGTCGGCACCGCATGGAAGGCCAAGCCGGGCCGCACCTGCAAGCTGACGGAGTCCAGGCTCTCGTTCTCGGCTCCCGCGTCGGACGCGAATCGAAAGGCCATCGCAACCATCGAGGCGTCCTTCTCCAAGTTCTGTCTGCGCTGGGGCCATCGGTACGCCCCCAACTACAGCGAGCAGGGAGACCGCATCAAGCTGGTGCTCGACTACAGCTTCGACCCCGATCGCAATCCGGTGATCGAGTCGGGTGCCGACAACATGGACGACGCGTTCGAGGTCGAGCTGGGCTTCACGAAGCTGCGGCTCACGTTCATGGACAAGCCGCCGAAGGTCGTGGGCCGCCGGGAACAGCTGCCCCCGATCATCCACCTCGATGTCCTCTCGAAGATGGGCACCGAGTGGAAGTCGGTTCACACGGCGTCGTTCGTCAGCCAGCAGATCGGCGACCTGAGCGAGTTCATGGTCGCGCTGTCGAGGCTGAGCGACCGGCGTCAGATCCTTGCCGACGACGGCATGGTCGACCAGCAGCACACGGCGCCGAAGAGCGCGAACCGTGCGGACGTGGTGGAGACGTTCCGGTCGATCTCGATGGAAGTCGAGACGGCGATGCTGGGGCTCCTCTTCAAGCGAGACGAGAAGGAGCACGAGGTGTTCGTGAACGCCCTGGTCTCGGTCGGGCGCAAGCTGCCCCGTCTGAACCAGAAGCTCCAGGAGCTCCAGATCCCCGCGCAGTTGACGCGGCAGCAGACCGTCGCGTACTTCAACGGCCCGCAGGCGCTCTGGCCATACTTCTTCGATCCGACCAACGAGCAGTCGGCGATCCCGATGAGCCCGGAGCTCATCGACCGGGCTTGCGTCGCAGCCTTCGAGCGCATGAAGGTTCTGAAGCAGGCATGGCTCGATGCGGAGTTCAACGACGTCAAGCTGGCACGCGAGAAGCTGCTCGCGGCAGCGCGGCTGTAAAGAGAACGGGAGCCCGATGCTCCCGTTCACCACATTCAACTTGGAGTCCTGATGGCAACAAGCAAAAAGCCGCTGACATACGACGCATCCAGCGTCAAGACGTTGGCGTTCCCTGAGTCGGTGCGCAAGAACCCCGCCATGTACATCGGCGGCACCGACGCCCACGGTCTGTTCGTGATCCTGCGCGAGCCGGCTGACAACTTCGTCGACGAGTTCCTGGCCGGACGCAACACGTTCGGCGCGATCAAGATCGATGCCGACGGCTCCTACTGGGTGCAGGACGGCGGCGCCGGCATCCCGCAGGGCATCGCCAAGGGCGAGATCAACGTCAACGGCAAGATCGTCAAGACGTCGACCCCGACGATGCAGAACATCTTCGGCACGCTCCACACCTCGGGCAAGTTCGAGTCAGAGGCGTACGCGGTCTCCATCGGCTCGCACGGCGTCGGCGTCAAGGGCACGAACGCGACTTCGGAGTACTTCGATGTCGTGTCCTGCTTCAAGGGCAAGTGGTACAAGATCGGCTTCAAGAAGGGCAAGCTCACGACGACGGTGCAGGAGTGCAAGGCTCCGAAGTCCCCGTTCACGGGCAAGCTCATGGCCAAGGGCACGCTGATCCACTACAAGCCGGACGCGTCCATCTTCAGCGTCAAGAGCTTCCCGCCTTCGATGCTGCTCGAGTGGGCCGAGATCCAGTCCTACCTCAACGCCGGCCTGCGCATCCTGGTCGACGTCAAGGGCAAGGCGAAGACGTTCGAGTCGAAGAAGGGGCCGGTCGAGTACGTCGAGAAGCGCCTGACTGCGCTCAAGGCCGTGGCCGAGCCGGACATGTTCCAGTTCAACAACGAGCTGGGCCAGTGCGTGGTCGCCTTCTCCAACGCCAACGACCTGGAGCTCAAGGGCTTCACCAACGGCCTGGCCAACTCGCAGGGTGGCAAGCACGTCGACTCCGTGGTCGCTGCTCTGTACGAGTCGATCAAGCCGCACATGACCGGCGTGAAGAAGGTCGATGGCAAGGTCGTCTACCCGTTCAAGGTCGGCGACTTCAGCGACGGCATGGTCGGCATCGTCAACGCGAAGCTGCACAAGGCGTCGTTCTCCAGCCAGGACAAGGCCAAGCTGGTGGACGATCGCATGGGCGCCGGCTTCAAGGACATGGTGCTGCCCGCGGCCAAGAAATTCTTCGCTGCCAACAAGGCCATGGCGAAGCGTCTCTGCGAGCGTGCGGTCAAGATCAGCGCCCTGAAGAACAAGTTCAAGGCCAGCAAGGCCCTGACCACGGAGCTCAACGTCCTGAAGAAGAACGGGCTCCCCGCCAACTACGCACCCGCGCGCGCTGGCACTCCGATTCCGATGCGCGAGCTCTTCATCGTCGAAGGGGACTCAGCGGCCGGCGGCTTCCGCAAGGTGCGGGCGAATCACCAGGCGCTGCTGCCTCTGAGCGGCAAGATCAAGAACGCGATCCGCGCCAAGGGCGACTCGGCTCTGCTCTCAAAGGCGGTGCTGAACATCCTGGCCGCCATCGGCTTCGATCCCAAGCAGGCGGACCCGCTGAAGAAGCTCCAGATCGGCAAGATCATCCTGCTCGCGGACGCGGACCCGGACGGCTCGCACATCAACTGCCTGCTGCTGGGCCTGATCTCCAAGTACCTGCCCGAGATGTTCGAGCAGGGCATGGTCTACGTCGCCGACATGCCCGAGTTCTACGCGATCAAGGGCACGCACCTGTTCACCGGTGACAGCCTGAGCGAGGTCAGCAAGAAGGCAGAGAAGGCCGGCGTCAAGGTCGATGTCCTCCACGCCAAGGGCTGGGGTGAGGTCGATCCGCAGGTGCTGAAGATCCTCGCCGTCGACGGCACGCGGCGCCTCATCAAGATCAACCCGCTGAGCGCCAACGACATCAGCGTCTTCCACGCGCTGATGGGCCAAGCCGAAGGCAACGAAGGCGGTGCCGAGAAGGAACCGGCAGCACCGAAGGCGCCTGCTGCCAAGAAGGTAGCGGCGAAGAAGGCTCCGGCCCGCAAGGTCGCTGCCAAGACGGTGAAGAAGAAGGTGGCAGCATGACCTTCCTCCGACAACTCTGGAACCGCATCCTCGGCTGCGACCACAAGGGCCAGATCGAAATCCAAGGCGAGCGCGGTGGCTGCGACATCTGCCGCTGCAAGCGCTGCGGCATCACCTACGACTACCCACAAGGCTGACATGGCAACCTCAAGCAAGAAACCCAAGAGCGGCGGAGTCACGGGCTTCGGCATCGTCCGATCCGAAGACCTCGCAGCCTTCGGCACTCGTGAGATGCAGGGCTACGCCGACAAGGTGAACCTGGATCGCGCGATCCCCGACCTGGTCGACGGCCTCAAGCCCGTCCAGCGCCGCATCATGTGGGCATCCCACAACCTGCCCAAGGTGTTCGTGAAGACAGCCCGCCTGGTCGGCGACGTCATCGGTCGCTACCATCCGCACGGCGACGTCTCGGTCTCCGACTCCATCACCGTCATGATCGGCTCGAACGTGCCGCCCATGATCGGCACCGGCAACTGGGGCTCCCTGATCGACCCGGCCGCGGCGATGCGGTACACGACCTGTACGCTCGGCCACTACGGCCGGTCCTTCTTCGGGTCCCAGTACATTGTCAAGGAAGTGACGGACTTCGTCCCCAACTACGACGACACGACGGTCGAGCCGGTGACGCTGCCCGCGCTGTTCCCGAACATCCTGCTGACGGGTGCCGAGGGCATCGGCGTCGGCAAGGGCACAGCGACGACGCTCCCCAGCTTCACGCCGGAGTCAGTCGCCGAGGTCATGATCCGAATGCTGAAGGGCGAGAAGCTCAAGGCACAGGATTTCGCGACCAGCCTCAAGTGGAATCACCGCTACGGTGGCCACATGCTGAACACGAAGACCAACCGCGACAACTGGCTGCAGATGTTCCTGACGTCCAAGGCGCGGGTGCTCTTCAAGGGCAAGCTCGTGGTCGACTTCGCGGACAAGGTGATCGACCTCGACGACTGGCCGCACGACCTGAACCCGATCTCGTTCGTCGAGAAGATCCGCACGGTGAAGGAGAAGGGCAAGGGCTTCGAGCACGTGCACCGGATCTACAACTCCAGCGGCGCGACCGGGGTCCGCATTGAGGCGGACAAGGGAATCAACCGAGCACAATTTGATAGCCTCGTCGCAGAGGTCGAGAAACTCACGCTGGTGCCGAGGTCGTTCAAGATCAACGCGACGCGTCGCCTGCCGACCATCGTCGACGGCAAGGTCTCGATCAGCACGACCTACGAGTCGATGTCGGTGCCGGAGATGCTCGTCGCCTGGCTCCGCATCCGCGTCGAGACCGAGAAGAAGAGCCTCGAGTATCGGATCGTCAAGCAGAACGAGGCGATCGCGTATTCGCAGCTGCTGATCTTCGTGGCCAACAACGCCGACCAGATCATCAAGATCATCCGGCGCTCGAGCCAGCCCGACCGCGACCTCATGAAGGCGTTCAAGTTCACGGAGTTGCAGGCATCCCAGGTGCTGGACCTGAAGCTCCGGTCGATCTCGAAGCTCGACCAGACGAAGATCAAGGAGGTGCTCGCCGAACAGAAGGCGCACCTGAAGCAGTTGCAGTCGTGGCTGGCCAAGCCGCGCTCCAAGGTCATCGCAGACACGCAGGGCGTGCTCGACGCGATCATCAAGGACCGCACGTTCGAGGCCGCCAAGGATCGCAAGATGCAGGTGAGCTGACGGCACCGCCGTTGGCAAGAAACTGTAAAGAGGAATTTGGGAACGGTTCCCGAATCGTGGCGCGCTATTCACAGCGCGGCACGCAGACCATCCAGCCATTCACCATACAAGGATCATCATGGCAACCACGCAAGTCAATCTCGGCAAGGCCGTCTCCGCAACCGTGCGCGAGAACGCGAAGCTGACCCGCACCAACGCCCGCCTGTCGACCATGGTCGAGAAGCTCAAGGAGCGTCTGGCTGCCGGCAAGGCCAAGTCGGCCGCCGGCGGTGCGAAGCGCAGCGCCAAGGTCGCCCCGGCGAAGAAGACCCGCCGCGCGGCCGCTGCCGAGGACGACGAAGAAGAAGCCCCGGCGCGCAAGGCCAAGGTCGCGAAGAGCGCCAAGGTCGTGAAGAAGGTCGCGGGCAAGAAGGCGGCGCCGGCCAAGACGGCCAAGGCCGCGAAGGCGGGCAAGGTCGTCGCCAAGAAGGGCGCGAAGGCGGCCAAGCCGGCGAAGAAGGGCAAGGGCGACGACGGCTTCCTGCTGTAATCGCTGATCGGCCCGCAGGTGAGGGCGGCTCCTACTTGGGGCCGCCCTCGTTTCGTTTTCTGGAGGTTTCATGAACGAGCAGCAAGCGGAAGCCTACGGCTCCGACTCTCACGAGCGCATCCTTGCGACGAAGGCCCGCCTGACCCGGCTCGGCAACGTCGAGACTCGGCTGCGCAGGCTCAACATCGCGTTGGCCAACATCGCCGTCTCCGATCGCAAGGTCCAGCTGAAGCTGATCCGCAGCGCTCGCACCTACATCGAAGAGAAGATCAAGCCGGAACCCGTGCAGGGCATCAGCGCCGATCTGCGCGTGCTCGACAACGAGCTGCAGTCTCTGTACGAAGGCGTCAAGGCCAACTCGGCGACGATGTCGGACATGGTCCTGCTCTCGGGCGTGCGCGCCATCAACAACGTCCGGTCGCTGATCGTGGCCGGCTCCGAGAAGCTGAAGCAGCTGGAGAGCGCGACCGACGCGCACGCCGACTCCAGTTCCTACGAGATCGAGCAGGCGCGCCAGGCCATGGAGAAGGTGCCCTCCATCGAGGATCGCGAGTTCATCGCGTGGCGTCTGCCCGTCGCCTTCTCCGGCACGAACAGCTCCGACTCCAAGTTCAGCAAGGTCGGCTACATGTCGGTCGAGAAGCTGGACAGCCTGGGCTTCAAAGCCAGCACCATCGGCGGCTACACGGTCATCAAGAAGCAGCTGTGCATCGGCATCAATCCGAAGACCCTGTACCGCGAGGTCGAGGCCAAGGACGAGCAGGGCAACACGGTCTTCGAGGCCGACGGCACGACGCCGAAGACGGTCATGAAGCGCCGCATCGTCAAGGTCAAGGTGCAGCGCAACAAGGGCGGCAAGCCCGTGAAGGTCGAAGAGCGTCGCGAGCGCACGCCGCACGACGAGGCCCTGGCCGTCCTGAAGATGATCGAGGATTCGACGAAGACGAGCTACACGCTCATCACGTCGAAGCCGACGAGCTACAAGGGCGCGACCTGGTTTTGGGCGATGGCCAGCGCCGACGTGCGTCGCTTCGCCAAGGCCTTCCCTGGCGGCCGCATCGACGTCCAGAAGTGGGGCTTCGCCGGCGAGCAGACGGAGAGCCAGGCTCCGCAGCGCGAGACGTTCATCAAGCCGCAAGACCGGCCTGGCTACAAGGCACTGTGAGGACATCATGAAGCACCTGTTCGTCCTACCCGTGCCCGAGACCATCGAGCACCTCAAGACCGTGTTCATGGGCGCGCCCTTCGACATCGACTGGGATCACCTGGGCGTCGAGATCGGGTCGACCAACGGGCAGCTGACGCCCAAGGCTCCGACCCGCGTCTACCACGCGGCTCCCGGATCGCTCGACATCTGGTACGACACGGCCGAGGGCTGTTCGTTCCTGCTGCTGCCCCTGTTCCCGAGCGCGAAGATGGCGCAGCGCCACGACTTCGTCGGCGACGCGTGGGGCCGCGACCAGTTCCGTCCGGTGCTGAGCTTCGGCCGGTTGCAGTCGAACAGACGCAACCACAAGGCGTTCATCAACTCGGTGGCAACCGGGCTGGTGGACACGAGCCCCGTCCTCGGCTTCCACATGGAGACCGTGGTCGAGGACGACGCGCAGGTGCCTCAGTACTCGGACTTCTACCAGGACTACATCGAGCGCGGCGGCATCAGCAACCAGATCCTGCTCGAGCAGGACGAAGGAATCGAGTGATGGAGCTCGGACGCAACCAGCTGACGGGCCCCGCCTGTTGGGTCTGCGGCGTCCGGTTCAAGAACTCGACGCCGCCCGGCCCCGCCAACCGAGAGGACCATCACATCTGGCCGCAGAATGCGGGCGGTACAGAAGGTCCTCTCGTCAGCCTGTGCGACTCGCATCACGCAACGCTCCACAAGATCGCGGAGCGCCTTCACGTCAACCGCAAGTTCACGGACCTGCTGACGGGTGAGGACAAGACGAGAGCGCAGAAGCTCCTGTGGCTTGCTGCCCAGGTCGTGAAGGCTGAGCGCGCAGTCGAAGGGGACGAGAACAAGCTGCTGCGGAATTCCGTGCAGCTCACGCAGGTGGAGACCGCGATGGTCCAGCGCCTGCAGAAGACAACCGGCAAGACACGGTCGGAGGTTCTGCGAGCAGGGCTCCACGTGCTATACGGTAAATACTTCAATGATTAGGTCGCGTGCTCTCAGCTTCATGGGGGCGCCCGACCTTTTCTTTGACCTCCAACACCACACAGAGGAGTCAGTATGGCAATGAAACACGAAGAGGCGACCGCGCTGGTACGGGCGATCGTGGGTGCGTTTGCGCGCTCGGGTGAGGGCTATGTCTCTGCACAGCCGATCACCGCGGATCATCACGAGGTGACGGTGGACTACACGGGCGACCTGATCGTCAAGGTCCACGTGGCGCCGGGCGATCAACGCGCCAGCCAGGGCCACATCACGTTCTACCTGCACGAGTCCGCGTCACTCGACACCGTGCGCGCCATCGTGCGCTCGATCCGTCAGGCATGGATCAAGGGCATGCACGACGGCACCGAGCTCGCGGTCCTGCGCGCGCAGCAGAACATGAAGCTCATGCTGACCAAGGATCTGGCTACCGAACAGGTGCGCTATGGCTGAACACGACGCGAAGACCCCGACTAGCGTCGGCATCACGGGCACGAGCGGCCCGATGAATGAGCCGGCAGCACCCGTTGCCAGCATCAAGGTCGCCCATCTCGTTGGCGGCCAGGTCTTCATCGGCCAGGTCGTCTTCGACCGTGGCGCCAGACCCCACTACATGGAGTGGCCCTACGAGGTGTTCGTGATGCCGAATCCGCACCAGGGCCCGGCCACGATCACGCTCATCAAGCACGGTTCCATGGTCGGACTCATGCCGCAGCTGGCATCGAATCGGATGGTGCTCGAGCATCACTGCCTGTCCATCGTGGACCCGCACGATGACCTGGTCATGCGCTACCTCAAGGCGCTGGAGCGCGAAGCCAATCCCGTCACCAAGGAAGAGGTCGCGGCACGCATCAAGCCCGGCCAGATGAGCGGAGGTCCCGATGCCTGAACGCCAAACCATCGTGCCGGGTGAAGACGACCCGGTCACCGTCGACTACGACTACCAGCCCTACGAGGCGCAGACGCTGGAGTATCCTGGCTGCCGTGAAGAGGTGACGCTCAACCGCGTGCTGATCCACGGCACCTGGGTCGACGCCTCCAAATTCAGTCCCGAGTGGCGCCAGGAGGCCGAGGTCTCCATCCTCGCCGACATCCACGAAGACAACGAAGCATCGGAGCCTGACCATGACGACCTGGACGATTGAAGACTGGTGCCACGCAGCGGGCATCGTTGCGGCGATCGCACTCCTGTCTGTCGCTGCACTCGTTGGCTACGGGTTCTACATGACCCACGCTGTGTCGAAGCGGGGCCGTGTCCTCGTCCACGTGCCGCACGTGTGGACGTTGAACAGCCTCTGGACCTCGGTGCATACAACGCAACGAGCATCGACCAGGGATCACGGCCGCTACGTGCCTGCCCGTCCGTGGGCCAACATCGGCGGCCTCCGGCATCGCTGCCGCTGTGCCTGGCTCGCGTTCACGGGTCGCTGCGACCTCGTCCGCTGGCCTGAGGGGCAGTGATGAGCACGAACTACATGCTTGTGTGTCATCAGTGCCGGGTCATGACTGACATCGTGATCCGGTCCTCGGTCAACGTCCGCTGGACTCACGACGAGAAGACGGTCGACGCCGTCGAAGCCTTCCTCAAGGAGCATGTGGTCGATCATCCCGACAAGCTGGCCATCGTTGACGAGCACCATGACGCGTTCGTCGACTACGAAGATCGGAGCCCCGAATGAACCCGACGATCCTCGACTTCAGTGACCACGACTGGATGGTGTTGGGTGTTCTCATCATCCTGGCGCTGGTCTTCTCCATCGGTATCGCGCTGTGGGCCTGCTTCGGCCCGGCGCCCAAAATCCGCGACGACGAATGAAATACACCCTCTACCTCCGCTCGGAAGGTATCGACTCCTTCCTCCAGAAGGCAGCCACCATCGAAGACCTGCAGAAGAGCCACGCCACGGTCGTGCGCTGGATCGGGCAGATGAACCTCACGGTCTCGAATGCCCACTCCGCATTGCTGGTCATCGCCGAGTCCGAACCGCTGCTGAAGCGCGACCGTGCCATCCTCGAAGCGCGGTACGTGTCCGGCACGCGCCGCGTCTGGCGGGAGATTCCGAAGGACATGCCCGGGTCTGTCATCCGGTGCACGTCGGGGATTCCGCCTTCTGTCAAGACCCCCGGGACGTCCGAAACCGCCCCTCTCTAGGAGAATGTCCAGGGATTACCCTCCCTGTCCCGACGGATCGGGTGATAGAATGGATTCTCATGGGGATCATCCGCAGGGATTCCCGTGCCTGTCTCAAACACAAAGAGGAAGCGTATGAAGAAAAAGGACGGAGTTGCAGCACCTTCCAAGGCGAGTCTGGAAGAGGCGTTCAAATGCGGCCAGTGCCTCCATTTCAAGCAGAGCCGCCATCGTTCGTTCGATGACGTCTGCTCGAAGATGGGCATCCGGTCGTTTGCGATCGCACCCAGCTGCTTCACCCCTGACGTGACCAAGGTCATCAAGAACACCGACGAGTTCGTCCAGCTCGCGGCCTTGATGCACGACAAGACCCCCGAGCAGCGCAAGATCATGCTCGGCATCTTCCGGTCCAAGCCCGGCGGCCGCAAGCACCGCATGGGCACGCAGCTGTATCTGAATTTCCGTGGCCGTGAGTACATCAGCAACTACCTCTGCGGCTACGTGGTCATGTACACGAGCGCCAACGAGATCATGCTCTGCGGCAGTCCGGACCGCGATGCCAAGGGGCGTGCCTTCTTCGCGTACCTGAAGAGCGACGAGTCGCTGCTGACGGCCCGCGAGTGGCGCGAGCGCTACATGGATCTCCGCAACCGTGGTCGCATCCAGGACCCGCAGACGAAGGCCGTGCGCAACATCACCGCGAAGGTTGAAGCCGACACCTACGAGGTGCCGACCATCGACAACGCGCCGAAAGACCCGAACGCGAAGAAGCCGGTCAACAAGGACTCGCGCTCGACCTCCCTCGTCCAGATCCTCAAGTTCTGACGCGGAGGGGGCCATGCTCAAATCCATTCTGGATGTAGGTCGGGATCACAGGCGGGTAGCAACGATCCTCTTCGGCTACCTGTTCCGTGAGTTCGACAAATTCGAGTATCGGCGTCGCATCGGCGACAAGGAGGTGCAAGAGGCAGTGTGGGAGCGCGTCAAGAACAACGGATATGTGCTCCGCAACTGCAAGCTGTTCGCCTACGCGGTGCACTACAACCGCGGGCGGCACATGCCTACCAGCCCGGCCAAGTTCGGGATCATGCAGGACGACGTGGCTGTGCTGCGGAGCCTGGACCTCGGTCACATCCCGATCAAGTACAAGGCGTACTCACTGTTCGACTTCGACAACCTGGAAGGATCGATCCTCGGCTCCGAAGAGCTGCAAACGAACCTCGGCAAGTTCGTGTCGAAGAAGCTCATCTTCCTCGACCGCCATTTTGGGGAACCGCGTGACGAGATCGAGCAGCAGCTGCGCATGGCTGCCGTCTACGCGCTGCGCAAGCAGTACCCCTACTACCACAGCGATGAGCACGCGCTGAACGTCTGCAAGACCGCGCTCAAGAACAAGGGGCATGGCCTCATCGAGTATCACACGCGCGGCAAGCGCAACAAGCTGCTGAACGAGAAGGGCACCTTCCAGGCCGTGAACGTGAGCTTCGAGTCGGGTATCGAAGCCGTCACGTCTCTGTCCGTCCAGCCGGAGCACGAGAACGAGCACAAGCTCAACATGCAGGCGCTGGATGCGCTGGATGTCCGCATGGACTCCAAGGTCAAGGCCTTCATCAAGATCGCTCGCGGCCAGTACGACTCGGGCTTCTCCATGTTCATCGGTGTTGACAACGAAGATGCGGCCGAGGCGTGGGATTACAACCGGTACCTGACGCAGGTCAGGGACTACTTGAACATCACCGAAGAGCAGGCGACGAAGCTCATGCTGCGCCTCCGCAAATCGATTCTCTGAAGGAGTGAGGAATGAACTTTGACAGAACCGAGCTGTCGATCGCTGCGCCCTACGACGCGCCGATCGCAATCCTGCTGAACACGATCGCCGGGCAGCACAAGGCGACGGTCGTGAGCTACAACCTGCGGTCCGACGGCCGCCTGCTCGAGGTCAACAAGCGACGCACGTCCGATCTGGCTGCCCGCGCGGCGGCGCTCACCGAGAAGGTGCTGCCGAGGTCCATGACCGGCAGCCTGACCGACAGCATGACTCCGAAGCGTCCCTACGAGCTGTGCGTCAAGGTGAAGCCCGGCCACATGGATTTCATCGGCTGGCTCTTCGTCGAGAAGGCGGTGTTCAGCACCCAGCTGCTGGTCGGCCCCGTCCTTCACACGCTCGGCGAGGTCGTGGTCACGAAACACAACGAGAGCAACAACGAGGTCTCGTTCGAGGCGCGGGTGTACATGAAGCAAGACATCGTGTGGTCGACGGTGCCCCTTGAACCTGTGACCGGTGCATGAGCGCCAGCCACGACTGCCTCATCATCGCTCGCATGGAGGATGCGCCGGTCGATCTGTCGCTGATCCCTGGCGTTCTGTGGGCGATTGACACGTTCGGTCCTGGCCATCCGATCTCGGTCATGGTCTCATCGATGCTCAACCATCCGCTGCCGATCGCCGTGGGGCTGCTGCTCTTGCCGCCGGGCGCCGACCTCTCGGCGGTGTTGAGCGAGCATCACTCGCGCATCAAGACCATGTTCCCCGTGGGCGCCATCATGTCAGTCCTGCCATTCGATCAAAGCGACATCTACGAGGTACTCGACTGGCTGCGCGAGGAGCAGGATGCGAGCAGCGGCCTGACCCTGTTCGTCCCGGAACGCGAAGACCCCGCATAGGGGCATCCAAGGGCCCGCACGAGGTTCCCCGCATGGGAGTTCGTCCGGGCCCTTTTTGCGTCCAAAAGTGCCCCGTTTTGCACAAAAATGTGGCATTTTCCACACTTTTTCTTCCCTGGGAGCTGGTTTCGGGTGGATTTTTGGTGTATTTGGGGCTAAAATGGAGGCGAGGGGAGAGACGCGCGCCCGCGTCCACCTCATCCCACATTCACAACGGAGTTCCACATGGCCATCGTTCAATCCAAGTCCGTCATGACCACCGAAGGTTTCATCTCGTTCCAGCAGCTCACGAACGGCAAGTTCTACGTCTCGTCACGCTTCTTGAAGACGCTCGTGATCGAGAAGGATGCGAAGAGCGAGGGCTGGTGGACGGCGCGCTTCATCACCGACGGCCCGAATGATCTGCGTCCGTTCGTGCTGGAGAAGACGCCGGCTGAAGCGTACGCCGTCGCCGTGTCCGAGTTTTGGGAACTCTGATCCCTACCCTCCCATCAACCCTCGGGCGCCTTGTGCGCCCACTGCCACATTCACAACAGGAGTTCATCATGGCCAAGACCACCAAGAGCAAGACCCCCGCCGCGCAAGCCGTCAAGCTGAAGCTGCTGAAGCCGCTCGTCTACCGCGGCTTCGAGAGCAAGAGCACGGTCGCGAAGAAGGGCGAGATCATCACGGGCTACTGCCATCCCAACTCGGACCCGACCACGTGCGAGTGGTTCGCGACGGATCGCGGCACGATGGTGCGTGGCGCCGACGTCCAAGTTGTCCGCTGAGCGTGAACCGGCACCACCGACAAATCTGCACCCGCGCGCTGGAACGCGCGGCTCTCTACATCGAACAGAAGGAGCAACAGCATGATGTCTCAATCCCTGAAGCAGCGCCTGGTCAGCATGATCGTGTCCGGGTCGATCACCGTGGACGATCTCAAGAGCCAGCACGCACGGCACAGCAGCGCCGGCGTCCGGCTCGTGGCTGAGATGCTGCAGCGGCTGGATGATCCGAACACGCCGCTGCTGCTCCTGATCTCGCTCGACTCGGAGATCATGCACCACGCGGCGATGGCGGGGCTCGCCGAGGAATCGATCGAGCTCGCGCTCGCCATTCAGGCGAAGGCCGAACCCGTCCTCGCCGACGTGCTGAGCAAGCTCGGTGCGCGTCCGATCCGCGACCCGGACTCGCCGTCGACCGGGAAGCCCTTCCACGAGGGTGAGAAGAAGACGACGGTGATGGTACAGTTCCGCGACGGCATCACCGGCCCGATGTTCTTCCACGAGCTGCCCAACGGCGTTGTCGTCGTGACGAGCCCGGGCCGCCAGACGATCCGCATCAGCCGCCACAAGCAGCAGGATCGCGACGGCAAGGAAGCGTGGTCGGCTACGGCCTTCGATCCGACGATCCGGCAACGCGTGATCCTCACCGCGTTCTCACCGGCCGACACGTACCGCATGTTCATGGAGCAGGGCGGCGCGAACCTCGGCTACTGATCCTCAGCGCATCTCATCAAAGGAGCACACATGCGCCTCGCGACCCACAGCATCGCCCACGTCGAACTGAAACACATCACGTGGTTCGTTCACGGCGCCGTCTACGCCTGGTGCGACCAGACCAACGGCATCGCCTACAAGGACAAGGAGCTGCGCGATCTCTACGTCCAGGACACGGTCAACCTCGTCATCGCGTACATGAAGGGCGAGCGTGACCTAGACGGCCGCTGCTCCGACCTGCAGGTCGTCATCGCCAGCGAGGCGAAGGCTGTGTTCAAGCCTGTGCCGCTCAAGATCGACGGCGGCACCTGCGAGTTCTGTGGTGAGCCGAACCTGGCCCACATGAGTGGCCCGTGCGCCGAGCAACGTCGCCGCGGTCTCTGATCTACAACCCCGGGCGCCGAGCGCCCTTTCTCATCATTGGAGAATGAACATGAAGCGAGTCTACTGGGCCCTGTCGGAATCCCAACTGATGGACGCCGTCCAGGACTACGAAGTCGAACTCATGTGCAAGAGCGACGTGACGTGGAGTCACGACCGCGACGGTGCCTACATCCAGGGACCGGTGCCGCAGGTCGATGCGATGATCCACCGCATCCGTGACGATCACGGCGTCGACTTCGTGTACGACGAGATCATCGCCAGCGACGATGATGTCGTGAGCCTCGACGAGGTCGACGGCGACTGGCCGGCGCCGGAGCACGACGACCACGCCGAGAACATGGACTACGAGGACGAGGGCGATGACGTCTCGTTCATGCTGCAGGCCTGACCTGCGCTTTCAACATCATTGGTTGAACTGAGAGAAGGAGAGAAGAGAATGGACAACGAACTGATCGAATGCTCGCATGGCCCCGTGTCGTCGATGCCGGGCTCGCGCACGTTGATAGCCGAGGGCGTGGCCCGCTGCCTGGACCACAGCGATCGCTGGGCGCAGTACCGCGTGCAGGGCGAGACGGACAGCATGGGCTGCGAGTACATCCACCTCTGCGCTGAGTGCGCAGAAGCGGAGCGTCTGCGCGCTCTGATCCCGGTCGACGGCTACTGCGAGTGGCACAAGGGCGAGGGCTCCGACCTCCGCCCGATGCGCGACTACGACGAGGGCATGGCCGGCCCTCTCTACATGACGTGCGCCAAGTGCCGGACGCGCGTGAACGAGGCGGCGCGCCGTGAGCTCGAAGAGAGCCGTGGGTACGACGACTACGATCCGATCGAAACCTGCGAAGGCGATTGGGACCCGGTAGCCGAGGACGAGCCTCGCATCGAGGACTTCATGATCCCCGACGCGGAGGAGCGCGCGGCGGCTCTCTTCGGCGACGAGCTCCCGGACACGGTGACGCCTGCCACGCGCCTCGCGCTGGAGAAGGAGCGCGGGCTGTGAGACGGCTCGACTTCATCCCGTGTCCGCGTTCTGCGCTGGACACGCACAACCTCGACGGCATCAAGCGAGCCTTCGAGGCTCACGGGCTCACGGTCGAAGACGTGCAGCGCGTCCACTACATGTGGTGGTACGTGCTCGCGTCCGACGCCAACCTCTACCTCATGGACCTTTCCAACGGCGGTGGCCGCGGCGGGTTCTATCTCGAAGGGAGATGATGATGGCTAAGAAGCCTCTGAGCGAAAGGCAAAGGCGCGAGATCATCGCGGCGATCATCCAGCTGTCCGAGCAGACGCACTGGAATCGCCCGTACCGTGATCGCACGCCGGCCAAGATCAAGTACATCCGTGCGCGGCTCACCGAGCTGCGTGCCCAACTCAACAGGAACTGACATGCACTTCGCAGACATTGTCGCCTTGGGCGACCGACACGTCCGTCGCTTCGCCGACAGGCTCGCCACCTTCCGTGGTATGGATCAAGCCAAGTTCCCGCCCGTGGCTTACGTGGCCGTCTACCAGCAGGCGGAGATCGAGATGCTCAAGCGCGTGGTCGAGGAGCTGGTCAACCGCGTCGATCTCGGCCACAAGGTGAGCTTCGTCCTCACGGAGATCGCTGGCACCGACCCGATGAAGGACACGATCCCGCCCGTGCGCTTCACCCACGAGCGCGACTTCCACGACTTCGCGCAGCGCACGCGCGAGCTGCTGTGGAGCCTGGGCGTCCCCGGACAGAACGCGACGCCGAGCTTCGATGTCGAGGTCCGGCACATCGCCAAGCGCCTCTTCGGCCGCGATGGCATCGGCCTCGGTCCGCTGAAGGACAACGCAGCCGTCCCCGACGATCCCAAGGACGACGTGGATCGCTACCGTCGTGCAGACGACGCGGTGCCGCCGCTCAAGATCCGCAGCGCCGAGCGCGATGATGACGGCGACGAGAGCTGGCACCGTCGCAACCCCCATTCCATCTGAGGAACTGACATGACACAACAACAAACCCCTACGCACTACATGACGCCGCAGGCGATCCGCACCATCAACAAGGTCGGGTTCGCCATCATGGCGGAGCTGCGCGAGCAGCGCCGTCAACGGATCGAGGACGAAGAACTCGACCGCCACAACCCGACGCGCCAGCACGCGCAGCGCGAGGCCTTCGAGGAATCGAAGCCCTTCGACATCTTCTGACCAAGGATCAACATGAGCAAGAAGCCATACGACGGCGGCATCATCAAGGTCGGCTACTGGTACTCCGCCGCCCCGGAGAACCAGGAGTACACGCGCCCGCAAGCGCGACCTCTGGCGTGGGCCGGCCAGTGGGAGTTCCTCAACGCGCTTCGCGTTGTCGAGTCCGAGTCGGTCAAGAAGCACTACAAGGGATGGTCGACGTGCCGCATCTGCGGCTGCAAGAACGGCAGTTCCGATTACACGTACAAGTGCTTCCGATGGCCGTCGGGTTTCGCTCACTACGTCGAGGTCCACAACGTCAAACCGCCGCTGACCTTCCGTGACATGGTGATGCGCAGCGCAGGAGCGATCCTGCTCGGTACTGGCAGGCGTGAAGATGGCCTCCGTGTCGGACCGCCGCCGGTCAGCCTCAAGGACGAGGAAGACGTGCGCCGCCTGACGCGGCTGCTCCAGCAGCACCTCAAGGTCGAGTGCAAGCAGGGTGATTTCGTCTTCAAGATCGCTGGCACGGTCGTCGCACGCTGCTCGCTGTTCGGCTGAACCGATCCTGTAAATAGGCCCGCACAATCCAATCGTTCTTTTGACCCTTCCCTTTCAACCCAAGCAGGAGAGATCATGACCACCCCGTTCAATCCCAACGGTTCCGCATTCAAGACCAAGACCAGCGGCCGCGGCTTCGCCGGCATGAGCAAGGAGCGCCAGCGCGAGATCGCGAGCCAGGGCGGCCGTGCGGCCCACGCCTCGGGCAACGCCCACCAGTTCACGACCGAAGAAGCCCGCGCGGCCGGCGCCAAGCGTCACCGCATGGCCAAGGAAGCGCAGGCCGAGGCGCAGTCGCAGCACAACGCGATGAACGGCGTGGGCGCCTAAAGCCCGATGCCGCGAGACCGGGAGCCTCTGTGCTCCCGCTTCCCATTCACGACGCACACCAGGAGCATCACATGCTCAAGAATCTCCCCTACAACCCGTTCGTTCCGCTTGATGTCGCCAGCGCCACGCAGGTCGAGCATGCTTTCTTCCGCACGATGCGAGCGATCGTCAATGCCGAGGACAACATGCCGAACGCGCAGAACATGCGTTCGATCCTGCGCATCCTCGGCGCCATCGGTCTGAAGCGCTGGCCGCATCCCGACAAGGGCGCCGATACCGTCTTCGCAGACAAGGACGGCATCGAGCTGATTGCATCGTGGGCCGCGGTGAAGGAGCAACAGAGGACCATGTGGTCCGAGATCGCGGCCGAGCTCGTCAGCTTCCACACTGTGGTGCTCTTGACCCTCAACGAGATCAACTCGGGCTTCCACGCACGCCTCATGAACTTCTGGCACCATGGCAATCGCGTGGCGCCGGACAGCCTGCGCTGGAGGTCGATGGCGTACTCGTTGCCCGGCAACGCGCAGGCCGAGGTACGCGAGACCGTGCTCGACGTGCTCGAGGTCTTGTATCCGCACCTGGTGCCGCTCTTCGGGCATCTCGAAGTCGACGGCGAGGGCGTCACTTTCCCGTTCACTCAATCCATGAGTGACGAGGACAAGAAAGGCATCGCCGGATTCGCGTGCGTCCTCAACGAGGATTACTCGTCGCTCTACGTCCGCGACGATGACGACGAAGAAGACGACGAAGACGACTGAACAACACGAGAACTGAGACCGGGAGCCTGAGAGCTCCCGCTCTGCCATCATCACACCGACCTATACACCGAGGTATCAATGACCATCGACCTTCTGAATCGCGAAGCCCTCATGAAGCTGCAAGATGAAGCGCTGCGCACCGAACGCGAAGCCCAGCACGCGCTTGCCATCATCCAGCTCCAGCTCTGCCTCAACCAGTACGGCGAAGGCCTGCTGTCGAGCCACGAGCTGCTGAACCGGATCGCCGACACGGCCCTCAAGGCCCCGCGCCTGCGCGAGGGCGACACCGACATCGTCAACGGCACCGTCTTCGAGGACGAGAGCCCCGAGTCGTTCCTGCAGCGCCTGAACGAGAGCGTGGCCGAAGCGCAGGAAAGCCCCGACCACACGTACATTGGCCGCAATGGCACGGTCACCAAGGGTCCGTTCAAGCCGTGGATGAAGGACGGCGACTTCCTCTACCTGGACGACAAGGGCGAACACAAGCTCTGGTCCGAGACGGAGGCCCTGCTCCGTGAGCATGCCGTCGGTGATGGCATCATCGCCATGATCCAGGAGAGGTATTGCCTGCAAGCGATCCGTGTCGGCGGTTCGGCAGCGACCGGTGATGTGGTCCTGAATGCCCGGTACAAGGAACCCGACAGCCTCAGCGAGGACTTCACTTTCACCGAGGGGCGCGTCGAAGGTGCGGGCGAGGGTCACTGGTTCGATCTCTACAAGAAGCTCTGTGACGCTCGTCTCAGCGACAGCCTGATCGCGCGCATCCGCGGCATGATCCACTCGACCAAGCACGTCGATGTCGTCAAGGCCTTCGACCCGTACAAGGGCCTGCGTCTCGTGACGCCGGACCCAGGGACGCTGAACGCGTTGCAGTCGTTCGAGTTCAAGGGTCAACTGCACGAGGGCGCGTTCGTTCTCCGCAATGGCTTGCAGGTGACCATGCGGCAGAAGCCCGGCTTCGCGAACTTCCTGGCCATCATGCCGCGTGACAACACCGAGATCGAGTTCACGTCGCTGGGCGTGGCTCTGACCGAAGATCGTGAACTCGACGTCCTGTACGAAGCGGCTCCGAACCTGACGCCTGACCAGGCCGTGGCACTGGTCAACGATCCGCAGTCGCACCAGGCCTCGGTCCTCGAGTCGATCGCCGGCAATGTCGCCGAGGCTCGTGGCGACGCCCTCGTCATTCGAGACGAACCTACGAGTGTGGCGGAAGCACCGTTGGTCCTGCAAGCAGGAGTGGCCTTCGTCACCTCTGGCTCTCTCGGCTGCATCGGTGAGACGATCACGCTCCAGGACAACGATGACACGTCGGAGTTCAAGGCGCGTGACTTCCCATTCACGTGGGAGGACATCTTCTTCAAGGCCGACGGTCGTGCCTATGACGACATGGGGCTCCGAGCATCCGACTACGACATCATCGAGCGTGCCGATCCCAACGAGGTGGTCGATCCGACCACGACCGACAACGATGTCAGCATCCTGCACGTCGAGATCCAGGTCCGGACCGACAACAGCAGCAAGAGCCGGATGCTCAAGCGCCTGCGAGTCGGTGAGGACTACTGGGCGGTGACACCGTTGGTCGAAGGCGGCCGCTACATCACGAGGGATCTCAAGCTCGTGGTCGTCGAGTCCATGTTCGGCGCCAACAACACGTTCCGCGGTTCCAACGGATGCCTCTACGCCAAGAACGGCATGACCATGGTGCCGCGTGGCGATGACTGGGTGACGTCCGACGGTGGCATGATGACCGACTTCATCTACCAGACGCAACGCGTCTACGACGAGGAGCGCTAAGCTCCCAAACAAGAGGGTACCATGATCCAAGCCACCAACGTGTCTCCGACCGTGTGGTCCGTAGACGAGTTGATGGCTCGTCTGGACCACGACTGCTACATGAGCTTGCAGGCCACGACTGCTGTCGTCGTCCTGACGGAAGAGCCCGACTCTGTCGAGGCAACTCTGTCGGGCGACGACATGCAGGAGCTGGTCGACCGCTATGGGCCTCGCCTGCGCTACGTCCAAGGCGCGAACAAGGTGATGTTCGTCTTCGGCTCCGGCAACGAGCAGCTGAGCGAACTATTGGACATCCAGTCGCACACGCGACACTGACTCATCCAAGGAGTTGCAGTGGGAAAGAAGCACAAGCCGAAGAAGACGAATGCTCGCATGAGCACCGTCCAGACCTGGAAGTCGAAGGAGAACAACGACCGCGAGATGCGCGAGATCATCCAGCTCTGGAGGACGAAGCCTACAGACGAAGACGCGCAGGCGAACCTGACCGGCATCGTCAACAGCGCAAAGAACGTAGTCGCTCTCGGCGGTTCACGGAACGAGTTCTTCAAGGTCTATCCCGAGATGGCACCCAAGGTGCTCGCCATCAACGCGGAGGACAAGAGCCCACGCGAGAAGCTCCGCGAGATCGCGGACCTGGTCGAGCACTACACGTTCGGTGCCAAGGACGCTTCTGAGCGTGTCACGAAGTTCCTGTACGAGCTTGAACACAGCGGCCGCAAGATGTCCTTCACCGATCTCGTGCAGATCGAGCGTGAGTCCCGGGGCTTCCGTGGAGAGGACAACACCAAGCGCCTGCTCGACGCTATGGCACGTGAGGCGTTGACGGCCAAGGTGAACGAGCTGCATCCGAAGCCCGGGTTCGATCAAGGACCCTTCACCGGCTTCGCCGACGTGCGCGATGCGGTCATCAGCGTGGCGACAGACGAGAACCGTCCGATCGAAGATCGCTGCGTGAACGTCAGCAACCTCATCGCCAAGATGATCGCGGACTCCCGGGCACGGATCAAGAGCGCTGAGAAGGAACTCAGCGTCCAGGAGCGTCTGCTGGCCGAGAAGAAGATGCTGGTCGAGGTGCTGGATGCGCTCGTGGCCGCGCACGACAACGGCGGGTGGAAGCTGCAGTCCAACGACTGCTCCCGCTTCCATCGCTTGTTCGAGGCCAACGACTCGATGCTGATGGCGGGCACGGCTCCGAAGGGATCGCAGCCCGAGACGCACAGGATGGAGATCGGTCACGACTACGTGCCCTTCATCGTCAAGCACGACTGGGCTGCTGTCCTCGGCGACTCGGACGGCGACAAGGATGGGAACGTGCTGCTGCCGATGCCCAAGTGCGCGTTCGAGTTCCGCATCAGCGGCTTCAACGTCATCTACCTGGTCCAGGACCCGACGCACGCAGGCTACGAGCCAATCTTCCCCGACACGCCGAAGGTGCTGCTGGTCGAGGCGCCGGGCCGCGGCTGGATCATCATGGACAAGGCGAAGGACTTCACGGCCTACGTGGAGTCGCAGTTCCATGCCGCGTGCGTCGTCCTCGAAGCCCAGGCCGCGAAGTGGACGAAGGTGGAGGCCCCGGCCGCGCTGAACAAGAAGCGCAAGTCGCAAGGCAAGCTCCCGCTCTACGACTTCCACGTCATCGATCTGAGCCGCGACAGGAAGCGCTACGAGAACCATGGCGATGGCACGGGCACGACTGGCATCCGTCATCGGCTGCATTTCGTTCGTGCTCACGACCGGCACTACAAGGACAAGGGGATCGTCAAGCGTATCCCCTGGCATCTGCGTGGCGATCCCGAACTCGGTGTCGTCGACAAGCTCTACAAGCTCTAGGAGGGACAATGCACACCAAGCACGAAAGCAAGTGCGTGCTCGAAGTCGATCTCACAACGTACCGCCGTCTCCAGAACCTGGCCTCACCTCTGGAAGACACACCCACAACCGTGCTGAAGAGGCTGCTCGATTTCTATGAGCAGGCGCACAAGCCACTGAAGAGCGAAGAGCCGTCGCTCTGCTTCGTCACTGACCTTGGCGAGAGGCTGCCCATCGGGCTCG